>Ga0079224_100009595_pt1 | contig 13216 bp, 13 predicted proteins | sample Stecom2015_FD_80414 | JGI IMG/M metagenome (GOLD analysis project Ga0079224, IMG submission 80414) | Agricultural soil microbial communities from Utah to study Nitrogen management - Steer compost 2015 | ecosystem: Environmental > Terrestrial > Soil > Agricultural land | place: USA: Utah... | reverse complement strand
CGGCCCGCTCGCGGAGCTCGTCCGGGTACTTACGTGGTGCTGGCACTGCTCGTGGTTCTCCTTCGGGCCAGGATCATAAGCCTGGCTTCAGGGACTCCACGAAACCGGGGGCAGCTCACCTTCACCGTACGCGCAGTAGGGACTGCCGTCGTGCACAACGTGGAGGTCAGGGCTCCTGGATCCCTGCGGTGTGCGCCAAAGTCCGACTCGACCATGTTCCAGGCGTCCATGGGTGTTGGCTCGGAGCCGATCGTCTTCGATGTCTGGTTTTCGGAGAAAGCGGAGTCAAAGGTCTACATCGAGATTATTTGGACCCGCCTGCGTCCGTACCGGGCGTACGGGGAGCGTGTCGAGGTCGAGTCCTTGGCTTGGGAGGAGTGGCGGTGGCACTGGGGGCGCGTTTGCCTACGTCGCAGGCCGGGAGGGAAATGGTGGACAGCCCGCCCAGTACGGACGTCAGGCGGCTGGGTGCCGATGGGCGGGCGGGCGCGCGCCGAGATTCCCCGATGACCACCGGATCGGCTATTCAGGCGCCGATCAGCTGACCGAGCTGTCCGATGAGAGCTGCTGTCGCACTTCCCGCCACTGCGCCCGTCGCAGGACCTGCTGCGGCCAGCATGCGATGCCATGTCTGGCTCAGAAGGCCGGTGTCGGGTGCTCGACCCTCTTCTTCGGCAGCCGTGAGCTCGCCTTGGATAACCTCCGCCTCAGTGATCACGGAGGATTCCGTGAACCGGCCTGCCTGCTGCTCAGCCCGTAGCACCGCTAGGAGTCCGGCAATCACGTCTCGGGCCTGCCGGACGGCCTCGTCGTCAAGTCCTGGGTTGTTCTGGCGGTTGTGGTCGCCAAGCTGCACGTTGCCGCCGGAAATCTCCTGGCGCTCGATCTTCCAGTTGCTCATGGTCTCAATCCTGCCGTTCGCCTGGTTGGTTATTTGACCGTTGACGTTCATGGTCACGTGGGAGGCGTAGACCTGTGCCGAAGCCCCATCGTGTTGGGCAACCACGCTGGCCTCATCCTGGACGTCGCTGACCTCGACCTCGCCAAGGGTTAGGAGGACTTCGTGGAGTGTCAGGCCCCATCGTTGGGCTCGGGGCTCAAGGACACTGCGAATCGACTCAGCAACCTGCTGAAGTGACATTCGCGCGTCCGCAGCAGCCAAGTTCGACAGGGCATAGGTGAGTTCATACACAGCGTGGCGTTCAATCGCTGCGATGTAAAGCGCGACGCTGTACGCGGCCTTGACGGGATCTGTGACGCTGTACTGAACCGTGAGCTCAATGGGCAGCTCAGTGCCGTCATCCACGGAGACCACTCGCAGCGGGAAGGGAACCGTCTGTTCCCTCATGTCAAGGCGAGTGCGGACCGTATCTACAAGCGGGACTATAACGTTCAGTCCGGGGCCCAAGGTTCGGCTATAGCGGCCGAAACGCTCGATGATCGCAGCCGAGCCGTTCGGGATCACTTGGATCGCGACGAGCGACCATGCATAGCCCACACCTGCTGCGGCAAGAGCCCCTCCTGCCACCCATAGCCGCCGACTGAACCCCCGTGTCATTCCTCAATGTTGGCCTACCGCGCGAAGCGGCGCCATGGATTCGCCGATAGCTAACGAGCTCGTGCACGGTAGGCGGTGAGGCGTCGATCTTCTGATCGTCGATCATGGTCGTGTGGTGGGGAACGCGTCTCGTGCAGCGATCACCAGCGACCGGAGGATCACGGGCCTGTCGGCCGACGTGATCGCTGAATTCTCCGGGTTGGGCAGCATGTCGCGGGCGGCGCGCAGCAGCTTGTCGTTGACGACGGTGGGCCGCCCGCCGACGCGGCCGCGGGCCCGCGCTGCGGCCAGACCCTCGTTGGTGCCCTGCATCCAGTGGCAGACTCCACTGACCTCTCCGTGGCAGACGACAGTTGTTGGTCGGCCGGTGATGACAGTGCCTCACCGGAGGTCACCGGGCTAGAGCAGGTTGCCCGGCCACATGACGCGGTAGGCGCCTCAGCCGCTGGTGACTCGCGTGTGCCGCCCCCTTGACTCTGGTGACGAATGGGGCAGATGGTGACCGTTCGTGTCGTGCTCCACGGGAAGGGGGTGGGTATGTCCTTCAGCTGGCGATACCTCGTACGCCCCGACGGGTCCTTCAGCCGGATCGGCAATCTCAACGGCAGCCTCGACGGCGTCAGTGACGAAGAACTGGCCCGTATGAGCCCTGCCGATCGAGACGGCGAGGAACAGCCGGCCCGGCCCTGCTCCCGCTGCGGAGGTGACCTCCTGCTGCATTGGCACGGCCCACTGATGACCGGCGTGTAGATGGAGCTCTGCCCGTCCTGCGACGCGCACCGCCCCGCAGCCTTCATCGGCTGGTACCGCGACGCCGACCGCGACCCGACGGCCCTGCCCCAGTTGTTCGAGGACTGGGAGACCGAGACCATGCACGCCCACGGCTGGGCCCGAGCTCCTCAGCTCGCGCCTCCCGACAGCCCGCCCCCACCGTCCGGCCTCACACCGCGCGGACGAGGCTGACCACTCTGGATCGTGGCCGGCGGCCGATGCGTAACCACTTCGTACGCGGAGGGTACAGGTGCGGCTACCAGGCGATACCTTGGAGCGGTGGATCAAGGACTAGCCCATCCCGAGGCCGCTGAGCGGGTGACGAGCCGGGAGCAGGATGCCGTGCGGCTCCTGCTGCTCATCGACGGGGCGTGCGAGCCTGTGTCCGACGGCGAACGAGATGACCCCGGGCTGGCATCAGCTGTGGGAGTTGTGCGCACTCAGGTCCGCCTGCAGAAACTGGACTTCTGGCTCCGCAATCCTGACTATCTGGCCGATGAGCTGCTGACGAAGTACGAGGCGACCGCCGAGGCCCGCCTGCTGGAGTTGGCCGGCCGCATTCTGGATTCTGAGGAACCGGAGGTGCGGTGCTATCCGATGCTGCGGCACCACTTCGGGGCCTACGAGCCGTTGGACGACGCTCTCGCCGTGCTGCGCAGTGCTGGTCTGGTGGCTCGTCGCCGACGCGGGACCGTCAACCGGGTACGGCAGCACGACTACTTCCTGCTGGCCGCCGGGCGGAAGGTCGCGCGGGAGGCGATTCACGAGGCACCCGAGTTCCAGTACTACGTGGACCGGGTCCAGCTGGTGCTGGATCTCGCCGACGGACGTGGCGGCAACCAGCTGAAGAAGCAGCAGTACCTGCAGCGCGAGTACGCCGAGGCTGCCCGCGGGGATCGGATCGGTTCGGTGAGCGTGCGAGCGCGAGCGCGGCTGGAAGAACTGCGTAGGCAGGCAAAGAACGGGGATGGGGAAGCGGGGGACCATGGCTGAGGAAGTTGCGCTCGAGGATCGGATCGCCGCGCGTGCGAAGGTGACGGTCGATGACGTGCGGGCGGTGTTCGACGCCCAGGGGATTCCGCTGGGTGCGCCTCCCGCACGGCCGCGGCCATTGCGGGTTCACCGGCTGCGTGTGGCCGGGGTGCGCACCGGAGCCCTCGAACCCGGCCCGTTCAACACCACGTTCAGGTTCGGCGACGGGCTGACCGCCCTCGTGGCATCGAACCTGCGCGGGAAATCGAGTCTGCTGGAACTGGTGACGTGGTGTCTTCGGGGCACTCCGCGTGAGAAGAGCGGCGCCATCCACTGGCTGCGTGAGGTCGACCTCGACGCCACGGTCGCCGGCCAGGCCATGGCCTTCCGGCTGGACCTGGACAACGAGGAAATCACCTCCGCGGTCGCTTTTACCGGGCCCGATCTCGCCGCGCTGGAGACCCTCCGCGCCCCGGACCCGGCCCAGGGGGTGCTGCCGCTGTTTCGCGCCGCGAGCTCGGAGAGCTACGCCGAACAGGTGCAGGCGCTGATGATGAAGTGGATGGACCTACATCCTCTGGTCAGTGCCAAACAGGGGACGTCCGCGGTGGCGCACGGGTGGCCCGCCTACTTCGGGGCCCTGTACCTGCCGGCGGCCCGCTCCCCCGCGTTGCTGGGCGATGTGCTCATGAGCGGTCTGCCGGGACGCCTTTTGCAGGTGTTCCTCGACCTGCCGGCTGCCGGTGTGCTGACCAAGGTCAAAACGCAGGCGGAACTGATGGCCACGGCTCGCAAGCGCCGGCAGAGCGCAGCGAAGGCGGCGCAGGAAGAGCGAGCGGCGCAGCGCCAGCAGACCGAGGAGGATTTGGCGGCCGCCCGTGCCCGCCTGGAGCAGCTGTCAGCAGGATCAGCTGGTTCCGATCAAGAGTCGTTGGCTGATCTGGCCGCGACCACGATGCGTCTGGCAACCTCGTGGGCGGACAGCCAGCAGGCGTGGGATGACCTGATGCGGGTCCACCGGCAGGCCAAGGGACAGCGGCAGCGGGACGAGAAGCTGCTCAACGACGTCCGCGAAAGTGCGATCGCCCGCCGACTGTTCCACGGCCTTGACCCCACAGCGTGCCCGCGGTGCGATCAGGACATCGCCGCAGAACGACGTCAGCTGGAGATCGCAGCACACAGCTGCGCCGTGTGCGCGCGCCCCGTCGAGGGCGACGAGGAGGACCCCGAAGACGTCCTGGCCGAGGCCGAGGAACGCGTCCAAGCCAGCACCCAGGCCGAACAGGTGGCCCGGGACGCATTGGAACGGGCGGAGATCGAGCTCGATCGGCTGTCCGGAGAACTGAGCGCGGCACAGGACAAGTTGCGGCGGGCGGATGCAGCCGCCCGGGTGCCGGAGTACGCCAAGGCTCGAGAGGAAGTGTTGCGTCTGGAGGGCGCGTTGAGCGTTCTGCCCGAGCTTCCCGACTCTCCCGATGACTCGGCCGAGGACCTGGCGATCAAGGTGCTGCGTGCCGGTGCGAGGACGCTGGAGGACGATCACGCGAAGGAAGCGGACAAGCTGTTCGCGGACCTCAACGAAGAGATTTCCGACCTCGGGCGCAAGTTCGGTTTCGCCGGGCTGGAGTCGGTGAGTATCGACCGCGCAGCGCACCTCGATGTGACCTCGGACGGCGGGCATGTGCGCAGCTTCACCGACCAGGTGCCCGGCGAACGCCTGAGGCTGCGGATCGCCGTGATCGTGGCACTCCTGCGTGTGGGCGCGGCGCACCAGGTGTCCACGCACCCCGGCCTGCTGCTGATCGACAGTCCCAAGGCCGAAGAGATCCAGGATGTTGATATCCACCTCTTGCTGCAGGAACTGAACGCCGTAGCGGAGGCGAATCAGTTGCAGGTACTGGTCACGACCGCGGACTTCGGCCTGGCCCACGACGTTCTGCCTCCTGACAGGATCATCGAAGCGGCAGACGGCAGGCCATTGTGGTGACACGAATATGAACGTGGAGGGAGAGGGGACATGACGCAGCTCGCCGAGCGCCTCAGCGACCTGGCCACCACGGGAACCCACACGATCACGTTTGAGGACATCGGCCTGCCGGCGGATACGGTGCTCGACCAAGTGCCTGAGGTCGCGGCTGGCCCACTTGCCCCCCTCTTGGCCGAAGCGATCGTTCACGCCTTCGACGCCGCCGATGGTGCGTGGAAGCAGGCAGCCGCCGCGTTTCCCACAGGGTTTGCCCAGCAGAGCAGCGTCCTGGCCCTTACCTCGTCGTTGGAAACCCTCCTGGGCAGCCCCGCCACCGCCAAGGCGCTCGCCAAGCCCTTGAACGGTGCGCTCCTCGACGGGCTCACCGAACAGGTCGAGCACGGGCCGCTCCTTGCGGCCGCCCGCCTGGAGGGCGCCGTCAGACTCGCCGCCTCCGATGCAGTCAAGCCCTACCAGGTCTGGGACATCCTCGAGGAACTGCCGGCCGACGGGCCGGAGGACTTCCTGGAGCGTCTCCCCCGCGTCCTGGGCGTCGCACTGGACTGCTGGGCGCAGCAGGAATCCCGCGTCTCAACGGCCGTGCGGGAGCTGCTGCAGCACCTGTCCGTCGACGAGGCTGCTGACGTCGACGCCTTGTTCGAGCTCGGCTGTGACCGCCTGCGGACCGCCTTGTCTTCGACCGACCTGTCCGACGTGAGCCGCCTCATCAGCGAGGCCCGCTCCCTCTTCGCTGCTACCGAGGCGGCAGAAGAAGCCCGCGATGACGCCGCCGCGTACCTCGCCGTGTGTGACTCCATCCTGGGCTTCACCGCTCACAACGCCGACCAGGTGACATCGGCTGCCGACCGGATCGAACGGGCCTTGGAACGCCGCCGGGCCTGGCTGCACGGCACTCACCAGCCCGCGTGGCTCCAGCCGCGCCAGGCTGCCGAGGCCGCCTGGTCCCAACTCCTGCTCCAGCTGCGGGCCGCTGCGGAGCAGTTTTCGGCCGACGTATGGATGGACTCCTGGCGGGCTGTCGATGCGGTCCTCGCCGCCTACCGAGCCGCCCGCACCATCCAGCCGCTCGGGACCGGCCAGCAGGCCCCCGGTCTGGCCGCGCTGGTTGAGCCGGCCGTAGAGGACGGCTTCCTGCGCAAGGAGGCCTTTCTCAGTGCGCTACGGCACGCCGCGACGCACCCCGAGGACTACCCTGGCCCGGTATTCGACGGCGCCGCCGCGTCGGCAATCCTCGCCCAGATCGACGCCCGGGAACCCCACGAGACGTCCAGTAGTGACCAGGGTGACGCCGACGGCGAAGACCCGGACGCCGACGCAGGAAGAGAGCGGCTCCATCGCATCGCACCGACCGTGCTCCGTAAACTTCCGCTCTCTCGTGCACTGCGTCTCGCAGAAGACCTCGACGACACGGCTCTCGCTGCTGTCGAAGGCATCGCCTACGACAGCGATGTCGCCCGGCTGAAGGCCACTGACCCCGTCATCGTTCCCCTGCTCGACAGCTTCCTGGCCCGGTTGTCAGAACATGAGGCGTTCACGAGGGATGTCCGGCAGACCTTCACCGCTCTGCTCACCCAGACGCTGCTGTTCCTCAAGAGCCGCACCGACCTGGAACGCACCCACATTTTCGGCACCGGAAAGAGGGACGACCCGCCCTACGACTACCGCCGGAAGCCCGAAAAGGGGCAACGTGAGGCCAACGAGGCAGACCTGCAGCGCGACTTCTACCAGTGGCTGCTCAGCGGGCCCCTGCACAGCATTGTGCAGGTAGAGACGAACAACGTCGGCATGGGCCGCGCCGACGTCCTGGTCCAGTTCGGAGCACTGCGCTATTTGACTGAGATGAAACAGGACCCCGACGACAACAGCCGCGCCTACATCGAGGGCAAGTACCTCACCCAGGAAGCCGAGTACACCAACACCAACGCCCCCTTCGGCCAGCTCCTCGTCCTCGACCTCACTCCCAAGACCAGCAGCAGCGGCACCCTGCGCGTCGACGAGGTCGCCTGGCTGGCCACGCACCGTCCCCGCGGCGCCACCACCGACCGGCTCGTCCTCGCCGGCATCGTCACCGGCAACCGCCTCACCCCCTCCACCTACTCACGCTGACCGATGCCCTCCCCCGCCCCTGAAGGCTCGACGAGGTGCCGGGGAACCCCCAGCCGCCGTTCTCACCTGGTTCCTCAATGAGGAACCGAACGGCATAGCGTCGGTAGCGCGAGCCGTGCCATCGTGGCCGTACGCCAGCGGGCCCCGGCCGCAGCCACGGCCAGGGCCCGCACCGCGTGTCCCGGCTCAGCTCTCAGGAGCCGGGGCGGCCGTCAGCACCTCGGGAACACGAAGTCCCGGATACTCCGGCCCAGCCAGTACGCGGCGGCCGAGACCGGCACCAGCCACAACCGCACCCGTCGCGCGATCCTGCCGGCCCGCCTCGGCCTGATGCTCTCTCCCACAGGCGTTTCCCTTCTCCCCGCCAGCCATGTGCCGGACCCGGGCGCCCAGGGCCCAACGGGGCACCAGGAGACGGGCGTTGCCCTGAGAAGCGAGCGAGGCCAACGCTAACCGCAGTTCAGTGACCGGAGAACAGCGAAGTCTGTCGCTGTTCTCCGGCTGGGGCCGCCGACCGGCGGCTGGCGAATGACGCCGCCGCCTACGCCGTACCGGATGCCCCTGCGTTTCCCGCACAGAGAGCGACACTCGGGGAGCAAAGGGCGGCCGTCGACTACACAAGAAGTACGAGCCGATGCGTAGCCTGCTCCGCCGCAGCGCAGCCGCAGTTTCAGGAGTTGACGGAGAACTTGGTTGCGAGGATTTACGATTCGCCGCACAGGAGACCCGTCTGACCTGCGAAAAGACGCGTTGACCGGCTAAGGAGCACTCCGGCAAGCTCCTGGCATCGGGCGATCGGCCCGACAGCGCGCAGAGAAATCCGACCCCCGTGATCTTCGGCTGGGTCTCCCGCTGCCCGCGCGAGTGAAGTCCTGAAGTCTTGTGCCCGATTCCAGAGGAGAGATCTGCCATGGACAGCAGTAACACCAACGGCGAGGACAAGCCGAAGCCGGAGCCTGAGGGGCGGCTGGTGCGGATCCGCCGCCGCTTCACTGAATGGCGGATCCACCAGCACGTCGCGCGCGGCATGGCGTACGGCGTGGGCAGCAGCGCCGTAAGCGTCCTCGTCTTCTGGGTGCAGACCCGGTACTGAACCGGGTGGCGCGGCCGCCCCGGCTCAACCTGGAGCTGGGGCGGCCGCCGGGCCCTTGGGAGCACAAAGGCCCGGATGATGCGGCCGCCGCCGGCACGCAGCCGTCGGGGGTCACCGGCGTGCGGTCCCCGAGCGTGGGTCGCAGTCGGAGCAGGCCAAGCTGCCAGCAGGGTGGGGGCCCTGGTCGACGGGGACCTGGCCGCGCCGGTACTGACCGCGCCCCTTGGTCGCCCAGGCCCGGCCCGGTGTCCACTGGGTTGGGACGTGGCGCTCGGGAAGGTCAGGGATACGACTGGCGCAGGCCGCGCACGGTCGGTACGTCAGGCTCTCGTTGACCAGCCAAGCCGCCGGGTCTCCCGGGTCGTCGGCGTCGACCGGGAGCAGGCCGGCTCGTCCGTCCCAGCCCGCCGGCCGGTCGCGGTCGGGGTCGTAGTGGTCGGACAACACCACACAGCCGGTCCCCAGGACGCGTCCGGCCACGCGCTCCAGGAGCTCCGCGTCGGCCTGGCCCGGCTCGGTGACCTGCCAGCGCCCGAACTCGCCGGGCCGGAAGATCGGACGCATGGGACGGTCGAGCCGGACGCCCGTCTGGCCGAGGGTGACGACAAACCCGTCGATGGGGCACAGGTACCGGCCGCGGCTGCGACCGGACGTCACGCCCTTCAGCGGGATGCCGCAGGTGGGGCAGTCATGGTTGCTGATCTTGTGGCCGCGGCGGACACGGACGTGATGCGTCTCCTCGCACCGTGGGCAGCGTCCGTTCGCCTCTCGGTCCTCCCCTCGCCGACGGCACGGCCGCCGGGCGACGGTCGGCTGGAGCCGTCGGGCACTCGAGCGATCACGGTGTCGGGGGCGTCGGCCGTCGATAGATTGACGGCCGTGCCGTCGTACACGAGCCGGATCCCGTCCTGCTCAAGGTCCCGCCGTCGGGGAGCCTGGCTCAGGAGGTTGTACAGGTCTCGGATCTTCAGCTGAGCCACGCCCTCGTCCTCTCCGTGCAGTTCCCCTCGTCCCAGCGTTCGCGAGCCCACCCGCCGGTCACGCTCATGCCCCGAGGCCGAAGCGCCAGAATTTGGTGAAGCGTTCCAGCACGAGCTCGGCGTCGATCTCGTTGTTCCAGACGCCGTCGAGCCAGAGCGGAACCGTGTCGAGGCGCTCACAGACCACTACGCTCTCGGGCTGATGGGTTAAGTAGCAGCGGGCCTGGTCTTCGAATGGCCCGCCCGGCCCGTACTTCCCGTACAGCTGCGCCAGGCGTTGACGGTTGTCCTCGGCGAAGGCCTCCAGCCGCTGTACGTACCCGTCCTGCTGCTCGCCGCTGACCGCCCTCAGGACGACCGGGAGGATGTCCTCGGACAGGTCACGGTCGTAGCCGGTGTAGCCGGTCAGGGACACGAAGATCCGCTCGGCCGCCTCCAGCACTTGGTGCACCTGCTCCTCCCCCACGCTGTCGACCGCCGTAGGCAAGGAACGTTGAGGCCGGCTCGGTGCAGCTGGCGGTATCTCCGACGCGGCGGCCGCCGTCCGGGCCTTGCGGACGGTCCGGTCGGCGATGTGGGCGAACTGGCCGGAGGCCGCCTCGATAGCGCCGCGCCAGCCCTCTTGGAACTCGTCGCTGCTGCCGGCAGGGGCGTGCGCGTCCAGCTCGATGACTTCGCCGTGGGCCCCTTCCACGGCGCCGGCCTGGATCGCCGCAATGAGGCGCTGTGCCTCCGCCGGGCTTGTGCCCGCGGCTTCGAGGAGAGCGACCACACGATGCTGGGCGCTCGCGGCCCCGGATCTCGAACTGGGCGTTCTTGAAGGCCTGCGGAATAGGGTCGGCCGGAACGACCGCGACGCTCTCGTAGGCGGCGTGGATGGTGTCGCGGTAGCTGCGGCGGACGTTGTACTCCGGATCCGACAGCCACTTGATCGGGGTCTCGGGCCGGACGGTCAGCCCGGCTCGCTCGAGGCCTCCCAGCCTCGCTGGGTGTTGGTGAGCTGGGATAGCTGGGCGTGCCAGTGCTTGGCGTGGTAGGTGGACAAGCGTCGCATGGGCTCAACGCCGAAGTCGCGGAGCAGCGCGTTCAGCGCGGCGCCGAGGGCCCTCCCGTTCCCGTGGCCATCAGCCGTCACTTCCAGCGTCGGACTTGACCCTGACCTCGCCGAAGCCCGTTCCCACCTTGTAGGTGTCCGGGGCGTTGCCGTCGGGGGTGAAGAAGACGGCCTCGTCGATGTTGCGCAGGGCGACGAGGGCGTGGCCAGCCTGAACGGCGCGCCAGGCGACGCTCCAGTGCCGTACGGAGGCCTCGGCTACCAGGGCCATGCGCCAGTCCGGGCGCCAGAACGGCGAGTTGACCTTTTCGCCCTTGGGCCACAGCAGACGCAGCGCGATGGACAGGCGTCGCTTGTACTCGACGTACGGCTCGCCGCCGGCCTGGACGAGCTCGACGCGGGCCCGTCGGGCCTCCTGGTAGAAGTGCTTGGACAGGGACTCGTTGGCTTTGCCGGTCCAGGAGTCGTGGACGACGAGCGGGTCGGTGATGTGCCCGTCCCTGATGAGCTTCTGCATCTGGCGCAGGTGCGGGGTGGTCACCCACACACGGCCATGGTCGTCGGTCCGCTCGGCGAGACGGCCCAGCGGGGACGGTGATCAGGAACGCGTCGGCGCGGTCCTTGCCGACCTCTTCCAGAAGGCCGGTGTGCAGGAGCTTGTTCGGGGCGAGCGGTACCCCCGAGCAGGCCGACGGGTAGGAGCCGTTGCTGTCGATGGTGCACAGGAGGCCGTCTCCGAACCCCTCGGGCACGACGAGTCGGTCACGCTTGCCCGCCTTCGTCTTCTCGGTCGTGATGTCCGGGTGGACCCAGCGCGGTTCGCCGTCCATGACCTCGCTAAAGATCGTCCACGGCTCGGCGTCCCGGTCCTCCTTCCGGATCACCGAGATCGGGTGATACGTAGACCGGCCCACAGCGTCCTTGAGGGTGCTGAGCGCTGGGAAGACGATGCCCTCCGGCTCTTCCTCGTCGCCCGGCTGCACCCACGCGTCATCCTCGCCCCCGTCGTCCGTGGTCTGCTCGGTGCCCGTGACCGGTTCGGCAGCGGCGGGTGCGGCGGGTGCCTGTTGCTGGGTCGTGCCGGTGACCGAGGTGCCGGTGTCGTCGCTGGTGCGCAGGGCAGGGCAGTAGGCGCGCAGCGCAGGATGGTAGGCGCACAGCGTGTTGGCCAGGAGGCGGCCCTCGGCGGTGTCCGGCAGCTGCTTCACCGACTTGAAGGCGGAGACCAGATCGGCCGCGAGCTGGTCCACGGCCACGTCGTCGCCCTTGGCCACGGTGGCGCGGAAGTCAGCCAGGACGCGAGTGGCGTCGGCGGGGAGCCCTTTCTGGGCGCCGGAGGTGTAGGGCAGGGCGGCTTCCGCCAGTTCGGCCGCTCGGCCCTGGGGACCGGGGTCGACGACGAGGAAGCGGGCGTGCAGCAAGTCGGGCTGCAGGTAGGCCGAGCCAATCACGCCAAAGTCGCGTTCCGTGACCGTCACTTGAACCCGGGAAGGGTCGGCGGTCGCTGCGAGCGTCACCAGGATGTCGGCGTCCATGAGGTCCAGGAGCGCAGGGTCGTCGCTGTCCACGACAGGGCAGCACCGGCACCTCCAGGGCGCGCGCCAGGCCGGCCAGGATCTGGGAGGCAGCCGGGAGGTGGTCTCCGGAAAGCGGGAGGCGGGCGCTGTGGGCGGCCTGGAGCCGGTCCACAACCACGAGGGCCAGGCCGTCCATGTGCGGGGCGGTTTCCGCGATGTCCTCGGCGGTCAGGTCGCTGCCATCGTCGATGAGCAGCAGGTCGCCCGCCTAGGTCAGTTGGTGGGCGATCTGCTGCTCATGTTCAGTGAGGCGGCCCTGCTTGAGGCGCGGGTAGTCGCCTTCGACCTCTGCGGAGATGATCCGCCGGAAGATGTCATCCCGGTTCGGTCCGGACGCCGCGTACAGGACCATGTGGCGGTCGACGAGCGCCGTCCTGCGTGCGGCGGCCAGTCCCAGCAGGCTTCCGCCGACGCTCGGGCGGGCCGCCACGAGCGTCAGCCGACCCCGCTGCAGACCACCCGTTGCGGCGTCCAGCCTGGGCAGCCCGAACGTGGGGCCAGCGACCGGGCCGTCGGTGAGTACGGAACCGATGGCGTCGCGCAGCGTGGCGAGCCTGCGCGACGCGCTGCCGCGGTCCTGATTGCCTTGGCTGTTCACTGCACCTCCTGCGGGCGCCGCGCCGGGACGCGCGGCCGTGTCGGTCGAGAGGGCACTTGAGGCGGGGTCGGCGGGGAGCAGTACCGCGACCGGTGTGGTGTTCCGCAGAAGCACCTGCGGTTGGCCCTGAGCCGCCAGGGTGACAAGGTTGCCGAAGTCTTTCTGTGCCGCACTCAGCACGTGGGACGGGAACGCCTCGGTCTTCCGGGCTGCCGGAAGCCGGTCCAGGGGCGCCAGCAGAGCGTGGTCCTGCCGCTTGTGATCAGCGTGGTGCGCCCGTCCTCTTCGGCGAGCCTCACCAGCGAGTACAGGGCGTTCCGGGCTGCGGTCGGTTCATCGCGGCCTCCGCCTCTGGCGACTGACTCACTCACCCTCCCAAACTCGGCAACTCACCCTAAGAGCTCGTAACACGATCATGAGTTGGTCTTCTTGAGGCGTCTCCAGCAGATGAGGCTGCAGGCGAGGGAGACGAAGGCGTCGTGGAGTTCGGTGCGGCGTTCCCAGCGGACGGCGAGGCGCT
>Ga0079224_100009594_pt1 | contig 13216 bp, 4 predicted proteins | sample Stecom2015_FD_80414 | JGI IMG/M metagenome (GOLD analysis project Ga0079224, IMG submission 80414) | Agricultural soil microbial communities from Utah to study Nitrogen management - Steer compost 2015 | ecosystem: Environmental > Terrestrial > Soil > Agricultural land | place: USA: Utah... | reverse complement strand
TGGAGAACCGGAAGGTGAAACACATTCTGGATGAGATCGAAGCCTCAATCGAAACTAAATTTGCTTACAACCCACAATCGATTCCGATTGGTGAAAAGGTCTCCCTGGTTGTGGAAAACAGCAAACTGGCCGATGTTCTTGACCGGCTTCTTACGCCGCTCAATGTCGCTTTTGAGGTTTCAGGCGATTACATCATTCTCAGTCGGCGCCAACTCGGCCTGCTGGAGTCCAACCTCAGTGGCCCGCTCCAGAGCACCCGCGTTTCAGGCGTAGTGACGGATGTCAATGCCGATCCGCTGCCGGGCGCCAATATTCTGATCAAGGGAACCTCAGTAGGAACGACAACGGACGCGGATGGTCGGTATAGCATTGATGTACCGAGTGGTGACGCTGTGCTCATCTTTTCTTTTATTGGTTACCTGAGCCAGGAAGTTCCGGTCGGCCAGCGCTCGACAATCGATATCTCTCTTTCACCCGATGTCCAATCGCTCGACGAAGTTGTCGTGGTGGGCTATGGTGAGATGAAGAAAAGCGACCTCACCGGCGCGGTGAGCTCGGTGTCCAATGCCGACATTATCCGTACGGCTCCGATTCAGGCCGCCGGCGCCATGCAAGGTCAGGTTGCGGGTGTCAATATCCTCAAGACCAATGGCAAGCCGGGTGATGACTTTGCAATCGACATTCGGGGTATCAACTCCATTGGAAAAGGAAACGAGCCCCTTGTTGTGATCGACGGAGTCATGGGCGGTTCGCTGAACGCACTTAACCCTGCGGACATCGAGAAAATCGATGTCTTGAAGGATGCCTCAGCGACAGCGATCTACGGCTCGCGTGGTGCCAACGGTGTAATTATCGTTACGACGCGCAAGGGTAGAGCCGGCAAGAATGTCATTTCTTACGATGGCTACGCGGGTATCCGCAAGCCGACGAATCTGCCCGACATGATGGACGGTCCCCAGTTCGTTGCCTATGTGGAAGAAGCGATCAAGAACGGTTCAAACCGTTACTTCGATGCCAAGGAGTTGGAGAATATCGCAAATAACAAGTATACCGACTGGATCGACCTTCTGCTCGAAGACGGATTCCAGACAAGCCACAACGTATCTCTCTCAGGGGGCAATGAAAACTCTACCTATTTCTTCTCAGGCGGATACCTGAGCGAAGAAGGGAACGTTCCTGGTGAGAAGTTTGAACGATTTACGTTAAAGGCAAATGTTGACGGCAAAGTGAACGACTGGATTAAGGCCGGTGTCTCTACTTACTTCTCATACAGTCTGCAAGATCAGGGATCCAACGAAGCGCTTCGTGGTGCCTATCGGGTACGTCCTACCGGCGACGCGTTTGACGAGAATGGTGAGTTGCTCTTCTGGCCGACCACCAGCGACAGTCAGACTCCGAACCCACTCTTCGATCCCAAGAATGTAAAGGATGAGTACCGTAATTACAGGTTGTTCGGTAACGTTTATCTCGAGCTCAACCCGGTAAAGAATCTCAAGTTCCGCACGGTGTTCTCGCCTTACATCGAGACAATTCGCAACGGTAAGTTTGCAGGAAGAATGTCAAAAGCAAATACGGGAACGCAAAACCCGAATGCACGGTATATCACAGATTTCCGGCTTTCGTATACCCTTGACAACATCCTCTCGTACGATTTGAACCAGGGCGACCATGCCTTTACCGGTATCCTCGGAAACAGTATCGTAGTGAACCGGAACGAGGGCGCCTCGCAGGAGGTGCGCAACCTGCCCTTCGATTCGCACTGGTATAATACCGGATCAGCGGGTGAGATTGTTGGAGTATCGAGCTATCTCACCGAATGGGCTCTGGTGTCGTACATGGCACGGTTCAACTATACGTTCAAGGAGAAATACCAGTTGACACTTACCGGAAGGACGGATGGCTCTTCCAAGCTGGCTGAAGGTCACAAGTGGGGATTTTTCCCTTCCGCTGCGGTGGCGTGGCGTGCGGGTGATGAAGCCTTTATTCAGGACCTGAATCTTTTCTCAAACCTGAAATTCCGATTGAGCTATGGTGTTGTAGGCAACGATGCGGTTGACCCGTATGCGACTCATGCTTCACTGGCTCAGACAGCTTATGACTGGAACGGAACGCCTGCGTTGGGCTTCGCGCCGGGCGCGATTGCTAACCACAGCCTCGGATGGGAGAAGAGCTATGAGACGAACTTCGGTATCGACTTTGGTTTCCTTCAGAACAGGATCGGTGGATCGGTCGAAATTTACAATCGCGAGACGCGCGACCTGATTCTCAGCCGCGAGCTGCCTCCGCACACTGGATTCAGTGAGATCATGGCGAACATCGGTTCAACCCAGAACAAAGGGGTGGAAGTGACACTTCAGACTGTCAACGTTTCGACAGGTGATTTCACCTGGAGAACAAACGTTACGTTTGCTGCAAACAAGAACAAGATTCTTGAACTCTACGGAGACAACCAGGACGACATTGGAAATTTGTGGTTTATTGGCCACCCGATCCGCGTTCACTACGACTATGTATTTGACGGGATATGGCAGTTGGATGAAGCCGACGTAGCCGATGGATATGGATTTGAACCGGGTAATGTTAAGGTCAAGGACCTGAACGACGATGGCGAGATCACTGCTGAGCACGACCGCACCATCATTGGTAGTCCGTTGCCGAAATGGATTGGTGGTATCACGAACACCCTGGAGTACAAAGGATTCGACTTCTCATTTATGCTGTACTCCCGCCAGGGGGCAATGGCCCGCAGCCGCTTCCACGATTCGAACTTTGGTCGTGAGTGGAATGGCCGCTATAACAAGTTGAATGTAAACTACTGGACGGAAACCAACCCTTCCAACGAATGGCCTGCTATCAACAAAACAGGAGGTCGCGTTTTCGAGGAGTTGAAGTCTTATACCGACATGTCGTTTGTCCGTGTGCAGAACATAACGCTGGGTTATTCATTCCCCGCGCCTGTACTCGACCGTCTCAAGATGTCGCGATTCCGTGTATACGTAACAGCTAACAACCCGCTTGTATTTACCAAGTACGAGGGATTCGATCCCGAGTGGGCTGAGTTTAACACGTTCAACATGGGGGTCAGCTCTTCAGTTTACCTGATGGGTGTGAATGTATCTTTCTAATCGCTAACCTCGAGAAAAATGAACTACATCAATCGATATATTAATAAGCTGGTGCTTACTGCTGTGGTCATGTCGGCGGTTGCATGCAGCGATCTGCAGGATGAAAATCCGGTTTCGAATCGCACCACTGAATCTTACTACGTTGACCAACAGGGCTTCAATGACCTGGTTGCGTCGGCCTACTCTTCGCTTCGCGAAGTTCACAAGGAGCGGACACTTATGCTCAGCGGTACTGACATCTTCACACGCCCCGGAGACCCTGATGTGGGAAACCTCAACAATCTGAATGAGTATGCTCCTCAGGGCATTCACTCGCAGACGGAGGTCGTCAATACCTTGTGGGATGTACTTTACAAGGCTATTGGACGTACGAATACCGCTATCAGCCGCGCATCGCGTGTCGAAATGGACGAGGATGAAAAGGCGGTGCGTGTTGGTGAAGCCAAGTTTCTCCGCGCGCTTTACTACTTCTATCTGGTTCAGCAATACGGCGCTGTGCCCCTGGTGGTTGAAGAGATTACCAGCGTGGTGACTACCGCGGAACGGACGCCCGAGGCGGATGTCTATGCTCAGATCATCCGTGATCTCGAAGACGCAGTCGACGTACTACCCGCCGAACCGGACAACTATGGACGTGCCACGGAGGGCGCCGCGAGACATTTGCTCGCAAAAGTGTACCTCACCCGCGGTTATCGCGACTTCGGCAGCGCGGATGACTTCACCAAAGCCGCAAACCATGCGAAGACGGTGATCGACGCGCCCCAGTACAGACTTCTGGATACCTTTGCCGAGGTGTTCGCGCAAGGCAACGATGTGAACGACGAAATCATATTCTCCGTCCAGTACAGCAACAACCTTGCAACGAACGGGGATGGTAACAACGCCCATTCGATTTTCGGACAGGGTGTGGATGCATTGGTGGGAATGGATCGTTCCAGCACCTACAACCGGCAACAGCCCCATTTCGTCCCGACACGTTTCCTAAACACGCTTTATGATCCGGATATCGATAGTCGTTATGACGCAACGTTCCTTCGTGTGTTTTACGCGACTGTCAACCAGGGTAGTGTGTCAGTAGGGGATACGGTATTGTACTTCCCCCGTTGGGATGAGCCCTGGTCGGAAGAGAAGATTGCTTCCAAGCCTTTTATCGTTGTCAACCTTGACGAGTACTATATGAATCCGTCGAAGGACAATCAGTTCCCTCCGATATGGAAGTTCTTTGAAGCCAATCTTCCCTATGGCGATGATCAGGGACGTCGCGATCTGTTTGTCTTCCGCCTGGCGGAAACCTACCTCATCGCGGCCGAAGCTTATTTGAAGGCGGGAGATCCTGATGCAGCACTGGAGCAAATCAACGAGGTACGTCGCCGGGCTGCAAAGCCGGGAATGGAAGCTGACATGGAGCTGACTTCCGTGACTATCGATGATATCCTCGATGAACGCGCACGGGAGCTGGCAGGTGAGGACCAACGCTGGACTGATCTGAAGCGTACCGGAAAGCTGATCGAGCGGGTTAAGCTGCACAACGAATTAGCCGCCGCGGCCAACCATATTGCCAACAAGCACACCTTACGCCCGATTCCGTTGTCACAAATAGAGCGGACAACGAACAAGCTATCTCAGAACGAAGGTTACTAATTTAGGTTTTATCCGTTAACTACGGCGCAGACATTGTCTGCGCCGTTTTAACCCATTCGCAGGGCCAGGGATGGCAAATGCTGAGGGGGAGTGAATGTGTATTGCGATGAGATACTCAAATCAAAAGTCTTTTCTACTATTTTTTGTGGTTGTGGTTTGTGTCGTTGCTGGTTGCAGACAACCACAATCGGGCGACACCACATCTTCAGCCACTGCGCCAGTCGACCTGGTCGATCCATTTGTTGATGCCGCAAATTCCCGATGGTTTTTTTTCAACTCAGCAACGCTGCCCTTCGGGATGGTTAACCTGAGCCCGGACACCGAAGTTAACGGCACGTGGGGATCGGGTTATCGTTATAACGACGACACTATCCGCAGCTTTAGCCATATTCACGCATGGCAACTTTCAGGCATCCCGGTGCTTCCGACAACAGGAAAGTTCAAGGGACATCTTGGTCCCAAGAAATACGGATCGTCTTTCTCTCACAACGACGAGATCGTACGGCCGGGGTTTCATAAAGTCAGGTTATCTGACTACGATATTACCGCTGAGCTTACCGCGACAACGAGGGTCGGTTTTCACCGATACACCTTTCATACGTCCGATACAGCTCACATTCACTTCGATTTCACAACGTCACTCGGACCCTCTACTACTGAGTCGGGCTACGTCAGGCGCGTTTCAGACGTGGCTATCGAAGGCTATGCTTTAATGGGAAGCACGGTCCGTCGGCCTAAACCCGTCACAGTATACTTCGTTGCGCAGTTCGACAAGCCTTTCGAAACTATGGGCGGGTGGAAGGAAGGAGAGGTACTTGAAGATATTTCGCAGGTTGAAGGCCCGGCCACCGGTGCCTATGTGCGTTTTACCGGAACCGCCAATCGGTCGGTACAAATGAAGGTGGCGATTTCCTATGTGAGTATTGAGAACGCGCGTCTCAATCTCGAGACGGAACTTCCGCATTGGGATTTTGACCACGTGGTACTCAATGCCCGCGATACCTGGAATGAATGGCTGAGCCGTATTGAAGTAAGGGGTGGGTCCGAAAAGGATCGCCGACGCTTTTATACCGATCTATGGCACGCACTCCAGGGACGCAGGATTGTCAACGATGTCAACGGACAGTATCTCGACAACACCGGCAGTGAACCGCGTGCAGGACAGATTCCGCTTGATGAAAATGGGAAACCCCTCTTCACGCACCACAACTCAGATTCCTTCTGGGGGGCACAGTGGACGCTGAATACGTTGTGGCATCTTGTGTATCCCGAAGTTACCGAATCGTTCGTTAACTCCATGCTGAAGATGTACGACGATGGAGGGTTGATTCCCAGAGGACCGTCGGGAGGGAACTATACGTATGTTATGACCGGAGCTTCTTCAACTCCTTTTATTGTCAGCGCTTATATGAAGGGGATCCGGGGATTTGATATCGAAAAGGCCTACAAGGCAATGCGAAAGAATCATATGCCGGGTGGACTTATGTCAAGATGCGGATACGAACACAATACGATGCGCGGGGGTGGAATAGAAGCTTATATCGAACGCGGTTATGTTCCGTATCCGCTCGATAGTGTTCGCTATGGTTTCCACCAGGACGGGGCGGCACAAACGCTGGAGTACGCCTATCAGGATTATGCCCTTTCGCAGATGGCGGAAGCTCTTGGTTACGCTGAAGACGCTGCCATGTTCAGAATGCGTGCGACGAACTACAGAAACCTGTGGAACTCCGATATAGACTGGATGTGGGTTCGGCAAGCTGATGGAGAATGGAAGCAGCCCGTGAATATTCTCCACTATGGCGACGGATGGGTGGAAGGAAATGCAGCGCAGTATACCTGGTTTGTTCCACATGATGTACAGGGGCTCATAAACCTTATGGGGGGACCGGATGCTTTCACCGAAAAACTAAACGCCTCGTTCCAGAAGGCCGAGGCGCATGACTTTGTTTCCGGTAAATCGCATTCGGTTGAACGCCTCAGGCAAAACCGCGAAGTCTTCATTAACTACGGAAACCAACCGTCTATTCAAACGGCTTTTCTCTTCAATCACGCAGGCTCCCCCTGGCTGACGCAGCACTGGAGTCGTCGTATTGTTGAAGAAGTTTACAGTGACCTGACACCCAACCATGGTTATATGGGTGACGAGGATCAGGGACTGATGGGGTCTCTCGCCGTGCTGATGAAGATGGGCATATTCTCGGTTAACGGAGGCGTTTCGTCGGAGCCGTATTACGAGATTGGCAGCCCCATCTTTGATCAGGTCGTCATTCATCTTAATCCGCGTTATTACTCCGGAGAAAAGATCGTCATTGATGCAGAGAACAACGGCCCGAAGAATTACTATATCCAACAGGCTGCCTGGAACGGTCAAGACCACGAGAGGTCGTGGATTTCGCATAGTGATCTGGTTAAGGGTGGGACCCTGACGCTCGATATGGGGCCGGAGCCGAATAAATCATGGGGAATTGATCAGAACACTCTTCCCCCGTCGATGTCGAAACCCGGCAACTGGGAGAAAGGGGAACTAATCTTTGACAGCGACTTGTCGAATGCGCGATCGGTCGAAGACTGGGTAATGGAAGGGCCGGGAAAGGTCGAGTTCCGTGGCGGGTGGATGGAGATGTACGCCCCAGATCAGAAATGGCACCATGTTTTCTGGTGTCCGAAGGATTTTCCATCGCGTTTTGTGGCCGAGTGGGAAATGCAGAATCTCAATCCTGAAGGAGGGTTGGCTATCGTTTTCTTTGCGGCGAAAGGCGTAGACGGTCGCGATATTTTCGATTCGTCCCTGCCATCGCGCGATGGTACTTTCCGTCAGTATACAAAAGAATTAATGCGCAGCTACCATATCTCGTACTACGCTAACAACCCTAAGAATCCTGACAGGGAGTTCGCCCACCTGCGAAAGAACAACATGTTCGCACTTGTTCAACAGGGACCGGTAGGTATCCCAAAAGAGTCGACGGCGATTCATCATCTTCGCCTGGTCAAGGATGGAGCACATATCCGGTTTTTCGTCGACGATCGCATGATCATCGACTGGATTGATGATGGCAAGACATATGGAGAAGTTTACGACGATGGCAAGATTGGCTTCCGCCAGATGCAGTGGTCGCATTTCCGTTACAGAAATTTACGGGTATGGGGACTCAAGTAATCAGATACGGTAGAAGTTCGGCAGCCATTCTCCTTGTCCTTTGGCTATCAGCCTGCGCGGTAAGTCCTCGTAGCGAAAACGTTGGGGAGGTATCGCACGTCTACAAGCGATATCTTGAGTTTGCTGAGCCCACGGGAGGAATTGTTCCTCAGTTCAACCCGCCGGTACTTCGATGGCCGCGCACAAGTGGAAAGGATGTCGTCTATGATATACGCTTGTCGCGCGATTCACTCTTCCGCGAAGGCGCAATCACGGCGGAACAGCACGCATGGGCGATGTTCAATCCGCATGAGAAACTCGGTGAAGGAAACTGGTACTGGCAATATCGTGTATCGTCAAAGGACTGGTCCCCGCGACAACATTTTGTTATTACAAGTGACGTTCCTTCGTTGGTAAGTCCAACCCCCAGCGCATTTCTGGAGCGTATTCCGTCTGAACATCCGCGGGTGTTAACGGAAGTCAGCGATTTGCGTTCTTTACGCGCCCGCGCCGAAACTGACGATGCCCGCGCCATTATTCGTGAGGCGGATGACTTTTTGAAGGTCACTATTCCACAGGAAACGGATGGCGTGGCCAAACGAAAATCGGAAGATGCCGAACGGCAACGCAAGTTTGAGCAGGAAGCCAGCAAGCGACTTGGCGACTTTGCAGCTGCGGCGGTGAAGAGGTTGGCTGAGGCCTATCTGCTGAGCGGAGACAACACCTATCGTAACCGTGCCATGGAAATTGCCCGTGCGGTTGCCGGATGGGATCCCGATGGAGTGACCTCGTCGGCCTATAGCGACTTCTCGGATGCACGATGTATGCTGGCACTTGCGCTGGCTTACGATACGTTTTACGACGCGTTCAACGAGCAGGAGCGCGCGTTGCTGCGCCAGGCGATTCATGTACGAGCCGACAGGTTTTATCGCTCGTGGCGAAACAACATTGAGGTTCGGCTGTTAAGCGGTCATGTATGGCAACATATCCTTCATTATTTCTTCCAGTCGGCACTGGCTCTTCATGGAGATCATCCCGCTGCCGATGAATGGCTTGGCTATGCCTATAGTCTGTTTCTGGCGCGGACGCCGGTACTGGGAGGGAAGGATGGAGGATGGATTGAAGGCGTCTCTTACTTCACGATGAATATGGAGACGGTGTTGGAGATTCCCTTCTACATAAGGAAGTATACAGGTTTTGATTTCTTCAGGGAGCATCCCTGGTATGTGAACAATATCGACTGGATGATATACCACATCCCGCCGGGATCGTCAGCCGACGGGTTTGGGGATAATACGGAGGAAATCTTTAGTCCCGGCGCAGCGTTTCCGGCATATGCTGATGCTCTGGCCAAGCTCACGGGTGATGCACGTGCAAGCTGGTATGCCCGTGCCTGCGAAAAGTATGAAAGTCCGGACTACGCATCTTCGTCACTATTGCGGTGGTTCAGACTTGCCCATATCCATGATCTTCCCACACCGGACCCTGTTCCCCCTACGGAGGACATGGGTAAGGTGTTCAAAGAGATAGGCATCGTCTCTCTTCATACTAATCCCCTGAATACACCTGAAAACCTGGCGGTCGCCATGCGCTCAAGCCCGTACGGGTGCTACGGTCATTTTCTCGCTGATCAGAATTCATTCAATATCCTTTACGGCGGTCGGCGTACGTTCTTCCGGACGGGTTACAAGGTGGCGATGACGGACCCGCACCGTACGGGATGGTATCAACAGACGAAAAGTACAAACAGTGTGTTGGCTGATGGTCAGGGACAACCGTGCAGTACTGAATCGTATGCGATGATTCGGTATTTCGCGGAAGGAGACGGACTTGCATATGCTATGGGGGATGCATCGAGGGCGTATACCAGTGAAGAAACGGGCGACGATGTAGGGGTAAAAAAATTCCTTCGTCATCTCATTCTGATCAAGCCTGACATTGTAGTGATATACGATGAACTCGAAGCGAATCGACCGGTAGCCTGGTCGTGGTTGATTCACAGCATGACCGCGATTGCGATTGACTCAGCCAACGACACGTTTCAATCGGACTTTGGATTTGCCAGAGGGTATGGGAAGTTGTTGGCATCCGGTGAAACGAACTGGGCAGTTGCCGATACTTTTGATGTTCCGGCGGTTAACTGGCGAGGATCGCGTACGGCCTCCGGCGACCTCAAAAAATACGACGATGAACAATGGCACCTCATGGCAACGACAAAAGGTCGGAGTGAACAGGCCCGATTTCTTGCGGTGCTTCGTGTGGGACCTGAAAGTGAGGCTGTTATTCCAGGCGATGGAAAGAAGGCTCGAGAAGGTTCTCTGGTGGTGGGTGATGTGACCATCGAAGCTTCACTCGAAGCCGGCCGGCCCGCAGGGATGAAGATTTCAAGAGGACGTAAAACAATATTTGAATATGAAGCTGATCGGCGCCCGGTGGTAAGCGGGAAGGAGGCGCAAGAGGTTTTGCCGTACGATATCTCGCAGCGCATGCTTCAATGAAAAACAGAAAGAAATGAGAAATAAAGGATCCAGGTTATTGAGGTTGGTGTGCTTTGTTGCAGGGATCATGCTGGTATGTCAGTGCCGGACACCTGATGCCCGGTACGATACGGTAGCCCGCCCCAATATCCTATTTGTAATTTCTGATGATCAGTCATGGCCACATGCTTCTGCCTACGGTACTCAGGGTTTTCATACACCCGCCTTCGACAGGGTGGCACGCGAGGGTGTGTTGTTTACCCAGGCGTTCGTGGCTGCTCCCCAATGCAGTCCGTCCCGGGCAGCACTGTTGACCGGCAGGCCGATCTGGCAGCTGGAAGAGGCAGGAACGCACGGAAGTTACTTCCCCTCGAAGTTTGAGGTATTTACGCAGAACCTTGGGAACAGCGGGTATGCCGTTGGCTACACCGGAAAAGCATGGGGGCCCGGGAACTGGCAGGACGCCGGATGGAAAACGAATCCCGTCGGTGAGGCATACAACGAGCACATGTTCGACGAAGTCCCATACAAAGGATTGCATCGGCTGGACTATGCGCGGAACTTTCAGGCCTTCCTCGACGCACATAGTGAGGGAGAGCCCTTCTTTTTCTGGTTTGGAGCCCACGAACCCCATCGCGTCTATGAGTACGGCTCAGGTCGCCGCGCAGCCGAAAGCGTTCAACCGGATCTTCCTCCGTTCCTTCCCTCGACGGATTCCATCGCCAATGATATGCACGATTATGCGCTTGAAATCTCGTGGTTCGACAAGCAGTTGGCGCGAATGCTGACGATGCTTGAAGAAAGAGGTATGCTCGACAATACGCTGGTTGTGGTTACGTCGGACAACGGTATGGCATTTCCTCATGCGAAAGCCAGTTTGCAGGAATATGGTATTCACGTACCCCTGGCTATCTGCGGTCCGGGTGTTGCCGGCGGGAGAGTCGTCGATGACCTTGTGAGCCTGATAGATCTCGCGCCTACGTTTCTGGAAGTTTCCGGAGCGACTCCGCTTAAAGAGAATGAAGGAAAGAGTCTGATTCCCCTTCTTAGAAATCAGCTTGCCGAACCCCATCGCCACTTCGTGTTAGCAGGCCGGGAGCGGCATACCCATGCGCGTCCTGATAATCTTGGATATCCCGCTCGGGCAATGCGTACACAAGACTGGTTGTATATCCGCAATTTTGCGCCGGAGCGCTGGCCTATGGGCGATCCTGCGCCAACCTCGGCAACGGGGATAGCTCTCGATGAGAATACAAAACCCATAGTGTACGGGTATGAGGATATTGATGATTCTCCCTCCAAACGGGAAATGATCCGCAGGCACAACGAATGGCCCGTGTTATTCCGCGCCGCTTTTGCTAAACGCCCCGCTGAACAGTTGTATAATATCCGTGAAGATCCACATTGTCTGCGTGACCTTTCCGGTGAACCCGAGTACTCGGAGATACTCGGACAACTGCGCGAGGCGCTTGTCAGCGAACTCACAGACCAGAAAGACCCCAGAGTACTGGGTACCGGCGATGTATTTGAGTCGTACCCGCGGTTTGGACTCATGCGTCCTTTCCCGGGATTTAGGGAGCGAGGTGCTTACAACGAGGCGTTCCGAATCCATACAAACGATTAATGAGATGAAAGAAATGTATTCGAAGGGTATTTGCGTCCTGGTGTTGTCGTTGTTTGCCGGCTTTCACGCCAAGAGCCAGCAGCAACCCCCCAACATTGTTTTTATACTTGCCGATGATCTGGGCTGGAGTAGCTTATCGGTTCCTATGGATCCACGTGATCCTCGATCAGGTAGTGATTACCATGAGACACCGAACCTCGCCCGTCTGGCAGCGGAAGGAATGCGTCTGACGAGGGGATATGCACCGGCGGCGATCTGCTCGCCTTCGCGCAGGAGCATTTTGTTCGGCCATACACCGGCGCGTCAAGGAAATGGAGAATCGTTCCCGCAGCGCTATCATCCCTCCACTACGGGTTACGTCACGCTTCCTCAGATGTTCCGACAGGTTGATCCGCGGTACAAGACGGCGCACTACGGCAAGTGGGATATGCGCGCCGGGTTTTCGCCGGAAGACGCTGGCTATGACGAAAGCGATGGTGATACGGGGAACCGCCATGGTGACGTAATAAGCGACAAGGCCGAACGTTTCAACGCGCTGTTTGTACAACAAGACCCCAAGCGTGCTTTCACGATTGCTGACCGGGCGGTGAACTTTATGGAGCGCCAGGTAAAGGGTGGAAATCCCTTTTACCTCCAACTCTCACACTATGCTACACATGTGGATGTGCAAGGGCGCCCGGAGACATTGAAGAAGTACGAGAGCAAAGAGAAGGGAAAAAAACACGGTCATCACGGCTTTGCCGCTATGCTGGAAGATCTTGACACCAGCATCGGCATCGTCTTAAACAAGATCGAAGAGTTGGGAATAGCAGATAACACTTATGTGATCTTTATGGCTGACAATGGTGCTACGGAATTTTTTCCACCTGTGAAGAACCGTCTGGATCATCCCGACAAGTTCGCCGATCCAATGCGGAATCATCCTTTGCGCGGTGGGAAGTGGACCCTTTACGAAGGAGGCGTGCGCGTACCCTTTATAGTTCGCGGCCCCGGGATTGCGTCGAGCAGTTATGTGGAGACACCTGTTGTCGGCTGGGATTTGTTGCCAACCTTCCGGGAGCTGGTGGGAGGTACTTCACCTTCGGGAGAGGTTACCGACGGATGGAGCTTCGCAAGTCTGTTACGTGGCGGTAAGACATCTGCGGCACTGGATCAGCGTGCCCTTTATTTTCATCGCTATAATAACTCGTATCCGCATTCGGCGGTGATG
>Ga0079224_100009593_pt1 | contig 13217 bp, 12 predicted proteins | sample Stecom2015_FD_80414 | JGI IMG/M metagenome (GOLD analysis project Ga0079224, IMG submission 80414) | Agricultural soil microbial communities from Utah to study Nitrogen management - Steer compost 2015 | ecosystem: Environmental > Terrestrial > Soil > Agricultural land | place: USA: Utah... | reverse complement strand
TCCGACCCGCAGCTCCGACCCGAGCCCAGGAGTCCTCATGGCCTATACGCCCGAGCCCACACATGAACCCGAGCCGAAGCGCGGCAACGGCTTCGCGATTACCGCACTGGTCCTCGGCATCATCGCCGCGGTCCTGGCGTTCATCCCGGTCGTCAACCTCGTCTCGTTCGTGCTCGCGATCGCCGCGATCGTCTTCGGCGTCGTCGGCCTGATCGCCAGTGGCAGGCGCCGCACCGGCAAGGGCATGTCGATCACCGGCATCGTCCTGGGCGTGATCGCGCTCGTGATCGCGATCCTCATGTACACACTGGTCTTCAACGCCCTCGAGGACGAGTGCGAGAAGCGGGGCCACTCTGGGAATCTCCAGGAGTGCGTCGAGGATCTCGACACTGAGGACCTGCCGACCGACTACTGAGGGCCGGAACCTCGGAAACGCTTGCGCGACCTACCCTTCCGAGTGAATTTCCAACGCCGCCCCGAGCGGGTTTTCTTCACGTTTTCCCTTGGGGCACAGAAGGATCACCTTCCGTCCTATTTAAGATGTTTAAACCTTCTCGATAGCTATCGCTAGTAAAGTTCGGTTACCATGCCCATAGGCGTTCTCGACTGTTTCGACGAGTTCGGCGGGAGGACTCATGGCATGGCGACTGGCGAAGAGCCTGGAGGTGCTCCGGGACGAGGTGGACACGGTCGCGCCCGACCGCTCCAAGGCCTCCGACGGCACCATCGGCGACGAGGCGCACCAGGGGTCGCCCTCGGATCACAACCCGAACGCGCAGAGCGTGGTCTGCGCGATCGACTTCACCCACGATCCGGGCGGCGGCGCCGACATGCACGCCTTCGCCGACTTCCTGAAGAAGCGGAATCACCGGGCCGTCAAATACATCATCTGGAATCGCCGGATCTGGTCCAAGGCCAAGGACGGCGAGGGATGGCGGGACTACGGCGGATCCAATCCGCACACGGCGCACATGCACGTGTCGGTCGGCGTCGGACCCGACGGGCAGAGCGAAGGACCTTACGACGACACCGGCCCCTGGGGGCTGGCGGAGCAGTTCGGAGGAGGAGACGTGATCGGACTCAAGGTGGGCGACAAGGGCGACCGGGTCAAAGGCCTCCAGGGCACGCTCCGCTACGCCGGCTACGACCCCGGCGACGTGGACGGCCACTACGGCCCGAAGACCGCGGCCGCGGTGCTCGAGATGCGGCGGGCCGAGGGCTCCAGCGTCGGCGACGGCGACAACTTCACCGGCTGGGCCTACGCCCAGTTGATGCGGGCCCTGGCGAAGAAGTACTGAGGCCCCGAAGCGCCCGCGGTGCGGACGCGCCGACCGGGCGCCGAGAACGACGGCCCTCGGCGCCCGGCCGGCGCGTCCGCACCGCGCCCTCAGATCGGCCCTCCATGGACCCATTCGGCCACCTCGGGCGTGGTCAGTTCGGCCACGCGCGCCCGGTACCGCTCGAGGTCGCCCGTGCCGAGCATCGCCCTCCACTGGCCGCTGGTCCCCCTGTGAAAGAACTCGGCCCTGTCCTTCCACAGGTCCGCCTCCGGCGCGAGGGTCTCGGCCCTGCCGCGCACCTCCTCGAAGGTCGCCGCCCGGACCAGCCTCGGCCAGACCTCCTCGTCGATCGCGATGCCGAGCGCGGCCGCGAGCGACCGCATCCGCCCTTCGAGGTCGGCCTTGAGCTCGTCATAGTGCAGCAGCACGATCCCCGGCTCCCCGCGGCGCTCCCAGAACCCCTCGATGTGGGCGAGCATGGCCCGCAGACCGAAGAGCTCGTCCTCCGAATAGGCCCAGTGCCAGAAGCGCTCGTAGGGCGTGGAGTCGGGCGGGGGGAGCTCGAGCGGCTCCGCCTCGGCGCCCATGGCGGCGACACGGGCGGCCTGCATGCGCCGCCAGTCGGTGTTGGCCAGGTGGTTGTCGAGTGAGACGGCCACGTCGCGCGGGTCGCGGCCGATGCCGACGTAGGTGACGTCCTCGCGTCGGGGGAGCCCGTCGAGCGGGGTGTGGGTCTTGATGAAGCGGCGGTGGCGCTGGGCTTCGAGCGCCGCCCGGACCTCGGCGGCGACGCGGAAGGTCGCGTCGGGCCAGTGGGTGAGCTCGTCGAGCGGCGCGGGCAGTTCGGGGCGGCCGAACACCAGGAGGCCGCAGATGATCTGCGTCCAGGTGGTGCCGCATTTGGCGGGAGTGGAGATGATGATGTCGCCGTCGCGCAGTTCGATGTCGTCCCAACGGGAGGAGTCCATGAACTGGTTCCGGTAACGGACGGGCGGTGCGGCCACAGTGGTGCTCCTTGCGTGGACGAGCGGGTGGGAGTCCTATGTGCAGGGTTTGCCGTTGTCCTCACACACTATGCGCCACCCAATGATCACGCAAGCAAATGATCTTGGGTGGTTCGTCCTGTGAGGTGGAGAACATCACCATCCGAGACGAGCCCTTCTACTGCCCCAGTTATTAGGTTAGGCTAACCTGCGTCATCGTCCCGGTCCCGAGCGGCCGGCTATGAAAGGACCCGACCCTGTGCTGACCAGTGCCGCAGACACCCGTCCCGCACCCGCCCCTCCGCACTCCCCCACCGAGGCTCCCGCACTGCTCAACCGACGCTCGGCCGAGACCTACCGCTCCCTCATCACCGAAGTGGCGGAACTGATCGCAGAGCGACTCACCGCAGTCGACCGGCCCTGGACCGGCATCGCCCCGGCCGAACTCGAGCCCGCCGTCGCCGCGGTCGACCTCGACCGTCCCCTGCCGACCTTCGACGACGCCCTCGACGAGATCGGCGAGCTCTACCTGCGCGACGCGGTCTGGTTCCACCACCCGCGCTACCTCGCCCACCTCAACTGCCCCGTGGCGCTTCCCGCCGTCGCCGCCGAGACCGTCCTCGCCTCCGTCAACACCTCGGTGGACACCTGGGACCAGAGTGCGGGCGGCACCTTCATCGAACGGCGCCTCATCGGCTGGACCGCCGGCCGCATCGGCTTCGGGCCCGACGCCGACGGCGTCTTCACCTCCGGTGGGACGCAGTCGAACCTGCATGCCCTCATGCTCGCCCGCGACGAGGCCGTCGAGCAGGTCCGCAAGAACAGCCAGACGGTGCTGCGAAGCGTCGAGGTCCTCCCCCGCCTGCGCCTGCTCGCCTCGCCCCACAGCCACTTCAGCGTCGTCAAGGCCGCCCGCCTCCTCGGGCTCGGCGAGGACGCCGTGATCACCGTCCCGGCCGACGACCGCTTCCGCATGCACCCGCGCGCGCTCGACGCGGCCCTGGAGGCCTGCCGCGGCGAAGGGCTCGTGCCCGCCGGGGTGGTCGCCACCGCCGGCACCACCGACTTCGGTTCGATCGACCCGCTCGCGGCGATCGCCGAAGTGTGCGAGGCGCACGGCGTCTGGTTCCATGTGGACGCGGCCTACGGCTGCGGCCTGCTCGTCTCGCCGAACCGGCGCGGCCTCATCGACGGGATCGAGCGCGCCGACTCGGTCACCGTGGACTACCACAAGTCCTTCTTCCAGCCGGTCAGCTCCTCGGCGGTCATCGTGCGCGAGCGGGAATCGCTGCGGCACGTCACCCACCACGCCGACTACCTCAACCCGGCCGAGGCGCTCTTCCCGAACCAGGTGGACAAGAGCCTCCAGACCACTCGGCGCCTGGACGCGCTGAAGCTGTGGATGACGCTGCGGGCCCTGGGCCCGGACGCGATCGGCTCGATGTTCGACCGGGTCTGCGACCTGGCCGCGACCGTCTGGGCGCACCTGGAGGCCGACCCGCGCTTCGAGACCGCCGCGCCCGTCTCACAGCTGTCCACCGTGCTCTTCCGCGTCAAAGGCGGCGGCGACGAGACCCAGCGCCTGGCCCGCGAGGCGATCGCCGCCGCGGGCGAGGGCATGGTCGCGGCCACCCGGGTGGAGGGCCGCGTGGCGCTCAAACTCACCCTGCTCAATCCCGAGACCGGTCTCGACGACGTGGTCCCCGTCCTCGACGCGCTCGCCCGGCACGGCGCGAACGTCCAGGGGGCCTAGATGACCGGGCAGCGGACGCACGATTTCATCGGCATCGGCCTGGGGCCGTTCAATCTCGGGCTGGCGTGCCTGACCGAGCCCGTCGCGGGGCTCGAAGGAATCTTCCTGGAGCGCAAGCCCTCGGTGGACTGGCACCCGGGGATGCTCATCGAGGGCACCACCATGCAGGTGCCGTTCATGGCCGACCTGGTGACCCTGGCCGATCCGACCTCGCCGTACTCGTTCCTCAACTACCTCAAGGAGCAGGGGCGGATCTACCCGTTCTACATCCGCGAATCGTTCTTCCAGCTGCGCAGCGAGTTCCAGGACTACCTGCGCTGGGCCGCCGGGAGACTCGCGAACCTGCGCTTCGAGCGGGACGTGGCCGCCGTGGAGTGGGACGCCTCGCGGGAAGCCTACGCGGTGCGCAGCACCGGGCCCGCCGGGGAACGGGTCGACTTCGCCCGGCGGCTGGTCCTGGGCACCGGCACCCCGCCGTGGGTGCCTCCGGCGTGCCGCGGCCTCGAAGGCGAGACCGTCTGCCACGCCTCGTCCTACCTGGAGCACCGGGACCGGCTGCGGCGGTGCGCCACCGTGACCGTGGTCGGCAGCGGCCAGAGCGCCGCCGAGATCTACCGCGACCTGCTGGAGGACGCCGGCCCCGAGACGTACCGGCTCCACTGGGTGACGCGCTCGCCCCGGTTCTTCCCGCTGGAGTACACGAAGCTGACCCTGGAGATGACCAGCCCGGACTACGTCGACTACTTCAACGCGCTGCCCGCGGCGAAGCGCGATGAGCTCAACGCGGCCCACAAGGGGCTCTACAAGGGCATCAACGCCGAACTCATCGACGAGATCTACGACCTGCTGTACCGCAAGCGCTTCGAGCACGGCGAGGCCGCGACCCGCCTGTTCGCCAACTGCACGGTGGAGCGGGCGACCGGAGGCGACCAGTTCCTCCTCGGCGTCCGCCAGCACGAGCAGGACCGCGAGTTCGAGCTGCGCACCGAGGGCCTGGTGCTGGCGACGGGGTACAGCGGCCGGGTGCCCGCGTTCCTCGACGGCGTCCGCGACCGGCTGCGCTTCGACGCCGCCGGCCGGCTGCACGCCCGCCGCGACTACAGCGTCGACGCCGCGGGGGCCGGCGAGGTGTTCGTCCAGAACGCCGAGCTGTCCACCCACGGTTTCGTCACGCCCGATCTCGGCATGGCCGCCTACCGCAACTCGTGGATCATCCGAGCCATGACCGGCCGAGAGGTCTACCCGATCGAGCGGCGCATCGCCTTCCAGGAGTTCACCGCACCGCAGGAGGCCGCATGATGCAGGCGCCTCCGGCGTTCGAACGCCGCGACGAGCGGCTCGGCGAGTTCACGCTGCGCCCTGTGGCCCCGGCCCTCGACGCCCCGCTGCTGCACGAGTGGGTCACACACCCCAAATGCCGCTACTGGATGATGGCCGAGGCCTCGCTGGCCGACGTGCGGGCCGAGCACGAGTCCATCGCCGCGAGCGCGCACCACTTCGCGTTCCTCGGCGCGCACCGGCGCCGTCCGGCGTTCCTCGTCGAGGTCTACGACCCGGCCCGCACCGAGCTCGCCGGCGTCTACGACGTCCGCGAGGACGATGTCGGCATGCACGTCCTGACCGCGCCGACGGACACCCCGATCCGGGGATTCACCAAGGGCGTCATGGTGACCGTGATGGACCTGCTCTTCGACGGCTTCGCCGCGAAGCGCGTCGTGGTCGAGCCCGACGCGACGAACACCCCGATCCACCGGCTCAACGAGTGGGTCGGCTTCCGCCCCGACCGCACCGTCCGGTTGAGCGACAAGCAGGCGCTGCTCAGCTTCTGCTCCCAGAGCGACTACGAGCGGTCCGCCGCGAGAGGAACCCAGTCATGACCGAGCCCACCGACCACCTCACTCCCGAGCATTGGCAGCGGGCCACTCGGATCCTGCTGGCCAAGGCCATCGGCGAGTTCGCCCACGAGCGGCTGCTCGCGCCCGCGCGGATCGGAGGCCGCCTCGTCCTGACCGGCGCGGGCGAGCGGTACCTGTTCGCCGCCGAGCGCCTCGCGCTCGACCACTGGGCGGTCGACCCCGACTCGCTGCGGCGCCAGGGACCGGACGGCGAGGAGCTGCCGTTGGACGCCGCGGCGTTCTTCCTCGCCTTCAAGGACGAGCTGGGCTTGAGCGACGAGGTCCTCCCGGTGTACCTCGAGGAGATCGCCAGCACCGTCAACCGCGGCGCCTACCAGCTCGCCGTGCCGCAGCCGAGTGCCGAGGAGCTCGTGGACGCCGACTTCCAGGCGATCGAGGCGGCCATGACCGGCGGGCACCCGTGCTTCGTCGCCGGTTCCGGCCGGCTCGGCTTCACCGCCGGGGACTACCGCGACTTCGCGCCCGAGACCGGCGCGGGCGTGCGCCTGCTGTGGCTCGCGGCGCCGCGGCGGCACGCGATGTTCGCCGCCTCGGCAGACCTCGAGCCCGACTGGCTGCTGAGGACGCAGCTGCGGGAGGCGGATCGCGAGCGGTTCGCCTCGGTGCTCGCGGGCCGGGGCCTGACGTTCGACGACGTGCACCTCATCCCGGTCCACCCGTGGCAGTGGCGGAACAAGATCGCGACGACGTTCGCGGCCGAGGTGGCCGAGGGCCGCCTGGTGATGCTCGGCGAGTCTGAGGACGAGTACCAGGCGCAGCAGTCGATCCGGACGTTCTTCAACCGCTCCCGACCCGAGGCCGACTACGTCAAGACCGCCCTGTCGGTGCTGAACATGGGCTTCATGCGGGGCCTGTCCACCGAGTACATGGAGGTCACTCCCGCGATCAACGACTTCGTGGCCGAGGTGGTCCACGGCGACCCGACGTTGCAGCGCTCGGGCGTGACGGTTCTGCGCGAGCGGGCGGCCGTGGGCTACCGGCACCCGGCGTACTCGGCGGGCGCGCCGAAGGGCTCGCCGTACCGGAAGATGCTGGCGGCGCTGTGGCGCGAGAGCCCCGTGCCGCGGCTCGGGCGAGGCGAGCGCGCGGCCACGATGGCCTCGCTGCTGCACGTGGACGCCGCGGGGCGCCCGTTCGTCTCGGCGCTCATCGCCCGCTCGCGGCTGGGGGCCGAGCAGTGGCTGCGGCGCTACCTCGAGGCCTACCTGGTGCCGCTGGTCCACTGCTTCTACAAGTACGGCATGGCGTTCATGCCGCACGGCGAGAACGTGATCCTGGTGCTGCGCGGCGGCAGGGTGGACCGGGTGCTCCTCAAGGACATCGGCGAGGAGGTGGCGATCTTCGACGAGTCGGTGCCGGTGCCCCCGGAGGCCGAGCGCGTCAAGGGGCCCATCGCGGACGAGGTGCGGACCCTGGCGATCCTCACCGACGTGGTGGACTGCTTCCTGCGGTTCCTGGCGGCGATCCTGCACACCGACGGCGTGCTCGACGAAGGGGATTTCTGGCGCGCGACCGCCGAGGCGATCAAGCGCTACCAGGCCGAGCATCCCGAGCTGTCCGAGCAGTTCGCCCGCTACGACCTGTTCGAGGAGACCTTCGGCCTCTCGTGCCTGAACCGTCTGCAGCTCAAGGACAACCGGCAGATGGTGAATCTGGAGAACCAGGAGGAGAGCCTGATCTACGCGGGCAGGCTCGACAATCCGCTGGCGCCGTGGCGCTGAGCCGCCGCGGGACCATGCCCTCTGGGGCGGCGTGACACGCCACGCCATCATGGAGAGGTGAACTTCGACTACGACTTCTCTGCCAGACCCGTGCTCGTCACGGGCGCCAGTCATGGCCTGGGGTTGGCGACGGCACAGCTCCTGGCCGCATTCGGTGCGCCGCTGGCGCTGTGCGCCAGGGACCCCGCCCGATTGAACGAGGAGGCGGACCGGCTGCGGGCGAAGTTCGGCGTCCCGATCTTCACGCGGGCGCTCGACGTGGTGGAAGAGGAGACGCTCGCCGAGTTCGTGGCCGAGGCCGGGCGGCGGCTCGGCGACTTCGGCGGCATCGTGGCCAACGTGGGCGGCGCTCGGGGCGCGCGATTGGAGGACACCTCCGCCGACGACTGGGCCTACACGCTGGGCGTGAACGTGGTCGGCGCGATGACGGCCCTGCGAGCGGCGACGCCGCAGCTGCGGCGGACCGGCGGGGCGGCGGTGCTGGTGTCCTCGATCTCCGGGTCGAAGCCCGCGCCGGGGCTGCCGTACGGGGCCACGAAGGCCGCTCTGAACCACGCCGCCGCGATCCTGTCCAGAGAGCTCGGCGGCGAGGGCGTCCGCGTCAACGCCGTCGCCCCGGGATCGATGCTGGTGCCGAACGGCCGGTGGGATCGGATGCGGGTGGACGATCCGGAGGCGTACGCGGCGTTCCGGGAGGAGTTCCCGACGGGCCGGCTGGTGGACCCGGTGGACGTGGCCTCGGTGATCGTCTTCCTGCTCTCGGACGCCGCCAGGGCCGTCAACGGGGCGGTCGTGCCGGTGGACGGGGGCCAGAACGCGCCGACGGCGTTCGGGTACTGAGGCCGGAGGTCAGTTTCGCAGGTGGGCCAGGACCATGCCCACCGGGATGCTGGCGAGGAGCACGACCAGCACGAGCCGGTAGGCCCGCGTCGCGGGGCCCGGTGCGGCGCCGCGGGTGCGGGCGAGCGCGATGCCCAACGCCGCCACCAGCAGTGCCGCGCCGACGTCCACCACCACCGGGAGGCGGGTCAAGGTGCCGGCGATGACCGCCGCGTTCCCGGCGGCCCAGGCCCCGGCCTGGGCCCATGCCGATGAGGCGGTCATCGGACGGCGGATGAACCGGTCCTGGGCTGCGCCGATCGCGCATGAGGCCGTCCCGCACACCAGGACGAGGTAGGCCGCGGCCCAGCTGCCCTTGGCGAGGCCGAGCGGTCCGGTGAAGGCGGCGACGAGGCCGCCCGCGACGACGCAGGCGACGCCGGCGGCGAACATCGTCTTGGCGAAGCGGGGTGCGGCGTCGGCGGCGGGTGCGGTGGTCTTCACGGTGTTCCCTTCCGGGGTCGGTCGTTCATGCGTCCGCGGCCGGGGCGGTGCGGGCGAGGCACAGGTCGGGCTCGACGAACGCCTCCAGTCGGTCGACGGTGATCGGGGAGCGCCAGGCTTCGAGGGCTCCCCGCATCAGGCCGAGGTGGACCTGGCAGGCGATCGGGGAGCCGGAGGCCGCCATTTCGAGGAAGGGGCAGTGCCGCAGGCCGATTCTCGGCAGGTCGCCGCCGCGGTGCTCGGGGGCGAATCCGAGCTCGTCGAGCAGGGCCGTCAGGCGCGTGAGGGCGTCGTCGGCGTCGGCGGCCTCGGGGGCGGCGCCGTCGCCCGCGGCGGAGCGGCGGCCCCACTCGCGGCCCGCCTCGACGGCGCGGGCGCGCGGGTCGGGGGTCTGGGCCAGGGCGAGGGCGAGGGTCTCGGCGAGCATCCGGTAGCGGCGCGGGCCCGCCGGGTCCATGCCGCGCACGGCCTGGAACAGCTGCGCGGGACGGCCGGGGGCGCGGCGGTCGGCGCGGCCGCGCTCGACCTGGCCGCTGTCGAGGAGTTTGCCGAGATGGAACCGGACGGTGTTGGGGTGCACCGCGAGCCGGTCGGCGATCTCGGCGATGCTCAGGCCCTCGGGGGCGTCCCGGAGGGTCTGGAGGACCTCGTCCCGCCGGTTCGCGGGGGGCTTGACGTCGGCGGCCATGGCGCTCGCGCCCTCCTCGTCCTCTCCTCGGCCGGGCGTCTCACTGAGCAGGAAGGTAGTCTCATAAACACCTCGGCCACGGGTATAGTTTACACAATTTTAACTTGTAAAAACGGCGATGGTAACTTGCATGACGGCGACGAGGGAGTGAGAATGTCCGCACAGGACGTGGACCAGGAGGCGGAGCGGGAGCTCGACGTACGGGCGACGCCCAAGCCCGAGAAGCACCCCGCGATCTTCAAGGCGTACGACGCCCTGCCGGTCGGCGGCTCCTTCGTACTGGTCAACGACCACGACCCGAAGCACCTCCGGGACGAGTTCGAGGCCGCCCACCCGGGCGGCCACGGCTGGGAGTACCTCTCCCGCGAGCGGCGGAACTGGCGGATCCGGATCACCCGGCTCGCCTCGACGCCGCTCCCCCGCGTCCTGGCCGACACCGCCGCTCTCGGCTCCGACGTCGGCGCGCCCGGCGTGAGCGGAGCGGTGTGGCGGCTCCAGGAGGAGGAGCGGGATCTGGACTCGAACGTCATCGCACTGCCTCCCGGCGGGGGCATCGGCGCCCACGCCGGACCGGACGTCGACGTCCTGATCCATGTCATCGCCGGCAGCGGAAGCCTGACCACCGAGCTCGGGTCGATCGACCTCGAGCCTGGCGCCGTGGTCTGGCTGCCGCGCCGCTCGCGACGCGAGTTCACGGCCGGAGCGCGGGGGATACGCTATCTCACCGTGCACCGCCGCCGGCAAGCGCTGGCCATCAACCCCGCGCCGTCTCGCCGTTGAAGCGACACCGGTGCGACGCCGACCTCAGTGCCGCGGTCGGTGAACCGAGGTGGGAGATGCCCGATCCCGGGTACACCGAAAAAGCGACACCGTCGACGGCCCCCGCCGGCGACGAAAGGAGGCGATCCGATGACGGGTCTGGACGAGAAGCTGCACGACATCCATGAGGAAGTCCTGCGCCGCAACCCCGGAGAGATCGAATTCCACCAGGCCGTGCACGAGGTCCTGGACAGCCTGGGCCCCGTGGTGGCCAAGCACCCCGAGTACGCCGACGCCGCCGTGATCCGCCGCCTGTGCGAGCCCGAGCGCCAGATCATCTTCCGCGTCCCCTGGGTCGACGACGATGGCCAGGTGCAGATGAACCGCGGCTTCCGCGTCGAGTTCAACTCCGCCCTCGGCCCCTACAAAGGGGGCCTGCGGTTCCACCCCACGGTCTACCTGGGGATCGTGAAATTCCTCGGGTTCGAGCAGATATTCAAGAACTCGCTCACCGGGCTGCCCATCGGCGGCGGCAAAGGCGGCTCCGACTTCGACCCCAAGGGCCGTTCCGAGGGCGAGATCATGCGGTTCTGCCAGGCGTTCATGACCGAGCTGTACCGGCACATCGGCGAGTACACCGACGTCCCGGCCGGTGACACCGGCGTCGGCGGGCGCGAGATCGGCTACCTGTTCGGCCAGTACAAGCGGATCACCAACCGCTACGAGTCCGGCGTCCTGACCGGCAAAGGCCTCAGCTGGGGCGGCTCGCAGGTCCGCACCGAGGCCACCGGCTACGGCACGGTGTTCTTCGCCGACGAGATCCTCAAGTCCCGGGGGGAGTCCTTCGACGGCAAGCGCGTCGTGGTCTCGGGATCGGGGAACGTGGCGATCTACGCCGTCGAGAAGGTCCACGAGCTCGGCGGCACCGTCATCGCCTGCTCCGACTCGTGCGGCTACGTCGTCGACGAGAAGGGCATCGACCTCCAACTGCTCAAGGACGTCAAACTGACCCGCCGCGAGCGCATCACCGCCTACGCCGAGCGGCGCGACAGCGCGCACTACGTCGAGGGCGGCACCATCTGGGAGGTGCCGTGCGACATCGCGCTGCCGTGCGCCACCCAGAACGAGCTCAACGGCCACGACGCCGCCGAGCTGGTCCGAGGCGGCTGCGCCATCGTCGCCGAGGGCGCCAACATGCCCTGCACCCCTGAAGCCGTCAAAGTCTTCGCCGAAGCGGGCACGGTCTTCGCCCCCGGCAAGGCCGCCAACGCCGGCGGCGTCGCCACCAGCGCGCTGGAGATGCAGCAGAACGCCTCGAGGGACTCGTGGACCTTCGAGCACACCGAGGAGCGGCTCGCCGAGATCATGCGCGGCATCCACGACCGCTGCCTCGCCACGGCCGACGACTACGGCCAGCCCGGCAACTACCTGGCCGGAGCCAACATCGCCGGGTTCATCCAGGTCGCCGACGCCATGCTCGCCCTCGGCGTCATCTAGGAACGGGCGGCCGCCTTCCCGGACCGCCGGGGCGGCGGCCCCTCCTGCGGGCGGCCGAGCAGGAACGGGACGACGGCGAGCGCGACCGCGGCGCAGCAGAGGTTGAGCATGCCGTAGCCCAGGTGCTCCACGATCGGACCCGAGGCGATCCCCGCGCCCATGGCGGCCAGGCCCATCACCATGTCCGAGAAGCCCTGCGCGGACGGGCGCTCGGCGGGGCCGACCGCACCGGTGACCAGGGTCGCCGCCGCGACGGTCATGGCCGACCAGCCGAGGCCGAGAAGGACGAGCCCCACGCTGATCCGCGTGTGGTCGTCCACCGCGGAGGAGCCGGAGACGGCGCAGGCGGCCACGAGCACGGCCGTGCCGGTCACCAGGACCGGCCTGGCCCCGTGCCTGTCGGCGAGCTTCCCGATGACCGGCGCAAGCGCGTACATGCCGCCGACGTGCAGACCGAGGATGAACCCCACGACGGTGAGCGCATCGGTCGGGTCCTCCATGCCGTGCTTGATGTGGATGGCGGTCATGGCCATGACGCCGACCATCACGAAGTGCCCCAGCGCGGCGGCGACCACGCCGGTGCGGACCGCCCGGTTCGCGCGCGCCGTCCGCCAGCCGTCGGCGACCGACCGCCTCGGCGCCCGGGCCTCCCCGGAGAGGCGGCGGGAGAGCAGCAGCGGGTCGGGGCGCAGCAGCGTGGCGAGGAGGACCCCGGTGGCCAGGCAGAGCACGCCGATCGCGGCCATCGAGCCGACGTAGTCCGGGCCGCCGAACCATCCCTGCCAGACGCGTTCGGCGAACGCCGCGAGGGAGGGGCCGGTGACGCTCCCGATCGTCGTGGCCCACACGATCAGCGCCAGGTGCGAGCCGCGTTTGTCGGGCGGGGCGAGGTCGGCGGCGGCGTAGCGGGACTGGAGCCCGGCGAAGGAGGCGCTGCCGAGGAGGAAGTACCCGCCCACGGCGAGCGGGGCCGCCTCCAGATGGATCGCGAGGATCACGACGGCGACGCCGAGGACGGCGCAGCCGTACCCGAAGGCGAGGCCGCCGCGGCGCCCGAACCGCTCGGTGATGGCGACGGCGGGGACGGCCGCGAGCGCCGAGCCGCCGACGAACAGGCTCTGGCCCAGTCCGGCGTAGGTGCTGGAGCCGGTCATGTCGTCGATGAGGAGGGCGCCCACGGCGATGCCGATGCCGACGGCGAGGCCGCCGAGGATCTGGGCGCAGAACAGCAGGCGCAGGACGCGCCGTTGGAGGGCCTCGGTGGCGCGGGGCGACCGGGTGGTGGTCATGGGGGTTC
>Ga0079224_100009592_pt1 | contig 13217 bp, 10 predicted proteins | sample Stecom2015_FD_80414 | JGI IMG/M metagenome (GOLD analysis project Ga0079224, IMG submission 80414) | Agricultural soil microbial communities from Utah to study Nitrogen management - Steer compost 2015 | ecosystem: Environmental > Terrestrial > Soil > Agricultural land | place: USA: Utah... | reverse complement strand
GCACCGTCATTACTACCATAGTTTGGCAACCAACCAGTAGGCTCATCTTGACAAGTGTATAAAAATCTTAATGACTCGTAGGCTCTTTCATATACAACTTCTTTAAATTTTTGGCCTACGTAATCTGCTGTTTTAAATGCCCAGGTTAATAATTGAATTACTACCCGATGGTAATTCATACTGAATTGCAAAAAAGTTCCATCGGGATATATTTGATATTCAATTTCTTGCTCAAACCATTTTTTCCCACTCTTTTTCCAGACTGAGGCTTCAGGAAAGAACGGATAAAATAAGGCGCCTAGGTATAGAGTCAGAGTCTCCGTGATAGCATGATTATTCCGAACCGCTATCCGTGAAAAATTGATATTCGCATACACATGCTTCAATTGCCAATAAATAGCATGCATAATATCCTGAAAAAGCTCTTCTGTAAGATTATTACTCTCTTTATAATAATTTAACGCATAAGTCCAATTCAACACACGCAAAGAAATTTCCTGACTACATTTGTAGTTAGGTCCTGAATTAATAGGATTTGCTTTCAGCCAAGATTTGATTTCATGAAAAACCCATTGAGAGTGATCTTCACCTGTATATAAATCATGTCGGATGACATCATATAAATATGCAAAGCGGGACTTCTCCCAGACAAACTTTATGTCTCCAGCTTCTTTACTATAATCTTGAATCTCCGACCAATGTTTATTCACATAATAGCGATAGCCAGTATCCGGGTTCGTAATCCAGTCATAATCGCTTCCTAAAGATAAAACATCAGCAGAGAAAAATGGGAATTTACCGTTAACATAGGAATCAAAGTCTGGAAGTCTTGGCGGTTTGTTAGGATATGGTTCACCCTGTTTTACTCCCCAAAATAAATCCTTTTTACGCCATTCATCTAAACTAATAAATTTTTCAACTGGAGGATTCTGTGGGAATTTCTTCTTAAAGGTGCCGAGTTTTTTCTGTACCTCGAGACCGACGCGATATGTTGTATATCGCATACCCATGTTTCTAACTAGTTGTATACTTTGCTTTAATGATGGCATAACATATCGATTAATTTAGTAAAGCACCAACTGGTTAAAAAATTCACTATAATTTTTTATTATCAATTTCATAATATTTTACCCCTCTATCGCGTGAGATGATACGCATAGGATTACCTACTACGGTACAGTTATCAGGTACACTTTTGTTTATGAGAGAATTAGATCCGATAATCACATTATCCCCAATGATTATTTCACCAAAGACAACTGAACCTGCACCGATATAAACATCGTTACCTATTACCGGAACTTTAGTGTCACCAAAATTTCTACCGATTGTCACGTTTTGTGAGACGAGGCAATTATCTCCAATTTTTGAGTTAGAGTGAATCACAACTCCCAACCCCCAATATCCCACTGTAAAATTCTTGCCAATGTCAGCAGATGAAGGAATCCAGGTTGAAAATAATACCCTGTTTACACCTGATAACAATTTCCCAATAATTTTCATCTTTTTTCGATGAAAAAAATTTCCCACTCTATAAATTTTTACTGCTAACGACATCAATTATTTGTCATTTGTAAGTTTTCCAATCATTGACTTAAATACAGAATAATAGTTATCGAAACTCAATTCTTCTGTAATCATTTTAAAAGAATTAACTTTCATTTCATTCAAAATATCTCTGTTATTATAAAGAAACTCGATCCTCTCTGCTAAATTACTTTTATTCATATCTTCGATAATGTACCCATTTTTTCCATTAATTACTAAATCATACTCGGTTCCATCTGCGTTACCAGTTATTATGGGAAGTTTGTTGAGCATGCCTTCACAGATAGCTAAACCGCCCAATCCCGGAAGGACAAAAACATCACAATTCCCTAATATTTTGGATGATCCGTGATTCATTCTGCCATGAAATACAATATTATTGTTTTCTCCAGAGTATCTTTTTAGTTCCGATAAATAAGAACCATCGCCAATAATATGTAGCTTGAAGTTTTTATAAATACTATTTAGTTCATTTACTACGTCAATTAAAAGCTCCAAATTCTTAGTTTTCTGAATAGTTCCGATAAATCCAATATTAAAATATTTGGCATCCAGATAATGTTCTTGATTAGATTCCTCTATTTCATGGAGTTTCGCTGTTGTATCGAACACGTTAACAGCAACAAATATCTTAGACGAATCGACCCCTCTTCCTTTGAAATAATTAGCGCCTTGCGTACTATAAGTAAAAATTGCGTCTGAGTGAGTTTCAATAAAATGCTCCCATCTATTAACCAAGCCGCGCACGCCAGTATAAGTTTTATCTTTTAACTTCCCTAAACTCCACCAAATAAATTTTTTATTAAATAATTTTGAATAAATGAAGGCAATCGAAGAGTTAATCAAAGAGGAAGAACCCTCCGAAAAAACTATATCAGGATTTTCTTTTATTAAATGAAAAATAAGCGTAGGACTAAAGGGTAAAGGTATGCGTATGTCGTATAGCTTTGTTTTATTTATATTTTCCCCGACATTTGTATTCGATAACTTTGATTTTTTTTTCCCTCGACCATAGATTAATTTAAAATCGTAATCAGAGTCATTATTTATTCTTTCGTAAAAAGGAAGCCTATAATGCATTATAACCTGATATAGACAAACAATCTTAATTTTTCTTGTCATTGTGTTTACATGTCAACTAAATAATAAGGGCTACTAATGCCAACAACTATATATTTAATAAAAGCAAATTTGACACAATTCTTTCAGCACAACGACCATCCCATAAAGGTATATCTCCTCCTTTTTTCCAATCACCATTGAAAAGTTTATTCATCGCTGGTTTAATAGCCTTGGGATCAGTTCCTAATAACTCGTTTGTTCCTAAATTAATAGTTTCAGGTCTTTCAGTATTATCTCTTAAGGTCATACAAGGTACACCCATAACTGTCGTTTCTTCAGTGATTCCTCCAGAATCAGTTACAACAGCTTTCGCACGTTCAACTAGATAGTTAAACTCTAAGTAACCTAATGGCTCGATCATATGTAATCGAGGATGGGACACACCTAAATTTGAAAGAATCTTTGCTGTTCTTGGGTGCACAGGAAAAACCAAAGGAAGATCATTAGAATTATTAATGATTTCATTCATTAAATCTTTCAATTTCCCTTCTTCGTCTACATTAGCGGGTCGGTGCAAAGTCATTACAAAGTATTGTCTCTCCTGTAAACCTAGTTTATCCCATACTGCCGGTTTTCGAAAAAGCGGCCTTTGCTTCAACAATGTGTCAATCATAGTATTACCGACAAAAAAAATACGCTCGTCTTCTACTCCCGATTCTTTAAGATTCTTATTAGCTATGTCCGAAGTTGTAAAAAAATAATTAGTAATACTATCCGTCACTAAACGGTTAATTTCTTCGGGCATTGTCCAATCACCAGAACGAATTCCAGCTTCGACGTGAGCAACTTTAGTGTGCATCTTTTGGGCGGTAATAGCACAAGCCATTGTCGATGTAACGTCGCCAACGACCAACACTAAGTCCGTTGGATTTTCCTGAAGCTCCTTTTCGAATCTCACCATGATAGCTGCCGTCTGTTCAGCTTGTGTACCTCCACCAGCCTCCAAATTAGCATGAGGTTCTGGGATTTCTAACTGTTCAAAGAAATCCCCTGACATTTTCTTGTCATAATGTTGTCCCGTATGGATTAAGCGGTAATCAATGTTATTCCCTGATTCTTTTGATTTTTGGATAGCATGGATAATGGGAGCTATCTTCATAAAGTTTGGGCGTGCGCCCGCTATTAATGTTATTTTCATTCCAAATTGCACTTTAGTTTTCTTCAAGTTTAGATAAAAAGTATACTATGGCGTTAACTCTCAATCATTTAAGCTTTTTTGCCGTTATATTTTTTCTAATAATTAAATCTCACTATATGACATGTATTGTTTTCAATCTTGTAAACAATACTTCTGATAACTTCAATCTAATTGTTTATTCTAGATAATATCACATCCGCCATATTGGTGTTTTGAGGACTATCTATTACCTCTTTCACCAATTTTCTGACTTTGTCTTTTCCCATACTTTTTTCTGCTAATTTTAATATTTTATAATCTTCAATTCCTTTTTGAAAATATAACCATCGTAAGCTAATAATTGGACTATTATCATTTTCTGTATATAAAACTGAAAAATCCTCTTTCAAATCTTGAACTGGTTTGTCATATTTAGCATTTTCTAGCGGAATAGTGGAATAGTTCCAAAATCCAACCCCCTTTAGATCATGGTAATATGCTTTCCAGGCCATTAATCTGTAGTCTTTATAGGGGTCTCTAAGTCTCGAGTTATCGAGTACGTCATAGAACCAGAGATTATTATTAGAAATCTTAGCCGCTTTATCTATCATAAAAGAAGATAGTTGGACTATATCTGCATATTTAGCTACGCCAAAAGTTTTTTCGTCAATAATCGTTACAAATGACTGAAAGCCGGGGATAGCACTTTTTGCCCATTTATTAAGATTAATAAAATTCTCAACTTCAGACACAGTGATTTCATCATAAGGATAAAAATAAATATGATCAGGAGGGATACCTATATTTTTAAGCTCTGTTTGTAAACGAACATACCAGTCCTTAAAATTATTTTGCCAAGTTTGATCTAAAAACGTCTTACCCTTAAAACGGTCAGCTTCTCTACTGCGAAAATTGTAAAATAAAAGGATTTTTTTATTCTCTAAATTTTTTAACTGCGAAAGATATGATTTTAACTTTTTAAATTCACCAGTCCCATATGCATCAATAAAAGCAGAATGAACTACTGCGACATTTACTTCATTCTGTTCTAAGTCATTTATTACCCATTGCTTGTTGTTTTGCAATACTGGCTTATCTAAATATGCCCAAACATTAATGTTCAATTTATCTTCTGGCAAAACATTTTCTAGTGGTTTAATGTTCAATTGAATCGATGCCAAATTACCTTTTGATGAATTCATCGTCAACTTTCCAGACTGTGGGCCCGTCTGGTTATTCGCATTAATTCTAACTGCTATAAACTTTTGTTCACCCGCATTTAACGAAACATTACCATTTTCAATATTTTTGAGCGCGTCAAATAAATTATTTCTACCAAAACTAGCAACTTTTAAAATTTCATAAACCTCCATTTGTAAACTACCACCTACATCTAAATTAATTACTTGAGTATCCGAAAGATTATTCAATACGGAAAACAATAATATTTGGGATCCACTTTCTATATTTTTGCTTGGATTAGACATCTCAGATTTTAGTACGTCTGACAGATTAAATGATTTCAACTTGTCAATCCCCGCAATTCGGTTTATAATTATCTCCGCAGGTATATTTTCTTTCTGAACTTCTAATTTACGACGCTCTTCCTCAGAAATCAATTTTTGTATTTCATCGATAGACATATTATTTAATTCAGGAATCGACTCTTCATTAAGAAACCCCTTGAGCGAGGTAAGCTCATTATATTTATTTCTGATCCGATTAGATTCTGCTTGAATAGTTTTAATTGCCGTATTAAGTTCAGAACTTTTTACTGTTTGTGATTCATTATTTTTAGAGAATAAACTACTTTTTGCATCCGATCCAAGAACCTCTATTTCATCTAAAAAAAAGAATTTACTATCTGAAATAAGCACTAGTTTAATATAACGCGCTCCAGGAATAGGTTTTATTAACGCAAATTCTTCTACTTTGTACTCTCCAGGTTCATTTCTGCTGGTGAGCATTATATCTCCCTGATACGTGAAATTCTCATCGTCTGAACTAGTAAATAAAAAGACATTTCGAGGATAAGACACTCCTGATACTTCATTCCTTGCGGTATTAATATTTACTTGTTTTAGGTCATAATTCCCTTCTAAGTCCAAATCAATAATAACTCGATCTTTACTCCTCCAACCGACTGTAGATTTATCTTGCCAGAAACGGGTTCCGCTTTTCTTTACACCATCCGTTAAATCGGACTGGTCATTTCCTTTGGTTAATGCGTAGTTAGGTTCCTCTGAAAGTCTATAACTCTTCCCAGAAGCTACATTTTGCGCCTCTACTTCATTACAAGAAATACCAACACAAAAAATTAATGCAATATAAAATCTCAACATGTAAATCACTTTAAAGCCTCCTTATAAATATTTAAATATTTTCTTATAAATTCACTATAATCAAAATGCTCAATTTTACTACGAGCTCTTTTGGCATAATCATTAATCAAACTGTTGTTTCTTACAATTCCCTCCAATAAATGTTCAAGTTGATCAGGACTATTAGCAGCAAACAACATTCCAGTTTTATTATGCTCGATGAATTCTGGCATCCCTCCGACCCTAGAACATATAACTAGGTTGCCCGTCGCCATTGATTCGTAGAGTACATTTGGAAGCCCTTCATTCAAGGAGGGAATAACCACGACATGGGATTTTTCCATATGTTCTCTCACTTGCTCCTTAGGTATAGCACCTATATAGTTTATATTAATATTTTTATAGCCGAAGTAAGTTTTAAACTGTAATGAGTTTGGACCTCCAATTAAAACGTTTAACTTATTATCGGAATCAACTAACTTTGGGTCAAGACCTTTAAGAGCTTCGAGAAGCGTAAATCCTCCTTTAAGGTTACTATTATTAGGAAAACCGCCCAAAAACAATAATTCAATCTCTTCGTTAACAGGATTAAATTGATATCTGAAATTATCTAACTTAACCCCCCTATAGACCACGTGGCTATTAGTTGTAACCTTTATTAGTTTTTGAAAGTCAATCTCTAATTGTTTTGAGTTGAAGGTTATCCACTTTGCTTTATCTACGCTTTTAATATAATTTTTCAAGCAACTATGCTTCTTCAAATTGAGATTGACATCTGAACCTACATATTGAATAATATAAGGTTTTTTCCTACGGAAAGTTAAACTTTTAGCGTAAATAGCACTACTGCCATTAATAAAATGCAAAATATCCCCCTTCCTAATCATCTCTCTCAACTTTGAACTAGTTAATGATAAGGACAAGACAATAGACGAGAAAAAATATTGAAGTTTTATATATTTAAAAGGAAATATAAAACTCAATTCAAGGACAGTTATATCATTTATTTTCCTCTCCCTGACAACGCTTCTACCAGGAAGAATTGATCGCAAATAAATGATATCTACTTTATATCCTCTCTTACTGAGTTCCTCAGCATAATTTAAATTATAAACACTTCTTGCGGGCGTTTTACTATCAGGTAGCCCAGTTACCACAAGCACTATATTCATATTAGAATAATGTATTTACATAAGGTAATATTCCGCCAGCACCAAATTTCAAGAAAAACATAGTATAAGAATACAAAACTACTATTAGGAAGACTATTGATCGTGGGTTGACTCTTGAATTATAAATAAAATATGGCAAGTATAAAATTTGAATAATAGCAAAGTAAAGAACTATTCGATCACCGAATGGAATTCGGACTAACAAATTTGAGACTAGAACAAAAACAAAAAACAACTTAAAAAGTCTATCTCTCTTCTTTATCCCGTACATAATAAAGAAGAAAAAAGAATTAAGAATAATTAAGTATACAAAATTACCAAACACGCTACCGAGCTCGAACCCTTCGACATATTTTATATAACCAAAGACACTCCCTGCTAATGAGAACAAATAAGATGTCAAAAACAATCCTGTAAACATCGCAACAAATGTAGCAATGTAAAAAAAGCGATCCTTATTAGGAATTCTATCTAGAAAAAAAAGTGGTAGTGCTGTTAATGCTGTTAAATGAAATCCACTAGCAAAAATTACTAATGCTGCGAAAATAAACTTTTTATTGTCAATTAAAAATATACAAGCTAGTAAAACTAAGCTGACGGCAATCATCTGCCTTGAAATGTTAAAAGAAAAAAAATAAAAATATAAGGTATAATAAAAGAAAATTGTCAAAGATGAATTAGTACTATGCTTTTTTGCAACGATAAAAATAGGTATAAGTACTAATAAAGTCGACAAAATTAACAAAACAGAGAAGTCTCCATTAAAATATACAACTATTTCACTCAACACCTCCCATAATCTCTCCGTCGCGATCTCTATACCTCTCTCTGTTCGCCCGAAAAACATTAAATAGTGTATTGTATCCGTACCTACAGTCACATCTCTAAATGCAGAAAGTACAAAAAGAATTCCAAGTGAAATAAATAAAAAAAGATTACTCGATCTTTTTAAGCTAAATAATAATAGAAGAAAGGATAATAGAAGAAAAACAATCACAGCTTCGTTAGTAATTTATTAAATCTTTTAAAACATGGACCCCAGAACGAATTTGTTCGTTATACCAAATCTAGGATCCGACTCACCTAAATATACCGCGCAATTTTCTTATTGCATATTCATGTTAAATAATAATTATCCACTACCCACCTTCAATAAAAACTCTTGTACGATAGCTGTTTTCATACAGTGAAAAACACTATTGTAATATTTTAAAGCTAAGCTCATTTTGATATATATTTGCCGACGACTTCTTTTGACATATCGGAATGCGCTTCACATCTCATTAAATTTAAATAGAGAGCGAGTCCCTTCTTATTCACTAAACTAACGTTCACTTTTCTCAATAGCCATTTAAAATATCGATTATTTATAAAAGAATATGGTGACCAATATCGCAAATAAGAATTACGTTGTCTTTTTACATACTCACTCCATTCAAATGACAATCTCGATTTATCTTTGATAATATCCCGATAAACAGAAAGTCTTTGAAATAGTTTGTCCTTTTCTTCTCCACTAATAATATCTAGAGAGAAGGTGCTTTTATTTTGTTTAACTGGATGTAATTCAGAAGTAATATTTCCAGCGCTAATGTTTAACTCTAATACTAGACCCGTATACCAATCGTCATACACACTAGGTTTGGTAAATAAAAAGTTCCCTAAACTATAATATATCTGTTTGCCCTTATATTCTTCATCTCCATTTACACAATGCGTATGATGCCCAATCACTATATCTGCACCATTATCAATATAAAAACGATATTGCTTCTGCATTCTCGGACTCGGCAGATTATAATATTCGTGTCCGCCATGTACAATCACGATAACATGATCACTCTTTCCTTTCGCCTCTTGAATATGCTTCGCATTATCAATCAAATCCATGCCATTCGCACCGGCACTTTTTTCTGTTGCTGAAGCCCATTCGTTTTCTGCTATGTTGATTATAGCTATTTCCCCCTCTTGAGAGTCTAAATAAAATATACTAGCTGCTTCGTTTTTATTTTTACCAGCTCCAACTGTTGAAAAACCATGGTCTTTACAGATTGCTAAAGTATCTAATACGCCTTTTTCATCATAATCTAAAATATGATTATTGGCAAGCGTAACCAAATCAATTTGTAGAGTACTCAAAAGCTCTATCGTGCTTTCCAAATGTCCTTTGAGATGGGGTCCCGTCTTAAGGATTCTTGTTCCTGATTCAGTTATTGGCGCCTCCAAGTTTACTATATTATAATCCGTAGATAAAAATATGTCCTTTAACTCTTGCGAAATGCAATTAGTGTTAAACGATCTTGTAACGACCAAATCTCCTGCAACTAATAATTTCATAACTGTACTACTTAAATACTTTCTTAAGAAATCTCTTTATGCGCATTTTACAAAACTGCTTCTTGTTAAATCTAATTTTTTTCTGTACAATAGAGTGGTGTTGATAACGTGTCCACTCATCAAATCCTTGCCACATTGCAATCATTGCATAATGATGTTTCTTGTAATTCTCAAATTTCTTCATTGTAGTACTCCATGAGTTACTCGACGACATTACCCTGTAGACACTCATTACGTCATCTAAATACCCAACTTTTCCCCTTAAGGCTAACAACAAGGTCAATACCAAATCTCCCGCAGGAGATTCAGCTTTCCATTTAGGATTTTCCAGTGAATGTTCCTTCAAAAAAAACATAGAATTTGTAGTTACAAAACCACCTCCACCCAGAATTACGTCTTTCAACTCAAATTTAAAATCATTTGGAATTTCTTTTGGACGCCGAACAATGGAACTGGAAGGCATGTCTATTCTTTCAGATTGCGACGCATGGAAACAAAGGGAACAATCTGTATTAGCTTCCATAAAATCGATCTGCTTTTGCAATTTCAAAGGATCCGTCCAGTAATCGTCACCTTCACACATAGCGATATATTTACCTTCAGCTCTAGGAAAATTATATAAAAAATTAATTCCTCGAACTCCTTTCGAATATTGGTTTTCTAATTGGATCACAGGTTTAATAATATCTGGATATTTTTTTTCGTACTCATGAATAATTTCAATGGTTCCGTCCGTTGATGCGTCGTCGTGAATTAAAATTTCATAATTGAAATCGCCTCGCTGCATTAAAAAGCTTTCCAAACACTGCCGTATATAGGGTTTATGATTAAATGTAATGCAACAAATCGATACAGTAATCATTCTATATTGATTTTATAATATTTTCAAATGCAGATTTTGAAGAAAAATCCAAGTCTTTATTAATTTTCTTATAAGAAGAAATTAATGAAGTTTTACTTAATTTCAATAACTCCACTTTTTCTTTCAATTTAGGCAAAAAATCAGCATCATCAACTTTAACGTTATAGTCTAATAAGCCTAATTCTTCCATAAGCCCCCTGTGCTTCGGGTGATTCTCCATCGCTATTACAGGGGTATTGAAACCAATAGGAAGAATTTGCCCATGACCACGCATAGCTATTACAAATTCAGCATATTTATAATAACCAATGGCTTTATCCGAATGATCAAAAGCAAAGTGACCAAAATCCCATACTTCAGCATTGTTGATGCCATCGACAATATCCTTTGAAATTTGGACATCATCAATAACGTGTGGTGCATAGATAACTTTATACTCTTTCGCCAATTCTTTTGTCATTTCCCTCATCTCACCAATAAATTTTTGTTGTTTTTCAATCGATCCGAAGCGACTAACCGGCTTGTCATTAGCAATTTGAACGAGCACGTAGGGTTCATTTACAAAATTTTCATATTCTGTATTTAAATCAATGTGGAAACCTGGATCGGGAATGACATTCGTATTGATACCAGTTTGATCAAAAAGTCTCTTAGCGCTACCGTCGTTCCGTACTGAAAAATACGCGGCATGTTTAATTGTTTCTTCTAGGTGTATACGGCCTCTTTCGGGAATCCCTCCTTCTTCTTCCCAGTAGTTATAGCCAACTCCATAAACAATAAAAGGAATTTTTATTTCCTTTATAAGGTTCCTATCGATCAACCAAAACCAACCATTTGGCCAATGTGAGCCATGGATAATCCCTCCACCTCCAATTACTAATAGGTCATATCGTTTGTTTACAACCTCATTGATATAATATTCGTTAAACTCTCTTCCTTGAATATTAGTATCTCCAATCAGGTCAACTTCTAAATATTCTCGCAATAAGTTTTTAACACCTATGCCTAAAGCATAGTCTCCGATATTGTAATTCAAACAATAACTGTGTAAGATTTTCATTTTTACTTCTTTATTTTATTAAACATTCTACATTATCTGGTGCAAAAACAGGAATCTTCAAATGGGAAAAAGCCTCTTTCCTTTCTACATGTGAGTCATCTATAAATATAGATTTTTCCTCAGTCATATACTGATATTTACGATCCTGAGGGCTAATATGTATTATCTCATCAAATACCTCGGAAAGCCGTCTCTCTTTTAATGTTTGATGGATATCTTTCTCATGTTTAGTTACAAGCACTAGTCGTTTCTTTTCATTCAGACATTGGTACAAAAATAATAGGAGCTGAGTATTAACATACTCTCCTAAAATTAAGCAGTCATCAAAGTCGCAATAAACAGTATCGTATTCAATCGACAATTTGTATTTATTATCCAATGCTCTATCTAGTTCTATACAATAGTTATTGGTAAACACATCCACATCTAATTCAAAGGCATCAAAAATACTGAGGAGTGCAAAGTTAACGCCAAGATTTCTGTTCAGCGACGAAGACCCCCCTAGCCTTGCAGCAATCTCCAACAGCGAAAATTGTCCATTAACATCCTCTTTTAGCTGGACGAACCAAGCTCCAGAAAACTTTATTCTGTTATTGATTTTCTCTACAATTTTTAAAATTTCATCATCGTTACTCTTAACAGGGACAGTGTTTACACTAATGCCATTGGCCACTCTCTTCCTTTCTCGAGCCCCATGATAAAGTAGCTCCCCATGCCGATTAGTAAAACAATCAACAGTATATTCCTTGCCAGGCAAAAATTCAAGAATTAGACTATTAGAAAAACTATTAAGATGCATTCGACCTTCCTCAACGTTGTCTATTTTTTTTGCTCCCCTAGATCCATAACCTATATCAGGTTTAAGAAAAACAGGGAATGTAGATACTTCCTCCATGGACTTAAACATCTTAGGGGTCCGAACAATTCCGTTTAACGTATGATAAGTCTTTGATTTAGATAAACAAATTTCAGTGGTTTCTTTCTGAGGCGCTATCACCTTACATCCCAAATCGACCTCTTTATCTTTCAAAAATGCAATTACAGCATCCATAGCAGGATATATGGCATCAATTTTATATTCTTTTATAATATCCTTTAGATATTCTATAAAATTATCCTGATTAAAAAAGGGTAAGTCAGGTATATAATTTTCAAATATAAAACGGCCATGATCATCTACACTATTTGCACCATAAAGAGTAATATGTCTAGAATACTTAAGTGATCGGTGAATTTCCAATCCTATCTCTGACCCACAAGGGAATACTAAAACATTAAAATGCATATCAATTATTTTGTACTCTTAACATTAAACGACAAATCAAATCTACTTCTTCTAACGTTAGGTCGAAATATAAAGGTAAACAAAGAACCCGTTTCGATAAGTCATCCGTCACTGGAAATGATTTCTGTTCTAAATAAGGTAGCGACGAAGCTAAAGAGGGGTAAAAATATCGACGAGTAAAAACTTCGTTTCTGTCTAAACTTTCTTTTGTTTTCAATAACAACGTCTCGCTCTCAAAAACAATTGGGTAGTAAGCATAATTGAGATTCGACCCTTTAAACCAAAGTGGTTTCACCGCTTTAAAGCTTTTTAATTTTCTATCATAATATTCTGTAAGTTCTTGGCGCTTTTCATGAATATTTTTGATATAGTTCAGGTTTACCAAACCCATTG
>Ga0079224_100009591_pt1 | contig 13218 bp, 15 predicted proteins | sample Stecom2015_FD_80414 | JGI IMG/M metagenome (GOLD analysis project Ga0079224, IMG submission 80414) | Agricultural soil microbial communities from Utah to study Nitrogen management - Steer compost 2015 | ecosystem: Environmental > Terrestrial > Soil > Agricultural land | place: USA: Utah... | reverse complement strand
CTATCTCTCTTAACTTCGTTTTGTCTAATTCTTTTTAATGCTGACTTATGATTTGCCATTTTCTTTTTTTATTCAGTCATCCGTTGTTGAATGAGAGCGCAAAATTATAACAATTTTTTATTCTTGCAATAGTTTTTTAAAAAAAATATTTCACAAATTTAAGAAATTCATTGTAGTTAATTTTATACTTTTGCCCCTCAAATATTTATACATGAAGAATTTAATGAGAATAAACATTTTACTTTTGACTCTTGCATTGTCCACAGTGGCCTGTGCGCAGGTTCCTAACGGATATTATGATGAAGCAGAGGGCTTAGAAGGTTTTGAGTTGAAAACGGCATTGCACAATATTATTAAAGGTTTTGATGACCAAAGTTATGGTGCTTTGGCTGATTTGTATGCGAGTAATGATTCCCGAAACGGGTTCCGGGACAGATACTATGAAGAGGACAATTCGTTACTTGACATTTATTCGGAAAATCCTGACAGTTCAGATCCGTATAATTACAATCCGAACGGAAGCATGGGATCCGGTCCGGGGGAAGGTGATGCTTTTAACAGAGAACACCTTATTCCACAATCTTATTTCGATGAAGGCTATCCAATGCGTGCAGACGCATTCCATGTTTGGCCCACAGACAGTAAAGTAAATGGCTGGAGAGGAAATTACGCATTTGGTACGGTTAACAATCCTGGAAACGCAAATCCTTGTAATAGTGGGGCAACCAATTTACCATGTAAATCCCAAAACGGAACCTTGAAAGGTAAATTTGTGGAAAATAACAGTATTACGGTTATGGAGCCGATTGATGAATTCAAAGGAGATGTAGCAAGAGCTTTCTTTTACTTTGCAACCTGTTATCAGAACAGAATGAGTAATTTCTATAACTCCAACCAGAATTCTCAGGTAAGCGCGATGTTTGACGGTTCAAACAACAAAGTGTTTAACGAAGATTTTTTAAATATGTTGGTGGCTTGGCATACTATGGATCCTGTAAGTGACAGAGAAAGAGATATCAATGATTTGATTTATTATACACACCAACATAACAGAAATCCTTACATAGACCATCCGGAATGGGTTCAAACCGTTTGGAATATCAATATGGATACAAATGATTTCACTTATCAAGAAAGAAATGATGTGTTGGTCTATACCCAATCCAACAAAACCGTAGGTGTGAAATTGCAAAACGATTCAAAATCTATTTCTAAAGTTTCGGTTTTTGATTTGAACGGAAAATTAATCCAATCAACCAATAATCCTCAAAACTTAAAGGAAATCCAATTCAAGATTTCAAATTCGGGTGTTTATATCCTGAAAATTGAAGGAAAAGGTTTGGAAGTAAACAAGAAAGTTATCATCAAATAATTTTCTGATTGAACTATAAATGAAAAGCGACTCTGTAACGGAGTCGCTTTTATTTTTGAATGAATTCTAGTTTTTAGAAATTACAAACGGATTTTAAATCCGCCTAAAATATTTATTCCCGCTTGCGGATAATAAAAAGGACCTTCATAATAAAATCCGTTGCTTTCATATTCCACGTCGAAAACATTATTGATCAACAATGAAAATTCCAGGTTTTTCCAATTAAACCAATTCGGCGCATAATTTATAATCAGATCTGTCAGAAAATAGGCGTCCAACTTACCGTCTGAAAGTTCAGTATTTGTCAGAAACTGTTCGCCTACATATTTATTTTGAACGTTCAACACCAATGATTTTACCGGTTTGTACTGAATCCCGAAAGCACCAATCCAATTGGGCGAAAATGAAATATCGGTATCGCCATACTCTACCAAAATTTCATTCCAGTCCGCATCATAGGAAATTTCAGAATAATCCAGATTTTGGTTTAAACTATAAGTCAGATTTCCAAAAATATTTAATTTTTGAGGGATGATGTCATAATTAGCGCCTAATTCAATACCCGTTCTATAGCTTTTACCACTATTGGTACGTTTATATTCGCCTACGTCGTTAAGTTCTCCGGTGGCAACCAGTTGATCTATATAATACATGAAAAAACCGTTGATATTTAGATTTAACCTTCCTGATTTTTTATAACCCAATTCAAAATCATGTAATTTTTCAGGTCTTGGAAGGTCCGAATTCTCCAAATAATCACCTCTGTGAGGCTCTCGATGCGCCAGGCCATAATAGAAATACAATACGTTTTGAGAGTTTGCATAAAAATTAAGCCCCACTTTGGGATTCAAAAAATTAAAATTTCCTTCAAAAGGAAAGAAATCTTCAAATTCATTATCACCTCCCGCAACCGGAATGCCTTTGTATTGAACAAAACGATATTGCAAATCACCAAAAAGCTCAAATTTATTCAAACTCAAAAGTGCTTTTGCATAAACCGAAACATCATTTTTTTCTGATTTGTTTCTGTAAAATTCAATATCTGTATGTTGATTTTCAAAATCTTTTACCCAAGTCACGGTTCCGTAATGGTTGTTTTTAAATTGACTGGCAGAAAATCCGGTAAAGAATTTAAATTTCCCCAAATGCTGATTCTCCAAATTAAAATTTAAACCATAAAAATGATTGTCCAGCCATTTTTGTCTTACCAAATCAGAGTATTCCAAATCTGATTCAATTTTATATTCGGCCAATGCGGCTCCTTGTTTATAATTTTCATAATATCCTTTTCCTCTCGTATAAAAAAGAGTGGTGTTGGAGTTCCAATTTCCGCCATATTTCTGATCCCAAATCAAATGATTGTGGTGCTGCTGGTAATTATCGGTTTCATTGTCATAAAATCCGATTACTTCAGACCAATCTTCATTGTAAATAGCTCCCGCCGAATTAAACCTGCGGTTGGTTTTCATGGTAGCTGCATCAATTCCGTTCCAGGCCTGATAAGTCTTTTCTTTTCCGAAAAATGTCCAGTAACGAAAACTGGTTTTTTCATTCAGTTCATATTTAGCGTTCACCCCATAAGAAAATAAATCGCTGAAAGCCCGGTCGATATATCCGTCCGATTTGATGAGGGAAGCGTTTAAGTCAAACCGCAATTTTCCGTTGAGAATCTCGCCCGTTCCGCCTTGCAAACTATATTTTTGTGTGGCGAAGCTTCCCCATGAATTGGCCGATTCCAAAAATGCACTTGATGAAGGATTGGAAGAATCAATATTTACGATCGCGCCAAATGCGCCTGTTCCTGAAGTTGTAGTTCCCACGCCCCGTTGAATCATAATCGAACTTGAATTCGAAGCTAAATCAGGCATATTTACCCAAAAAACACCGTGCGATTCCGCATCGTTGAGCGTTACACCGTTCAAGGTGATGTTGATTTGCTCTTGCCCGATTCCCCGCACCCGGATTGAAGAATAACCAATTCCGGCACCGGCATCAGTAGTAGTAACAACCGAAGTGGCGTTTTGAAGCAGACTGGGAATGTCCTGCCCTAAATTTTTCTGGTTTAATTCCTGTTTTCCGATTTTTTCGGTGGTGAGTGGAAGGCGCTCGATGATTTCAACGAAATCCAACTCAATGGCTGTACTGTCTGATTCGATTGAATCTTTGATCTGGCCAAATGCCAGTGTTCCGCTCATTAGAGCACATAAAAAAGTCCTACTTTTCATTTTTCATTCTTAATTAAATGAAAGGTGGATTTACCCTTGTTGCAATTTCCGTATTTTATCAAATTAAATTTAAATCGAATTTCCGGAAATTCCATTCAAATTAATTCTAAAAAAATAGGGAAAAGTTTTACAACTTCCCTTGGCAGCATTACCTGCCCAGGTTCTTTGGGTATAATCTCAGCCATTCCGCTTAGCGGAAGAGCACCCCTTTCTGGTTTATGGTGCAAATATAATGACAATATCCTAATCGGAAAGGACGAAAGTGAAATTAAAGTTTGATAGCTTTTGCTCCGAAATTTGTGTTGATTTCTAATGCTCTCGTAAGATTTGGATCTGTGGTGGCATCGGCCGGAACAGTAGCTTGTAAGAGTTCGATTGGAAAAGGGACTTCCGCATTATTGTATCCGGTGGGGATAGGTGTGATTACAAGTTTGGATCCGCGTACATCCATCGGGAAGAAGCCTTCTGGATAGTCGATTCCGCCTTCAGGATCTTGAAGAAAATCATCACCAGAGAACTCAGGGGTGTTGTTAGGGAAAATGGTAAAACTTTTAAAATTATCGGCAATAGTATCGGATGAAATTACGCCCATATTGAGTATCCATTCGTTGCTTTCATAGGGCTTTTTCACCCATCCTTGGTAGTTTAAATCGGCGTAGTCTAATTCCAAAGTAGTTTCTCTGTTACCTTCATTTCCTTTAAAAAACCAAAGCCCAACAGTACCGTAATTTCCGCTTTCTACTGCCGGGATTGTGGCATTCTGAACGGTATAGGAAGCAGAAATCCGGTTGGCAAGACTCATAACGCCATTGGAAACTTCAGCGTCAGGTGAAAGTTCTGCCGTATTTCCGTTAAAATCACCTACCAATAAAACGTAATTAGAAGGCGCTGGAGAGCCACTGGATTCGACTGTAATGGCAAATGACTGGGCGGTATTTAAATCATTTACTTCGATTTCCTCGAATCTCGCATGGTTGTTAAGGATTGAATCGTTTGTAATTCTTCCGACAGAAACATAACTTCCATCAACCATCAACCAGCCTTCATAATAATAATTGTCGGGCAATTGCGGGAGATTGAAATCCGTTATTTCCATTTTTCCGGTTTCATTCAATATATCAGTTTCACTGCAATGATAAAAAGTGAAACAAATAGTCAGAATAGCAAGAATTTTTTTCATCTAAGTGATTTATACGGTTCAAAATTAAAAAATCTCTTCCAGGTTACAGAAGAGATTTAGAATAATCGTGAAATAAATTGAATTAATTTACTCTTGTCCAGGTTTGGGTGCGTCCCAAAAGAGAGATTCCTAAATAACCTCTGACTTCCAATGTGTTTTTGTCTTTCAGTCTTATTTCACATTTGTATTGGTTGCCATTGCTTGGGTCTATGATATGCCCACCAATCCATTCGTCTCCATCTTTTTCCAAGCCCCACATCAGAGTCATTCCTTTTACAGGCTTGTCTTTGTTTGTGCCTTCACACTTGGTGCATTTAGCGTCTTCTCTTCCCGGGGTTAGAATTTTAACCACATCTCCTTGTAGTTTACCGGTTTTGGTTTCATAAATTTTCACATGGGATTTTTCTTTTCCTGATTTATCGTCCACTGTTTTCCAGGTTCCGACGGGAGATTGTGCATAAGCAATCATTCCATAAAACAAAATGATTCCAATGGTTAGTACGTTTTTCATATCTCTCACTATTTTTATCTAAATTAGAACTATTTTTTGATTTTTTCGATTAAACTTACCCAATTTATCATTCAAAACTTAGAAAAGCATTTTCTATGTGGTTGATTTCCCATTTTTGGGAAGATTTGTAAATGATAATGACGTCAAAACGGGTTTCTTTTTGAATGTTATGAGATATGATAAATTCATTGGCAGCCTGAACCAGAAGTTTTCGCTTAGTTTTTGTAATTGCCTCTTCGGGGGTCACCAGTGGATTGAATTTTCGGGCTTTAACTTCTACGATTACGATTTGGTTTGAATGGAGATCTTCTGCAATGATGTCGATTTCGGCCTTTAGAAAACGCCAGTTTCTATGTAGGATTTTGTAATTTTTTTCCTCCAAAAATTCTGCGGCTTTTATTTCCGCTTCTTTACCGAATTCGTTGTGTATCGCCATATCATTGTGTGCCAAACAAACGGTCACCTGCGTCGCCCAAACCTGGAACTATATAACCGTTTTCATTTAATCGTTCATCCATTGCAGCTAGATATACTGGTACTTCAGGATAATTTTTATGAAGCAGTTCAACTCCTTCCGGACAACCCACTAAACACGACAGTCTAATGGATTTCACGTTAAATGACTTCAGAATTTCTATTGCTTTTACGGCTGAACCGCCCGTTGCGAGCATGGGGTCGAGAACGATTACGTGGCGGTTTTCCATTTGAGACGGAAGTTTACAAAGATATTCTACAGGCTGTAAGGTGTCGTGGTCTCTATAAATGCCAATATGCCCGGTTTTTGCGTTGGGGATGAGGTTTTGAATCCCTTCGACCATTCCCAATCCTGCGCGCAAAATCGGAACCAAAACCAAATCATCGCCTTTGATCCGGTAACCTGTGGTTTTGCAAATAGGTGTTTCGATTTCAAATTCTTCAGTCTCCAAATCCCGCGTAAGTTCGTAACACATCAATGAAGAAATTTCGCCCACCAGTTCCTTGAACATTTTGGTAGGCGTTTCTTTTCTCCTGATCTGGGTCATTTTGGATCGGATCAACGGATGATCCATTATATGTACATTATTCATTTAGATAAATTTTAAGTTTACAGAATTCTCCGAAACAATTAATTCTATTTCGCTTCCCATGATGAGCGCACGGTTGTCGCCTATGTGCCCGGCCGGAAACCCGAAACATACAGGGATATGGTAATTTTCCATAAATTGATGAATTATTTGGTAACTTACTGAATCATAGCCCGAAAGGAACTCAGGATTTTCTTCTTTAATATCCATTCGTGTAAAACTTCCTACAATCAATCCCTTGATTTTTCCCAATAAGCCGGAACGCTTCAAATTCATCAGCATACGGTCAAGATGGTACCAGTTTTCGTTCCAGTCTTCGATGAACAAAATCAGGTTTTCGCCTTGTAATGCAGATAAACTTCCGCTCAAACTATAAATAAGTGATAAATTTCCACCGACTAATTTCCCATTTGCCTTTCCCATTTTATTCAAATGATGTGAAGGAATTTCATAATTTAATTTTTCACCAAATAACGCCTTTTTTAGAGAATTAAAAGTTTCATTTGTATAATTCAGGTTCAATTTTTTCAAAGTAATGGCATGCAGGGTTTCAATTCCCATGTTATTTAGGTGATTGTGGAAAGCCGTGATGTCAGAGTAACCGATAATCCATTTCGGGTGAATGAAAAATTTATCCCAATTCAAGTGATCAATTAAATGAACTGCGCCATATCCGCCACGTGCACACCAAATTGCTTTTATTTCTTCATGATCAAGCGCAAACTGAAAATCTTGAATCCGCTGGGAATTGGTCCCGGCATAATGATAGCCATCGTAGAAATCGTCATATAAATGAGTGCCTAAAACGGGAATTAAGTTCATGGAAATCAATAAATCTAAACTTTCCTTTAAATCGTCTTTAAACACACGACCTGAAGGAGCTACGATTGCTACTTTATCGTTGGGTTTTAAAAATTCGGGCTTCAAATTGAAATTTTGAATAAAAGTATAAAAAGGAATTTAACTGCCCATCAAATTCTACAAGCAAATTCTTACATTTGTTTGAAATGAAAACACACAGCATAGATGAACTGGTAAACGGAATCCTTGAAGGTGACAGGGTTATGTTAAGCAAAAGTATTACTTTGGCAGAAAGTTCACTTTATGAACATCAGAAACAGGCGCATTTATTAATTCAACAACTTATGCCCCAAACCGGTAAATCAAAACGCATCGCGATTACTGGGGTGCCGGGAGCAGGTAAAAGTACCTTTATAGAGGGTATAGGTAAGTTATTGACAGATAGAGGTTTAAAGGTAGCTGTTCTTGCGATTGATCCAAGTAGTTCCTTGTCGGGAGGCAGTATTTTGGGCGATAAAACCAGAATGGAAGATTTGGCGAGAAATCCGAATGCTTACATAAGGCCTTCTGCGGCTGGAGGTTATTTGGGAGGAATTGCATCGAGAACTTATGAAGCCATGTTGCTGTGTGAAGCGGCCGGTTTTGATGTAGTATTGATCGAAACAGTGGGAGTGGGGCAGTCAGAAACGCTTGTGAATGAAATTACCGATTTTTTTATTTGCCTCCAGATTCCCGGTGCTGGTGATGATTTGCAGGGAATCAAGCGGGGAATTATGGAAATGTCCGATTTAATTTTTGTCAATAAAATTGACGAGTTTGGTATAGAGAAAGCGAAAGATGTAAAAGTTACATTGGCGCGTTCACTGTACTTTTTGCCACAAAAAGATTCGGGCTGGAAAAGAAAGGTCTTTTTAGGTTCAGGACTTTCAGGAAAAGGACTTGAAGAAGTATGGGGTTCTGTTTTGGAATTTTATAAAATGGCCGATGGTGAAGGTTTTTTGAAGAAACAGCGGAAGTATCAACATAAATTAAGGATAAAGGAATACATCAAAGAACAAGTTGTTCAAAATGCCATGCAATTGTATAATTCTGGTGTGGATTCAATTGAAATAAACACAGACAGCAATCCTTATTTAATTGCTGAAAATTGGATTCGGGAAAAATTAGGTTTTAATCAATGATTCTTTTTGCGTAGAGATAACGCTTTGACCAATAAGAATTACTTAGAGGAGTGACAGTAACACCTTGAGAAGTGGATGCGTGAATGAATTCCACATCACCTTCGTCTGAAACATTGTGGACGATTCCTACGTGTGAAACCCGACTTCCTCCGTTGGTCGCAAAAAACAGTAAATCCCCAGCTCTGAGTTCTTCTGTTGAAACAAGTTGACCTTCTTTGGCTTGAGCAGCCGAGACACGGGGAAGGTCATGGTCAAACATTTGAAAAACACTTTGAACAAAAGCAGAACAGTCGATTCCGCCTCTGGTGGTTCCTCCAAAACGATAAGGCACTCCAAGGTAAGTTTCAGCTTCAGACAGAACTTGTGTTACAAATGAGTTCAAAGCCATATTGTGGATGTTGTTCAGTTCTTCCAAAGCAGATGTTTCCGGCTGAACCTTAACACTTTTAACTTCCTCCGATTTATTTTCGGCAAATAATTTCTTGTTGATAATGGAACTTTGAACATAATAAGATCGTTCCAAAGGTACATAGCTGGATTTTGACTGTGTGGTGGAAATAAGTGACCCACAAGAAGTTGCTATAATTGAAAAAGTAACAATTATTAAAAAATTGATTCCTCTCATTCTTGATTACGCTCTTAAAAGTTTGAATTTTTTCTTTTACAAACGCAAATCTAAACGGAATAGTCAGTAATTATTAAAAGATAAATAAATTTTATGAAAACATTAACTTCTGAAAAGAATTCTTAACACTTTTTATAAAAAACTGCCGGAGGTAAATCCGGCAGCCTTGGGTTTAACATTTGTATTGGTTAGGGATTTTGTTAAACCATCTTCATTGTTAAATTAGTAAGGAAATAGGTTAGTTAGGTTAGCTGGATTAGTTAGATCTTTCTATAGTGTCTGTGATTATTTTCACTTCATTATTGGTTATTTTTTTTATTGGATAAACAATTTTTTCTTTTTCAGTTCTGAGAACCAAACAAATATTGTCAATAGATTCAATAATTCCGATTTCTTCACCAATTTGTACTTTCATTCCGATTTCCAGATTTTTTTTGGTATAAAAGCCCAAAATCAATCGGTAAATTATGTCTCTTGACCCTAGACCTATCGCAAGTGTAACAGCCACCAATGCTGCGCCTATTATATAGGTCAAGTTATTGGAAATAATTTCTGTATTTACTCCAATCTGATTTAAAGCTGTAATGGAAACAAAAACAAAAATCATATAAAATGCTAAGGAACTTATGGCTTTTGCTCCTCCTGAATCTACAGATTTAATTAGACTGAAAATCAGTTTCTTGGCTTGAGATGCAAGGTAAACTCCAAATACAAAAATCAAAACTCCAATCAGAAATTTCGGAAGATATTCCAACAATTTTCCTATTTGAACGGAAACGATATTTAGGTTTAGAAATTCAGAGCCAACAATCAGAATTATAAGCACAAGTATAAATTTTACAAGTCCTATAATTACGTTGGCAATATTGATTTTTACATTTGAACTTTGCAACATTTCTGTTTCATTGATCACATGATTTAATTTCTCAATTCTTGAAACATTCAGAAGGCGTTTTACCAACCACATCACAATTTTATATACAAAGAAAGCAATGAGGACAAAGGCAATTCCTTTTAATATGCCCGGAAGTACATTCATAAAATCAATATAAAAATTTTCAATCAAGTCCAAGGGTAGTTCCATAATCATTCGGTATTACTTATTATTTTTCTTTTTTTTCGGATTTTCAGCAGCACCCAATAGGTCAATAACCGACGACGGGTACTTTATAGAAACCAAGTCTGCCAAATCCAGCGACAGTTTGATTAACCTTATGTCTGCCATTACTCGATCACGGAGCATGTCCGGGACCTGTTGGCTTTCGATTATATTTTTAAACGGATTTTGCATCTTGTTACAAGGTATTATATATTTTTATTAGATTGGTTTTTGCCCTGTTTAATCTCATTTTTACCGCACTTTCTCCAATTTCATGGAGGGCGGCAATTTCTTTTATACTCGCATCATCTTGATATTTCATCAATAATAATGCTTTTTCACCGGGTGAGATCAATTGCAGTGATTGATGTAATTTTTCTGATTTCAGTTCAAAAATCAGTTCATCTGTTACTTCATCAATCGTTTCGTCTTCTATTTCTTCCGAAACTGTGTATGTATTCTTATTGCCTTTTACTTTCCTTTGCAAATAATTAATGCAATGATTGTAGGTAAAAGAATACATCCATGTAGAAAATTTTGAATCCCCTTTAAATGTTTTCAGTTTGACAAAGAGCTTCACAAAAATATCATGGGTCAAATCCTGCGCTTCTTCTTTTGAAGAAATAAATCCCAGACATTTATTATAAACAACCGAAACATAGCGATCATACAAGATGCCGAACAAATGTGTGTCATTTGATTTGGTTATTTCCTGTACGAGTTCCTCATCACTTATTGTATCTGGTGTATTTTGGAACGCCATTTATTTGTTTTCATTAATTATGACACAAGACTTTTGAGAAAGTCACATAATAAATTAAAAAAAAATCAATTGTTTATTTTTTAATCTTATAAAAAACTGAAAATAAAGTATTTAAAGGTAGGAAAAAAAATAAAAAAGTTTTGATTTTAGGTCGAAACTTATGAGAAGATAATTTTTAGTTATTGTTTTTTTAAGGAATTTGATACAAAATCGCATTGATATTCATTCCGGCCCCTACAGATCCCAAAACTATTTTGTCCCCAGAGTTGAATTCATGTGAACCTAATTGTTTTTTGGAAATTAAATCATACATGGTCGGAACAGTTGCCACGGAGGAGTTTCCAAATTTCTGAACCGTCATAGGCGCAACATTTTCGGGAATTTCTGCAATGTCGTACAATTTATACAAACGTTCAATCATAGCGTGGTCCATTTTGGCATTGGCCTGATGAAGCAGAATCTTATTTACTTCTATCACATTTAGTCCTGCATTGTCAATTACTCTTTTGATTAACGCAGGAACTTTGCGCAGCGCATATTCATAAACCTTTCTTCCGCGCATTTTGATGTTGATTTTGGAACCATCATAATCATCTTTCAGCGATTTGTCATTGGTTAGGTAAGTCATTTCGTCCATGCTGTCACAAATCGTATCATAATAAATGATTCCTTCTTTTTTGTCGGATTCTTTGGCTTCCAGAATTACGGCTCCTGCGCCGTCGGCAAAAATCATCGCAGTTCGGTCGTGTGGGTCAACAGCTCTGGAAAGTGTATCGGCACCGATTACCAAAGCTTTTTTGGCAGTTCCCGAAAGGAATAAATGATGTGCCAAAATCAAACCTTCAATCCAGCCGGGACAGCCGAAAAGCATATCGTAAGGACGGCAACGGTTGTTTTTGATTCCCAATTTATGTTTGACGCGTGTCGCAATCGAAGGCATGCTATCCACTTGTCTGTGAACCGGGTCGATGTCGCCATAATTATTGGCAACAATTACATAATCAATTTCTTCACGGTCGATGCCCGCGTCGGCAATTGCTCGCTCTGCTGCAATTACGGCAATATCTGAAGTAAACAAATTATTGTCGGCGTATCTTCTTTCTTCAATTTCTGTGATTTCCTGGAATTTCTGGATGATTTCTGAAACGGGTTTTTCTATGAAAACACCTTGTTCATCATAGAATTCATAATTTAAGAAATCATTATTTTTTACAATTCTCTCAGGTAAAAAATGTCCGGATCCGGTAATGACAGTATTGAGCATAATTTGCATTTGTGATTCAACCTGCAAATTTAACAATAATATAAAAGTGAAAAGAAAATTCGGCTAAGAATCTTTTGCGAGAATTTTTTGGCTGATGAAATCTTTATCCAAATTCCAGTTTCTTGCAGGAGAAAATTCCCTTCCGTAAAAGATGATTTGTAAATGTAATTTGTTCCAAATTTCTTTGGGGAAAAGTCTTTTGGCATCTGTTTCTGTTTGCTGAACTGATTTTCCGTTGCTCAGTTTCCAGCGGTGCATCAATCGGTGAATGTGCGTATCGACCGGAAAAGCCGGATGCCCGAATGCTTGTGACATGACGACAGAAGCTGTTTTGTGTCCGACCCCGGGAAGTTCTTCTAATTCTTCAAATGTAGCCGGAACTTCTCCGTCGTATTTTTCTATCAGAATTTCAGAAAGTTTTTTGATGTGTTTTGCTTTGGTTGAAGAAAGTCCGATTTGTCGGATTAAATCTTTGATTTCATCTACTTCGAGCAAGCTCATCGCTTTGGCGTTGTTGGCACGTGCAAAAAGTTCCGGGGTAACTTCATTTACTTTTTTATCGGTGGTTTGAGCCGAAAGCAATACTGCAATTAAAAGCGTGAAAGCATCAGTATGGTCGAGTGGAATGGGCGGGTTTGGATAGAGCTTTTCCAATTCGTCCATTACAAATTGTACGCGGTCTTTTTTATTCATTTTTTTGGTATAAAAAAACCTGCCAGTTTTTTGAAATCTGGCAGGTTTGTTATTGAAATTAAGAATTTAAAATTTCGTTGACGTCGTTGAATCCGCCGCCGTTGAAGATTTCATCCAATCCATTTTCCTGCAAGAAATTCAAAGTCGAGGAAGCGCGTCCTCCGCTTCGGCAGAAAATTACGATGGGTTTGGGCATTTCTTTGATTTCGTCTAATTTTTGAGGGATTTCGCCCATCGGGATGTTAATCGCGCTGGGTACGTTTCCGTCCACTTCCAATTCGTAAGGTTCTCTGATGTCAATCAGGGTTACGTTTGGATTTTTTATAGCTTCTACTGTTGTCATTTTTATGATTTTTCTAAAAAATAGCCATCTGAATAATTTTGGAATGACCATCATTCTACCAAATTATAATTCTTTCATTTTTAGGTTTAAACATTTT
>Ga0079224_100009590_pt1 | contig 13218 bp, 11 predicted proteins | sample Stecom2015_FD_80414 | JGI IMG/M metagenome (GOLD analysis project Ga0079224, IMG submission 80414) | Agricultural soil microbial communities from Utah to study Nitrogen management - Steer compost 2015 | ecosystem: Environmental > Terrestrial > Soil > Agricultural land | place: USA: Utah... | reverse complement strand
CGGCCCGCGCGCGGCCGAAGAGTATCCCTTTAAACTCAGAGGCTTAACTCCGATTCCGCTGCGTTATACACGAAACTGAGGGCCGACCACAATGGCGAGACTCCCAATTCTCGAGTATCCCGATCCGCGGCTGCGAATACGCGCCGAGCGCGTCACAGTTGTCGATGACGATGTGAAGCGCCTGATCGAGGACATGTTCGAGACGATGTATACCGCGCCCGGCATCGGCCTTGCTGCGACGCAGGTCGACGTTCACAAGCGCATCATCGTGATCGACGTGTCCGAGGGGCGCGATCAGCCTTACTGCTTCATCAACCCGGAAATCCTCTCCGCGGACGGCCGCGAGAGCTTCGAGGAGGGGTGTCTGTCCGTCCCGGGGCTGTACGAGTTCGTCGAGCGGGCCGAGCGGATCAAGGTCCGGGCGCTCGACAAGAACGGCGAGCCGTTCGAGCTCGAGGCGGACGGGCTGCTCGCGCAGTGCATCCAGCACGAGATGGATCACCTCGAGGGCAAGCTGTTCGTCGACTATCTGTCGCCGCTGAAGCGCGAGCGCATCAAGAAGCGCTACCTGAAGAAGGCGCGGCGCGAGGCGGCGGAGCCCGCGGGCGCCCGCGCGCAGTCGCTCTGACCCCTGGAGACCGGCCGTGCAGGACCGGCGCATCGCGTTCGCCGGGACGCCCGAGTTCGCCGTGCCGACGCTCGAGGCGATCGTCGCCGCCGGCGCCGAGGTCCCGCTCGTCCTGACGCAGCCCGACCGGCCGGCCGGCCGCGGCCGCCGACTGACCCCGCCGCCGGTGAAGCGGGCCGCCGAGGCGCACGGGCTCAGGGTCGAGCAGCCGGAGCGGCTCCGGGACCCGTCGCTGCCGGCCGCCTGGGGGCTCGAGCAACCGCCCGACCTGCTCGTCGTCGTCGCGTACGGCCTGCTGCTGCCCGACTGGCTCCTGGCCTGGCCGCGCGCGGGGTGCGTGAACATCCACGCGTCGCTGCTGCCCCGCTGGCGGGGCGCGGCGCCGATCCAGCACGCGATCCTCGCCGGTGACGCCGTCACCGGCGTCAGCCTGATGAGAATGGACAAGGGCCTCGACACCGGACCCATTTACGCGCAGCGCAGCACGCCGATCGGTCCCGAGGACACGGCGGGCGACCTGCACGACCGGCTCGCCCGGCTCGGCGCGGAGCTCGCCGCCGAGGCGCTGCCCGGCGTGCTCGACGGATCGCTCGAGGCCGTGCCCCAGGACGAGCGGGCCGCGACTTACGCGCCGAAGATCGACAAGGCGGACGCGCGGCTCGACTTCCGGCGCCCGGCCGACGAGCTCGCGCGCCGCGTCCGCGCGTACCACCCGTGGCCGGTCGCGTTCGCGGAGCTGTCGGACGGCCGCACGCTGCGAGTGCACGCGGCGAAGGCCTTGCCGGACGCGGACACGGGCGGCGCGCCTCCCGGCCGGATCATCGCGGCCGCGCGCGCGGGCATCGACGTCGCGACCGGCCGCGGCGTGCTGCGGCTCACGCGCGTGCAGCCGCCCTCGTCTCGGCCGATGGCCGCCGAGGCCTACCTCGCCGCGCATCGGCTGGAGGGCTGCGAGTTTGTCTGACGGCGCCCGCCGCCGCAGCGCGCGCCCCGACAAGGGCGCGGCCGTCCGGGCCGCCGCCGCGCGGGTCGTCGGCCGGGTCGTGCGTGGCTCGACCCTCGACGACGCGCTCGGCGCGGTGCCGCCGCCGAGCGAGCGCGACGGATCGCTGCTCCGGTCGCTCGCGTACGGCGCGTGCCGCTGGCATCACCGCCTCGACTGGCTGCTCGGCGAGCTGCTCGATCGGCCCCCCGAGTCGCTCGACATCGACGTCGCGGCACTGATCCGGATCGGCCTGCTGCAGCTCTCGGCGATGCGTATCCCGGATCACGCGGCCGTGTCCGCAACCGTGGACGCCGCGCCGGCGGTCGGCGCGCCGCGTGCGAAGGGGCTCGTGAACGCGGTGCTGCGGCGCTACCTCCGCGAGCGGGAGCGGCTCGAGCGCGCGATGGCGGACGTGCCGCGTGCGCTCTACAGCCATCCCGACTGGATGATGGACGCGATTCGCGCCGAGCTGCCGGAGCGCTGGCGGAGCGTGCTCGATGCGAACAATGCGCGGCCGCCGATGTGGCTGCGCGTGAACGCGCGCCGCGGCACTCGGGACGAGTACGCCGAGCGGCTCGCCGCGGCCGGCATCGCGGTGGCCGACGAGGGGCGCGAAGCGTGGCCGCGGGACGCGATCCTGCTTGCCGAGCCCGTGCCGATGGCGCGCCTGCCGGGTTATGCCGAAGGCGACGTGTCCGTGCAGGACGCGGCCGCGCAGGCCGCGGCGGACCGCATCCGGCTCGAGCCCGGGCTGCGAGTGCTCGACGCGTGCGCGGCCCCGGGCGGCAAGGCCGCGCACATGCTCGAGCGCTGCGATCTGCGCGAGCTCGTCGCCGTGGACCGCGATCCGGCGCGCCTCGACACGGCGCGCGCGACGCTCGCGCGTCTCGGGCTGACCGCGACGTTCGTTCAGGGCGACGCGGCGGCGCCGGCCGATTGGTGGGACGGGGAGCCGTTCGACCGTGTGCTGATCGACGCGCCGTGCAGCGCGCTCGGCGTGATTCGCCGGCACCCGGACATCAAGCTGCTGCGGACGCCGGAGGACGTCGAGCGCGCGGCGGCCCTGCAGCGGAGCCTGCTCGACGCGCTGTGGCCGCTGCTCGCGCCGGGCGGCCGGCTCGTGTACGCGACGTGCACGATCCTGCGCTGCGAGAACGGCGAGCAGATCGACGGGTTCCTCGCGCGCACGCCCGGGGCCGTCGTCGCGGCGGAGTTTCCCCCGGAGCAGATCCTGCCCGGTGAATCCAACCGGGATGGCTTCTATTATGCTTGCATCGACAAGCAGCAGGCGCCCCCTTCGCGTGTATCGGGCTCGAAGCATTAGCGCAGGCGCGGCGGGCCGACTCGCTCGCGCCGCGGACCTTCTCGTCGTTGTCGTGCTGCTGCTCGGCGCCGCGCCGCGCTCGATTGCCCAGGATATCGACCCCGGCCGCTTCGACGTGCGCTCCGCGGAGGCGACGCTCGAGAACGGCGTCTACTATCTGAATGCGTGGCTCGAGCTGCGCCTGCCGCCGGAAGCGCGCGAGGCGCTCCATTCCGGCGTGCCGCTGACGATACGGCTGGACGTCGAGCTGGTTCACGACCGGCGCTGGTGGGTGGACGCGGACGTCGCGGAGCTCACGTGGCGATATGAGCTCGACTACCACGCGCTGACCGAGCGCTACGTCGTCACGAACCTCAACACGCGCGACCGGCGCTCGTTCTCGACGCTGTTCGCCGCGCTGAACGAGCTCGGCCGGATCGAGCGGCTGGCGCTCATCGATGCCGTGCTCCTTCAGCCGAACCGGCGCTACAACGTGCGCCTGCGCGTCGTGCTGGACATGGAGCGGCTTCCGGGGCCGCTGAGCCTCCTGGCGTTCTGGCGCCGCGACTTCAGCATCGCAAGCGAGTGGTACCAATGGCGCTTGGACGAAAGCTGAAGCGGGCAGTGTACACGCTGCTCCTCGCGTTCGGGCTGCTGCTGTGGCTCGCCGCGCTGCTCCTGTTCTCGCGGGTCGCGGAGGACTCGGACGACTTCGCGCGGCTGCAGGTCTGGATCCTGATCGTGAACTCGATCGGCGTCGCGGTGCTCGTCACGCTGATCGGCGTGCACCTCACCCGGCTGCTGCGGGAGCTGCGCCGGCACGTGCCGGGCTCGCGGCTGAAGCTGCGCATGATCACGCTGCTCGTCTCGCTGGCCGTGACGCCGCTCGTGATCGTGTATCTCTTCTCGGTGGCATTCATCAATCGAGGCATCGACAACTGGTTCGACGTCGACGTCCAGCGCGGCCTCGAGGATGCGTTGACGCTCAGCCAGATCGCGCTCGACGTCGAGAAGCGCAACAGGCTCGAGGAGCTCGAGCGGCTCGCGGCACGGCTCGACGGGGTGTCGCCGGCGAGCGCCGCGGCCGAGCTCGCGGCGTTTCGTCGCGACAGCGGTGCCGACGCGCTCGCGCTGTTCGGCGCGAACGGCCGGCCCGTCGCGGCCAGCGCGGAGCCGGGAACCGGAGCCGCGCCGCTGTCGGAGGAGGCGATGCTGCAGCTCGCCGAAGGGGACGCCTACGTTAGCCTCGAGCCCTTGACGGGCGGGGCGTTCCAGATCATCGCGGCCGTGAACGTCGCCGGGGCGCCGGGCGAGGCGAGGATCCTCGAGGCCCGATTCCCCGTCGAGTCGGAGGTCTCCGGGCTCGCGAACTCCGTGCAGCAGACGGCGGACCAGTACTCGCGGCTCGATTATCTGCGCGGCGGGCTGAAGGCGAGCTTCACGCTGACGCTGAGCCTCGTGCTGCTCATCTCCGTGCTCGCGTCGGTGTACGGGGCCTTCGCGTCGGCGCGCCGGCTCGTGCGCCCGATCCAGCAGCTGATGCAGGGCACGCGGGCGGTCGCGCGCGGCGACTTCGATACGCGTCTGCCGGTGCCCGCCCGCGACGAGATCGGGTTCCTGATCAACTCGTTCAACGACATGACGCAGCGCCTCGCCGAGGCGCGCGAGCAGGCGCGCTCGAGCGAGCAGAAGGTCGAGGGCGAGCGCCGCCGCCTCGAGGTCATCCTGTCGAGCCTGTCGACGGGCGTCGTCGCGCTCGAGCCGGACATGCGGATCCGCACCGCGAACGCGGCCGCGGGCATGATCCTCAACATCGACCTCGAGGCGCACGTCGGGGAGTCGCTGGTCGACCTCGCCGAGTCGCGGCCGCTGCTCGCGCAGTTCCTGACCGTCGCCGCCGGCAAGCTCGCGGAGGGTAAGAGCGAATGGCGCGAGCAGATCGTGCTGCGCGGCGACGTCGGGCGGCGCGTGCTGATGTGCTCGTGCACGAGCCTGCCCGGGGAAGACGATTCCCCGAACGGTTACGTGGTCGTGTTCGACGACATCACGACGCTGCTGCAGGCGCAGCGCGATGCCGCGTGGGGCGAGGTCGCGCGCCGCCTCGCGCACGAGATCAAGAACCCGCTGACGCCGATCCAGCTTTCGGCGGAGCGCCTGCGCCGGCGGTATCTGACGGCCGAGGACGCCAACCTGGACCTGCTCGACCGTGCGACCTCCACGATCATCCAGCAGGTCGAGGAGATGAAGCAGATGGTCAACGCGTTCAGCCAGTACGCGCGGACGCCGAACATCGAGCTGTCGCGCTTCGACCTGAACGATCTGATCTCCGAGGTCACGGAGCTGTATCGCTCGCCGGAGAATCCGGTCACGATCAAGCTGTCGTTCGATGCGAATCTGCCGCAGATCGAGGCGGACGCCGGACGCATGCGGCAGGTCTTCCACAATTTGATGCGCAATGCGCTCGAGGCGATGGAACGGCAGGCGGATGCGCGGGTCGATATCTCGACGCGCTACGTCCGGCGGGGCGACACGGAGGCGGTCGAGATCAAGGTGGCGGACAACGGCCCCGGGTTCAGCGAGGACATCATCCACCAGGCGTTCGATCCTTACGTGACGGGCAAGGTGAAGGGAACAGGTCTCGGGCTCGCGATAGTCAAGAAGCTGGTGGAGGAGCACGGCGGGCAGATCGGCGCCGCCAACCGCGAGCACCGCGGCGCCGAGATCAGTATACTGCTGCCGATAACGAGCGAGGCCAGCGGCCCGGCCGGTCTTCACGGCGGCGAGAATAGGAGGGAGCGCGCATGAAGAGTGCGCGAATCTTGGTTGTCGACGATGAAGCGAACATTCGCACGCTGCTGGACGAGATTCTGAGCGAGGAAGGCTACGACGTCACGACGGCAGCCGACGCGGAAGAAGCTCGTCAGGCACGCAAACGAAGCGAATTCGATCTCATCCTTCTCGACATCTGGATGCCGGACACGGACGGCATCTCGCTGCTGAAGGAATGGTCCGAGGGCGACAACCTCGGCCCGGTGGTGATGATGTCGGGGCACGGCACGGTCGACGCTGCGGTCGAGGCGACCCGTCTCGGTGCCGTCGATTTCATCGAGAAGCCGGTCTCGCTCGCGAAGCTGCTGCGCGTCGTGCAGGCGGCGCTCGCCGACCGGCGTTCGGTCACCCGGCGGCGCAGCCTCGTGCCGCCGATGCTCGCGCCCGTCGGGCGCAGCCAGACGATGCGTCGGCTCCGCGAGCAGGTCACGCGCGTCGCTCATCACAACGCGCACGCACTGTTCACCGGCGAGCCCGGCAGCGGGCGCGAGGTGTTCGCCCGTTATCTCGCGAGCCGCAGCGACCGGTCTCAGGCGCCGTTCGTCGCGGTCGTCGGCAGCATCCTGTCCGAGCCCGGCTGGCGGGAGCAGCTCTTCGGCGAGCCCGGTCAGCCGGGCGCGTTGAAGCGGGCGGCCGGGGGCTTTCTGTTCATCAACGATATCCAGAACATGGCGCCCGCCGCGCAGCACGCGCTGCTCGCCGTCCTCGAGCAGGGCGAGTATCGCTGCGGCCACGAGAACAGGACCGAGCCGTTCAACGCCAGAATCCTCGCGAGCGCACCGCCCGGCTTCGAGCGCGGCGAGGATTTCAGCAAGGAGCTGCTCTCGCACCTCTCGGTCATCGTGATCCGGGTGCCGCCGCTGCGCGAGTACTCCGAGGACGTACCGGAGCTGCTGCGCTATCACGTCGATGCGCTCGTCGACTCCGAGGGGCTGCCGCTGCGGCGCTTCAGCGTCGCCGCGCAGAACCGGCTGCGCAATTATCCATGGCCGGGCAACGTTCGCGAGCTCAAGAATCTCGTCAAGCGGCTCCTGATCCTGGATGGCCGCGACACGATCGAGCTCGACGAGGTCGAGGCCCAGCTCGAATCGAACCAGCCGGCCAGCGAGCCGCTCGTGAAGCAGGATCTGCTCGCGATGCCCCTGCGCGAAGCGCGCGAGCACTTCGAGCGGGCGTATCTGCAGCAGCAGCTCTTGCTCTGCGGCGGCAAGGTCGGCCAGCTTGCGAAGCGCGTCGGCATGGAGCGCACCCACCTGTACCGCAAGCTGCGCTCGCTCGGCGTCGATTTCCGCCAGTCCCTCACCGACGACTGACCCCCAAGGCTGCCTGACGAAAAGGTGTCTGCTGACGAAAAGGTGTCTGACACCATTTTCCTGGAAATTGGTGTCAGACACCTTTTTCGGGGGAAATTGGTGTCAGACACCTTTTTCGGCGGGGCGGTGCCTGGCGCGAAAATGGTGTCAGACACCTTTTCTCGGAAAATCGTGTCAGACACCTTTTTCGGACGCCTTTCCCGGCGGGGCAGTGCCCGGCACCGGGCTCAGTCGACCTTCATCATCAGGCTCTCGATGCCGGCCTGGCGCAGCACGGTGCGGATCCGGTTCAGCTCGTCGAGGTTGCTGATCGGGCCGATGCGCACCCGGTGGAACTCGCCGGCGTCGATCGCGACCTTCTGAATCCGCGACTCGACGCCGAGCAGCGCGAGGCTGGCCTGCATCCGATCCGCGTCCGCATGCGAGCGGAACGAGCCCGTCTGCAGCACGTAGCTGCCGGGCGCCGCGACCGGCGCGGCCGGCGCCGCGGGGCGCGCGACGGTCTCGACCTCCTCGGGCACGAGCACCTCGTACTGCGGCAGGATCTCGTAGAAGTCGAACTGGGGCTCCTCCGGGGCCGTCCGCTGTCCGCTCCCCGCCGGACGCGAATCCGCCGTGCCGGTCTCGGTCGCGGCCCGGGTACTGCGGGCCGGCTCCGATCCCGTCCGCGCCGCTGACGCCGGCTGCGCCGGGGTGGGCGTCGTCGCCGGCCGGGCGGCACGCGCGGGTCTCTCGGGCACGCCGGCGCCGCTTCTGAGGTCGGAGAAATACACCCCGGCCGCGACCGCGAGGCCGAGTGCGAGGCCGACCGCGAGATACGGCAATCCGGACGGGTTCGAACGTCGCGATCTTCGCGCCATGAATCCTCCCTTCGTCGATCCGCGCGACGCCCCGCGCCGCGCGCGATGCGAATGATCTTAAGTCGAAGGCGCGATGGAAAGCGCGGAGCGCTTTCGTCACACCTCGAGCGGGTCGACGTCGATCGACCAGCGCACCTTGCGCGCCTCGCGCCAGCCGCGTGCCTCCGGGACGAGCCGCGCGAGCAGCGCGCGCAGCGGCGCCCGCTCGCGCGCCTGCAGCAGCAGCTGCATCCTGTAACGGCCGCCCTTGCGCTCCATCGGGGCCGGCGCGGGCCCGAGCACGTTGACCGCCGACGCGCGCGCAGCGGCGGCGCGCACGCGCTCGAGGAACGCGGCGACGGGGCCGCGCTGCGTCGCCTCCGCGCGCCACATCGCAAGATGCGAGAACGGCGGCCAGCCCGCGCGGCGGCGCGCGTCGAGCGCGAGCTCCGCGAACGCGCCGTAGCCCTTCGTCAGCAGGCACGCGAGGAGCGGGTGGGACGGATGGTGCGTCTGGATGAGCACCTCGCCGGGCTCGTCGCGGCGGCCGGCGCGGCCCGCAACCTGCACGATCGTCTGCGCGAGGCGCTCGTCGCTGCGAAAGTCCGTCCCGAAGAGCCCCTGATCGGCGTTCAGCACGCCGACGAGCGTGACGTTCGGGAAGTCGTGGCCCTTCGTCAGCATCTGCGTGCCGACGACGATCCGCGTGTCCCCGCTCGAGGCCTCGGCGAGCACCGCGCCGAGGGCGCCCTTGCGCGACGTCGAGTCGCGGTCGAGCCGCCCGATGCGCTCGTCCGGATACAGCCGTTTCAGCTCCTCGTCGACCCGCTGCGTGCCGGCGCCGACCGCGGCCCGCTCGGCGCCGCAGCGCGGGCACGCCCACGCGAGACGGCGCGCCGCGCCGCAGTGGTGGCAGCGCAGCTCGCCGGCCGACGCGTGCACCGTCAGCCGCGCATCGCACCGCGCGCATTCCTCGACCTCGCAGCATTGCGGGCAGAACAGCGTCGGCGCGAAGCCGCGCCGGTTCAGAAACAAGAGCACCTGGCGGCCGTTCGCGAGATGACGATCCATCGCGTCGAGCAGCGGCGTCGACAACCCTTGCCGCGACGCGTGCCTACCGAGATCGACGATGCGGACCCGCGGAGCGCCGCCGGCGCCGATCCGCTTCGGCATCTCGATCAGCCGATAGCGCCCGGTCCTCGCGTTGTGAAAGCTTTCGAGGGACGGCGTCGCGGACGCGAGCACGACGGGCACGCCGAGCCGATGCGCGCGCAGCACAGCGATGTCGCGGGCCGAGTACCGGAAGCCCTGCTGCTGCTTGTACGACGCGTCGTGCTCCTCGTCGACGACGATGAGGCCCGGCCGGGCCAGCGGCGCGAACACCGCGGAGCGTGTGCCGACCACGACGCCGGCGCGTCCGTCGCGCGTCCGCCGCCACGCGGCAAGCCGCTCGCCGTCCGAGAGCCCCGAATGCATCACGGCGAGCGCGGTGCCGAACCGCTGTCGCAGCCGGGCGACGAGCTGCGGCGTCAAGCCGATCTCCGGAACGAGCAGCAGCGACTGGCGGCCCGCCGCGAGCTCGTCCGCCACGAGCCGGAGGAAGACTTCCGTCTTGCCACTGCCGGTCACACCGTAGAGGAGACAAGCCGCGGTCCGTCCCCCAGCCCGGATCTCGCGAAGCGCGTTGCGCTGGTCGTCGGTCAGCGGCGGAGGCTCGAACGCACTCCTGCCGGCCGGGTCCGGCGCAACGGCCGAGCATTGCGCGAAGGCTCGTCCGAGAGCCTGCGATTGCGCGGCGTGCTCGGCCGCCGCCTCAGCGCCGTCCGAGGCGGCCTCGATCCAGCCGCGCTCGACGAGCCGCTGCAGCGTCGCCGCCGTCGCGCCGGTTCGCCGGAGCTCCGCGGCCGGCTGCGGGCCCGCCGCCAGCCTCGCGAGCACGTCGGCCTGCCGCGCGGCGCGGGCCCTGAGCGCGTCGACCGCCTCCGCGCGGCCCGCGGCCGTGAGCCGGTACACCGGGCCGCTCGGCTTCTCGACCGGCCGCCCCTTGCGCAGCAGCCCGGGCAGCGCATGGCTTACGACCTCGCCGATCGGATGCTGGTAATAGTCGGCGGCCCAGCGGAGCGTCGCGAGCAGCTCGGCGCCGAGGAGCGGCTCCGGATCGAGCGCCCGGCGCGCGGGCTTGAGCTTCTCCGGCGGCAGCGCGGTCGACGCGGGGTGCTCGAGCACGATCCCGATCCGATGGCCGCGGCCGAACGGCACCTCCACGCGTGCGCCCGGCGCGGGCGGGGGACCGGCGCCGTCCCACACGTAGTCGAAGCCGTCCGCCAGCGGAACCGGGACGGCCACTCGGATCAGAGCGCGGGCTTTCGTCATCGAGGCCGTGCACGATCCCGGTTTCGTCGCCCGGAAGCAAGACGGCGCGGCATGTTGCCGCCTAGAGACAAACGGTTACACGCGTCGGCGGGCAGGCTTCGTCCCTTGCAGGCGCTTCGAGAACGGCACACAAGCAATTGATTATCGTTGCGAACTCGTGGAAACTTGACGTGGCGGCAGAAGCCTGACGACCGGCCATGGAGCAACCACTGCACACGCTGAGCCAGGAGGTGTTGCGTACGGATGTCGCAGGCATGCCCCTCGAGTGGGTCGACTATCGCGTTGCTGCGATTCTCTATCACACGGGGCAGGTTGCGTATTCCTGCGGCTCGACGCTGTACCGGATCCGCGGCGGCTACAACGCGCGGACCGGCCAGCGCAGCGCCATCGAGATCAGCTCGATCATTGCGACGCGCGGAGAGATGCACATCGCCGCGCGCCACTCGTCGGACTATGTGCCGCCGCTGAACAACCGGACGCTGTTCCGGCGGGACGCGAACCTCTGCATGTACTGCGGCGAGTCGTTCCGGACATCGGAGCTCACGCGCGATCACATCACCCCGATCAGCCTCGGCGGCCGCGACACGTGGATGAACGTCGTGACCGCATGCCGCCGCTGCAACAACCACAAGGGCGGCCGCACGCCGGAGCAGGCGGGCATGCAGCTCGTCGCCGTGCCGTTCACGCCGACGTATGCGGAGTACATCTACCTGAAGGGGCGGCGCGTGCTCGCGGACCAGATGGAGTATTTGCTCACGCACTTCCCGCGGTCGAGCCCCCTGCACGCGCGCCTGCGCGGGGACCTCGCGCGCGCCGCGGCGCTGCACTGAGCCTCGCCGCTCGGCGGTGCACCTAGGGCCTTCCCATGGCGGCGGACGAGCTCATCTCCGCCTTGCGGCGACTCGGCATCGACGTGCTCGATCGGCCGGGACGCGCCGTCGCCGGCGGCAGCATCAGCCGCACGGAGCGTCTCGAGACGTCCGGCGGGCCGGTCCTGCTGAAGCTCGAGCCGCGCGACGCGGCCGACCGGCTCGAAGCGGAAGCGGACGGGCTCGATGCGCTGCGCGCCTCGCGCGCGGTCGCCGTTCCCGAGGTGCTCGCACGCGGCACCGCGGGCGCCGACGCCTTCCTCGTGCTCGAATGGATCGAGTTCGGCGCGAAGACGCCGGATGCGGCACGGCGCCTCGGCAGCGCGCTCGCGGAGCTGCATCGCCGGACGGGCGATGCGTTCGGCTGGCATCGCGACAACTACATCGGCCGCACGCCTCAACCGAACGGCAAGCTCTCGAGCTGGCCCGAGTTCTTCCGCGAGCGCCGGCTCGGCTGGCAGCTCTCGCTCGCGCGGCGCAACGGGCTCGGCGCGAGGACGCTCGCCCTCGCCGACGCGCTCCTCGCCCGGATCGACGACTTCTTTGCCGGGCACGACCCCGAGCCGAGCCTGCTGCACGGCGACCTGTGGGGCGGAAACTGGGGCGCCGATGTGAGCGGCCGGCCGTACCTCTATGACCCCGCGACGTACTTCGGCGATCGGGAGGCCGATATCGCGATGACGCGGCTCTTCGGCGGGTTCGGCGACGCGTTCTACCGCGCCTACGACGAGGCATGGCCGCCGGCCCCCGGGCGCGATCGCCGCACGGACCTGTACAACCTCTACCACCTGCTGAACCACTTCAACCTGTTCGGCGGCGCGTACGCGTCGCAGGTGCACGGCTGCCTGACCCGCCTGCTCGCGTTCGCCTAGCCGCCGGCATGTTATTCATGAACGGCACATCGCCAAAGGGGCGCTGCGTGATATGCGCGCCTTGGGGAGCGTGCGAGCCATGGATGGCGAGCCCGCAGCCCACATGGATGTGCTTGCGGCGGTCCCCAAGGCGCGCATATGACGCAGCGCCCGCCCGCCGCCGACGTCAAACGTTCATGAATAACGCCGGCGGCTAGGCGATCGCGAGCAGGCGGGTCACTCCGCGACGTCCAGCAAGAAGAACTGCACTCCGCCGGGCGCGACGAGCGTCGCCGACCGCTCACCCCCCGCCGTCAGCGGCGACGATGCGCGCGGCTCGAACCCCTTCGCGCGCAGGTACTCGAGCCGCGCATCGAGCTGCGGCGCGGCGAACGTCAGGGCCGTGCCGAAACGGCTCGTCTCGTGAAACCCGAGCGCGAGCCCGTGGCCCTCGAGCCGGCACGACGCGTGCGGTGAATCGCTTTGCGCGACCACGGAGAAGCCGAGCGCCGTCCAGAAGGATGTCGACGCCTCGAGCGAGTGCGTCGCGACGCTGAGCTCGACGAACCGCCCGCACGCCGACACGAGCCCGGGCTCCGGCTCGACGGGCGGGAACGTGCGCGCCTCGAGCAGCGTCGCACGCAGATCGTTCGGGTCGCAGAACGTCGCGCGATGGAAGCGGTCGTCGGCGAGGTCCGCCTCGACGAGCTCCGCCCCGGCCGCCTCGAGCGCGCGAACGTGCGCGCGCAGGTTCGGGCGGACGAACGTCGGCGTCGGCCCGTCGAGCTCCCCGGCGTACAGGCCGATCGCGAGCCGGCCGTCGGAGACCACCGCTTGCGGCCCCGGCGCGAAGTCCGCGACCGGTACCTCGCGCAGCCCCAGCGAGCGGTACGTCGCGAGCGCCGCCGCGGGCTCGTCGACGGGGATCGAGATCTCGAGGAGTCTCCCGAGGCTCGGCGAATCGCTTGCGCTCGCGGCGGATCCCATCCTCGTCTCCGTCGTTCGTCGAAAAGGAATCAATGCCTCGGCAAGAAGGCCACGACTCCGAAGTTTCGCGACTCGCAGCGCCCCCGATCTGTCAGAATTCGCAAGTTTACCGTTTTACTGCCGTCCGCCGACCGCCGTTCATCGACTCCCCGAGGCTTTTCGTCGTGCTCGCCCAGCTTGCCAACGTGCTGCTGCCGGTCTTCGCCGTCGCCGGCGTCGGTTACGGCTGGCGGCGGCTCGG
>Ga0079224_100009588_pt1 | contig 13219 bp, 11 predicted proteins | sample Stecom2015_FD_80414 | JGI IMG/M metagenome (GOLD analysis project Ga0079224, IMG submission 80414) | Agricultural soil microbial communities from Utah to study Nitrogen management - Steer compost 2015 | ecosystem: Environmental > Terrestrial > Soil > Agricultural land | place: USA: Utah... | reverse complement strand
TGTCAACAGGAATCTGCCCCCGGCGGGCCCCGGCCCCTGCGCTCGTCCCCACGCTCCGCTCAGGGGCCGGTTGCGTCCGCACGCGGTGGCACCGCGCCGGGCCGGCCCTGCATCGGCCGCCAGCCGCGGCCATCGAAGGCTTCCAGCGGATGGAAGCGGCGCTTGTAATCCATCTTGTCGTGGCCGGCGATCCAGTAGCCCAGGTACAGGTGCGACAGGCCGTCGCGCCGTGCCCATTGGATCTGCTGCAGGATCGCCAGCGTGCCCAGCCCGCGCGTGGCCTGGTCCGGGTCGAAGAAGGTATAGACCGCGGACAGCGCGCCGGGCACGCGGTCGGTGACCGCCACGGCCAGCAGGCGGCCGGGTGCGTCGCCGGCCGGCGCCTCGCGCAACTCCACGAAGCGCGTGTCCGGCCAGCTGCCGAGCAGGAACTGGTCGAACTCGGCCGGGCCGTGGCCATCCATGCCGCCGCCATGGTGGCGCGCTTCCAGGTAGCGCTGGTACAGGTCGAAGTGCTCGGGCGTGCGTTGCGCGGTGGCGATGCGCGTCTCCACCCCGGCGTTGCGCGCCATGCAGCGGCGCTGGCTGCGGTCGGGCACGAATGCGGCAACCGGGATGCGCACCGCCACGCAGGCGCGGCAGTTGCTGCAGTGCGGGCGGTAGATCAGGTCACCCGAGCGGCGAAAGCCCCAGTCCAGCGCCTGCGGATAGACCGTGCCCAGGCGCGGGTCGCGCGGGTCCAGCACCAGGTCGCGCGCGGCGCGGTCCGGCCAGTAGCCGCAGGCATGGCCGCCGGTATGGAACAGGCGCAGGTCGTCGGTCGGGAAGGAGTCGTTGCCCATGGTGGTGCCGTGGACGGATAGGCCAAGCATAGCGCGGCTGTTCGCAGGCGCCGCGACCGGCTGCCGGCTGAACGGCAACGGCAGCCGGTCAACGCATGCGCGCGGGCGGCGTTTTCCCTCATGTGGTCATCGAGTCCACGACCTTCCGGAGAACACCGTGAACAAGATCCCTTCCCTGCTTGCCGTCGCACTGCTGGCCTGCACCGCCGGTGCCGCCCTGGCCCAGGCCGAGCCGGCCAAGGCCGATGCGCCGAAGCTGCGCAACGCACTGGACGTCAACGGCGACGGCGTGATCGACCGCAGCGAGGCCGCTGCGCACCCGCGCCTGGCCGAACGCTTCGATGCACTGGACGCAAACAAGGACGGCCGCCTGGAGCGTGACGAGATGCGTCGTCATTGGCGCGGCCACCACCGCAACCACGGCCGCCGCGGGCCGGGCGGCCATCCGTTCATGCAACTGGACGCGGACAAGGATGGCCGCATCAGCAAGGCCGAGGCCGCCACCGATGCGAAGTTTGCCGCGCGCTTCGAGCGCATGGATGTCAACGCCGATGGCTTCATCGACCGCGCCGACCGCCAGGCTGCCGCCAGCCAGCGCCGGGATGCGTGGTTCGCATCGGCCGACAGCAATGGTGATGGCAGCCTGAGCAAGGCCGAGTACGACGCCGCGCATGCCAGGCACGCGGAGGCACGCAGTCGCCACCGTGGCAGCAAGGACCATGGTCGCCGCGGCCCCGCACGGCTCAAGGATGCGCCGGCGCAGTAAAGCGGAAGGCGCCTGTCAGCGCCGGTCGTCGCTTGCCGGTGGCGGCGGGGAGATGCGTACGCGCACATCCTCGTCGCCATCGGCGTTTGCGGGCGTGGTCGCGGGTGCTTGCGGCCGCTGCACGGCTGGCGCCTCGGCGGGTGCCGGGGTGTCGCCCGTCCCCATCCAGATGAACACCGCCACCGCGGCGATGACGGCAAGCAACCCCAGCCGGATGCGCCACGCCCAGCGCCGGCCGTTGCCGGCAAAACGCGACTGGGGAAGGTCGGTGGCCGTGTCCGGCAGGTCGGCGTACGAGCGGGTGGTGGCCATCAGCCCGGCCTGGCGCAGGATTTCGCGCGCACGCGGCTGGTCTTCGGGCAGGCGGATCCACACGGCCGGCTGGTGCTTTGCCTGCACCGGCTCGGAATAGCTGAACTGGCCGCTGCGGCCGCTGTGGTAGGAGCGCGGCTGGCTGATGTGCACGGCGATGCCTGCATCCTCCAGCAGCCGGGCCACGCCTTCCACGGTTTCAAGGCGCTGGCTGGAAAAGATCTGGCGCATGGTCAGGCTCCGCTGGCGGCGTCGGCGCCGTCGCTGTCCGGGGCCACCCGGATCAGGCCTTCCTGCGCGGTGCTGGCAACCAGCCGGCCCTGGCGATCGAACACCTGGCCGCGCGCCAGCCCGCGCGAGCCCTGGCTGCTGGGGCTGTCGAGCGCGTACAGCAGCCATTCGTCGGCGCGGAACGGGCGGTGGAACCAGAGCGCGTGGTCCAGCGAGGCCATCTGCACGCGGGGCGAGTAGTAACCGATCCCGTGCGGCAAGTTGGCCGTGCCCAGCAGATGGAAATCCGAGGCGTAGGCCAGCAGCGCCTGGTGCAGTGCGAAGGGGATATCGCCCACCGGCTCGCGCAGGCGGAACCAGACCTGCTGGAACGGCGGCTGCCGCACCGGATCGAGTTCGTCGCGCGGTTGCACGTGGCGGAACTCGAACGGGCCGCCGCGCTGCAGCCAGCGTTGCACCTTGGTCGGCAGGCTGGCCATCACCTCCGGCTGCGCCGGTGCGGGCGCGATGATGTCCTCCGGCATCGGCACCTGCGGCATCGGCGGCTGGTGCTCGTTGCCCGGCTCCTGTTCCTGGAACGAGGCCGCGCAGAAGAAGATCACCTTGCCGTGCTGGACCGCCGTGACCCGCCGCACCGAGAAGCTGCCGCCGTCCCGGGTGCGGTCGACGTGGTAGACGATGGGGTGGTCGATGTCGCCGGCGCGCAGGAAGTACGCATGCAGCGAGTGCGCGCGGCGGCCGTTGTCCAGGGTCGCCTGGGCGGCGGCCAGTGCCTGGCCCAGCACCTGCCCGCCGAACACGTAGCGGGTGCCGATGTCGCGGCTCTGGCCGCGGAACAGGTCCTGCTCAAGCCGCTCCAGGGCGAGCAGGTCGATCAGTTCGGAGACGACGGGACCGAGGGCGGGGGACACGGGCTGACCATCGGGCAGGAGTGGACAGCCGATTATACCGGTGGCGCCGGAGTGGCCCCGCGTCCGCGGCCGCCAGCGTGCTCAGCCCAGGCGTTGCAGGGCGACGTCGGCCAGTACCCTGGGCCAGGGAAAGCGCGGGCCCGGGTCGAGCTTGCGCCGGACCTGCACCGTCGGGTCGTCGCTGGCCGCCACGCTGTCGCGGTCCAGGTCCTCGTGCCCGGCGATGTGGCGCAGTGCCGGAAAGCGCGCCGACAGGTCGTGCAGCAGCGCCACCAGGGCATCGATCTGCCGATGCGGATACGCCTCGTCCATCGCCTGCTGGCGCGAGTCCAGCCAGTGCGGATAACGGCCGGTGTTGACCAGCTCGATGCCGATCGCGCGTGCATTGTGGCCGCGCACGTGGTGGGCGATGCGCTCGTCGGGCACGTAGCGCAACACCGTGCCGTCGCGGTCGATGTAGTAGTGGCCGCTGTTGCCGGTGCCACTTGGATAGAGCACCCGCTCCCCCCAGGCACGCGCGCTGGCCAGGTCGGGCAGCTCGGTGCAGTGGATCACGGCCAGGTCCACCTGCGCCGGCGACCGCGCCTCCAGCTGCGCCACGTAAGGCAACGGCGCGTCGATGATCTGCAGGCGGGTCAGTGGTGGCATGCGCCCGATGCTAGCATCGCCGCCGGGCGTTGGATCGGCGACGCAGGACTGCGGAAGGTGCGTGCGCGCCGGTCGCGATAAGGACGGATGGAGGCGGCGTGACGCAGGGGCATTGCATTCTTTCGCACGGGTTCGAGAGCGGCCCGGATGCGACCAAGGTGACCGCGCTGGCGCGGGTGGCCGAGGACCTGGGCTGGACCACCGAACGCCCGGACTACACCGACCTGGATGCGCGCCTTGAAGTGGGCCGCCTGGGCGACGTGCCCGGCCGCCTGCAGCGGCTGCTGGGCATTGCCTGCGCTGCTGTCGCGCGCGGCACGCCGGTGGTCCTGGCCGGCTCCAGCCTGGGCTCCTATGTCTCTGCCCTGGCCTCGCTGCAGGTGCCTACCCGCGCGCTGTTCCTGATGGTGCCGCCGACGCGCATGGGGCCGTTGCCCGAACTGGATGCCGCCGCGGTGCCGATCTCCATCGTCCATGCCTGGCGCGACGAACTGATCCCGGCGGCCGATGTGGTGGAATGGGCGCGACAGCGGGGCGCGCGCCTGTTGCTGGTGGACGACAGCCATCGCCTGGCCCGGCATGTGGAAACCACCGCGCGCGCCTTCGCCCAGTTGCTGACATCCCTTCCGCGCGAGCCGCACCGCCAATGAAGTTCTTCGTCTCCTGCGCCAAGGGCCTGGAATACCTGCTCGCCGACGAGTTGCAGGCGCTGGGCGCAGCGCGCGCCACCGCCACCGTGGCCGGGGTCAATGCCGAGGGCACCCTGGCCGATGCGCAGCGCGCGGTGCTGTGGTCGCGCCTGGCCAGCCGGGTGCTGTGGCCGCTGGCCAGCTTCGATTGCCCGGACGAGCAGGCGCTGTATGCCGGCGCCGCCGCGGTGCCCTGGCACGAACACCTGCGCCAGGGCCACACCCTGGCGGTGGACGCGCACGTGTCCGGCGAGGCGCTCACCCACGCGCGCTTTGCCGCGCAACGGGTCAAGGACGCAGTGGTCGATGGCTTCCGGGCGCAGGGCCTGGAGCGTCCGTCGGTGGACGTAGACGCACCGCACCTGCGCCTGAACCTGTCGCTGCGCAAGGGCCGGGCCACGCTGTCGGTGGACCTGGGTGGTGGCCCGCTGCACCGCCGTGGCTGGCGCGCGGCCCGGCACGAGGCGCCACTGAAGGAGAACCTGGCCGCCGCGGTGCTGCTGCGCGGTGGCTGGCCGGCCATGCATGCGGACGCAGGCGCGCTGCTCGACCCGATGTGCGGCACCGGGACGCTGTTGATCGAGGGCGCGCTGATGGCCGCCGACGTCGCGCCCGGGCTGGGCAGGATCGGCGCGACCGCTCCGGCTTGCGACGAACCGGGCGACGCCCCGGCACCGGTCGACGTCGCGCCGCCACCCACCCGCTGGACCGGTTTCGATGTGGCCGCATGGGACGCGATGCTGGACGAGGCGCGGGTGCGCGCCCGCGCCGGCCTGGCCGCGCTGCGGCCGGTCTTCCACGGCAGCGACCTGGATCCGCAGGCGATCGCCGCTGCCCGTGCCAATGCGCAGGCGGCCGGCGTGGCCGGCGCCATCACCTTCCAGGCGTGCGATGTCGATGCGCTGCCGGTGGCCGCGGCCGCGCGCGGCCTGGTGGTGTGCAATCCACCTTACGACCGGCGCCTGGCCGCCGATGGCGGCCTCTACCGCCGGCTTGGCCAGGCCCTGCAGCGCACGGTGCCCGGCTGGCGCGCCAGCCTGCTGTGCGGCGATGCCGAGCTGGCCCACGCCACCGGCCTGCGCGCTGCGAGGAAGTACCAGCTTTTCAACGGTGCGCTGGAGTGCGTGCTGATCGTGTGCGACCCGGTGCAGGCACCGGCGCGCGAAGACCCTGCGCCGCGCGAGTTGTCCGAGGGCGCGCGCATGGTCGCCAACCGGGTCCAGCGCAACCTGCGCCGGCTGCGCAACTGGCGCGCCACCGAACAGGTGACGTGCTACCGCGCCTATGACGCCGACATCCCCGAATATGCGGCGGCGATCGACGTCTATGCCGAGGACGGTGGCGCGCAGCGCACCTTCCTGCACGTGCAGGAGTACGCGCCGCCGAAGGAGATCCCCGAGGCGGACGTGCGCAGGCGCCGCAACGAGGTGCTGGCGGCGGCACGCGAGGCCTTCGCGGTGCCATCCGTGCAGGTCGCCATGAAGACCCGTGAACGTGGCAAGGGCGGCAGCAAGTACGCGCGCGCGGGGCAGGGCAGCCTGCGCCCGCCTGGCGAGCGTTTCGTGGTGAGCGAGCACGGGACGCGGCTGTGGGTGAACCTGTTCGATTACCTGGACACCGGCCTGTTCCTGGACCATCGGCCGTTGCGCCGGCGCATGGCGGTCGAGGCCAAGGGCCGGCGCTTCCTCAACCTGTTCTGCTACACCGGCGTGGCCAGCGTGCAGGCGGCGATGGCGGGCGCGGCATCCACCACCAGCGTGGACCTGTCCGCCAACTACCTGCAGTGGTGCGCGGACAACCTGGCGCTCAACGGCCTGGGCGGTGCGGCGCACCGGATGGTGCAGGCCGATGCGATGGCCTGGCTGGAAGCCGAGCGTGGCCGCTACGACGTGATCTTCTGCGACCCGCCGACGTTCTCCAATTCGGCACGCGCGGCCGATTTCGACGTCCAGCGCGAGCAGGTGCGGCTGCTGCGCGCGGCCGTGGCGCGGCTGGCCCAGGGCGGTGCGCTGTACTTCTCCAACAACTTCCGGCGGTTCCGCCTGGACGAGGATGCGGTTTCGCAGTTCGCCCATTGCGAGGAGATCAGCGCCTCCACCATCCCGCCGGATTTCGAGCGCAACGCGCGCATCCATCGGGCGTGGCGGCTGACCCGGGACTGACCGGCAGGCGGCGTTGACCGCCGGCGCAGCATCCCGGCACCGCGTCCGGCGCTGGATTTGCGCCGCGCCGGGGCGGTCCGGTGCCGTCGCCTGCGGCACAATAGAGGTGCGGCCAACGAGGCCGTCAACGGTTCCACCCGGAGGCATCCATGGCTGACATCCCCCCCTTCCGCATCGGCCAGGGATTCGACGTCCACGTGTTCGGCCCGGGCGACCACATCATGCTGGGCGGCGTGCGGGTGCCGCACGGCTGCGGGGTGGTGGCGCACAGCGACGGCGACGTGGTCCTGCACGCTTTGAGCGACGCGATCCTGGGGGCGCTGGCATTGGGCGACATCGGCGTGCATTTCCCGCCCAGTGATGCGCGCTGGAAGGGCGCCAACAGTGCCGAACTGTTGCGCCACTGCATCGGCCTGGCGGCCGCGCGGGGCTGGCGGCTCGGCAATGCGGATGCGACGGTGGTGTGCGAGCAGCCCAGGGTCGGCCCGCATGTGCTGGCCATGCGCGAGCGCATCGCGCAGGCGTGCGGGGTGGATGTCGATGCGATCAGCGTCAAGGCCACCACCAGCGAGAAACTTGGCTTCACCGGTCGCGGCGAAGGCATCGCCGCGCAGGCCGTGGCGCTGATGGTGCGCGCGTGAGCCCGACCGCGCAGGCATTCGGTGCGCCGGTGCTGACGGCGCGGATCCGGACCGGCGTGGAGGATTTCCAGGTCGAGGAACTGGACGGCTTCGAGCCCAGCGGCGATGGCGAGCACGTGCTGCTCACCGTGGAGAAGCGCGGCATGAACACGGCCTTCGTCGCACGCGCGATCGCGCGCTGGGCGGCGGTGCCGGAACACGCCGTGGGCTATGCCGGGATGAAGGACCGGCACGCGGTGACCCGGCAGCGGTTCAGCGTGCAGTTGCCGGGCCGCGAAGCGCCGGAGATCGCGACACTGGAACAGGAAGGCCTGCGCGTACTGGCCCAGTCCCGGCACCGCCGCAAGCTGCCGCGCGGGGCCCTGGCCGGCAACCGCTTCGTGCTGACCCTGCGCCAGGTCGAGGGCGCGCACGATGCGGTGGAGGCGCGGCTGGCGGCGATGGCCGCGCAAGGCGTGCCCAATGCCTTCGGCGAACAGCGCTTCGGCCATGGCGGAGGCAACGTGCACAAGGCGCTGGCGATGTTCGCCCAGGCCGGGCGCGGCAGGCGGATCGGCCGCGAGCAGCGCTCGCTGCTGCTGTCGGCGGCGCGCTCGGCGCTGTTCAACCGGGTGCTGGCCGCGCGCGTGGCCGCCGGCAACTGGGCGCACGGCATGGAGGGCGAAGTCTGGGCGCTGTCGGGCAGCCGCAGCGTGTTCGGGCCCGAGCCGTGGAGCGAGGCGTTGCAGGCGCGGCTGCAGGCCGGCGACATCCATCCCAGCGGCCCGTTGTGGGGGCGCGGCGGCCTGCGCAGCGAGGGCGCCTGCGCCGAGCTGGAACTGGCGGCACTGGCCGAGCCCGAGTCGCTTGCGCTGCGTGACGGGCTGGAGCGGGCCGGGCTGGAACAGGAGCGCCGCGCGCTGCGGGTCCGGCCAGGCGGGTTCACCTGGCAATGGGAAGCGGCCGATGTGCTGGTGCTGTCCTTCAGCCTGCCCCCGGGCAGTTATGCCACGGCAGTGCTGCAGCAACTGGGCGGGATCGTCGACGCCGCTGCCGGGGCAGCGTAGCGCCCACGACGCGCCGGCCGGCGTGGGGGCGCGTGGCGGTGCACGGGCGATACGGTGCGGCTAAACGAAGAAGGCGCCCGGTTGGGCGCCTTTTTCGTGCATGCAGGTGCAGCAGCGGTGGTCAGAAGCTGCCGCCGAACGAGAACTGCAGGCGCTCGATCTCGTCGCCTTCCTTCTTCTTGAACGGATAGGCGTAGCTGATCGAGATCGGGCCCATCGGTGCACGCCACAGCAGGGCCACGCCGGCCGACGCGCGCAACTCGCCCGCGTCGAAGTTGTCGGTGCTGTCGTAGACGTTGCCGAAATCGATGAAGGTCGATACCCGTGCGGCCCTGGTGTCGAACAGCTTCGGGAACAGCATCTCGATCTGGCCGACGGTCTTGAGCGAACCACCCAGCGGCTGACCACGGTAGCCGCCCAGCACTTCCGAGCGCGGGCCCAGGGTGTTGTCGCGGAAGCCGCGCACCGAGCGGGTACCACCGGCGTAGAAGTTCTCGAAGAACGGCAGGCCCGAGGCGGTGAGCGTGCGCGCGTAGTCCGGGGAATCGGTCAGGCACGGGTCGCTGGCGCCGGGGGTGGGGTTTTCCACGGTCGGGCGGGTCCAGCAGATGTTGCGGACGATGTCGTTGCCATAGCTGTCGCCGTAACCCAGGTCCAGGCCGGTGCGCAGCACGAACGCCGGGCTCAGCCGCCAGTACTTGGAAACTTCATAGTTGAGCTTGAAGTACTCGACCGTCGAGCCGGGCAGGGTGGTTTCCAGGCCCACGCGCTGGTACGTGCCGCGGGTGGGCATGAAGAAGTCGTTGCGGGTGTCGCGCGCCCAGCCCACCTCGGTGCGCCAGGCGTGGAAGGTGCGCCGGCCGATGGCGTGCACATAGTTGACGATCACCTCCGGGGTGTAGCCGGAGTAGGTCTGGATCTGGTTGGAGTCGATGCCGAACAGCATCGAGACGGTGCTGTTCTCGGTGATCGGCAGGCCCAGCACCGCCTGCGCGGCGGCATTGGTGCTGTTGTACTGGGCGGTGTTGAAGTCCGAGTAGTCCAGCTCGCGCCACCACAGGTTGTAGCCCAGCGACATGCCTTCGTCGGTGAAGAACGGGTTGATGTAGGAGAACGCGTAGCGCTGCAGGTAGTCGCTGCGCTGGGCCTCCACCGCCACCCGGTTGCCGCCGCCCAGGAAGTTGGCCTGCGACAGCTGCACGGTGGTGGTCATGCCGCCAAGCTGCGAGTAGCCGACGCCGAACATGAAGCTGCCGGAGTTGGTTTCCTTGACGTTGTAGACCACGTCCACCTGGTCGCCGGTGCCGGGCACGGCGGGCGTTTCCACCTCCACCGTCTCGAAGTAGCCCAGGCGTTGCAGGCGCACCTTGGAGCGGTCGATGGCCGCCTGCGAGTACCAGCTGTTCTCGAACTGGCGCATCTCCCGGCGCAGCACCTCGTCGGAGGTGCGGGTGTTGCCCTTGAACAGGATCCGGCGCACGTTCACGCGCGGGCCGGGCATCACCTGCAGGTTGATCGCCACGGTGCGGTCTTCGCGGTTGGGCGTGGGCAGCGGGCTTACCCGGGCGAAGGCGTAGCCGATGTTGCTCAGGGTGTTGGTGATGCCGTCGGAGGTCAGTTCCAGCAGCGCACGCGAGAACGTGTCGCCGACCTTGGGGATGACCATGCGCTCGACCTGCTCCTGCGGCAGGATGGTGTCGCCGGTGACCTTGATGTCCGAGATCTTGTAGATCTCGCCCTCGGTGACGCTGGCGGTGACGTACATCTCCCGCTTCTCGGGGCTGATCGAGACCTGGGTGGAGTCGATGTTGAAGTCGATGTAGCCGCGGTCCAGGTACCAGGAGTTGAGCTTCTCCATGTCGCCGGAGAGCTTTTCCTTGGAGTACTGGTCGTCGCGCCGGTACCACGACAGCCAGGAACTCTCGCGCGATTCCCAGGCTTCCTGGATGTCATCGGTCTCGAAGCTGTCGGTGCCGATCAGGTTGACGTGGCGGATCTTGGCCGCCTTGCCTTCCTTGACGGTGATGGTCACGTCGACCCGGTTGCGGTTCAGCGGGCTGACCGTGGGGGTGATGGTGACGTTGTACTTGCCGCGGTTGTTGTACTGGCGGTGCAGTTCCTGGGTGACGCGGTCCAGCGCAAGGCGGTCGAAGGTTTCGCCTTCGGACAGGCCGATGTCCTCCAGGCCCTTGAGCAGGTCCTCGCTCTTGATGTCCTTGTTGCCTTCCAGGGTGAGCTTGTTGATCGCAGGGCGCTCGACCACGGTGACCACCAGGATGTCGCCCTGGCGGTCCAGGCGCACGTCTTCGAAGAAGCCGGTGTGGTACAGGGCGCGGATGGTGTCGCCGGCGCCGGCCTGGTCCAGGGTCTCGCCCCGCTCGACCGGCAGGTAGGTGTACACGGTGCCGGCGGCGATGCGTTGCAGGCCGTCGATGCGGATGTCGCGCACGGTGAATGGCTCTGCCGCCTGCGCCAGCGCCGGCAGGCTCAGGGACGAAGCGAGGGCGAGGGCCAGCAGGCGGCGAACGGGAAATCGCGTCATGTCACATCCGGTGGAGGTACGTCGGGGCAGGTGTCGCGGCTGGGAGCCGGAAGCAGTGTCTGTCATCGCGGCATCAAGCCCAGTATGTCGTTGTAGAAGGCCAGTCCCATCAGCCCGGCCAGCAATGCCAGGCCGACGTACTGCCCGGCAGCCATGGCGCGCTCGCTCAGCGGGCTGCCCTTGACCAACTCTATAAGGTAATACAGCAGGTGACCGCCGTCCAAGATCGGGATCGGCAACAGGTTGATGATCGCCAGGCTCAGCGACAGCAGGGCCAGGAAGTAGAGGAACCAGTCGGCCCCGCGCGAGGCCGAGGCGTTGGCCGCACGCGCAATCGTCACCGGGCCCGACAGGTTCCTCACCGACGCATCGCCGGTCAGCATCCGCCGCATCATCCCCAGCGAATCGGTGGTCAGGCGCCCGGTCTCGCGCAGCGCGGCCGGGACTGCGTCCAGCGGGCCAAAGCGCTGCACCGCGTCGTATTCGGGCAACTGCGGGGCGGCCATGGCGATGCCCAGCTCCCAGCTGCCGGTGCGCCGCGGGTCGGTACTGGGCCGCGGCTGCAGTTCGAGCGCCAGGCGCTCGCCGTCGCGCTCGACCTCGACCATGCCCGGGCCACCTTGCGCGCCCAGCGCCTGCACCAGCGGGGACACCCGGTCGGCCGCATCCACCCGTTGGCCGTCGATGGCCAGGATCAGGTCGCCTGGCTGCAGCACGCCGGCCGCGGGGCCATCCTCGCGCACGCTGTCGATCCGCGCCGGGGTCAGCAGGAAGCCCCAGACGAAGCCGGCCTGTTCGGGGATGCGGCGCTCATCCAGGCCGTCGGGCAGCCGTGACAGGCGCAGGGTGCGCTCCGTCTCGCGGCCGGCCGGGTCCTGGCTGCGCACCTGGATGTCGCGCCGGTCCAGGGCCGGCGCGGCCAAGGCCATGGCCACTTCGGTCCAGGTCGCCACCGGGCGCCCGGCGATTTCGGTCAGGCGCTCGCCGGGCTGGAAGCCGGCGTCGGCCGCAATCCCGGTGCTGCGTCCGACCACCGGTGCATAGTCCTGGCGGCCGACCAGGAACATCGTCCACAGCAGGGCCACGCACAGCAGCAGGTTGGCGGCCGGGCCGGCGGCCACGATCGCGATCCGGCGCCATACGCCTTGCCGGTTGAAGGCATGCGCCTGGCGCGACACCGGCACGTCGGCCACGCGCTCGTCGAGCATTTTCACGTAGCCGCCCAGCGGGATGGCGGCGATCGCGAACTCGGTGCCGGCGCGGTTGCGGCGCGACCACAGCGGCCGTCCGAAGCCGACCGAAAAGCGCAGCACGTCCACCCCGCAACGGCGCGCGACCCAGTAGTGACCGAACTCGTGGAAGGTGACCAGCAGTCCGAGGCTGACCGCCAGCCACCAGATGGAACCCAGAAAATCACCCATGGGGACAGGCATCCATTCGCGTGTGGGAGCTCATGCGCCGTGGCTCCCGGAAGCCAGGGCATCGATCCGCTGGCGGGTATCCCGGCGTGCGGCGGCATCCGCTGCCAGCAGGGTCTCCAGCGAGTCGGCCGGCGCTGCGGGCAGCGCGGCCAGGCTCTGTTCGACCAGGGCCGGGATGGCTAGGAAACCCACCCGGCCCTGAAGAAAGGCTGAAACCGCCTCTTCGTTGGCGGCGTTGAGCACCGCCGGGGCGGTGCCGCCCGCGGCCAGGGCCTCGCTGGCCAGGCGCAGGCAGGGGAACGCCTCCAGGTCCGGCGCCTCGAAATCGAGCCGGCCCTGGGCCAGCAGGTCCAGCCCGGCCACGCCCGAATCGATCCGGTCCGGCCAGCCCAGGCCCACTGCCAGCGCCGTGCGCATGTCGGGCAGGCCAAGCTGGGCCAGGGTCGAGCCGTCCACGTATTCCACCAGCGCATGCACCAGGCTCTGCGGATGCACCAGCACGCTGATGCGCGCCGGCGGCAGGCCGAACAGGTGGCAGGCCTCGATCACCTCCAGGCCCTTGTTCATCAGCGTGGCCGAGTCGACCGAAATCTTCGGCCCCATCGACCACTTCGGGTGCGCCACCGCCTGCGCCGGGCTGACCTGGGCCAGGCGTGCACGGTCCCAGCCGCGGAACGGGCCGCCCGATGCGGTCAGCACCAGCCGGCGCACGCCGTCGGCGCGGCACGAGCGCAGGCACTGGAACACCGCACTGTGCTCGCTGTCGATCGGCACGATTTCGGCGCCGGCCCGGCGCGCGGCGGCCATCACCAGTTCGCCGGCCAGCACCAGTGATTCCTTGTTGGCCAGCAGCAGGCGCTTGCCGGCATGCGCGGCGGCCAGGGTCGATCCCAGCCCGGCCGCGCCGACGATGGCCGCCACCACGGTGTCGCAGCCGGGGCCGGCGGCCAGTGCTTCCATCGCCTCGGCCCCGGCATGTGCGCGGGTGGCCAGGCCGGCCTCGCGCAG
>Ga0079224_100009587_pt1 | contig 13219 bp, 8 predicted proteins | sample Stecom2015_FD_80414 | JGI IMG/M metagenome (GOLD analysis project Ga0079224, IMG submission 80414) | Agricultural soil microbial communities from Utah to study Nitrogen management - Steer compost 2015 | ecosystem: Environmental > Terrestrial > Soil > Agricultural land | place: USA: Utah... | reverse complement strand
TCCTTGATCGTGAGGACGGTGTCGCGGGATAGATTCAAACACGCCTGTGTAATCGATTTCAACGCTCCGTGCCGGCCGGTAGGGTGCCATCGGGGCGTCGTCCGGCGCGGCAGTGCGACGGATGATGGGTGATACTGCGGGCAGCACGTTGTGAAAATCGGGAGGTCTGGGATGGCGACGATCTTCGAGGTGGCCGCCCGTGCCGGGGTCTCGCCGGCGACCGTCTCCCGGGTCTACAACGGCACGCCGGTGTCGGAGGAGAAGGCGCGCCTGGTCCGCAAGGCGGCCGAGGAACTGAACTTCGTCCCGAACCGGACCGCCCGCGCCCTGCGCCGGCAGGCGTCGGAGGTGATCGCGTTGATCATCCCCGACATCGAGAACCCCTACTTCACCTCGCTGGCCCGCGGTGTCGAGGACGTGGCCCAGGCCGCCGGCTACTCGGTGGTGCTGTGCAACAGCGACGACGATCCGGCGAAGGAGGCGACCTACGTCGACATCGCGGCCCTGGAGAACATGGCCGGAGTGATCATCGCCGCCGTGTCCGAGGAGCCGAAGATCGAGCGGATGACCGGCCGGGGCCGGCCGGTGGTCGCGGTCGACCGGCCGATCGCCTACGACGTCGACGCGGTGGTGATGGCGAACCGGGACAGTGGTGAGGTCGCGGCCCGGTCGCTGATCGAGGCCGGCTACCGGCGGATCGCCTGCATCACCGGCCCGGAGGATGTCGGCACCGCCCGGGAGCGTGCGGCCGGCTGGGAGGCGGTGGTCCGCGAGCACGGCCTGTTCGAGAACCCCGGCGACTACCTGCGGTTCGCCAACTTCCGGGTCGAGGGCGGCCGGGAGACGCTGGCCGACGTGCTGGCGATGGACCCGCCGCCGGACGCCGTCGTGGCCGCGAACAACCTGATGGGTGTCGGCGCACTGCAGCTGCTGTCGGAACGGGATCTGACCCCGCCGAAGTTCGGCGTCGCGGTGATCGGTGATCTTCCATTCACCACCCTCACCCCGACCGCGATCACCCTGGTCCGGCTGCCCGCCCGGGAGATGGGGGTCCGGGCCGCGAAGCTGCTGCTGGACCGGATCGGCGGCGACACCGAGCCGCCCCGGGACGTGGTGCTGGAGCACACGGTGGAGCCGGCCAGGATCAAGAGAAGTTGATCATCACGCGGTCCGGCTGCTGAGCCCGTCCCGGATCGTCCTGAGCTCGGCGAAGGATCGGGGTCGGGTGCTGGTGCTGTCGGTGATCCCACAGCCCTCGGCGGCCTCCGGGCGCGGTGATCCGAATGGCGTACCGAAGGTTGCAGCTGAAATCGATTTCGGCAATGCTGGGGTCCGTGTCGATCACAGAATCAGGTCCCGAGTCGGCGGCACCTCGCTACGCGTCGACCCATCCGCTCGATCCCCAGGCCACGGTGGCAGCCTTTCCGCTCGGCGGCATCGGCACCGGCAACGTGTCGATCGGCGCCCGCGGCGAGTTCCGGGACTGGGAGCTGCAGAACGAACCCGGGAAGGGCAACCGGCTGCCGTTCACCTTCTGCACCATCGACGTCCGGTCCGCCGCCGGCGACAGCGAGCCGGTGACCAAGGTGCTCGAGGCCCGGCTGGTCGATCCGCACGAGGGTCAGGAGGGCTACGGCTGGGGCCACGTCGCCGGACTCCCCCGGCTGAGCACGGCGGCCATGCTGGGCCGCTACCCGATGCTCACCATCGACTTCGACGACACCCCCGGGCCCGATTCGGCCTCGGGCGGCACCCGCCGGGTGCCGGTGCGGCCGTCGCTGGAGGCGTTCACTCCCCTGGTCCCGCTGGATCCGGCCGAGTCCGGGCTGCCGACCGCGGTGCTGCGCTACCGGGTGCACAACCCGACCGACGAGACGCTCCAGGTGACGCTGGCGCTGTCGCTGGCCAGCCCGGTCGGGATGGACGGCTGGCGCCGCAACGGGTTCCCGACCTACTCCACGGCACCCACGGTGGCGTACCAGGAGTCCGACGGAGTCCGCGGACTGACCTTCACCGCCGCAGGTCCCAAGGACGGGTTCGGCTACGGCACCGCGACGCTGACCACCACCCCCGCCGACGTCTCGGTCAAGCCGCAGTGGCTCAGCGGTCACTGGTCCGACGGCGTGCAGGCGTTCTGGAACGACCTCACCGCCGACGGCCGGCTCGAGCCCGAGACCCGGGAGAGCTACGACGACAAGCCGCCCGCCGGCGGTGCCCGGACCGGCAGCCTGGCGCTGCACCGGACGCTGGCGCCGGGCGAGACCGGCGACTTCGAGTTCCTGCTCTCCTGGCACGTGCCGAACCGGCACCGGGCCTGGGACGAGCGCGGCGAGCTGTACGACCAGGTGGTGCTGAACCACTACGCCACCCGGTTCGCCGATGCCTGGGCGGTCGCCGAGCACGTGCACCGCAACCTGGACCGGCTGGAGTCCGCGACCCGGACCTTCACCGATGCGCTGTTCGGCTCCGATCTGCCGGCCGAGGTGATCGACGCCGCGGCCGCCAGCCTGTCGGTGGCCCGCAGCACCACCTGCTTCATGATCGACAACGGCACCCCGGAGGGCCAGTTCCTGGCCTGGGAGGGCAGCTTCGACCACGAGGGCAGCTGCCTGGGCACCTGCACCCACGTCTGGAACTACGCCCAGACGCTGGCCTACGTCTTCCCCAGCCTGGAGCGGAGCGCCCGGCGCAACGAGTTCCTCACCGAGACCGACCCGGGCGGCCGGATGCACTTCCGCAGCATGCGGGTGTTCGGTGACAGCAAGCCGTGGGACTTCGAGCACCCGGCGGTCGACGGCCAGCTGGGCACCGTGCTGCGGATGTACCGGGAGTGGCGGTTCAGCGGCGACGACGCGTTCCTGACCGAGCTCTGGCCGAAGGTCGCCGAGGCGGTCGACTTCGCCTTCGACTACTGGGATCCCGACGGTGATCTGGTCCTGGAGTCGGTGCAGCACAACACCTACGACATCGAGTTCCACGGGCCGAACCCGCTGGGCAGCGTGATGTTCTACGGCGCACTCCGGGCCGCCGCCGCGATGGCCGAGCAGTGCGGTGACACCGAGCGCGCCGCCCGGTACACCGACGCCGCGGCACGCGGCGCGGCCGCGATGGACGAGCTGCTCTACAACGGCGAGTACTACGTGCAGCGGCTCGACGACGTCGACGCCCACCGCTACCAGTTCGGGATCGGGGTGCTGTCCGACCAGCTGCTCGGCCAGTTCCTGGCCCACCTGACCGGGCTCGGTCACGTGCTCGACCCCGACCACGTGCGGTCGGCGATCGAATCGGTGTTCCGGCACAACTTCCGCGAGAATCTGTCCGATCATGTCAGTGTGCAGCGGACGTACGCGCTCAACGACGAGGCCGGCCTGATCCTGTGCTCCTGGCCGAACGGCGGCCGGCCCGCACTGCCGTTCGTCTACAGCGACGAGGTGTGGACCGGGATCGAGTACCAGGTGGCGGCGCACCTGATCTTCGAAGGCCTGGTCGAGGAGGGCCTGACCGTCGCCCGGGCGGTGCGGCAGCGGTTCACCGGCCGCAACCGCAACCCGTGGAACGAGGCCGAGTGCGGCAACCACTACGCCCGCTCGATGGCGGCCTGGGCGTTGATCATCGCCTGCACCGGCTTCGACTGGGACGCCTCCCGGCGCCGGCTCAGCCTGGCGCCGAAGGTCGGCGACCAAGATCGGTTCCGGACCGTGTTCACCACCGGGTCGGCGCAGGGCCGGATCACCCTGGAGCCCGGCGCCGCGGAGATCACGGTCGACCAGGGCGAACTCGACCTCGCCGAACTGGTGATCAACGGCCGGACGTTCACGGGAGTCGATCAAGGTCCGATCGGCGCCGGCCGGACCGTCCGGTTCACTCCCGCCTGAGCCCCACCACACATCGCGAAGGAGATCACTCGATGTCAGCGAACGGTACCCCTGCCACCAGCACGTACGCGGTCCCGGCGCCGGTCGAACGGCCGACCGCGGCGCCGAACACCGCGTACCTGATCGCCAGTGGTGATCTTCGCGAGTCGGCCAACACGGCCGGCTGGCCCACCCAGCAGGAGCTGGAGGCCGGCGTGATCAAGGCCTTCCGGGCGCACGGTTGGAACGTGGTCCGGGCCAACCCGGTCGACCCGGCCACCGGCCACGGCTTCATCAGCAGCCAGCGGATGGGGCTGGAGGTGTTCAAGCAGATCCCGCCGGACGCGCCGCTGATCGTCGCCGAGGCGGTCTGGCAGTACAGCCACCACGTGCTGGCCGGGCTGCGCACCCATCAGGGTCCGATCCTCACCGTGGCCAACTTCGCCGGCGAGTGGCCGGGTCTGGTCGGGCTGCTCGGGTTGAACGCCGGGCTGACCAAGATGGGCAAGCCGTACAGCACCATCTGGAGCGTCGACTTCACCGACGACTACTTCACCGACGCGATCGCCGAGTGGGTGAGGTCCGGCACGATCACCCACGACGCCGGCCATGTGCACACCCTGACCGGGCTGAAGGACAGCGCCGAGGCCGCACTGGGCCGCGCGCTGGCCGAGCAGCTGCGCACCGAGAAGGCGATCATCGGCGTCTTCGACGAGGGCTGCATGGGCATGTACAACGCGATCTTCGACGACGAGCTGATCAACCAGCTCGGCATCTACAAGGAGCGGCTGTCGCAGAGCGCGCTCTACGCCGAGATGCTCAGGGTCGACGACGCGGAGGCCGACCGGATCGGTGCCTGGCTGCGGGACAAGGGGATGAAGTTCCGGCTCGGCACCGACGAGGCGACCGAGCTGACCGAGAGTCAGTTGCGCTGGCAGTACAAGATGTACATCGCCGCACTGCGGATCGCCGACGACTTCGGCTGCGACGCGATCGGGATCCAGTACCAGCAGGGACTGAAGGACCTGGTCCCGGCCAGCGACCTGGTCGAGGGCCTGCTGAACAACGTCGACCGGCCGCCGGTCACCACCCGGGACGGGTCCCGGGTGATCGCCGAGGGTGAGGCGTTGCCGCACTTCAACGAGGCCGACGAGGGCGTCGCGGTGGACGCGCTGGTGACCAACCGGATCTGGAAGGCGATGGGGCTCGACCCCGCCACCACGCTGCACGACGTGCGCTGGGGCGAGGAGTACGACGGCAAGTTCGTCTGGGTCTACGAGATCTCCGGGTCCGTGCCGCCCTCCCACCTCGGCGGCTACGACAAGGCCGAGGGTTGGCGGCAGGGCCCGGTGTTCTTCCCGGCCGGCGGCAGCACCATCAACGGCGTGTCCAAACCGGGCGAGATCGTCTGGTCCCGGGTCTACATCGCCGACGGCAAGCTGCAGGTGGACCTCGGCCGGGCCTCGGCGATCGAGCTGCCGGCGGAGGAGACCGAGCGGCGCAAGAACGCCACCAACCCGGAGTGGCCGATCATGCACGCGGTGCTGCACGGCGTCGACCGGGACCAGTTCATGGCCCGACACAAGGCCAACCACGCCCAGGTGGCCTACGCCCCGGACGCCGAGACCGCCGACCGGGCCCTGGTGGCCAAAGCGGCCCTGTTCGCCGAGCTCGGGCTGCCGGTGCACATCTGCGGCGACCTCGGCGAGGTCGGCCGCTCCCTGGTCGAGTTCTGACCCGTCGTGTCCTGAGCCCGTCGTGTCCTGAGCCTGACGTGTCCTGAGCCGGTCGGAGCACCCTCACCGGGGCCGCCCTTCGACGGGCTCAGGGTGCGGGGCGTCGACGGGCTCAGCTGCGGTTCGACGCACGGGCTGGTGCGCGGTGACCGGACTCGCTAATAGGATGCGGGGGCGATGAATCCGCTGACCATGCTCTGGACCGACCTCCGGATCCTTGTCGTCGACACGGTCAAGGTCTGGTGGCGGATGTTCCCCCAGATCGCGGGCATCTACCTGCTCGGCTGGCTCGGGTTCCAGATCGCGCTCAAGGTCGCCGCCTACACCGACGACCTGAACGTCTGGGTCACCATCGCCATCTTCGCCTTCGGCTTCCTGACCCAGCTGATCCCGGTGGTGCTGATCCTGCGGCTGGTCGGCCGGGAGCTCGGGATCCGGCAGATGATCCCCGAGGAGGAGGACGAGCAGGACGAGCGGGACAACTCGATCACCCACCTGCTCGCGGTCACGCTGCTGCCGTTCATGGGCATCTACGCCGCCTTCGGCAAGCTGAACGAGGCCGCGAACGACCTCTGGGTGAACCAGATGGTGCGCACCGGAGCGTTCTCCAACGACAACGTGGTGACCAAGCTCAGCGAGATCGCCTCCGACCGGCCGTTCGTGCTGATCGCCGTGGTGATCGGCACCTACATCGTCCGCCGCGGCTTCGACCTGTGGCACGAGAAGACCGGTTGGCGGATCCTGGGCATCACGGTCGCGCTGCTGGAGTCCTTCTTCATGCTGGTGGTCGTGCTCGGCGGGGTCCGGATCTTCAACCAGGTGGTCGACTGGGTCACCGACCGCGCCTTCGTCGGCTGGCTGGCCGCGGTCTGGAACGCGATCCGGGAGTTCGTCGCCGCGCTGCCGTTCCGGATCCCCGACGTGATCGACCAGGTGGCGCGGTTCTACCTGGACGAGGTCTGGCCCTCCTTCTGGGAGGTGGTCAGCCAGCCGATCATCTGGCTGGCCGTGGCCGCGCTGGTCTACGGCTCGCACGTGATGTCGGTCGCCGAGCTGTGGCGGACCCGGCGCCCGCTGGCGCACCGGCTGCGCGGCGCGACCGAGTTCGACTCCCGCGAGGACCGGCGCCGGCTGCGCGGGATCAAGCCGCCCTCGGCCCCGGTGCAGCGGGCCTGGGTGGAGTTCAAGGAGGCCTTCGTCGGCGACATCGACGACAAGTACCTGCCGACGCTGAACTCGCTCCGGCTGATCCTGCGGGCCGGCGTGATCTTCCTCGCCGCCTATGTCACCGTGTACGCGCTGCAGCGGATCCTGAGCAACTACACCCACCTGCTGGTGCAGAACGTGGTCGGCGGACACGACCTCGACTTCTGGATCCCGACCGACCCGCTCTGGGACCTGCTCTACGGCCTGCCGTTCGAGCCGCTGCGGCTGTGCCTGCTGGCGGTCGTGTTTCGCCGCTGCCTGGAGCTGTTCCGGGCCCGCGCGCACCCGTCCGACCAGGTCCACGCACCGGTCCCGGCGAGGGCGGCCGCATGAGCACCCCGAACCCGACCGGCCCGAACCCGACCGGCCCGAACCCGACCGGCCCGGACCCGACCCGCGCCGACCCTGCGCCGGGTCCGGAGACGATGACCGGTCCCGCCACGATGACCAGTGCCGAACGCGCCCGGCTCCGGGACCAGCGACTCCAGCGCTCCAAGGTGCTGGCGACCGTCCTCGCCGTGCTCTGTGTCGTCCTGGCCACCGTCGGCGTGCGGGTCAGCAACCCCGACCCCGACGACGTCAACGCCCGCTACGTCAAGGGTGAACTGGGTCAGCCGATGACCTTCAAGGGCGCCGAGCTCACCGTCACCGGGGTCCGGGTCGGCCAGCTGATCGCGGACCGGGAGAAGATCACCCTGCGGACGCCGGGCATGTTCGTCCTGGTCCGGGTGCAGCTGGTCAACCGGAACGCGCTGGAGAAGGTGACGCTGACCAAGTCCCGGCTGCGGACCGAGGACAGGATCTACGCCCCGCACGAGGCGCTGACCAGCATCAGTGCCACGCCGGGGTACGTGGGCACCGCCGAGTTCCTCTACCAGGTCGACCCGCAGCAGATCGACGGGCTGACCCTGGAGATCTGGAGCCAGGGCATCGTGTACGGCTTCCACGACCGGCTGCGGATCCCGCTCGGCATCACCGCGGAGAACGCCGACCGGTGGCGCGCTGCCGCCGAGGGCACCGCCCTGTCCCGGGTCAAGTACAGCCAGGAGAGGGTGCTGCAGTGACCGGGCCGCAACAACCGGGCGACTGGCACCTCCATGATCACGCCGCCTCGAACAACCCGGCCGAGGCGGCGGACAGCGGCTCCTGGTCCCCGCCGGCGGCCGACCAGGCGGTGCCCGGACGCCGCCCGCTGACCAGCCGCGGCCGGTCCTGGCTGTTGCTGGTGGTCGCGGTCGCCATGGTGTTGATCTACGTGATGATCTGGACGATGTTCGCCGACACCCACATGCGGGACCGCTTCGTCCAGATGCCGCCGGGCGAATGGTCCGAGCCCACCATCGGCCAGGCCCGCTACCGGGTGAACCGGCTGATCCAGACCGAGCGGCTGAACAATCCGGGGGACCCGGAGGATCCGGAGGTCGCTGAGGCCGGCACGGTCTTCGTCGTCGCGGAGGTCGAGGTCGTCCAGCTCGCGGTGGACGACCGGTTCTTCTGCAAGACCGCGCTCGTGGTCGCCGGGCCGCGGCAGATCGAGGAGACCAGCGTCTACCTGGACGGGACCAAACTGCCGACCAACTGCGAGGCGGACGAGTTGAAGGTCGGTGAGCCGAAGCGGTTCCTGTCGATCTTCACGGTGCCGCGCCAGTTCGCCGACGAGATCTACGGCGTCGGGGTCCAGTACAGCGACTACGGTGCGCCCTACCAGGTGGTCCGGCCGCCGGCCTGACCTCGGGGCGAGCCGGCGGGCCGGGCGCGGGTCAGTCGGTCTCCGGCGGCAGCACCTTCAGCGGCAGGTTGTCGTAGATGAACACGTGCTCGGTGGGATTCCACGCCTTCTCGCCGGTCTGCAGGATCACCGCGTCGCCGTACTCGAGCTTGGCGACACCGAACTGGATCCGATCGGCCGGCTCGTAGTACTCGCTGAAGCTGAACTCCACCCGGTACGGGACGGGCGGGAGCCCGGGCGTCAGCACGCTGGCCGTCTCCGAACTGCCCGCGGGCCCGATCTCGGCGCTGTCGGAGACCTCCGTCTCGACCGTGTTCGGATCCTTGGCCAGGAACATCCCGCCGCCCCCGGTCCGCGGGCTCATGCTCTCGTCGCCGTTCAGCCGCACCGTGCCGTGTGCCACCACGTGCCAGGAGAGCTCGTCGTCGAACCCCTTGACCTGTTGCGCGGTGGCGTGGGTGAAGGTGAACTCGTACGGTCCGGACTCGATCATCTGCCCGGGCTGGACCACGATCCGGTAGTCGGTCCGGGCCTTGAACCCGCCCAGCGCCCACACCCCGCCGATCAGGACCGCGAGGACCAGGACGACGATTCCGGCGCGGGCGACGCCGGGCAGCCGCGGCCGGTCGTCGGCGTCGCCGCCCGGCGCGGGCCAGGCGGGATCGACCTCCCTCGGGTCCAGACGCACCAGCTGCGCCCGTCGTGGGACGCCGGCCGACAGGCTGGCCGCCAGGGGTGGACGCTGCTGCTCCGACACGCGCAGCAGTGTAGTGCGACCCGGTCCGTCGGCCCGGTGGAGCGGGGTGGGCCCGATCCACGAAATCGGCCTCAGGACGCCGTGGGGCCCTCGGTCGCGTACGGGGACTGTCACCCAGGGCTGCGAATCGGGCTAATCCGCCTTCCGCTGGCTGTGGATGGCCATCTGCCGTCGATACCCGGCCTCGAAAACGCCGGTCAGGGCGAAAAGACGGTAGGATGAAGACGACAGGTTCTTCCGCGCCCGCGGGGGCGCGCGAGGACCGCCATCGATTGACCGCGCCGTCCGAGCACCGGGTGCTGAGCGCACTCGGGTCGTGACGGCGCCTGTGTGACAGGAGCCTATGCGCGTGACCGATCACGAGACCGTGACGCCAGAACAGACCAGCGACGGGGAGGCCCCCGACCTGTCCCAGGTGCAGATCCCGGTCTCGGATCTGGAACCGCAGCCGGGTGCGGGCGTACCGACCGAGTACGACTCCGAGTCGATCACCGTGCTGGAGGGGCTGGAAGCGGTCCGCAAGCGCCCCAGCATGTACATCGGCTCCACCGGTGAGCGCGGGCTGCACCACCTGGTCACCGAGATCGTGGACAACTCCGTCGACGAGGCCATGGCCGGCTACGGCAACGAGATCGACGTCCGGATCCTGCCCGACGGCGGCATCCAGGTCTCCGACAACGCCCGCGGCATCCCGGTCAAGGAGCACCCGACCGAGAAGATGCCGGCGGTGACGCTGATCCTCACCGTGCTGCACGCCGGCGGCAAGTTCGGCCAGGGCGGGTACAAGGTGTCCGGCGGCCTGCACGGTGTGGGCGCCTCGGTGGTGAACGCGCTGTCGCAGAAGTTCGAGGTCGAGGTGAAGCGGGACGGCTACCGCTGGACCCAGTCGTTCACGCTCGGTGTGCCCGACGGGCCGCTGGAGCGGCACGAGCCGACCGAGGAGACCGGCACCACCACCCGGTTCTGGGCCTCGGCCGACATCTTCGAGACCACCACCTACAACTTCGACACGCTGGCCACCCGGTTCCGCGAGATGGCGTTCCTGAACAAGGGCCTGCGGATCACCATCACCGACGAGCGGCCGGACCGGGTGGACGAGGACGGCAAGCCGTTCTCGGAGTCGTTCTGCTACGAAGAGGGCCTGATCGACTACGTCCGCTACCTGACCGGCAGCAAGGAGCCGGTGCACAACTCGGTGATCGCGCTGGAGGCGGAGCGGCCGGAGCAGGGCCTCGGGCTGGAGGTCGCGCTGCAGTGGAACACCTCCTACCAGCCGTCGGTGCACACCTTCGCCAATGCGATCAACACCCACGAGGGCGGCACCCACGAGGAGGGGTTCCGGGCGGCGCTGACCTACACCGCGAACAAGTGGGGCGAGAACTGGGTCATGATCAAGAAGCCCGAGGACAAGCTCTCCGGTGACCACATCCGGGAGGGTCTGACCGCGATCATCTCGATCAAGCCCGAGGAGCCGCAGTTCGAGGGTCAGCCGAAGACGAAGCTGGGCAACACCGAGGCCCGCTCGTTCGTCCAGCAGGCAGTGAACTCCGCCCTCGGCGACTGGTTCGAGCAGAACCCGACCGAGGGCAAGATGATCATCCGCAAGGGCCAGGCCGCGGCGATCGCCCGGATCGCGGCCCGGAAGGCCCGCGAGGCCGCGCGCAACCGCAAGGGTCTGCTCGGCGGCGGCGGACTGCCGGGCAAGCTGAGCGACTGCCAGTCGACCAACCCCGAGGAGTGCGAGGTCTTCATCGTCGAGGGTGACTCGGCCGGCGGCTCCGCCAAGGGCGGCCGGGACCCACGGATCCAGGCGATCCTGCCGATCCGCGGCAAGATCCTGAACGTGGAGAAGGCACGGATCGACAAGATCCTGCAGAACAACGAGGTGCAGGCGATCATCTCCGCCCTCGGCACCGGGGTGCACGAGGACTTCGACATCGACAAGCTCCGCTATCACAAGATCATCATGATGGCCGACGCCGATGTCGACGGTGCGCACATCCGGACCCTGCTGCTGACGCTGATGTTCCGGTTCATGAAGCCACTGATCGAGGCCGGTCACGTCTACCTGGCCCAGCCGCCGCTGTTCCGGCTGAACTGGACCAACGCGCTGCACGAGCTGGCCTACACCGACGCCGAGCGGGACGCCCTGCTCCGGGTCGGCGCCGAGGAGGGCAAGCGGCTGCCCAAGGACAACGCGATCCAGCGCTACAAGGGTCTGGGTGAGATGAACCCGGACCAGCTGTGGGAGACCACGATGGACCCCGACAACCGGGTGCTGCTCCAGGTCACCCTGGACGACGCCGCCCGGGCCGACGAGATGTTCTCGATCCTGATGGGCGAGGACGTCGAGCAGCGCCGGATCTTCATCCAGCGCAACGCCAAGGACGTCCGGTTCCTCGACATCTGACCCGTCCCGCACCTGCCCCGGGCTCCCTTCGACCGGCCCGGGACAGGTGTCGCCACAGAACTGATCATGGAGTGACTGAATGAGCGAGATCGCACCGCCGGCGGACCGTCGGGAGCCCGTCGACCTGCAGGAGGAGATCCAGAAGTCCTACCTCGATTACGCGATGAGCGTGATCGTGGGTCGGGCACTGCCGGACGTCCGGGACGGACTGAAGCCGGTGCACCGGCGGATCCTCTACGCCATGTACGACGGCGGCTACCGGCCGGACCGCGGCTGGAACAAGTGCGCCCGGGTGGTCGGCGAGGTGATGGGTCAGTACCACCCGCACGGTGACAGCGCGATCTACGACACCCTGGTCCGGCTGGCCCAGCCGTGGGTGATGCGGCACCCGCTGGTCCAGGGTCAGGGCAACTTCGGCTCGCCGGGCAACGACCCGGCGGCGGCGATGCGCTACACCGAGTGCAAGATGGCGCCGCTGGCCATGGAGATGGTCCGCGACATCAACGAGAACACGGTCGACTTCAAGCCGAACTACGACGGCAAGGAGCAGGAGCCGGTCGTCCTGCCCAGCCGCTTCCCCAACGTGCTGGTCAATCCCTCGCCGGGGATCGCGGTCGGCATGGCCACCAACATCCCGCCGCACAATCTGCGTGAGGTCGCGGCGGCGGTGCAGTGGGCGCTGGAGCACCCCGAGGCCACCGAGGAGGAGCTGCTGGAGGCCGCGATCGAGCGGATCCCCGGCCCGGACTTCCCGAACGGCGCGCTGATCGTCGGCCGGAAGGGGATCGAGGACGCCTACCGGACCGGCCGCGGCTCGATCACGATGCGCGCGGTGGTCGACATCGAGGAGGACAAGTCCGGCCGGGCGCTGCTGGTGGTCAGCGAGCTGCCGCACATGGTCAACCCGGACAACCTGGCGGTGAAGATCGCCGACCTGGTCAACGCGGGCAAGCTGACCGGGATCGCCGACATCCGCGACGACACCTCGGCCCGGACCGGGCAGCGGCTGGTGATCGTGCTGAAGCGGGACGCCCAGCCGCGGGTGGTGCTGAACAACCTGTACAAGCACACCCAGCTGCAGGACACGTTCGGCTGCAACATGCTGGCCCTGGTCGACGACGTGCCGCGGACGCTGCGGCTGGACCAGTTCATCTCCTACTGGATCGGCCACCAGGTCGAGGTCATCCAGCGCCGCACCCAGTACCGGCTGGACCAGGCGGAGAAGGACGCCCACATCTACCGCGGCCTGGTCAAGGCGCTGGACGCGCTGGACGAAGTGATCGCGCTGATCCGGCGCAGCCCGAGCACCGACGAGGCCCGGGACGGCCTGATCGAGCTGCTCGAGATCGACGAGATCCAGGCCAACGCGATCCTCGACATGCAGCTGCGCCGGCTGGCCGCCCTGGAACGGCAGCGGATCATCGACCGGCTGGCCGAGATCGAGACCCGGATCGCCGATCTGAAGGACATCCTGGCCAAGCCCGAGCGGCAGCGGCAGATCATCGGCGACGAGCTGGCCGAGATCGT
>Ga0079224_100009585_pt1 | contig 13220 bp, 13 predicted proteins | sample Stecom2015_FD_80414 | JGI IMG/M metagenome (GOLD analysis project Ga0079224, IMG submission 80414) | Agricultural soil microbial communities from Utah to study Nitrogen management - Steer compost 2015 | ecosystem: Environmental > Terrestrial > Soil > Agricultural land | place: USA: Utah... | reverse complement strand
CTGTACGCAGTCGAGGGGGTGCCAGCCACGGTGCACGACGAGTCGCACTAGGCGCGGTCGGACTTGACCGACGCGACCGACCGGCCGCTGTCGTTCGCCTACTGACCGTCGAGACAGACAGAACCCGAGACAGACAAAGGACATGACCGTGGATCTCGCCCTCGTGTGGTTCCTCCTCATCGCGGTCCTGTGGACCGGCTACCTCGTGCTCGAGGGGTTCGACTTCGGCGTCGGCATGCTGATGTCGCTGCTGCCCCGCGGGGACGCGGCGCACCGGGAGAAGGAGCGGCGTGTGCTGGTCAACAGCATCGGACCGGTCTGGGACGGCAACGAGGTGTGGCTGCTCACCGCGGGCGGCGCCACCTTCGCGGCCTTCCCCGAGTGGTACGCGACGCTGTTCTCCGGCTTCTACCTGCCGCTGCTCGTCATCCTCGTGGCGCTCATCGTGCGCGGCGTCGCGTTCGAGTACCGCGGCAAGATCTCCGACCCGGCGTGGGCCCGGCGCTGCGACGCCGCGATCCAGGTGGGCTCGTGGGTCCCCGCGATCCTGTGGGGCGTGGCGTTCGCGAACCTCGTGCGCGGCGTGCGGCTCGACGAGGCCCACCAGTACGTGGGCGGGTTCTGGGCGCTGGTCAACCCGTTCGCGCTGCTCGGCGGCGCGACGACGCTCGTCCTGTTCCTCCTGCACGGCGCCGTGTTCGTCGCGCTCAAGACCGACGGCGAGATCCGCGCCCGCGCCCGCCGGTTCGCCGGAGCGCTCGGCACCGCCGCGCTGCTGGTCGCCGGCGGATGGGCGCTGTGGGCGCAGGTCGCCTACTCCGTGCCGTGGACGTGGGCCGTCGTCGCCGTCGCCGTCGCCGCCCTCCTCGGCGTCCTCCGCGCCAACCAGGCCGGGCGCGAGGGGTGGGCCTTCGGGCTGTCGGCGCTGACGATCGTCGCCGCGGTGGTGCTCGTCTTCGGCTCGATGTTCCCCGACGTCATGCCCGGCCTCGACGGCGGCCCATCGCTGAGCATCGCCGAGGCCGCCTCCACCCCCTACACCCTCACGGTCATGACCTGGGTGGCCGTGGTGCTCACGCCGCTCGTCGTCGCCTACCAGGGGTGGACGTACTGGGTGTTCCGGCGGCGGCTGAGCGTCGACCACATCCCCGCGCCGGCCGGTCTCACCTGGCAGAAGATCAAGGACTCTGCCTTCTAGTGCGCCCCCTCGACCCGCGCCTGCTGCGCCACGTCCGACCGGCGCGCCGGTACGTCGCGCTCACGGTCGGGCTCGGCGTGGCCGCCGCCGGGCTGATCGTCGCGCAGGCGCTGCTCATCGCGGCACTCCTCGCGCCGGCGATCAGGGGGCACGGCGTGTCAGGGCCAGGGACGGTGCGGTCGTTCGCGGCGCTGGCGCTCGTCGTCGTCGCGCGGGCCGTGGTGTCCTGGGCGCAGGAACGCTACGCGCTGCGCGCCGCCACCCGGACGGTCGCCGAGCTGCGGCAGGCGGTGGTGTCCGCGTGGGCGGCGCGCGGCCCCCGGGCCGCGCTCCCGCAGGGGCACGACGGCGGGCACGGAGCGAGCCCGGAGGCCGAGGTCGCCACGCTGGCGACGCGCGGGCTCGACGCGCTCGAGCCGTACCTGGTGCGGTACGTCCCGCAGCTCGTCCTCACGGCGCTCGTCACGCCCGCGCTCGTCGTGGTCGTGCTCGGGCTGGACTGGGTGTCGGCGGTGATCGCGATCGGCACGCTGCCGCTCGTGCCGCTGTTCATGGTGCTCGTCGGGCGGCTGACGGCAGGGACGTCCCGGCGTCGGCTCGCCACCGTCGAGCGACTGGGCTCGCAGGTGCTCGACCTCGTCGCCGGGCTGCCGACGTTGCGCGCCTTCGGCAGGGCGGCCGGGCCGGGCGCGCGCGTGCGGGCGCTCGGCGAGGCGTCGCGCGGCGCGACCATGGGCACGCTGCGGGTCGCGTTCCTGTCGTCGATGGTGCTCGAGCTGCTCACGACGCTGTCGGTCGCGATCATCGCGGTCGGCGTCGGGCTGCGGCTCGTCGAGGGCGCGATGGAGCTGCAGCCCGCCCTCGCCGTGCTCGTCCTGGCGCCCGAGGTGTACCTGCCGCTGCGGCGGGTGGGCGCCGAGTTCCACGCGTCGGTGGACGGGATCGCTGCGGTGGACCGGGCGTTCACGCTGGTGGGCGACACGCACGTGCGCGTCGTGCCGGCGAGCGGCAACCGGGCGTCCGTGCCCCCGGCCGGCGCGACGCTCGTGCTCGACCGCGTCTCCGTCCGGGCACCCGGGCGCGGCGTGCTGGCGCCCGCCGGGCTGTCGGCGCGGATCCCGCTGGGCACGGGGCAGCCGGGCACGGGGCGGGTCGTCGCGCTGCGCGGGCCGAGCGGGTCCGGCAAGTCGACGGCGGTGCTCGCCGTGCTGGGCCTGCTGACGCCGGACGAAGGCCGGGTCGCTCTGGTGTCCGGCGCCGCGGACCTCGGTGGTCTCGGCGACCTCGGCCGCGAGGGCCTGGCCGCCTGGTGGTCGGCGCTGACCTGGGTCCCGCAGCGGCCGACGCTCCCGCCGGGCCGCCTCCGCGACGTCGTCCTCGACGGTGCCACGGGTCGCGCGCGCACCGACGACGAGCGTCTCGCGGCGGCCGCGCGCCGGACGGGGCTGGACGCCGTCGTCGCGGAGCTGCCCGACGGGTGGGAGACCCGCATCGGGCTCGGCGGCGTGGGTCTGTCCGTGGGGCAGCGGCAGCGCGTGGCGCTGACCTCCGCGCTGCTGGACGACGCGGCGGACAAGCCGCTGGTCGTCCTCGACGAGCCGACCGCGCACCTCGACGCCCGGGGCGAGGAGGCCGTGCTGGACACCGTCCGGGCGTGGCGGGACGCGGGCCGCACCGTGCTCGTCGTCGCACACCGCGCGTCGCTGCTCGCCCTCGCGGACCAGGTGATCGACGTCCGTGCGGCGGCGGACCCGGCGGACGGCGTCCGGGAGGGCCTTCCGGGGGGCCGACCCACGGCCGTCGGTGAGAGGACGCGATGAGCACCGTGACGACCGGGCCGGCGAGCGGCACGACGACGAATCCCGCGCAGCGCGACCCCCTGCGGCGTGTGCTGCCGCTGCTCGAGGTGCGGCCGGGCAACGTGGCCGCAGCCATCACGCTCGGTGTGCTGGCGCTGACCTGCGCGATCGGGCTCGCCGCCGTCGCGGCCTGGCTCGTGGCGCGCGCGTCGCAGATGCCGCCGGTGCTCACGCTCTCCGTTGCGGTGGTGGCCGTGCGCGCGTTCGGCATCGGGCGGGGCGTGCTGCGCTACTGCGAGCGCCTCGCCTCGCACGACGTCGCGCTCCGCGGGATGGCCGCGCTGCGCGCCAACCTGTACGAGCGGCTCGCCGGGGACGACCGTCCGGTCACCGTGCGGCGCGGGGAGCTGCTGGCGCGCGTCGGCACGGACGTCGACGACGTGGGCGACGTCGTGGTCCGCGCGCTCGTGCCCGCCGGGGTCGCGGTGGTGACGTCGGTCGGCTCGGTGGTGCTGCTCGGCGTGCTCCTGCCCGCGGCGGGGGCGGCGCTGGCGGTGTGCCTGGTGCTCGCGGGGGTCGTGACGCCGTGGCTCGCCGCGCGCGCGGCGGCCCGGACGGAGGCCCGCGGGGCGGCCGCCCGGGGCGAGGTGACGGCCGTGGCGCTCGAGCTGCTCGAGGAGTCGGCGCCGCTGCGCGTCGCGGGTCGGTTCGACGCCCGCCTCCGCGACCTCGAGGCCGCGGACGCGCGCCTGACGGCCGCCGCCGACGACGGCGCGCGCACGTCGGGGCTCGCCGCCGGGCTGGGCTCGCTCGCGCAGGGCCTCGCGGTGCTGGCGGCGCTGGCGTTCGGCCTCCCCGCCTCGCTCGCGGGCACGCTGTCGCCCGAGGCGCTGGCGGTGGTGGTGCTGACCCCGTTGGCCGTGTTCGAGGCGACGGCGGCACTCCCCGCCGCCGCGGTCCAGCTCCACCGGTCGCGCGAAGCGGCCCGGCGGCTGGTCGGGCTGCTGCCGGAGACCGCCCCCGGCCCGACGGGCGCGCGCCTCGAGAGCGCGGGCGGGCAGGACGGCGCCGGACCCCGGACCGCGTCCGAGCCGCCCGCAGGCACGCCCGGACCCTCGACACCTCTGCTCCGTCTGCACGACGTCGCGGCGGGCCGACCCGGCGGTGACGGGACACGGCGGGCCGTCGTGGCCGGCGTGTCGCTCACGCTGGGGCCGGGCGCGGTCGTCGCGCTGGCCGGGCCGTCCGGCGTGGGCAAGACGACCCTGCTCATGACGGCGGCCGGCCTGCTGTCCCCGGCCGCGGGGAGCGTCTCGGGTACGGACGGCTCCGCGCTCTTCGTCGCCGAGGACGGCCACGTCTTCGACACGACCGTCCTGGAGAACCTGCGCGTCGCGCGCGGCGACGTGTCCGAGGACGAGGCCCGCGCCGCGCTCGACGCCGTGGGACTCGGCCCGTGGCTCGCCGCACTGCCCGACGGCCTGGACACCGTGGTCGGCACGGACGCGGCGGCCGTGTCGGGCGGGGAGCGCCGTCGGCTGCTGGTGGCCCGGGCGCTGCTGTCGCCCGCGCGGGTGCTGCTCGTGGACGAGCCGGCCGAGCACCTGGACGGGGCGACGGCGGACGCCGTCGTCCGCGCGGTGGCGGAGCACGCGCGGGCCGCCGGCCGCGCCGTCCTGCTGGCGACGCACCGGCTCACGCCGCTCGACGTCGCCGACGAGGTGCTGGTCCTCGGTCACCGGCCCGGCGGCACGGCCGCCGTCGTCGCACGCGGGCGGCACGACGTGCTGCTCGCGACCGACCCCGGCTACGCGTGGGCGGCGGCTCAGGAGTCCTGAGGCGGCTCCCCGTCGAGGGTCTTGTCGAACTTCTTCGAGCGCTGCCCGTACCCCAGCCGCTCGTAGAACGCGTGCGCCCCCGTGCGGCGGAAGGCCGACGAGACGGTCACGCGGTCGCACCCCGCCGCGCGAGCCCACTCCTCGAACACGGCGACGAGCGCCCGCCCGGCACCGGTGCCGCGACGCGACGCGTCGACCACGAGGGCGGTGAGCTGTGCCAGGGGCAGGTCCCGCTCGAGGGGCCGGTGCACGTGCCCCGTGGCGAGCCCGACCACGGTGCCCGTCTCGTCCTCCGCGACCCACACGGCGTCGTCCCCGCGGCCCGCGATCCGGGCGAACCGCGCGGCGACCTGGTCCGGGGTGGAGGGGTACCCGAGCTGGCCGAGCAGCGGAGCGATCGCGGGAGCGTCGCCCGGGACGGCGCGGCGGGTCGCCAGGAGGGTCGGCACGGTCAGTCCTCCCCCTGGAGGAGCGCCATCGCGGCCGCGCGGCCGGGGATACCGCTCACTCCCCCGCCCCGGCGCGCGCCCGCGCCCGCGAGCAGCACCCTGCGGTGCTCGGTCTCGACGCCCCAGCGGCCGGTGTCGTCGGCCGACTCGGCGAACGGCCAGGACAGGTCGCGGTGGAAGATGTGCCCGCCGGGCAGGCCGACGTCGCCCTCGAGGTCGACCGGGGTGCGCACCTCGAGGCAGGGCGCGCCGTCGGCGTCGCGGGCGAGCACGTCCTCGATCGGCTCGGCGAGCACCGAGCCCAGGGACGCGAGGGTGGCCTCCAGCGCGCGTTCGCGCGCGCCCTCCGGGTCGGCGCGGAAGAGGCGCGCGGGCATGTGCAGACCGAACAGCGTGATGGTCTGCGCGTCGGTGCCCGCCAGGTCGGGGCCGAGGATCGACCGGTCGGACAGGGTGTGGCAGTAGATCTCGCTCGGCGGCAGGTCCGGCACGCGCCCTGCGGCGGCCTGCGCGTGCGCGGCCTGGAGCTGGGACAGCGACTCGTTGACGTGCAGCGTGCCGCTGAAGGCCGCGACGGGGTCGACGTCGTCCCGCAGCCGCGGCAGGCGCCGCAGCAGCATGTTGACCTTGAGCTGCGCGCCCTCGGGCGGCGTGGCGCCCGGGTCGGCGGCTGAGCCACGGCCGGCGGCGGCGAGCAGCCGGTCGAGCTCGGCCGGGGCGCAGCCGGCGAGCACGTGCCCCGCGGTGACGCCGCGGGCTCGGCCGTCGGCGTCCGTCCACGTGACTTCGACGGCCGAGGCGCCGGGGTCGACGGCGGTGACCGCGGCCGAGGTGACGATCGTGGCGCCCGCGGCCAGCGCCGCGTCGCGCAGGGCGCCCGACACCGCCCCCATGCCGCCGACCGGGACGTCCCAGTCGCCGGTGCCGTTGCCGATGACGTGGTAGAGGAAGCAGCGGTTCTGCCGCAGGGTCGGCTCGTCCAGGTCGGCGAAGGTGCCGATCAGCCCGTCGGTGGCGACGACACCGCGCACGACGTCGTCGCCGAAGGTGCGGCGCAGCAGGTCGCCCAGCGGCTCCTCGAAGAGGGCGCGCCAGGCGTCCTCGCCGACCCCGTCGACGACCATAGTGCGGACCGCGGACCGCGACAGGAGCGGCTCCGTGAGGGTGGGCGCGAGACGGCGGGCGATCTCCGCCGTCGTCGCGGAGAAGCGGTTCCAGGCGTCGAAGTCTGCGTCGGAGCCGGTGAGGCGGCGGAACGAGGCGCGCGTCGCGGCCTCGTCGTGGGTGTCGACGAGGAGGCCGCCGTCGCCCACGGGCGTGTACGACGCGTAGCGCCGGCGCCGGAGCGTGATCGGCAGGCCGAGCTCGTCGACCACGCGGCGGGGCAGCAGGGAGACCAGGTAGGAGTAGCGCGACAGGCGCGCGTCCACGCCCGCGAAGGGTCGGGCCGAGACGGCGGCACCGCCCACGTGGTCGGCACGCTCGAGCACGAGGACGGAGCGCCCGCCGCGGGCGGCGTACGCGGCGGCCGTGAGGCCGTTGTGGCCCCCGCCCACGACGACGGCGTCGTAGCGGGAGCTCAGCTGCTGGGGCGCGACGGGATCGACCATGGCGGACATGGTGACACGGGCCACTGACAGCCCGCCGGGAGGGAAGGCTTTTCCAAGAGAGTTCCATCACAAGACGGTATGTGACCTAATCGTGACATTTGCAGAAGAGGCGGGTACGGTCGGTCTCGCCTTCCAGCAGCGGGAGGCTCAGGTCCGGACGCCGAGCCCTGTCACCGGACCTGGCAGCTAGACGTGACAGGGGCGGGGGAACCAGGTAAGCGGGCACGTGAGTGTCCTTGGGGTGAAGCCTCGTACGAGGCCGGGTGATCGCTCTCCTACCCGAACCCGACAGCTCACCTCGCAGGCGTCCGAGGAGAACACAGGTGACCGTACTCACCGACCGCACCCAGGACTGGGCGGACGACCAGGCAGACCGTCCCAGCTATCGGGCCAGGCACCGCGCCGACGGCCCGGCCCTCACCCCCTTCACCGCACTCACGCAGACCGCAGCCGAGAGCGCCGCCCGTACCGGCGCCATCGCGGTCGTCACGTCCGGCATGCTGGCGTCGGTCTTCACCCAGACCGCGCACACCGCCCCCGCCGAGACGCACACCCAGGCCACGCTGGCGAACGCCACGCCGGTCAGCAACACCGTCAGCGCAACGGTGAGCAACACCGTGAGCAACACCGTCGACTCGGCCACGCGCGCCGGGTTCGCCGAGAACCTCGTCACCCGGGTCAAGGTCACGCAGAAGGCCGACTTCCGGGCCGAGAGCGGCCGGGTCTCCGTGACCCCCTACGAGGAGACCGAGGAGGGCAAGGCCGAGGCGCGCCGCAAGGCGGAGGAAGAGGCTCGCCGCAAGGCCGAGGAGGAGGCCCGGCGCAAGGCCGAGGCCGAGGCCAAGGCCGCAGCGGAGGCGGCAGCGGCCGCCGAGGCCGCAGCAGCCGCCGAAGCCGAGGCCGCGGCGGCCGCAGCCGCGGAGAGCTCGGCCGACCTGGGCCAGCAGGCCGTCAACCTGGCGCTCGAGTTCGTCGGCGTGCCCTACGTGTGGGGCGGGGCCTCCCCCAGCGGCTTCGACTGCTCCGGCCTGGTCTCCTACGTCTACGGCCGGCTCGGCGTCAGCCTGCCGCACAGCTCCAGCGCGATGTCGAGCGTCGGCTACCAGGTCTCCGCCGCCGACGCCCGCCCGGGCGACATCGTCTGGACGCCCGGGCACGTCTCCCTCTACGCGGGTGACGGCATGGTCGTCGAGGCCCAGCAGCAGGGCGTGCCGGTGCACTACACCGAGATGTGGCAGACGAACGCGGTGTTCATCCGCGTGACCGGCTGACCCGTCCGCCGCACAGCGCCCGCCCGGCCCGCAGGCCGGGCGGGCGCTCTGCGTCCCGGGGCCGTCCGGTAACGTCCCCGACGTGAAGATCCTCGTACCGGACGTCCCGTTCGACCTCGACTTCCCGTCCCGGCTCCCCGACGGCGGGGCCGGCTTCGGCCCCGGCGGCCCCGACACCGTCGTCGCCTACGCCATGAACGAGCCGGTCCCGCAGGAGCACGTCGACGCCGACGTGCTGGTCACGTGGGCCAGCCCGCCCCAGATCGTGGCCGACGCCGCGCGCCGGCTGACGAACGTACGCTGGGTGCAGACGCTGTCCGCCGGGCCGGACGTCGCGCTCAAGGCCGGGTTCGGGCCCGACGTCGTCATCTCCTCGGGCCAGTCGCTGCACGACGACACCGTCGCCGAGCACGCCCTCGCCCTCGTCCTCGCCACGGTGCGCCGCATCGACGTCTCGCTCGCCGCGCAGCGCGAGCACCGGTGGGCCAAGGAGATCGCGCTCGCCCAGGCCGACCCGGCCACCGACCAGGAGTACACGCTCGACGGTGCGCGCGTGACGATCTGGGGCTTCGGCTCGATCGCGCTGCGGCTCGCACCCCTGCTGACCGCGCTCGGCGCCGAGGTGACCGGCGTCGCGTCCCGCGCGGGCGAGCGGGCCGGCTACCCCGTGGTGGGTGCCGACCAGCTCGACCAGCAGCTCGCGCGCACCGACCTGCTCGTCTCGCTGCTGCCTGCGCTGCCGAGCACGCGCCACATCCTCGACGCCCGGCGCCTGGGCCTGCTGCCGTCGTCCGCCCGGTTCGTGAACGTCGGACGCGGCGCGACGGTCGACGAGGTGGCGCTCGAGGAGGCCCTGCGCTCCGGGCGGATCGCCGGTGCCGCCGTCGACGTCACGGAGACCGAGCCGCTGCCCGCCGACTCGCCGCTGTGGGACGTGCCGAACCTGATCATCACGCCGCACGTCGCCGGCGGGCGGCCGCGGCGGGCGGCCGCGTTCCTCGCCGACCAGCTCACGCGGTGGCGGGCGGGCGAGACGCCGCGGAACGTCGTCGCGCGCTGAGCCGCTACCGCAGGCCCCGCGGGCGGGGCTGGCAGACCGGGCAGCTGAACGACGAGCGGTTCATGAACGCGTCGCGCCGCACCAGGGTGCCGCACCGGCGGCACGGCTCGTTCTCCCGCCCGTACACGGCCAGCGACCGCTCGAAGTAGCCCGACTGCCCGTTGACGTTCACGTACAGGTCGTCGAAGCTCGTGCCGCCCTGCGCCAGCGCCTCGCGCATCACGGCGGCCGCGGACTCGAGCACCCGGCGCACCTGGGCGGCCGGGAGCCGGTCGGTCGGGCGGCCCCAGTGCACCTGCGCGCGCCACAGGGCCTCGTCGGCGTAGATGTTGCCGACGCCGGAGACGACCGTCTGGTCGAGCAGCGCACGCTTGATCTGCGTGCGGCGACGCCGCACCCGGCGTACCAGGGCGTCGAGGTCGAGGCTCGGGTCCAGCAGGTCGCGCGCGATGTGCGCCACGGGCGCGGGCAGCACGGGCAAATCGGATCCGTACCCGGCGGGGGCGCCGGGCGGGGCGGTGGTGTCGCCGTCGGGCACCAGGTCCTGGACGCTGAGGTGGCCGAACGTGCGCTGGTCGACGAAGTCGAGGTAGCGCGCGCCCGACGGCGCACCGGCCAGGTGCAGGCGGACGCGCAGGTGCGGGTGCCGCCACTCGTCGTCGGGTGCGGCACCGTCGCGGCCGGGTGCGACGCCGGCGCCGCGGACGAGGAGCTGGCCGGACATGCCGAGGTGCGCGAGGAGCGCAGCGGCCGGGGCGTCGTCGTCGACCCCGGACCCCAGCGGCAGCCAGAGGAACTTGCCGCGTCGGACCGCTGCCGACAGCCGCCGGCCGACGAGCTGGTCGCGGAAGGACCCGGGACCGCCGTCGTGCCTGCGCACGCTGTAGTCGCGGAACACCTCGACGTCGCGCACGACGGCGCCGACCACCAGGCGGTCGAGGCCGTCACGGACGGTCTCGACCTCGGGGAGCTCAGGCACCGGCGGGCTTGCCCGCCTTGTCGCCCGCGGCCGCGGCGGCGTCCGGCAGGGGGAACTTCTCGAGCAGCGCCCGGTAGGTCTCCTCCGCGGCGCCCTGCTCGGCGTGCTTCTTCGCCGACCCCGAGCCGGACCCGTAGGTGACGCCGTCGATGCGCACCGTCGAGTGGAAGACGCGGGCGTGCTCGGGCCCCTCGAACGTCGCGAGGTACTCGGGCGCGCCGAGCCCGCGCTCGGCGGCAGCCTCCTGGAGCGACGTCTTCCAGTCGAGGCCCGCGCCCAGGCCCGCCGCGACGTCGAGCGTGTCGTCGACGAGGCGGTGCACCAGCGCGCGCGAGACCTCGAGGCCGTGCGACAGGTAGGTCGCACCGATGAGGGCCTCGACCGTGTCGGACAGGATCGAGTCCTTGTCGAACCCGCGCGTGCGGATCTCACCCTTGCCGAGCAGCAGGTACTTGCCCAGGCCGAGCGTGCGCGCGACGGCAGCGAGCGCACGCTGCGAGACCGTCGCGGCGCGCATGCGCGCCAGGTCGCCCTCGGACAGGTCGGGGTGACGCCGGTACAGCGCCTCGGTGACCACCAGCCCCAGCACGGTGTCGCCCAGGAACTCCAGGCGCTCGTTCGTGGGGATGCCGCCGGCCTCGTGCGCGAACGACCGGTGCGTCAGTGCCAGCACAAGAAGCTCGGGGTCCAGATGGACCCCGAGCTTCTCGAGCAGCGCGGTAGGTTCCGGCCTCGCCGGCGACGTCCCGCCCTTGGCCACGTCAGCCCGCGTGAACGGTCTTCACGGCGTCGCGGTAGGTGCGACCCTTGTAGGTCCCGCACGTCGGGCACGCCGTGTGCGGCAGCTTGTTGCCCTGGCACTGCGGGCAGGTGGTGAGGGTCGCTGCGGTGGTCTTCCACTGCGAGCGACGCGCACGGGTGTTGCTGCGCGACATCTTGCGCTTCGGAACAGCCACGGCTAGCTCTCTTTCGTCTCGTCCGACACGCTCGGAGATTCGAGCATGCTCTGCAGCGCCGACCAACGAGGGTCGACAACGTCATGGTGATGACCGGGGTCGTCAGCCAGGCGCGCTCCGCACTCGGAGCACAGGCCCGGGCAGTCCTCCCGGCACAGCGGTTGAAATGGTAGTGCAGTCACGACCGAATCCCGAAGCGGAGGCTCCAGGTCGGCCATGTCGTCCTCCAGGACCGACTCCTCGTCCTGGACCTCCTCGTCCCCCGCCTCGGCCGACGCGGCGGCCTTCTCGGGGTACGCGAACAGCTCGGTGACGTCGACGACCGTCTCGTACGAGATCGGGTCGAGGCAGCGGCTGCACTCCCCCTGGACCGTGCCGCGGACGGTGCCGGAGACCAGCACGCCCTCCATCACGGCCTCGAGCCGGAGGTCCAGCTCCAGGTCCGAGCCCTCGGGGATGCCGATGACGGCCGTCCCGAGGTCGGCGGGCGCCTGCACGGTCGCGGTGTGCGTCCGCGACGTTCCGGGACGCCGAGACAGCTCGTGCGTGTCGAGCACGAGCGGCGAGTTCGGTTCGCGGGAAATGACAGGCTCCGAGGAAGACAGGGGTCCGTGAGGACGGGGTAAGGGGGTGGTCGGCACGCGCTGATCGCACGCTGGTGATCGCACGCCGGGACCAAAGCCCCATCCTACGACATGCCGAGGGGGTCACGCGCGCCCGCGAGCCGTGACGGGGCTCACCGGCGCGCTCTACCGCCCCAGCGCGGCCCTGAGCGCCTCCGGCACCCCGGCGGGCACGAGGTCGTCGACCGGGCCGCCGTGCCGCACGATGTCCTTGACCAGCGACGACGCCACGTGCGCGTACCGCTGGTCACCCGGCAGGAAGATCGTCTCGACGCCCGACAGGTGCCGGTTCATCAGCGCCATCGGCTGCTCGGCGTCGAAGTCCGCGCCGCCGCGCAGGCCCTTGACGACCGCGGCGGCCCCGATCTCGCGGCAGAAGTCGACGAGCAGGCCCGGCACGACCGCCACCCGCACGCGGTCGAGGCCCGCGTCGCGCACCGCGGCACGGACGAGCTCCGCGCGCGTGTCGAGGTCGAGCAGCCCGGACTTGCCGGGGTTCTTCGCGACGCCGACGACGACGTCGTCGAACAGGGCGGCGGCGCGCCGCACGACGTCGAGGTGGCCGAGGGTGACGGGGTCGAAGGACCCGGGGCAGACGGCGGTGGTCACGCGCTCACGCTATCGGACGCGTCGGGGTCGTCCGCGGTCGGCTCCGCGTAGTACACCGCGGTCTCGCCGTAGTCCTTGCGTGCGAAGCGCTCCATCCCGGCGGGCCAGGACGGCTCGGGCGTGCGGGTCGAGCGCTCGACCACGACGACGGCGCCGTCGGCCAGGACGCCCGGCGCGGCCAGGTGCCCCAGGACGGCGGCGAGCGCCTCCTCGGCGAGGTCGTAGGGCGGGTCGAGGAAGACGAGGTCGAGCCCTGCGGGGCCGAGCCCTGCGGCGTGCCGCTCCGCGGTCGCCGTGACGACGCGGACGCCGGTGAGCCCCAGCGTGGTGGCGTTGCGGCGGGCGACGTCGGTGGCGGCTCGGGCGCTGTCGACGAGCGTGACGACGGCGGCCCCGCGGCTCGCGGCCTCGAGGCCGAGCGCGCCGGAGCCGGCGTAGAGGTCGAGCACGCGCGCGCCGTCGAGCACGCCGAGGTGCTCGAGGCGGGAGAAGATCGCCTCCCGCACGCGGTCGCTGGTCGGCCGGGTGCCCTTGGCGGGTACCGCGATCGACCGCCCGCCGACCGACCCCGCAACGATCCTGCTCACGCCCCCGACCCTAACCCCCCTCGTCGAGTGCGGGATCTTCGCCCTTCTGGCACACGAAAGAGGGCGAACATCCCGCACTCAGCGGAGGGTGACGTGGGTCGCGACCGGGAGGTGGTCGCTCGGGGTGCGCGGGGGGGGGCGGGTGGTCGTCACCTCGGCGCCGCGGGCCAGGACGTGGTCGATCTGGACGACCGGGAACGCGGCCGGGTAGCTGAACGGGAAGCCGCGGGTCTCGGCGGTG
>Ga0079224_100009584_pt1 | contig 13221 bp, 10 predicted proteins | sample Stecom2015_FD_80414 | JGI IMG/M metagenome (GOLD analysis project Ga0079224, IMG submission 80414) | Agricultural soil microbial communities from Utah to study Nitrogen management - Steer compost 2015 | ecosystem: Environmental > Terrestrial > Soil > Agricultural land | place: USA: Utah... | reverse complement strand
TCGGCGTCCTCGGCTACCGCGTACGCGAACACCCGCGCTGCCATCCGAGGCAGCCCGAGGTCAGCCAACACGATCGCGAACCGCTCCACGTACCTCAGCAGCGCCTCGCGATCGTCGGCGCCGGTCGCCCTGCTCACACGCCCTCTCCCTGACTCCGGTCTTTGGTCACACACAGGCACTCGTTACACACATTACGCTAATTTTTGAGGTTTCACGAGAGTGTGAAGACAGTGGTACCGTCGGCAGCATGACCTCCGCTATATCGGTATCCGGGTTGGTGAAGAGGTACGGGCGCACGGTGGCCCTCGATGGACTGGATCTCGAGGTCGGCACCGGCGAGGTACATGGATTCCTCGGGCCTAACGGGGCGGGCAAGACCACCACCATCCGGATCCTGCTCGGCCTGCTGCGCGCCGACAGCGGCACCGCGACGGTGCTCGGGCGCGACCCCTGGCGGGATGCCGTGCCGTTGCATCGACGCCTGGCGTACGTGCCGGGTGACGTGAGCCTCTGGCCCAACCTCACCGGCGGCGAGATCATCGATCTGCTTGGCCGCCTCCGGGGTGGCATCAACCCGCGGCGCCGGGCCGAGCTGCTGGAGCGGTTCGATTTGGACCCCACCAAGAAGGGCCGCACCTATTCCAAGGGCAACCGGCAGAAGGTCGCGCTGATCGCGGCGCTGGCCTCCGATGTTGAGCTGCTGCTCCTCGACGAGCCAACGGCGGGACTGGATCCGCTGATGGAGGTCGTGTTCCAGGACGTCATCAGGCAGATCAAGGCCGAGGGTCGGACCGTCCTGCTCTCCAGCCACATCCTCGCCCAGGTGGAGAAGCTCTGCGACAAGGTGAGCATCATCCGGCTGGGCAAGGTCGTCCAGTCCGGCTCACTCCTTGAGCTGCGCCACCTGACCCGCACGACGGTCGAGGCGGACACCGCCAGGCCGGCGACCGGACTAGCCGGACTGCCAGGCGTGCACAACGTCGAGACGACTGATCACCGGGTCCGGTTCGCGGTCGACGGCGAGCACCTCGATGGGGCGATCCGCGCCTTGAGCGAGTACGGCATCCGCAGCCTCGTCAGCCAACCGCCCACATTGGAGGAGATCATGCTCCGCCACTACGGCGACGAGCTACGCGACAACGGCGTGACGGTCGGTGCGGAGGCGTCCCGATGACTGCAGCGACCGCCGAGCGGGTCTCGACACGACCCGAGGCCACGAACGCAACCGCGGGAACGGGAACACTGCTTCGGCTCATCCTGCGCCGCGATAGGGTTCGCATCCCGCTCTGGGTCGGTGGCATCGCCTTCGTCCAGATCGCCGGCGCCTCCAGCTATCCCGAGCTCCTACCGACCCTCAACGACCGGTTGGCGCATGCGAGCGTCATGACCGCCAACCCGGCGATGAAGGCGATGACCGGCCCGGGGCACGGGCTCGACGGCGACCCTAGCCTCGGCGCGCTCATGGCGACCGAGTACCTCGGCTTCATGGCGGTCTTCGCCGCGCTCATGACGGTGCTCTTGGTGGTGCGGCACACCCGCGCCGAGGAGGAGACCGGACGCGCCGAGCTGGTCCGAGCGAGCATCGTCGGGCGGCACGCCCATCTCACCGCAGCCGTGATCGCGGCTGCTCTGGCAAGTGTCGCGCTCGGCCTCGTGGTCGCGGTGGGCCACGCCAGCCTGGGCATTGAGAGCATCGACTGGCCGGGCTCGTTGACCTACGGCGGCGCGCTCGCTGCGGTGGGCCTCGTCTTCACCGGCGTCGCGGCCGTCACGAGCCAGATCAGCGAGTACGGTCGGGCAGCGTCCGGGATGGCCGGCGCGTTGATCGGACTCGCGTACGGGCTGCGGGCCATCGGTGACGTCGGCGACAACGCGCTGATCTGGTTGTCCCCGATCGGCTGGGCTCAGGCCTCGGCGCCCTATGTGGACAACAACTGGTGGCCCCTCGTCCTGAGTGCCGTCGTGGCCCTGGTGGTGGTCGCCGTTGCGTACGCCCTGGCCTCCCGTCGCGACTTTGGCGCCGGCCTCCGGCGACCGCGGCCCGGTTCCGCCACCGGCTCGGCCCTCCTGGGCACCCCGATGGGGCTGGCCTTGCGCCTGCAGCGTTCGGGACTGATCTGGTGGGCGGTGGGACTCTTCATCGCCGCCTTCGCCATGGGTGCCACCGCCGATGCGCTGGACGCGTACTCCGACAACGAGCTCCTCCAACGAATACTGGAGAGCATCGGCGGTGCCACCCTGACCGAATCCTTCCTCGCCATGATGATCGCCCTGATTGCGATCGTTTGCGCGGTCTTCTCGGTCCTCGCGACGTTGCGCCTGCGCCGGGAAGAGACGTCGGGCACTGGGGAGCTCGCGCTCGCCACCGCCGTCTCCCGCACCCATTGGGCGTTCACCCATGTGCTCATAGCCCTGCTGGGCGGCACCATGTTGCTCGTCGTGTCGGGCGCCGGGGTGGGACTGTCCGCGGCCGCCGTCACGGGTGAGAACAGCCTGATCGCGCAGTCCCTGGCCGCCTCGTTGGCGTACGCACCAGCTTTGTGGGTGACCGCGGGTCTCGCTGTCGCGGTCTTCGGCGTCGTCCCCCGTGCCACGGGGCTGGCGTGGGCGCTCGTCGTCTATGCGTTCCTCGTCGTCTACATCGGGGGCTTGCTACAACTGCCGCAATGGGCGCTGGACCTCTCCCCGTACACCCACATTCCGACCCTGCCGGTGGACGACTTCTCGGTGCTGCCCGTGGTGATCCTGACGCTGGTGGCCGCGGTCCTGGTCGGCGCTGGCCTGGTGGGATTCCGCCGGCGCGATCTCGAGGCAACGTAGGAGGTAACGCCACGGAGACCGAGGCTGAGCCATCGCGGCTTGTGCCGTTGTCAGGTGCGGCGAGGGCAGCGCGGCTACGGTGGTGTTCAGCAGGCCGCAGACGCGTTAGGCAGCGAGATGGACGTGCCGCACGGGGTGGACGCGTTGGCGCTGGTGCGCCAGTACGAACCAGTCATCCGCTATACGGCGGGCGAGCTGTTCTTTCCCATGCCGGTCGAGCGGTACCTCGCCGAAGCAGCACTGTGGTCAGTCAACCCGCCTATCACATCGGACCAGACGTCCTCGCCCACATTGCTTGCCGACCACGGCGAGCTGGACGTCGACCGCCTGACCGAGCGCGAAGACTCCACACCAGGCGCGAGACGCCAGCTGCGCTACGTCCCGGGCCCTCTTGAGCCTGCGGCGGCGCGGCGTTGGCGCCGAAGTCCGGAGCGGCCACGATTCCGCCCGGCGTCGCGCCTGGCGGCGGTAGGGCTGTTGGGGCGACTCATCGATGCGCTGTTCCGGCTCTCCCTTCTGCTGCGCGGCCGGGTGCCCGGTGGCTGGGTCGCGGCGGCGCATGACCGGTACCGAGCCACCGAGGATGGCACCCGCCCCTACTACGCCCACGTCAGTTGTGATGGCGGCTACGTGGTCGTCCAGTACTGGTTCTTCTACGCCATGAACGACTGGCGATCCACGTACGCCGGCGTCAACGACCACGAGGCCGACTGGGAACAGGTCACGATCTACCTCACGCAATCCCCGCCCGGCGTATTGGCGCCGGCGTGGGTAGCCTTCTCATCCCACGACGAGGTCGGTGCGGATCTGCGCCGCCGAGCTGACGACCCCGACATCACCTGGTACGACGGGACGCATCCGGTGGTCTACGCGGGCGCCGGTTCCCATTCCGGGGCGTACCTCGCCGGTGAGTACCTCGTCCGGGTCGAGCCGCCGGCGCTGACGCGGGTGTTCCGCGCGGTCACCCGCATACGCGAGCTGCTGTTCCCATGGACGCGGGGGCGGCCGAGGTCGGGCCTCGCCATCCCGTACGTGGACTACAAGCGGGGCGACGGATTCAGCATCGGCCCGGGGACCGAGCATCCCTGGACGGCGCAGCTCATCGACGACTGCACGCCGTGGGTCCGCGACTACACGGGCCTGTGGGGCTTGGACACTGCCGACCCGTTCGGGGGCGAACGAGCGCCAGCCGGCCCGCGGTATAACCGCGACGGAAGCATTCGAGAGGCCTGGGCCGACCCCGTGGCCTGGGCCGGGCTCGACGAGGTACCGCCCACGCCGGTTGAGGGCGCGGACGACCGAGCGGCCCGGATCGCAGCTCTTGAGCACCGGCGCAACCAGCTCGACCGGCGCATCGCCGACGCGCAGCAGGAGTTGCGCCGAGTGGCCATCGGCAAGCCTCATCCCGGGCCGCCGGAAACGGAGCTGCGCCAGCATCGGGAGCGGGTACGCGACCTGCGAGCCGAGCGCCGCGCGACCATCGCCGAAGGAGACCGGCTGCGGCGGCTACCCGATCACGGCGCCGCCATTCACCCGCATGCCCATCTCAGCCGCCGTGCCCTGCCCGATCTCGGCCTGCGCGCCAACCCCATCCTCCTCGTGCGCCTGTGGACTCACGCGTCGCTGTCGGTGTTGCTGGCGGTGGTCGGCATCGCGCTGCTGCTGAACCTGGCAGCGGCGCCGTTGGCTGCGGTGGCGGCGATTCTCCTGGTCATGTCGGTCGAGGCGGTCCTGCGGGGCCGGCTAGCGGTCTTCCTCCTTGGGGCTCTGATCGTGGCAGGGCTCGTCGTGGGGTTCTGGATGTTCCTGACGAACTGGCGGATCGGATTAGGGGTGCTCGCCCTAGGCGCCGCGATCGCCCTAGCCGTCGCGGACGTGCGAGCCATGCTGCTGCGCCGCTGATCGCACGTCGTCGAGGAGCACCTCCATGTCCCGCCGGGTCGTGCGGTAGTTCAGTACGCAACCCCGCATCGCGAATCGGCCCCGGATCGTGGCGTTGGAAACATACGATCCCCCGGCCCGTTGAACGGACAGCATGATCTGCTCGTTGAGCCGGTCCAGTTCCTGCTCGTCGGCGTCGGATCGGGCGACGCCACGCAGCGACTCGGGCAGATACCGGAAACAGAAGATCGACAGCTCCACGGGCGCCATCAGCTCGAAGTCGTCGCTCTCCTCGATGAGCCGGGCGATGTACCGGGCGCAGTCCACGTTGGACTCGATCGCTTCCCCGATCGCCGCGGTGCCAACGTACGCGAGCGTCATCCAGACCTTGAGAGCTCGAAATCGCCGCGACAGCTCGGGTCCATAGTCCCAGAAGGCGTGTGCCTCGGCCGGTTCCTCGTGCAGGACCCGCGTGTAGTCCGCATCGAGCGCGAAGGCACCGAGGACCTCGGTCGGGTTCCGGTAGATCAGGCAGCCGCAGTCGGCCGGTAGGTAGAGCCACTTGTGCGGGTCGAGCGCGACCGAGTCCGCCCGCTCGAGGCCCTCGAACAACAAGCTGACGGATGGGGCGAGCCGGGCGAAGCCACCGTAGCAGGCGTCCACATGGAGCCACAGCCCCTGCTCTGCGGCGACCTGGGCGATCTGGGGCAAGGGATCGACGGCTCCGGTGACGACCGTGCCCGCGTTCGCGACGATGCAGAACGGATCCAGTCCCGCGGCCCGATCCTCGCCGATGGCGCGGGCCAGCTCATCTACCCGCATCCGGAATCGGTCGTCCACCGGGATCTCCCGCACGTTCGCTCGCCCGATGCCGAGCAGGGCGGCCGCCTTGTGGATCGAGTGGTGCGCCTCGGTGGAGGCGTAGATCCGCAGCGGCTTCGGGTGGGCCGCGACGCCCAATGTGGACACCTCGGCGCCGCAGTGACGGTACCGGGCCGCGGCGAGCGCGGTGAGGTTGGCCATCGAGCCTCCGCTGGTGAACAGACCACCGGCCCGGTCGTCGAAGCCGAGCGCCTCCCGGATCCAGTCGATGGCAAGACGCTCGACCTGGACCGGTGCCGGGGCCGACCGCCAGGCTGTCAGGTTTGCGTTGAGCGCCGAGGCGAGGAGATCCGCGACCGAGGCTATCGCTGTTCCGGGCGCGGAGACGTATCCGAAGAAGCGCGGATGGCCATTGTGGCGGCTGCCGGGGACGATGACCTTGCGGAAGGTCTCCAGCAACCGGCCGAAATCTCGGCCCGCCACGGGGATCGGCTCGGCCAGCAACGCGTCAAGGTCGGCCGCCGAGGTCGCCGGCGCCACCGGAAGATCCCTGATGCGGTCGTGGTAATCGACGACCCAGTCGAGGGCGGCGGCCGCCATCGACCTGATCTCCTCGGTACCCGGATCGAGCTTCGGGTGAACCCGGCTGGCTGGCGGCGGAACAGGGTGCGGGTTGCTCACCCGCCCGAGGTTACCTCCGCCTCGCCGAGCAGCCGGTCGAGCCACCGGTTGCGGAACTTGCCCGCCGGATCGAAGCGGCGGACGAGCTGCTTGAAGTCATCAAAGCGTTCATACCGTTGCCGCAACAGCGGCGCTGGCGTCGAAAACAGCTTGCCCCAGTGCGGTCGAGGTGCCAGGGGCGCGAGCCGTTCCTCGACCGCGTCGATGACCGGCGCTACGGCGGCCGGATCCTTCACCCAGGTGAAGTGGATGGCCAGGCTGTCCCGGCCGTAGGACGGGCTCAGCCACAGGTCATCGGCGGCGACGGTGCGGAGCTCGCTGATCTGCAGGACCGAGGCCACCCGTTCCCGTATGTCACGAATCGCGGCCAATGCTTCGACGGCACGCTCGCGCGGGACGAGGTACTCCGACTGCAGCTCCTCGCCGGCGCTCGGCGTGAACTCGAGGCGGAAGTGCGGCAGTCGCTCGTGCCACGGGCCAGGCTTGCCGAGCTGTTCGGTGCAGTTCTGGGTCGGCATGCCCGCGATGGGATGCCGAGGGGTATCGGCGAGTCTCGCACCAAGCCAACGCGCCGGGGGCGGTGACTCCTCGCCGACCCGACTCTTCACCCACACCTGGTTGGCCCGGTCACCTTTCCAGTCGGTGAACAGGCTCACGCTGTAGCCGGCAGCGAATGCTTCGTCGAGCACGCCCTCCGGCTTGTCCAGCGGGAGGTCGTCGTAGACGTACTGCGCAACGGTGAACGTCGGCACCAGCCGCAGGATCATGTGGGTCACCACGCCGAACCCGCCCAGACCCACGACGGCGCCACACCGGTCGGCACCGGAGATGTGCACGATCTCGCCGCCGGCCGTTACGAGGTCCAGGGCGGCTACGGCGGAGGACAGGTTGCCGTTGCGGTTCCCCGATCCGTGAGTGCCGGTCGCGCACGCGCCCGCGATGGAGATGTGGGGCAGCGAACCGAGGTTGGGCAGGGCCCAACCGGCCGCATGCAGGTGCCCGGCGACCTCGCCGTAGCGCAGGCCGGCGCTCACCCGTACGGTCGCCGCCGCGGAATCGATCTCGATCTCGGCTGGCAGACCCACCACGGTCACCAGGTCACCCGGAGAATCGGCGATGTCACTAAAGGAATGGCGCGTTCCCAGCGCTCGGATGCGCTCGGCAGCACCCACGATGTCGCAGAGCTCGGCTATCGATGCTGGCCGGTGCAGCTGCTTGGCACCGAACCGCACGTTCCCCGCCCAATTGGTCAGCGTCACAGGTGTCACCGTAGCGATGCCAGCAACGAACCGGCGTCCGGGGCGATCCGATGGTCGGCGGTGAGACGTAGCCGGGCCGCGTGCCAACGTCGGCGAAGCCACCGGTCGTGGCTGGCGACCACGACCGCTCCGGGAGCCGTCCGGAGGGCCTCCTCCAGCTCCTCGGCGAGGGTGAGCGAGATGTGGTTGGTCGGCTCGTCGAGCAGCAGCAGATGTGGCGTACGCGCGATCAACAGTGCGAGCGCAAGCCGGCGGCGTTGCCCGACGCTCAGCACACCGACCGGGCGATCAATATCCCGGGGTGCGACCAGTCCGAGGTCGGTCAACGGAACGGCGGCCGTCCCGGGCGCTGCCTCGTAGATCTGCCGGGCGGTGCGGGTCGGGTCGGGGAACGCCACGTCTTGTTCCAGCAGGCCGATGCTCAGGCCTCGACGCCGCCACAGTGTTCCGACCTCGGACCGAAGCGTCCCGGCCAGGACGGCGAGCAGGGTGGACTTCCCTGACCCGTTGGGGCCCTCCACCAGCAGGTGCCCATCGGCTGGGACGTCGAGTTCGTCGACGTACAGGCGACCGGGGACGCTGACCCCGCGCAGCGAAACCGCCACCCCGTCGAGCGCGCCGCGACCGTCCCCGTTGAGTCCCCGGAACCGCAGTGGCGCTGGCGGCTTGCGCACCTGCCGGCGGCTGAGCTCGTCCAACCGGCGCTGGGCGTTGCGGACCCGCCGTGACACCTGTGCCTCGACCCGGCCTCCGTGCCGGTCATAGGCAATCTTGTTGCGGTCGGGTGGCTCGCGGTTCGGCGCGACCCGGCGGGCGGTCGTCCGCACGGCCAGCTGGAGTGCGTGGATCTGTTCCTGCTCGGCTGCGTACTGCTCTTCCCACTTTCGCCGCTCAATCTGCTTGGCGGTCAGGTAGTCGGAGTAGGCGCCGCCGTACCGCGTCACGCCCGACCGGGAGGGATCCAGGTCCACAATGTCCGTGCACACCGCGTCGAGCAAAACCCGGTCGTGGCTCGCCACGACGACGAGGCCGGGCATGCGGGTCAGGTGTGCCTCGACAAACCCGATCGCCCGGTCATCAAGGTGGTTTGTCGGCTCGTCCAAGAGCAGGGCGCGCGGCTGGCGGATCAGCAGCGCCGCCAGCCCCAGTCGGGACCGCTCGCCGCCGGAGAGCGTGCCGATGCGGCGGCTCCGGTCGACGCCGGCAAGATCCAGGCCGGCAAGCACGAGGTCGGCCCGGCGGTCAGCGTCCCAGAGGTCGTGCGCGACCGCCCAGTCAAGGATCTCGCCATAGTGGGCGATCGCCGCCTCGTCGTCGGGGTGCTGCTGTAACCACACCGAGATCTCATCGAGCTTGGCCTGCATGGCGCGTAGCTCGGCGAGGGCGTCGTCGAGGACATCCGCGACCGTGGCGTGGCCGGGGAACGCCATTTCTTGCTGGAGAAATCCGATGTCGACGGGCCGGACCACCTCGCCGGCGTCGGGCTCTTCAACCCCCGCCAGCAGGCGCAGCAGCGTCGACTTGCCGGCGCCGTTCTCGCCGATCAGGCCTATCCGCTGACCCGGCGAGGCGGAGAAGCTAAGGCCGTCGAGCACGCGGCGCTCGCCGTACACCTTGACAAGATCATGAGCCGAGAGAACAGGAGACACCAGTACCGCCAACGGAGAAAGTGGATCGCGGTGCCCGCCGGGTGAGAAACCTCGGACGCGGGCCGGACTGGTGTCTAGCTCTTCATAACGCGCCCAGGCTAGGCGGGCGGTGTGGGAAGCGTCAACGCGATTTGGCGAGGCTCACGACGCTTCCGAACGCCCGCGGACGCGCTCTCGGATGCGGGCCAGCGCCTCGGTGAAGGCGGGCTGGCGCATCGACCAGTCCTGTGCGATCTGCTCGATCTCGGCGGCGTTCTTCGGGTCGGTCAGCGCACGCATGATCCGCAGCGTCGCCTTGGTGCGGCGCACCAGGTCCGGCGGCCGAGTCACCACCTTCGCGGCCAGCCGGCCCACCACCTCCAGCAGCTCCGCGTCCTCGACGCATCGCCAGATGAGACCGCGCTCCTGCGCTTCCTCGGCGGTGAGGGCATCGCCACAGAGGACCATGGCCGCCGTCCCCTGCTCTCCCACCCGCTGGCGCATCCGCCAGAGGTGACCACCGCCGGGATGGATGCCCACGTCGAGAAAGAGCGGATCGAATGCGGCGCTGCGGCCTGCCACCACGACGTCGCAAGCGAGGACGAAGTTCACCCCGGCGCCGATCACGGGAGCGTGTACCGCTGCGATCACGGGGATGGCGAGCGACTCCAGCGCCTCGAAACCGCGATAGATCCACCTGATGTCGCGGTCGCCGAGCGAGTCCAGGTCGCCGCCCGCGGAGAAGACCGGTCCCTCAGCGCGCAGAACCACCACCCGAGCGTCGGCATCCCGGGCAACCTGGGCGCAAGCCGACGCGAGCTGGTCTACCAGAACCGGGTTGAGGCTGTTGCGCCGCTGCACATCCGCGAGCGTGATCCAGGCAACGTGGTCAGACACCGCCAAGGTGACGGCCTCACGGTCGGCCATGTCCGCTTCCTCCTCACCCGCAGCCGGTGGCGTCGCGACGGCCCGCGCGACATCGACCCGCCAACACCCGAACCATAAGTCCTTGTCGGGCATCTCAACGCCGGTTGGCTCGCCATCGGGCTGGGAGGAGTACGGCGATCAACGTCCTGCCATGACGATCACCGCACCCGTCTGGGCACGTCCTTCCTGCTTATCACACGAAAAGAAAAGAAGTACATATCTATTTTTATAGATTCACTGCTCCTACCCTGAGGTCGCGGATCGGTGACCGGTCGTGGGATCCACGCCGGGAGCCACCGCCAGGATTCCAAGGAGGAGCAGATGAACCTGCTACCACACACCCCATGGCGCGCCGCCCGGGCGCTCGGCGGGGTGTCGATCGCCACAACCGTCTTGCTGCTGTTGGCCAGCTCCCCGGCCATGGCCGCGCCGGAGGGCGCCATCCTCGGCGCCGACAGTCCGCGGGCCGTCGCCGGCTCGTACCTCGTCGTCTTCAAGGACGGCGCCATGCCGCCGAGCTCCGTGGGTGAACGGGCGGCCAACCTCGCTCGCCAGCACGGCGGCAGCGTCGAGGCCACATTTAACTCCGCACTCCGCGGATTCTCGGCCAAGATGAGCGCCCAGGGGGCTCGCCGGCTCGCGGCCAACCCAGCGGTCGCATACGTCCAGCAGGACGAGATCTTCACTATCGCCGACACGCAGACCAACCCGCCGTCATGGGGCCTGGACCGCATTGATCAGCGCAATCTGCCGCTGAACAACGCGTACACGTACCCGAACACCGCGGCCAACGTACGGGCCTACATCATCGACACGGGAGTGCGGATCACCCACTCAACGTTCGGCGGCCGGGCCAGCCACGGGCGTGACACCGTGAGCGAAGACAACGACTCGACGGACTGCCACGGACACGGCACCCACGTCGCCGGGACCGTCGGCGGCTCCCAGTACGGGGTTGCCAAGGGCGTCCAGATCGTCGGCGTACGAGTGCTGAACTGCTCCGGCAGTGGCACGACCACCGACATCGTCCAGGGTGTCGACTGGGTGACCGCGAACGCAGTCAAGCCGGCCGTGGCGAACATGAGCCTCGGCGGTGGCGGCAACACCGCGATCGACAACGCGGTCGCGAACTCGATCGCCTCCGGCATCACCTACGCGATCGCGGCCGGCAACAGCAACGCTAACGCGTGCAACTTCTCCCCCGCCCGCGTCCCCGCTGCCATCACCGTCGGCGCGACGACCAGTAGCGATGCCCGGGCGTCGTTCTCGAACTTCGGCTCTTGCCTGGACATCTTCGCTCCCGGACAGAGCATCACCTCCGCGTGGTACACGTCCAACACGGCGACCAACACGATCAGCGGCACGTCGATGGCAGCGCCGCACGTGGCCGGGGTGGCGGCCCTGATCCTCTCCGCCAACCCGACCTGGTCCCCGGCGCAGGTGCGCGACAAGATGGTCGCCGACGCCACCACCGGCGTCGTCGGCAACGCCGGCAGCGGATCGCCGAACCGGCTGCTCTTCGTGGACAACGGCGGTTCGACGCCGCCGCCAGGATCCACGGTCTTCACGGATGACTTCGAAGCCAACCGCGGCTGGGTTACCAACCCGAACGGCACCGACACCGCCACGACCGGCCAGTGGGAGCGCGGCAACCCCGCCGGAACGAGCAACGGCGGCGTCACGCTGCAGCTCAACAACACGACCAGTGGCAGCAACGGCCTGGTGACCGGGGCCGCGGCCGGCACCGACGCCGGTTCCTTCGACGTGGACGGTGGGGTGACCACGATCCAGTCGCCCGCGATCACGCTGCCGTCGTCAGGCACGTTGACACTGACGTTCAACTGGTACCTGGCGCACCTCAACAACTCCAGCAGCGCCGACTTCTTCCGCTGCGTGGTGGTCGCCGGCTCGACGAGCACGGTCTTCCAGCAGCTCGGGGCGGCCACAAACCGGGCCGGTTCATGGTCGACCGCGACGGTGAACCTGTCCAGCTTCGCCGGCCAGACCATCCGGCTGCGGTTCGAAGCGGCTGACGCCTCGACCGCGAGCCTGGTCGAGGCCGGTGTGGACGACGTCCGCATCGTCCAGAGCTAGCCCGAACATGCAAGGGTCCCCTCTTAACCTCTGACGAGGTAGAGGGGGCCCTTCTTAACGCGAGGAACTCAGCAGCCCAGTCGTCGCTGGCTGCTCGCCCGGCGACTCAGGCCGGCCGGGCCGAGGTAACGACGAACGGCGTTCCCTGCTGGCACGTCGTCATGAGGTCGCGGTCGACGTGACCGGTGACGGTCACCCGGGCGCCGCCGCGAATGACGTCGGGGTCACCTCCGATCAGCAGGTAGCCGTCGAGCAGCAGGCACCCGACCTCGACACCGACGGTCACGGTTCCCGTGATCGTCATCTCCGACGCCGACGGACCGGAGGGCTCTGCTGCTGGACTGCTGGTCGATGGCACGACGCCTCCCGAGGTCGGTGGAGCCGGGCTACTGGCGGACGCGGGCGGTGCCGAGGGCGCCGGGTCCTCAATCGGACCCGAGGCGCACCCCGCCAAGGCGGCAAGACAGACGCCCGTCAGGACGAGGACACGCGGTCTCATACCCACTTCGACGAGCCGGGCCCCGAGCACGTTCCCGGGCTTCGCTCACCCCGCCAGGGCCGCGACGAAGCTGTCGAGGATGCTGCTCCACCCACGGTCGCTGCCGACTCCGTCATATGCCGCCTGCGCCGCCACGAGCCGCTCGATCTGCCGATGCTCCAGTTCCACCACCGTCTGGCCCGGCTCGCCCGCGACAAACCGGATCTCGAGCTCGCTCGCATGCTCGGGATCGGGGTCGAAGCGCCACTCCCCGCTGATCTGCCAGGTCAGGACGAGCCGGTGCGGCGGCTCCCACACCAGGACCCGTCCCCAGTCGCATTCGGAGCCGTCGACGCCCACCTCGTACCACCGGCCGCCAACGCGCGGCTCGATGACGACATCCGCCAAGTCCGCCTCGCCGAGGTGGTGACCCGCCGGCCACCAGGAGATAAACGACTCGGTGAAGACCTGGAACGCCTTCTCGGCCGGCACGCCGACCGTCCGCACATAGCGGATCGCCGGCAAGATCGATGTACTGCTACTCATCAGTGCTCCCATCGAAGTCCATTGAGGTCGCCTCGGCGGCCTTGTGAAACGCCGTCAGCGCGTCGTCCCAGATCCGGTCCAGGTA
>Ga0079224_100009583_pt1 | contig 13221 bp, 12 predicted proteins | sample Stecom2015_FD_80414 | JGI IMG/M metagenome (GOLD analysis project Ga0079224, IMG submission 80414) | Agricultural soil microbial communities from Utah to study Nitrogen management - Steer compost 2015 | ecosystem: Environmental > Terrestrial > Soil > Agricultural land | place: USA: Utah... | reverse complement strand
GGCGAGCTCGCCGTGCTCTCCGAGGCGGCGGTCAAGCGGCTGGATGCCGTCCTGCCCGGCCCGTGGTCGCGGTCGAACCCGGTCGACATCCTCGGCGACGCGGACGGGACGCGGTACGCGCGGGCGCTCGAGGTGCTGCTCGGCGAAAAGGACACCGATGCCATCCTCGTGCTGAACTGCCCGACCGCGGTCCACGACAGCGTCGAGGCGGCGCACGCGGTGGCGGCCGCCGCCGAGGCGAAGCGGCGCCCGCCGGTGCTCGCCTGCTGGCTCGGCCAGGGCACCGCGACCGAGGCGCGGCGGCTGTTCACGGAGCGCAGGGTGCCTGCCTACGACACCCCGGAGCAGGCGGTGCAGGCGTTCGCCCACCTGTACCGCTACCGGCGCAACCAGGAGCTCCTGATGGAGACGCCGCCGGACGTTTCCGGCCTCACGCGATTCGATCGCGAGGCGGCGGAAGGCATCATCGAGCGCGCGCTCCGCGACGACCGCACGATGCTCACCGGCCCCGAATCGGCCGGCGTGCTCGCGGCTTACGGCATCCCGACCGTGCCGACCGTGGAGGTCCGCGACGTGGACGGCGCCTGCCGCGCCGCGGAAACGCTGGGCTTTCCGGTGGCGCTGAAGCTGCTCTCTAGGGACATCTCGCACAAGACCGACGTCGGCGGCGTGCAGCTCAACCTCGCCTCCGTGGAGGCGGTGGCGCGGGCCGCGCACGACATGCTGGCCACGGTGCGCCGTGCCGCACCCGACGCACGCTTAGACGGCTTCATGGTGCAGCCGATGATCCGGCGGCCGCACGCACACGAGCTGATCGCCGGGGTCGCCGAGGACGCCGTGTTCGGCCCGGTGATACTGTTCGGGCAGGGAGGCACCGCCGCGGAGATCCTCGAGGACCGGACGGTCGGCCTGCCGCCGCTGAACCCGCTGCTCGCAGAAGACATGATCCGCCACACGCGCGTCTCGCGCCTGCTGGCCGGCTACCGCGATCGCCCCGCGGCCGATCGCGCCGCGATCGCGCTCGTCCTCGTACAGTTGTCGGAGCTCGTCTCGACGCTCGACCGCGTGCTGGCGCTCGACATCAATCCGCTGCTTGCAGATCCTTCGGGCGTCATCGCGCTCGACGCCCGCATCGTGGTCGCCGGGCCCGGACGCGAGCGGCGGCCGCTCGCGATCCGGCCCTACCCCCGTCACCTGGAGAAAACGATCGAGACCCGCAGCGGGCGGCGTTTCACCCTGCGTCCCATCCGGCCCGAGGACGAGCGCGCCCTGATCGACATGCTGCGGCGCTCGACGCGGGAGGATATTCGGCTGCGGTTCTTCGGCGCGATCAAGGAGTTCACGCACAGCTTCGCCGCGCGCCTCACGCAGATCGATTACGACCGCGAAATGGCGTTCGTCGCGATCCCGGAGGGCAGCGACGAGATCCTGGGCGCCGTGCGGCTCGCCGCCGACCCCGACCGCGAAGCGGCCGAGTACGGGGTCATGGTGCGCAGCGACACCAAGGGCACGGGCCTGGGCTACAGCCTCATGTGCGAGATTCTCGCTTACGCGCGGGACGCGGGCATCCGGGTCGTGTTCGGCGAAGTGCTGAAGGAGAACGACCGGATGCTGCGCATCGCCGAGGAGCTCGGCTTCAGGAAAAAGCCGTCCGCCGCCGCGTCCGACTCGGTCCGGGTGGAGTACGAGGTCGCCTGAGTCGCGCGGCGCTGGCGGCCGGCGGCAGAAGCCCGACCCAGTGGCCCGGCATTCCCGACCCGAATTGGGCCTTCATGCGCGCGTCCCCGAGCACTACGCTGGCGGGATCGGCTCCTCGGGGGATCTTCCGCATGCCCGGTGTCACGCACGGCAGAATCATCCTGGGCACCGCCCTGGTCGGCTGGGGCGTAATCGGCCTCCTGTTCGGCGAGTTCGTGAACTCGCTGCAGCCGTTCCCGGCCTGGCTGCCCGGTTATCGCGCGCTCGCGATCCTGAACGCGCTGGGCCTGCTCGGGGCCGGGCTGGCGCTCGTCGCGGGCGTTCGCGTCCGGCGCGTCGCCCTCGCGGTCGCCGCCTGGCTCGTCATATGGATCCCCCTGCTGCACATCCCGCAGGCCATCGCGGACCCGGTGCTGCTGCGCTCGCCGTTCTGGATCCGGACGTTCGAGCTGCTCGCGCTCGCCGGCGGCTGCCTCGTGCTGGCCGGGCGTCCGGAAATCGGGCGGCGGCTGTTCGGCATCGCGCTCCCGGTATTCGGCATCCTGCATTTCGTGTACCCGGTGAGCGTCGCCGTGCTGATTCCCCCCTGGTACCCGTGGCCGCTCTTCTGGGCGTGGTTCACGGGGGCGGCGCATTTCGCGGCCGGGGTGGCGATTGCGACGGGCATCCAGGCGCGGCTGGCGGCGCTGCTCGCCGGCACCATGTACGGGTTGTGGGCCCTCACGCTGCACCTGCCGCGGCAGTTCATGGAAGAGGTCTTCCACTACTCCGGTCCGCGGCCGGAATGGACCAGCACGTGCGTCGCCGTGGCGTTCTGCGGCGCGGCGTGGATCGTCGCCGGCAGCCTCGCCTCGCGCCGTCCCGCGCGGACGCCGGTCGGTACGGTCCCGGAACCGGCGCGCGAAGGCGGTGCCTGAGGCGGCGTGAGCTCCTAGCGGCGGTCGCCCCGGGCCGCGCGAGCGCCGCGGCAGTCGTCGTTCGCATCGTTCGCGGCGGTCCCGGCATAGCGTTCCACGACCCGCAGCAGGTCGCCCAGGTCGAACGGTTTCGGCAGCACGTCGTCGGCCTGCAGCTCCGCGGCACGCTGGCGGGCGTGTTCCGCGGCCGTCACCACGACGATCGGCAAGTCGGTTCCGTAGCGCAGGCGCAGCTCGCGCGCGCATTCCCAGCCGTCCATCACCGGCATGAGAATGTCGAGCAGGACCAGCGCCGGGCGGCACTGCTCGACCGCCGCCAGCGCCTCGCGTCCGTTGACGGCCCGGCGCGCGGCATAGCCCTTGAGCGCGAGGACGCGCAGCATCGCGTCCGCCATGGCGGGCTCGTCCTCGACGACCAGTACGTCACGCGGCATTGCCATGTCCCTGCGCGAGTGCCGGAAGCACGAGCGAGACGGCCATGTCCGCTCCCTCGCCCGCCTGCGCGAGCTCGCCGCCGTGCGCCTTCACGACCGTCGACGTGACGATGCGGTTGATCCCGAGCTCGTCCGCTTCGCCCGCGCACGGCCACGCGGCGCCACGCATGTACCGGATGTCCACGCGCGCCCGCCCGGCGGGATCCGTGACGCGAACGTGCACCGGCTGCCCCGGGGCCGAAGACCGCACCGCCTCGTCGAGCAGGTTGCGGAGCACCAGCGCGATCCGCTCCTGGTCGATGTCCACGCGCGCCGTGCCCTGCCGCTCGTACCCGATCTCGTGTCCCGTGGCGGTCGCCATCGCGTGCGTCACCTGCTCGACGAGGAGGCCGAGCTCCACCTCGTGCCGGTATAGCTCCAGGCTGTCGGTGCGAATGCGTGCCAGCACGAACAGGTTCTGGACCAGCAGGTCGACGCGGTCGCACTGGTGCGAGATCACGCGCGCGGTGTGCTCGACGGCCGGGGCCGCCTCGCTCGCCGCAAGAGCCTGCGCGCTCGTCTTCATCACGGCCACCGGCGTCTTCAGCGCATGCGCCGCGGCGGCGAAGCACTGGTCGCGCACGCGGCCCAGGCGCTCCCACTCGCTGATGTCGTGCAGCACGCTGACCACGAGGTCCGGCGAGTCGTCGGCCCGCTCACGCACGGCCGCCGCCGTCACCGAGACGATCAGCTCGCGGGATCCCGGCGGGTACAGCATCGCTTTCGAGACCAGTGGCCCGCCTTCCGCAAACACCCGCATCGAGAGGAACTGGTCCGGAGGCAGTAACGAGCCGTCGAGGTTCGACGGCCGGAAACGGCGAGAGAACTCGGTTGCATTCATACCCGCGAGCTCACGCGTCTTCAGCATCTCGATCGCAGCCTCGTTCGCGCGCAGGATCCTGCGGTCCCTGCCGAGCAGCAGCACGCCGTCGGCGATGCTGTCGATGATGGCGACCACCGCTGCGCGGGCCCGTGTCAGCGTGAGCGCCCAGTAGTACGTCAGGACGTAGACGAGCACCGTGGCCAGGACGATGAACGCCCAGCCCTTCGCGGTCTCCAGGCGCGCGATGACCGCGACGTCGCGTGTCGCCCGGTAGAGCAGGTAGTCGGTGATCAACACCCAGGCGGCACCGGTCCCCGCAAAAACACCAGCCACGGTCAAAGCGATCCGCCGCGCCGAGTGGTGCCGCGTGATCTTCAACATCCCCCTCACGGGGACACCCCTGAACGAAAATGCGCGCGGGCCAGCGGGCCTCGTGCGGTGGTCTCGAAGGCTGGCGACTCTGGGGAGTATAGCAGCGGCCCCCGAGCCATCCGGGGACGCGCCGGCCGCCCCGGTCCTATTCCGGCGCAGTGCGCCGGGCTTGCTGCCGGAGGGGCGGCAGGCCGAGGTGCTGCCGGATCGCGGGACGCGCCTTGTTCAGGGCGGCAACGATGAGGTTCTGCAGCGTCTCGATACCCTCTTCTCGCGTCTGGACGGTTTCGTCCAGCCACACGGCACCGGAAGAGATCATCTGCGCACCGTCGTTGCCGATCGCGTAAATGGCGGTATGGATGACGGCGATCAGCTCCTCGCCGTTCGACGGGCTGATCTCGCGTGCGAACGCACGCATGCTGGCGTACACCTCGCCGGAAACGTCGTTCTTGACGGACTCGAGCGTTGAACCCGGGCCGATCGCCGCCGGCCTAGTCATGAGCACTGCCTGCACGCCCGCTGCCGCGAGTCGCTGGACGGTGTCAGGGTCGTCGAGATCGTCCACCTCGGGGATGATCTCGTAGCTCGGAACGGCGTCGTAATCGGAAGCCCGCAGCTTTGCCGCGAGCCCTTCCTCGAAACCGGCCCTGACCTCGGGATCCTCGGCAAGGGCCACCATCGCGATGCGCCAGGTCTGCACGGGCTCGCCGGTGGCAGGCGCCAGCAGCAGCCAGAAGGCCAGGGCCAGGACGATGCCACCCCTCATGACTGCACCTCGTGCATGGCACGAGCTTAGTCCGGCCGCCGGGCGCGCGCCACATTCGGGCCACCTCGCTCGCCGCGCCGGGGCGGCGCACGCCGGGCAGCGAGCGCGCATGCATAGCATAAACGTGGCCGCAGGGCCGGGACGCGCCGGCAAGAAATCCCCGACAGGAACGGCGACAATGGGCGCCCCCTTCACAAGGAGAGCGATTCCATGTCTGCAACGTCCCTGACCCGGCTCCTGATCGAGGCCCAGCGCGAGGGCCACATCAATCCCCAGCTACGGCTGCTGATCGAGGTGGTGGCCCGCGCCTGCAAGCGGATCTCGGTGGCGGTCGGCAAGGGTGCGCTCGGCGACGTGCTGGGCGATGCGGTCAGCGGCGCAGGCGGAAGCAGCATCAACGTCCAGGGCGAGGCACAGAAGAAGCTGGACATCCTTTCCAACGAAATCCTGCTCGAGGCCAATGCCTGGGGCGGGCACCTGGCGGCCTGCGCCTCCGAGGAGATGAAGCACTGCACGCCGATCCCGGATGCCTATCCGCGCGGCAACTACCTGCTGCTGTTCGATCCGCTCGACGGCAGCAGCAACATCGACGTCAACGTCTCGGTGGGCACCATCTTCTCGGTGCTGCGGGCGCCGGACGATGCCGGCGAGCCGCGCGACGAGCACTTCCTCCAGCCCGGGAGCGCACAAGTGGCAGCCGGCTACTGCATCTACGGGCCCAGCACCTTGCTGGTGCTGACCGTCGGCGACGGCACCCATGCCTTAACCCTGGATCGCGAACAGGGCGCGTTCTACCTGACCCGCCGCGACATCCGGATCCCGGAGGAAACGAACGAGTTCGCGATCAACATGTCGAACCAGCGCCACTGGGAGGCGCCGATGCAGGCCTATGTCGCGGACCTGCTGGCCGGCGCGGAAGGCCCGCGCGGCAAAAACTTCAACATGCGCTGGGTGGCATCGATGGTCGCCGACGTGCACCGGATCCTGACGCGCGGCGGCATCTTCATCTATCCCTGGGACCGGCGCGAACCCGACCGCCGCGGCAAGCTGCGGCTGATGTACGAGGCGAACCCGATGGCCATGCTGGTCGAGCAGGCCGGCGGCGCGGCCTTCGACGGCCGCCGCCGGATCATGGATATCCAGCCGGAGCACCTGCACCAGCGGGTACCGGTGTTCCTCGGCTCGCGCAAGGAGGTGGAGGAAGCCTGCCGCTACCACGCGCGTCACGATGCGGAGAGCGGCCGCGGTGCCGCGGTCGCTGCCGGGGGATCCGGGCCGGGCGGGGTGTAAGCCGCCCGCGAGCGGCCCCGCTGCTTCGAACGGCCGGGCTCGTTGCCTGAAAGGCCGGCTGCGGATCGATCGGCCGATGGTCGCAGGATCATCGGCCGCGCCGGGTCATGCCGCTTACGCCCCTCTCGCCCGTATTCGGACACGAACTGAACTGCAAACCCAAGAGCGACTCGCGCACGTCACCATGCCCTCCGCCGTCCCGTAAGAGTGGCATCGGGTAGCGTTAGTCGAAGGTCTCATTGGCCGCGCCGGCGCCGTTCGTTAGCTTCCTGTGAGGAAACGAGCACCCACAGTGGAGAACGATCATGCGAATTGTCGGCCTTCCAGCAGCTTGCCGCGGCATCGTCCTTTCCGTCACCTGCCTGCTCACGGCCGCGACAGCATGGGCAGGTGGACGGCCGAACGACAGCGCCCGGAGCTGGTTCGGCGACGTCTCCGTCGGCTGGGCGTTCCCCCAAAGCGATGCAGACGACATCCTGGACGACGACTGGACGCTCGGCGGCGGCGTGCTCTACTGGCCGTCGGACTGGCCGGTCGGCATCCAGGGCGAGGTGACCTGGGCCAAGTTCGATTTTTCCGGCGAAGCGATCGACGCCATCAACGAAGCCATCGAGCAGGACCCACAGAACGGAGGGCAGATCGATGACGGCGACGTGGAGGTCTGGCAGGTCGCGGTGAACGCCATCTGGAGTCCCGGCAACAGTGACAGCGGCTTCTATGTCGTAGGCGGCGTCACCGCCAACTTCATCGATGCGACGGTGACCAATACGCAGCTCGTCTATTTCCCGCCGATCTGCGATCCGTGGTACTGGTGGTGGTGCGTTCCCGGCGGCGTGGGCCCCGGCTCCGTCGTCCAGGGGAGCGACTCCTCCACGGAGTACGGGCTCAACGCGGGCTTCGGATACGACTTTCCGGCCGGTGACGGCAAGTTCTTCGTGGAAGCCAGGTATCACTACGTGACCACGGATTCCGACGATTTCTACTTCGTGCCGATCTCCATTGGCTATCGCTGGTAGCCGGAGCTTCTCGCAAACGGAGACAGGGACCGGGTGAAACAGGGATTGCGCTGGAGGATCATGGTAATGAGGCACGAAGACATCACGCGTCGATCGAGGGTTGCTGAGAAATCATCGGAGCTGCATGTGCGGCTGTTAGCTACCCTCGGGATTCTGTTGCTCAGCGTCGCTGCCGGTGCCCAGGCACCGGCTGTCATCAAGAACACGGAAGGGATGACCGCAACGGTCACGGCGATCGAGCCGGAGACCCGATTGGTGACGCTACGCAACGAGGACGGGGAGGAGCTCGTGGTCGAAGCCGGAGAGAAGGTCCGGAATTTCGAGCAGATCGAGGTCGGCGATCGCGTCGACGTCCTCTTTTACGAGGCCTTGGCCGCTGAGCTCACCGACGCCCCGCCCACCGCCCGCACTGGCGGTGAGCCGGTGGTCATCGAATCGCGTCGCGCTCCGCCGGGCGAAAAGCCCGCGGGTGCGGCCAGCATGATGTACACCGCCGTGGTCACCGTCGATTCCGTCGACCCGGAGGAGAACACCGTGGAATTCACCGGTCCGGGCGGCCAGTCCCGCGAGGTCGTGGTCGAGCACCCCGAGATGCAGGAATTCATCAGGAGCCTGAGCCCGGGAGATCGGGTGCAGGTCACCTACGGTGAGGCATTGGCCGTGGCCGTCCGGCCGGCAGAGTAGGTCAGAGTCATGAACGCACTACGGGATCTCGCGCCACGTCTCCTGGTCCTCGCGGCGATGCTCGCGGCCGTCGGTTTCGGCACGGTGTCGTGCACGGCCAATCCTGCGGTCGAGACCGGGCCGGGCGCGGAAGTGACCTACGATGGACTGCACCGCGTCGATCACGCGACCATGGACGCAGCGTGGATGAAACCCGACCTGAACCTCAGTGCCTACACCGGCCTCATCCTCACAGGCGCCGGTATGTCCTTCAAGCCGGTCGACGACGACGGTCAGCGCTGGTGGCCAGGACTGGACGACCAGGGTGAGTTCCCGATCAGCGAGGAGAATCGGAAACGCCTGCACGAGGAGATGCGGACCGCTTTCGCGGAAGAGCTCTCGAAGCTCGAGCGGTTCGAGATCGTACAGGAGCCGGGACCGGGCGTGCTGCTACTTGCAGGAGCGCTGATCGATGTCGTGTCCAGGGTCCCTCCCGTCGATGAATGCGTCGGCCGCTGCGACGTGTACCTGAGTGAAATCGGCGAGGCGACGCTCGTGCTCGAGCTGCGCGACTCCGTCACCAACGAAGTCCTCGTCAGGGCTGTCGATGGTCGAGTCGCCGAGTCGGACGGCTGGGCGATCGAGGGGGACAGCGTGACGGTCTGGCCGGAAGTGCGGCGGCTGGCCCAGTCCTGGGCACGACTTGCCCGCCTGTGGCTCGAACAGCTCGGCTCGCCGGGAAGCATTGCCGATGCTTCCGGACGATGACTCCGACGACCGTGGCCGCGGAGCATGTCATTGCCGCGGCGAAGGCGGGACAGCGACCGCAAGCAGGAGGATGACCGCCCGGCTACAGCCCGCCCGAAGATGAGACGTGCCTGGGAGTTCCTCTGGAGCGCGCTGATCCGGGGCGCGCTCGTCGTGCTCCCCGTTTACCTGGTGCTCTGGCTCCTCGTGCGAATACTCGAGACGGTCGCCGGTCTGGTGCATCCGATCGCCGCGCTCCTTCCGCCCTGGGTGCCTACGGTCAATCTCCTCGCGTTGCTGCTCGTGGTGCTCGTCTGCCTCGGCGTGGGTCTCGCCCTGCAAACCGCAACGGGTCGCGCCGCCAGCAACCGGCTGGAGCTGTCGGTCCTCGGGCGACTGCCTGGCTATTCCCTGTTTCGCAGCCTGACGCGCCAACTGGCCGGCGACCTGGAAGAGCACGCCTGGCAACCGGCACTCGCCGAGATCGAGGAAGCGCTGGTGCCGGCCTTCGTCGTGGAGGAGCTCGACGACGGCCGCTGCACGGTTTTCGTGCCGTCGGTCCCCACCCCGCTCGCCGGCACGGTCTACATTCTGACCCCGGAGCGCGTCCATCGCATCGACGTGCCGTTCGCGCGCGCCATCCGGATCGTGGCCCGCTGGGGATCCGGATCCGCGGAGCTACTGGCGGCAATGGGGCGCTCGCAGTACGCCCAGGCGCAGAAGGGGGACGATGGTCCCATCGATTCCGGAATTTCCCCGCGTTAACGTCCGGGCATACCGCACAGCGAAGGACGATCCAATGGTGAACACCCGGGTCCGCAACAAGCCGCCTCGGCGACCGCAGCGACTGCCCGAATCGCCGGTACCGCCGGTCCCCGAAGTAGACGAGTCCGCCCCGGATGCGTCGACCCGCTACTCGGCTTATCGCACCGGACTGTCGAATCAACGGACCGGATTGTCGGAGCACCGCACGTCGCTCTCCGAGTACCGTACGGACCTGTCCACGCACCGGACCGACCTCTCGACCGGCCGCACCGACATGTCCATGCGGCGTACCGGGATGTCGTTCCAGCGCACGCGCATGGCGGCCGAGCGCACGCTAATGGCCGTGATCCGCACCTCTCTCTCGCTGATCGGCTTCGGTTTCACGATCTACCAGGTGTTCGAGAAACTGCAGCAAGCCGACATCATCACTCGAGCTACCGCCCCCCGAAACTTCGGCGTTGCGCTCGTCCTGCTCGGCATCGCGATGCTGGTAGTCGGCATCGTCTATCACGTGCAGTTCATGCTCGGGATACGGCAGGAACGCGAGTCAATGGTGGCCGAAGGCCTGTTGCACGGCGAAACCCGGTTCCCGGTATCGTTCACACTCGTCACCGCAGTGCTGCTGCTTGCCATCGGCATCTTCGCGATCGTCAGCATGCTGTTCGACATCGGTCTGTTCGGCTGAGGCTGTCTTACCCGAGACCGTCAGGCAGCGATCAATAGACCAAAGGTCCAATGACGCTTGGCGGTGCGTCTATGCGCAAATCGGACTACTGGCCCAACACACGGCAGCGGGAGATCACGCATGGCAAGCAAGACACCCAATATCCTGATTCTCTGGGGTGACGACATCGGCTGGTGGAACATCAGCTACAACAACCGCGGCCAGATGGGGTATCGCACGCCGAACATCGACCGCGTCGCCAACGAAGGCGTGGCCTTCACCGACTACTATGCCCAGCAGAGCTGCACGGCCGGCCGCGCCGCGTTCATCTGTGGGCAGAACCCGGTCCGCACGGGCCTGACCAAGGTGGGCATGCCGGGCTCCGATCTCGGGCTGAGCGCCGAGGATCCGACGATCGCCGACCTGCTGAAGCCGCTCGGCTATGTGACCGGACAGTTCGGCAAGAACCACCTGGGCGACAAAGACGAGTTCCTGCCGACCGCACACGGCTTCGACGAGTTCTTTGGCAACCTGTATCACCTGAACGCCGAAGAGGAACCCGAGAACCCGGACTACCCGAAAGATCCCGCATTCAAGAAGCGCTTTGGTCCCCGCGGCGTGCTGCACGCGTTCGCACAGGGCAACGGGGCGCAGAAGGTCGAAGACACGGGCCCGCTGACGAAGAAGCGCATGGAGACGATCGACGATGAGGTCACCGAGAAGGCGCTTGCATTCATCGACAAGGCGCATGCAGACGGCAAACCGTTCTTCGTGTGGTACAACACGACGGCCATGCACTTCCGGACCCATCGGGCCGAGAAGCACAAGGACAAAAGCGGCCAGGGCTTCTACAACGACGTGATGGTGGCACACGACGAGCACATCGGGCAGATGCTCGACAAGCTCGACGAGCTCGGCATCGCCGAGGACACGATCGTAATGTACTCGACGGACAACGGCCCGCACTACAACACGTGGCCCGACGGTGGAATCACGCCGTTCCGGTCGGAGAAGAACACGAACTGGGAAGGCGCATGGCGCGTGCCGGCGTTTGTCCGGTGGCCCGGGAAGATCGAGCCTGGTTCCGTCCTGAACGGAATCGTTTCGCACCAGGACTGGCTGCCGACACTACTCGCCGCCGCGGGCGAACCCGACGTCAAGCAGAAGCTTGCGAAGGGATACAAGGCCGGCGACAAGACGTTCAAGGTTTACATCGATGGCGAGAACATGTTGCCGTACCTGACGGGCGAGACGGACGAAAGCCCGCGCAAGGAGTTCTACTACATCAGCGATGACGGCGACGTGCTGGCGATGCGGTTAGGCGACTGGAAGCTCGTGCTGATGGAGCAAAGGGCAAAGCAGCTCATGTGCTGGGCGGAGCCGTTCGTACACCTGCGCATGCCGAAGATGTTCCACCTGCGGCGGGACCCTTTCGAGCGTGCGGACGAAAATTCGAATACCTACTGGGACTGGCTGATCTCGCACGCCTACCTGATCTACGAGATGCAGGGCGCGGTCGCCGGGCAGATCGAGAGCTTCCGGAAATTCCCGCCACGCCAGAAGCCCGCATCCTTCAACCTCGATGCGGTGATGGAACAGCTCGAGACCGCGGGAGGTGGCGCACATCACTAGGCTGAACCCGGGCGGCGCCCCTGCCGTAAGGCTGTGTCGGTTCTGTGTCCGGCAAGCCCGGGCACGGCGTCGCGGCACGACGCCACGTCGGTCGCTCGCGACGCGCAGGCTCTTTCGCGGCAATGGCACTCGTGCAGCCCGCACATAGTGGCTCCTCCGCGGAGGAGATCACCGCAGCGGTGCGCCGCTTCTATGAGCGTCACCCCTATCCCCCACCGATCGCGAGTCTCGATCGCGAGCGTTGGAACGACCCCCTGCGACAGCGCGCGAGCTACCACCTGCTCTGGCCGGCGGATTCGTTCCGTGACGACCGATCGGTCCTCGTCGCGGGATGCGGCACGTCGCAGGCTGCGAAGTATGCCATACGCTGGCCACACGCCCGTGTCACCGGCATCGACGTGAGCCGGGGGAGCATCGAGCGCACCGCGGAGCTCGGGCAGAAGTACGGGCTCGCCAACCTCGAGCTTGCAGAGCTTCCCGTCGAGCGCGCGGCCGGGCTGGGTCGCCGGTTCGACCACATCGTCTGCACGGGGGTGCTCCATCACCTGCCGGACCCCGACGCGGCGCTGCAGGCGCTGCACGACGCCCTGGAGCCCCACGGTGCGCTGCATCTCATGGTCTATGCGCCCTACGGCCGAGCGGGCATCTACCTCCTCCGGGAATACTGCCGCCGCCTGGGAGTGGGAGCCTCGTCCCGGGACATTGCCGACCTGGCAGTCACGTTGCGCTCCCTCCCGGACCAGCACCCGCTCTCGCCGCTGCTCCGGAGAGCCTCGGATTTCACGACCGAGGCCGGAATCGCCGATGCATTGCTCAACCCACAGGACCGGCCGTACTCCGTGCCGGAGCTCTTCGATCTCCTGGACCGCAATGCGTTGCAGTTCGGCCGTTGGTTGCGGCAGGCGCCTTACCTGCCGCAATGCGGCGCCGCGGCGGGCATTCCGCATCGCCGCGTGCTGGCACGGTTGCCGGCGCGCGAGCGCTATGCGGCGATGGAGCTCTTTCGCGGCACGATGCTCCGCCACAGCGCGATCGTCTATCGGGCCGACCATCCGGGAGGGCCGCAGAATGTGCAGTTCGACGACGATCGCTGGCTGGGGTACGTCCCTGTTCGCATGCCCGATACGGTCTGCGTGGAACACCGGCTGCCGGCCGGAGCGGCAGGCGTGCTCATCAACCGCGGTCATACCGACACGGACCTTTACCTGCCGATCGACGCGCAACAGAAACGCTGGCTGGCCGCGATCGACGGCAGCCGCCCGATCAACGAGTGGGTAAAGCGCGGCGACACGGAAGCAGCGCGCGTGTTCTTCAAACGCCTCATGCAGCACGACCAGGTCGTGATGGATACATCGGGGTCGCCAGGAGCCAACGCTCCCGGCGGCTGAGAATCAG
>Ga0079224_100009582_pt1 | contig 13223 bp, 14 predicted proteins | sample Stecom2015_FD_80414 | JGI IMG/M metagenome (GOLD analysis project Ga0079224, IMG submission 80414) | Agricultural soil microbial communities from Utah to study Nitrogen management - Steer compost 2015 | ecosystem: Environmental > Terrestrial > Soil > Agricultural land | place: USA: Utah... | reverse complement strand
GCCACCGCCCGGCAGCGACGTGCTGGGTCGAGCTCGGGTGCGAAGCGCTCACCACCGCTCGCCGCGCGTCTTATGGCGTCTGCGGAGGAGCCGGCTGAGCCGGAACGGGCGCGGACTGCGCGGGCTGCGCGGGCTGCGCGGGCTGCGCGGGCTGCGCGGGCTGCGCGGGCGGAGTGGCGGGCTTGGGTGCGGCGGGCGCCGCCGGCGCCGGATCGGTCTGGGGCGCCGGGGCGGGCGCAGCGGGCTTCGGTGCCGGCGCAGCGGGCTTCGGTGCCGGCGCAGCGGGCTTCGGTGCCGGCGCGGCGGGCTTCGGTGCCGGCGCGGCGGGCTTCGGTTCAGGAGCGGCAGGCTGTGGTGCCGGCTCGGTCTCCGATGATGCTGGCGCGGCCTCCTCCTCTGCGGGTGCGTCGGAGGCCGGCTCTTCGGGAGCGACCGGCAGCGTATCGCTCTGCGTTGCGGGCTCCTCGGGCGGCGGGATCGGGGTGTTGGCGTTCGCGCCAGCGGGCGCGAGCGGCAGCGGTGTCGCCTCCGTAGCCCCCACCGCCGCGCGGCGCTCGAGCGATTCGTCCGTCGACGACGAGAAGTACGCCAGGGTCAGGCTGGTCACGAAGAAGATGGCCGCCGTCACCCACGTCGTCTTCGTCAAGAAGTTGCCAGCGCCGCGCCCCCCGAAGACTTGCTGCGCCGCAGCGCCCGAGAACGCACCGAGCCCGCCGCTCTTGCCGGGCTGCAGAAGCACCACCAGCATCAGGAAAATGCACGCGACCACGTGCACGACGGTGATGGGGGTGGTGAGGATCTCGATCATGGCGCGGCTTTCTACGCCGAAACCCGGTGGGGTGCCACTCCCGACCGCATGCGGCCGGGAGGGATTGACTCCGAGCTCAGGCGCTCTTCGGTGCGGCGGCGACGATCTTGGCGAAGGAGTCGATCTGTAGCGAGGCGCCGCCGACCAGCGCGCCGTCCACGTCCGGGCAACCCAAGAGACCGGCCGCGTTGTCCGGCTTGACGCTGCCGCCGTAGAGGATGCGGGTGCGCTGCGCCAGTTCGGCCGAGCGTTCCGTCAGGCGCTTGCGCAGCGCTCCGTGCACCTCCTGAGCCTGCTCGGGGCCGGCGACCTTGCCGGTGCCAATAGCCCAGACGGGCTCGTAGGCCACCACCGCGAACCCCGGCTTTTCAGCCAAGATTTGGCTCACGGCGTCGAGCTGACGGAAACACACCTCGAGCGTGGTCCCGGCTTCGCGCTGCTCGAGCGTCTCACCGATGCAGACGATGGGGCGCAGCCCTGCGTCGATCGCTGCCCGCGTCTTCTCGGCGATGAACGCGTCCGTTTCACCGAAGTGCTGCCGCCGTTCGCTGTGACCGAGGATCACCCAGCGGCAGCCCGCCTCGAGCAGCATGGGCGCGCTCACCTCACCGGTGAACGCCCCCTCCGGCTTCGGGTACAGGTTCTGGCCCCCAAGCTCGATGCGACTGCCCTCGAGCACCGTGGCGACCGCGGCCAGCGCCGTGAACGGCGGACAGACCACGACGTCGACGCCGGGGACGTCTCCGCAAGCCTTTACCAGCCCCTCGGCGAGCTCGCAGCCGGACGCGCCGCTGCGATACATCTTCCAGTTGCCGGCGATCAGCTGATCACGGTCGCTCATGATCGCACCGAGCGCAACGCTTCCACGCCGGGCAGCTGCTTGCCTTCGAGCAGCTCCAGGGCGGCCCCACCGCCGGTGGAGACGAAGTCGATCTTCGCCACCAGCTCTTCCCCGGCCTGGCGCACGGCCGCCGCGCTGTCGCCGCCACCGATGACGGTGAAGCCCGAGGCCTCGGCCATCGCCGCTGCGATGGCGTTCGTGCCGCCGGAGAAGGCCTTGCTCTCGAACAGGCCCATCGGGCCGTTCCAGAAGATGGTCTTGGCGCCGCGGATCTGACCGGAGAACGCCTTGACCGTCTCCGGCCCGACGTCGAGCGCCATCTTCCCGTCCGGGATCGCGCCGACGCTCACGGTCTGCCCTGCCTGCGCCTCCAGGTTGTCGGCCACCACGACGTCGGTGGGCAACAGCACGGAGACGCCCTTCTTCTCGGCCTTCTCGAGCAGGGTGCGGCCCGGCGCGAGCCAGTCCTGCTCGACGCGGGACGCCTTCATGTTCGCGCCGCGCGCAGCGAGCAGCGTGTTCGCCATGGCGCCGCCGATGCACAGCGCGTTGCACTTTTCGAGCAGCGCTTCGATGACGCCGATCTTGTCCGCCACCTTGGCGCCGCCGAGCACCGCGACGAAAGGCCGCTCGGGGGTGTCGACGATCCGGGCAAGCGACGTGAGCTCGTCGCGCACGAGGTAGCCCATGGCGCGGTCGCGCATCATCCGCGGCAGCGCGTCCACCGAAGCGTGCGCGCGGTGGGAGGAGCCAAAGGCGTCATTGACATACACGTCGCACAGCGCCGAAAGCTCCCGGGCGAAGGCCTCGTCGTTCTTCTCCTCCTCGGCATGGAAGCGGAGGTTCTCGAGCAGGCAAACTTGCCCGGAACGCAGGTCGGCGACGACCTTCTTGGCCGCGTCCCCGACGCAGTCGTCCGGCACCAGCACGTCCCAGCCCGTCAGCTCGGCGAGGCGCTTGCCCACCGGCTCCATGCTGTATTCGGGAGCGCGCTTGCCCTTGGGGCGGCCGAGGTGGGAGGCCAAGATGACCTTGGCCCCCTTGTCGACCGCGTAGCGGATCGTCTTCAGCGCGGCCCGGATGCGCTCGTCGTCGGTGATTTCGCGAGTCTTCTTGTCCTGCGGGACGTTGAAATCCACACGGATGAACACTCGCTGGTTTTGCAGCTCGAGGTCTTCGATCGAACGGATATTTTCGAGTCGGTTCATGGGTCCAGTCCGGGTCGCGTTGAGTCGGATCGAGCCGTTCAGCCCTTTGCCACGAGCAGGACCAGATCGAGCATGCGATTGGCGAAGCCCCACTCGTTGTCGTACCAGGAGAAGATCTTGGCGAAGCGATCGCCGAGGATCTTGGTCTGGGTGGCGTCGAAGATGCTCGAGCCGGGGTGTCCGATGAAGTCGCTCGAGACGAGCTCCTCCTCGGTGTAATAGAGGAAGCCCTTGAGCGGGTCGCTCTCCGCGGCCTTCTTCATGGCAGCGTTGATCGACTCGACGCTGACCGGCTTCTCCGTGGTGAGGGTCAGATCGACCAGCGACACATCGATGGTCGGCACGCGCACGGCCAGGCCGTCGAACTTGCCCTTGAGCTCCGGGATCACCTCGCTCAGCGCCTTGGCGGCGCCGGTCGTGCTCGGGATCATGCTCACCGCGGCGGCGCGGGCCCGGCGCAGATCCCCTTTGCGGTGGGGCAGGTCGAGCAGGCTCTGGTCGTTGGTGTAGGAGTGGACCGTCGTCATCAGGCCGCGCTCCACGCCGAAGTTGTCCAGCATGACCTTGGCCACGGGGGCCAGGCAGTTGGTCGTGCACGAGCCGTTGGAGATGAACTGGTGCTTGGCCGAGTCGTACAGATGGTGGTTGACGCCCATCACGACGGTGATGTCATGGTTCTTGGCGGGGGCGCTGATGACGACCTTCTTGGCGCCCGCCTCCACGTGGCCCACGGCCTTCGTCTTGTCCGTGAAGATGCCGGTGCACTCCAGCACGATGTCGACGCCCTGGCTCTTCCAGGGCAGCTCCTTCGGATCCTTGATGGCCGTGACGGCGATGTCCTTGCCGCCAACGCTCAGGCCCGAGTCCTTGCTGCCGACCGCGGCCGCCTTGAAGGTGCGGTGGATCGAGTCGTACTTCAGTAGGTGAGCCAGCGTCCTGGTGTCGGTCAGGTCGTTGATGCCAACGATCTCCACGTCCGAAATTTTGCGCTCGACCAGGGCGCGCAAAACGCAGCGCCCGATGCGGCCAAAACCGTTGATGCCAATCTTGGTTGCCATGAATACTCCTCGCGGGGGGGGTGTCCGCGATCGCACGCCCGGAGGCGTGCACGCGACAGGGGTGCGCGAACGCGCCGAGCCGCCATCGGGTCGGCGCGACGGGCGGAACCTAGCTAGGCGCCGTTCCCCGGTCAAGCTGTGCCGCGCGTTCCAAGCTAGGGGCTCGCCCGGGACGGGTGCACGTCCTGGTCGCTGCTTGGGGAAACGGACGACAGGCCGCGCCGTCGGGCGTTTTTGGCTTTGACATGCGGCGGATCGCTCGGAAACGATCGAGGGCGATGCGGATCCTATTGATGCGCCACGCGGCGGCGGTCGATGGCGGGCCGGACCTGCCCGACGAGCAGCGGTTTTTGAGCGGAACGGGCCGAGAGACGGCGCGCCGGGTGGGCGCCCGCCTCGAGCAGGAGGGCGTCGACGTTCAGGCGATCCACACCAGCCCGTTGGTGCGCGCGGTTCAGACGGCCGAGCTCTTGGCGGCGGCGCTCGGTTACTCGGGGGAGGTGCGGTCGCTTTCGTCGCTCGCCCCCGGCTACCCGCCCCGCCTCGTCGCCGACGCGCTCGACCCGAGCGCTGGCACGGTGCTGCTCGTCGGGCACGAGCCGGGGATTTCCGCGCTGGCTGCACTGCTGATCGCACGACCAGGATTCCCCCCCTTCCGTCCCGCCCAGGTGACGCTGCTCGAACGTGGGGCGGTCTCTTGGGCGTTGAACCCCACCACCCTGGAGCTCGACCACGTGCTCGTCGCTTGAGCGTGGCTCAGCGCTGACCGCGGTCGATGAGCGACCGCAGCTTGTTCGACAGCTCGAGCGGTCCGAACGGCTTCTGGACGAAGTCGAGCCGGGCGTCGTCGACCCCCGGCGCCTTGACGATACCTTGTTCGGCGTAGCCAGACATCAGCAGCGCCGGACCGACGAAACCGCGTTGGCGAAGCTGCAGGATCAGCTCGGGCCCGCTCACGCCAGGCATGCCGACGTCGCTCAGCACGACCTGCACGTCCTGGCAATGGTGGGCAAAGATCCCGAGCGCCTCGGCGGCGCTGCTGGCGGTCAGGACGCGGTAGCCCAAGCTGCGCAGGATGGCCAGCACGCTGCGACGCACCATATCGTCGTCTTCGACGAGCAGCACCGTCTCGGTGCCCCCAGCGACCTCCGTCGGCCCAGAAGAGCGCGGCTCCGCGGCCACCTCTCCGACGAACCGCGGCAGCCAGACCTCGAACCGGGTGCCGCGGTCCCCGCGCGGCTCCACCAGCACCTCCCCACCGCTCTGCTTCACGATGCCATACACGGTCGCGAGCCCGAGGCCGGTCCCCTTCCCTGGCTCTTTGGTGGTGAAGAAGGGCTCGAAGACGTGCTTGACCAGCTCGTCAGGGATGCCGCTGCCCGTGTCGGCGACCGACAGCACCACGTAGTCGCCCGCTTCCATTGCCGCTGCGGGGACGCCGGTCCGATTGTGGGTCGCGATCGTGACCGAGCCGGGCCCGGTGATGGCGTCCCGAGCGTTGGCGACCAGATTGACCAACACCTGCTCGAGCTGGCTCGGGTCGGCAGACACGTCCCACAGATCTCCGGACAAGCGGAGATCGAGCGTCACCTGCTCCCCCAGCAAGCGTTCGAGGATGGTGCGCACGCCATGGACGCAGTCGTTCAGCCCCAGCACGCGGGGAGACAGCACCTGCTTGCGGCTGAACGCCAAGAGCTGCCGTGTGAGCCCCGCGGAGCGTTCGGCGGCGCCCTGGATCTCTTGCAGGCGACGCCGGCACTCCGCTTCGTCGTGCTCGCGTGACAACAAGAGCGAGCAGCTCGAGAGCATGACCGTCAACAAGTTGTTGAAGTCGTGAGCAATGCCTCCGGCGAGGCGCCCCACGGACTCCATCCGCTGCGCGTGGCGGACCTGGTCTTCCAGGTGCCGCCGCCGCTCGGCCGCGAGCATGCGCTCGGTAACGTCGAGCACGCCGATGGACAGCCCGATGATGTCACCCTCGTCGCCGACGACCGGCTCGTGCGTGGCTTCGAACCAGCGCGTGGATCCGTCGGGCTTCGGGACCGCCGTGACGCTGGTATGCGAGGCGCCGCTGAGCACCTGCTCGAAGAGACGCCGCATTTCGTGCCGATCGAAGCGGCTGAACAGCTCATCGAACGGCACGCCCGCCCGCAGCTCGAGCCCCAACATCTCCCGCGCCCAAGCTTGGCAGACCCGGTTGAACAGCAGAAGGCGCCGTTGCCGGTCGAGGATCATGAAGGCCTGGCGCGAGTTTTCGAACACCGCACGTAGCAGCGACTCGTTCGAAATCGTCTTGGCCCGGGCCGGCCTCACCCTCTTGATCGCGGAGCTCGACTCCGCCTCCGGCTCACGCGAGAAGCCTGGCGCCGGAGCGGGAATCGATGCGCGTGGATCGAAAGAACGAGACAAATAGGGTCAGACTCCTCGCCGAATAGCCCCTCACGCTTCGCCCGGTTCTCGATCCAGCGCAATCGGGCGATCTCCGTAGCGACGCGCTTTGTCCGGATAAGGTACGAGCCGGTCCGCCGCGCGACGACACGGGTGCGGCGTTCTCAATGGAAGTTTTGATTGGCCCACACGCGGCCATCCTCGAGCTCGAAGAACCCGCAAGCCACTCGTGAGTACTGCGTGCTCGCCATGTTCAGGTAGTGGCCGTGTTCGGGGAACGAGCCAGGACCTTCGTCCCACATCGTCTGCAGGCAGTCGCCAACGATGGAGTCCAGGTCGCGGCGCCTGAGACAGGTATTTTGAGCTCGCTCGTCGCACCTTCCGAAGCTTGCGTGGCCCTCGTTCTGCTGAGCGTCGATGCGGGCTTGTTCGTCGGCGCAACCTTCCCCCTCCAGCCAACGCTCGTACGGCGGCTTGCCCTCGGTCGCCCGGTAGGCGTTGATGCGATCGACGCAAGCTTGCCGCGCGGCGTCGATCGCATCGGCTGGGATCGAGCTCCCCCCCGGCGCCGGCTCATGACCCTCGGAGCTCGAGCAACCGGCCGCGCCTGCGATCGTTGCCCCGATCAACACGACTCGACACCACGACCGAAGCGGCATGTCGCGTCTTGCGGAGCAAACCTTGGGCCAAAGTCACCACGTCGGCGGCTCAAGGCGTCGACGGGTTCGGCGCCGCTCGAGCCGAGGAGCGGCGCCCCCGCCCCCGGGGGCTGAGGGCACCACGCCCCTGGTTCGGGTCTCCGGCATGCCCAGTGGACGCCGCGGTGTGCCAGAACTTCGCCCTGCGGCCGGCCCTCGACTACCCTGCGCGCGTGCTCGGTAAGCTCGGACGGCGTGCCCTCGACGTGATCGTGCTGGTCTTTGCCGCGCTCGGCTTCGTCTACGTACCGCTCGGACAGCGCACCGGGCTCGAGCACGTCCGCGCGATCTTCTCCACGCCGGAGGCCGAGCGGGCGGGGCGCGAGCTCGAGGAGGCGGTGATCGGCCTCGGCGACGAGCTCCGAGAGCGCAGGGGCGCAGGAGCCCCCCGCAAGCCGCCGAAGCCGAGAGCGACGGACCTGTCCCGGACCAGCCTGTCGACCGAGCCGCTGATGTGCCAGGCGCCCGAAGCGGATCGGGCTCCCGGCACCTCCCCCACCCTGCGCCAGCAGCCGTGGCGGTGATCCGCGGGCGCGGTCAGCGCGAGGTCGACGGGCGCTCTTGCGGTGCCGGCCGGGGCGCGTCCGGGTGCTCGTTGTAGTAGGCGTCCAGGCTCTCTTTGCTGATCCGCACCGCCACGTCGCCCTCCCGCTCGATCTTGGCCTGACACCCCAAACGCGAGTTGATGCGGACGTCGAAGGCCTTGTCGAGGATGTCCTCCTCGTCCTCCTCGGCTTCCGACAAGAGCTCCTGCCCGGTCTCGACGTAGACGTGGCAGGTGGAGCAAGCGCACACCCCGCCGCAGGCGTCGCCTTCCGGGGCCCCGACCTTCTTCGCGGCGCCCAGGATCGAGGACCCGACGGGCACCTCCACCTCCAGCTCTTGATCGATGAATCGTACCTTGGGCATCAGCGCGCCTCTTTCGTGTCCTCGTCGCCAGCTCGGTGGCCGTGCCGCTCGAGGTGCGCTTCCACGCCCTCGGCCTGGGCCACGTCCTTTTCGACCTCGCCGACGGCCTTGCCCGCGATCGCCGCCTGGATTGCGCGGTTCATGCGGCGCCCTGCCCAGTCGTGGGTGGCGGCGTCCAGCGCGTCGAGCTTGAGCTGCACGACGCCGGCGCGCCCGGCGCTCTGCACCGCCGCCTCGAGCTCTTCCATCGCGGCGTCCACGCGACGACGCTCCTCCGCCGGCAGCAGGTCGCCGTCGTCCAACAGGCCTTTGCGGGTCGCCAACAGCAAGCGCGAGGCCTCCACCCGCGCCTCCACCAGCCGCCGCGCCGCGAAATCTTCTTCACCGTGGTCGAGCGCGTCGATCAGCATCTGCTCCACCTCGTCGTCGCTCAAGCCGTAGCTCGGTTTGACCTCGACGTGCTGCTCGATGCCGGTGGTGAGCTCGCGCGCGCTGACCTTCAGCAGATTGTTTTCGTCCACGTCGAAGGCCACCTCGAGCCGAGCCATCCCCGCCGGCATGGGTGGGATGCCCTTGAGGGTGAAGCGCGCCAGCGATCGGCAGTCCTTGGCGAGCTCACGCTCCCCCTGGACGACGTGGATCTCGAAGCCGGTCTGGTTGTCGGCGTAGGTCGTGAACACGCTCTTGGCACCGGCGGGGATGGTGAGATTGCGCGGCAGGATCTTGTCGACGCCGCCGCCCATGGTCTCGATCCCGAGCGACAGCGGCAGGACGTCGAGCAGCAGCACCTCGTCGCTCGCCTGCGCCAACAGCTCGGCTTGGATGGCGGCGCCGTAGGCGACCACCCGGTCCGGATCGATGTCGCCGAGCGGCTTTTGCCCGAACAGCTCCTCGACATAGCTGTGGACCCTCGGCACGCGCGTGGCGCCGCCCACCAAGATCACCCCGTCGATCGCGCTCGCGCTCGAGCCGGCGTCGCGCAGGGCGCGGCGGCAGACTCGACCGGTGCGTTCGAGCAGCGGCTGGATCATGCTGTCGAACGTCGCCCGCGACAGCTCGTAGCTCGCCTCACCGCCCCCTCGCTTGGGGAGCTGCACGACGACCCGGTCCTCATCGGTGAGCACGTGTTTGGCCTGCCGCGCCGCGTCCAGCGCGATACTGACGACCTCGCTCGTACGGGTGCTCGGCTCCGTGCAGCCCATCGCCACGAGCATTTGTTCCGCGATCAGCCGGTCCATGTCGTCGCCGCCGAGCGCGCTGTCGCCGCCGGTGCTCTTCACCTGGAAGACACCGTCATCGAGCAGCAGGATCGTGACATCGAAGGTCCCGCCGCCAAGATCGTAGACGGCGAAGGTGCCGTTCTTCTTCTGGTCCAGGCCGTAAGCGAGCGCGGCGGCCGTCGGCTCGTTCAAAAGCCGCAGTACCTCGAGCCCCGCGAGCCGCCCGGCGTCGCGCGTGGCCTGGCGCTGGGCGTCGTCGAAATACGCCGGCACCGTCAGGACCACGCCGCCGACGTGCGTCAGCTGGTCGACCGCGCTCTGCTTCAAGCTGCGCAGGATCTCCGCGCTCACCTCGACCGGCGTCACGCTGCGCCCTTGCCCCAGATCGAAGCGGACCACCGCCGCCTCCGCCTCGCTCTCCGGCCGCTTGAAGCGGTAGGCGCCGAGCTCCTCGGGGTCGACGTCCTTCGCCCCGCGCCCCATGAAGCGCTTCACGCTCTGCAGCGTGCGCTCCGGCTGCCGGGTGGCGTAGCTCGTCGCCGCCGCGCCGACCAAAATGCTGCCGTGCTCGCCGTAGTGGACGACCGACGGGAGCAGCGCCGTGCCGTCGCACGTGGTCAGCGTGACGGGACGGCCGTCGCGGACGTACGCCACCAGCGAATGCGTTGTCCCCAAGTCGATGCCGATCGGCTTGGGGGGCGCCTTGGGATCGAAAATATCGAGCAGTACCACCGTGTTTCCTTGGGCGATCTCTCTCGCCTTCGGGCCGGTTCAACGAGCAAACGGGTCGAACCGACCGCTACTAGAACAACTCTTCTTCGATGAGCGCTGCCTCCTCCAGGAAGCGGCGCTGGTAGCGCAGCCGGCCGAGCAAGTCGAGCAACCTGTCGCGGTGCTCGGACGGGTGCTGCCGCGCGTCGGCGAAAGCCTCGCCGAGCGCCGCCAAAGTCTTTCGCTCCTCGCCGGCGACCTCGGCGGCGAGCGTCGAGAGCGCGGCGCCGTCCTTCGCGGCCCGCGCTTGCGCGAGCCGCTCGCGCCCCTCCATCACCGCCATCAAGAGCTCCGGGCTCGCCTTCGGCTCTTGCCCCTCCGCCGCGTCGATCCCCAGATGCCGCAGCAGCGCCTCGGCCCGCAGGACCGGATCGCGAAGGTGTCGAAACGCCTCGTTGACCTCGATGGCGCGGCTCAGCGCCTGCCGGCGCGCGCCCGCGGACTTGTCCTGATGCCGATCCGGATGCAGGGCGCGGCTCAAGTCCCGATGCCGTCGCTCGAGCGCGGCCAGATCGATCTCGAAGCCGGGTTCCACCCCCAGAGTGATGAACGGATCGGCAGGCACACCACTACGACTTGACGGTGAATGAGTGGCCGCAGCCACAACGAGAGGCCTCTTGAGGGTTTCTGAACTTGAAGCCCTGGAACATCAGCGTCTGCTCGTAGTCGAGCACCGTGCCGGCCAAGAACACGAAGCTCTTCTTGTCGACCACGAAGCGCACCCCCTCCACCTCGTACACGCGGTCGCGCTCCCGTGGGGGACTGTCCTCGAACTGGATCACGTAGCTGTAGCCGGCGCAGCTACCGCCCTTGATCCCGAGCCGGATCGCCGCGTCGGGAGTGCCGCGAGCCGCGAGCTTCTTGCGCGCGTGCTCGACGGCCTTCTCGGTGATGGTCAGGCCGCGCTCGGGCGCCCGCTCCTCGGCGGGGGGCTGCTTGCGCTCGGTCTGGCTGCTGGTTTCCGGTTGATTCATGGGGGTGCTTCGCGCCGGCGGGCCGGCAACTGGGGGTTATCCGTGGGCTTCTTTCGCAGGCTCTGCCGCCCCGTCGAGGGCGCGACGGGCCGCACGCTTCTTCTTGTAGTCTTCGATCGCGCTCTTGATGGCGTCCTCGGCCAACACCGAGCAATGGATCTTCACCGGCGGCAGGTTCAGCTCCTCGGCGATCTGGCTGTTTTTGATCTCGGCCGCCTCGTCGACGCTCTTGCCCTTGATCCACTCGGTGGCGAGCGACGACGACGCGATGGCCGAACCGCAGCCGAACGTCTTGAACTTGGCGTCTTCGATCACGCCGGCGTCGTTCACCTTGATCTGCAGCCGCATCACGTCGCCGCACGCGGGGGCACCGACGAGGCCGGTGCCCACCGACTCATCGCTGTTGTCGAGCGTGCCGACGTTGCGGGGGTTCTCGTAGTGTTCGATGACTTTCTCGCTGTACGCCATGAATCGCTGTCCTCTCGCTTCCTAAACCCTGTGAACGGCTCCCTCAGTGGGCCGCCCACTGAATGCTCTTCAGATCCACGCCCTGCTGGTACATTTCGTAGAGCGGCGACATGTCGCGCAAACGCTTGACCTTGTCCACCACCAGATCGGCCACGTAGTCGACCTCTGCCTCGGTGTTGAAGCGGCCGAGGCCGAACCGGATCGACGAGTGGGCCAGGTCCTCGTCGAGGCCCATCGACCGCAGCACGTAGCTTGGCTCCAGGCTCGCGCTGGTGCACGCCGAGCCGCTCGACACCGCCACGTCCTTGATCGCCATCATGAGCCCCTCCCCTTCGACGAACGCGAAGGAGATGTTCAAGTTGCCCGGCAGCCGCTGCTCCGGATGACCGTTCAGCTGCACCGCGTCCAGCCGCGCGGCGATCGACTGGTGCAGGCGGTCGCGCAGCGCCCGCAGCCGCTCGTTCTCCTGCTTGCCTTCCTTTATCAGGATCTCCGCCGCCTTCGCGAACCCAACGATGCCGGGCACGTTCAGGGTGCCGGAGCGATTGCCGCGCTCGTGCCCGCCGCCGTCCATCTGCGCCGCCAGGCGCACCCGCGGCTTCGAGCGCCGGACGTAGAGCGCGCCAACGCCTTTGGGACCGTAGATCTTGTGCGCCGTGATCGACGCCAGATCCACGTTCATCTTCTTCACGTCGAACGGCACCTTGCCGACGCCCTGCACGGCGTCGCAGTGCAGGAGCACGCCCTTGCTGCGGGTGATCCGGCCGATCTGCTCGATCGGCTGCACCGTGCCGACCTCGTTGTTGGCAAGCATCACGCTGACCAAGATCGTCTTGTCGGTGATGGCGGCCTCGATCGCCGCCGGGTCCACGATCCCGTCCTTGCCGACGTCGACGTAGCTGACCTGGTAGCCCTGCTTCTCGAGGCGCTTGCAGGAGTCGAGCACTGCCTTGTGCTCGATGGTCGTGGTCACGATGTGATTGCCGCGGCTCTGGTAGTACTCGGCCACGCCCTTGATGGCGAGGTTGTCGCTCTCCGTCGCCCCCGAGGTGAACGCGATCTCCTTGCCGGAGTCGGCGCCGATGAGCTGGGCCAAGGTATCCCTGGCGGCGTCCACCGCCGCCTCCGCCGTCCAGCCGAAGGCGTGCGTGCGGCTGGCGGCGTTGCCGAACCGCTCGGTGAAATAGGGCAGCATCGCCTCCAGCACCCGCGGGTCGAGCGGCGTCGTGGCGTGGTTGTCCATGTAGATGGGCAGCTTCAGGGACATATCGTGTTCGTTCTCGCTTCTTCTATCAGGCGTGTATCAAATGGCAGACGTGTATCCGTGGGGCCATCAGCCGTGGGCGTGCGCCCCCGCGATCAACTCCGGCGCGTCCGCCGGCTCCGCATGCCGCTCGCAGCTCGTGCACGAGTCGGCGGGCACCTGGGGCTCGCACTTCGAGTCACAGGTGTTCAAAAACGCGAGGCTCGCCTCGAGCTCCGCCTCGAGCTCCGAGAGCTCCCGGATCTTCTGCCGCGTCTGCTCGAGCTTCTCGCCGTAGACGCGCCGCAGCGTCGCCGCCGCGAACATCGCCGAGTCCGACCCCTCCTGCTGCCGCACCAGCTCCTGGATCTCCCCGAGCGACAGCCCCAAGCTCTGCAGCTTCGTGATCCAGCGCACCCTGAGCAGCGCGTCGCTCGCGAACAGCCGGTACCGGCCCTTGGAGCGGTCGTGCGGCTTCAAGAGCCCCATGTCCTCATAGAGGTGGATGGCGCGGACCGTCTTGCCCGTCGCCTTGGCGAGCTCCCCCACCAGCAAGAGATCCTCGTCCTCGCGCGCCTCCCGGCTCGCCGCCGCGTCAGCGCCCGCCGCCGCGTCAGCGTTCGCCGCCGCGTCAGCG
>Ga0079224_100009580_pt1 | contig 13224 bp, 13 predicted proteins | sample Stecom2015_FD_80414 | JGI IMG/M metagenome (GOLD analysis project Ga0079224, IMG submission 80414) | Agricultural soil microbial communities from Utah to study Nitrogen management - Steer compost 2015 | ecosystem: Environmental > Terrestrial > Soil > Agricultural land | place: USA: Utah... | reverse complement strand
TAGTATCGGATACTGAAAATATATGGCAAAGGAGGTATCTTGTTATCACTGCGGAAACAGTTGTAACGAAGGCGAGATCGTTACTGACGGAAAGAATTTTTGTTGCAACGGTTGTAAAACCGTTTACGAAATTTTTGCCGCCAGCGACCTTACTTGTTATTACGATTTGCAACAATCTCCGGGGGCTATTCCCAAGGAAATAAAAGGGAAATACGATTTTTTAGACAACCCGGATATCGCCTCCAAAATCCTTGAGTTTGACGATGATAAACTGCAAATTGTTTCACTCTACATACCTCATATTCACTGTAGTTCGTGTATTTGGATTTTAGAAAATCTAAACAAACTCAACCCGGAAATTACCTCCTCGCAAGTAAATTTTCCAAAAAAAATCGTTCGCATACAGTTTAAAAAACAGGGAGTTTCTCTCAAAGAAGTAGTGCTTTTACTGTGTAGCATCGGCTATGAACCCTATATCAGTTTGGAGAATTACGAAGGAAAACCCAGGGTCACCGACCGCAGTTTGCTATACAAACTAGCCACTGCGGGATTTGCCTTTGGAAATATCATGTTTTTATCCTTTCCCGAATATTTTGACTTCAACGATCTTTGGCTTGAACAATACAAACATTTGTTCCGTTGGATGATGTTTGCTTTTTCGGTGCCGGTGTTGTTGTACTCTGCCTCGGGTTATTTTGTTTCGGCTTATTTAGGGTTGAAAAGGGGCTTTTTAAACATCGATGTGCCTTTGGCTTTGGGAATACTGGTTTTGTTTGTTCGCAGTGTGGTAGAAATTTCTTTCGACTGGGGTTCGGGGTTTTTTGACAGTTTTTCGGGTTTGGTATTTTTTATTTTGTTAGGAAAATATTTCCAACAACGCACCTATAATTTTCTTTCATTTGAAAGGGATTACAAATCGTATTTCCCCATCGCTGTAACTCGCATTCGCGACGGTATAGAAGAATCGGTGCCGGTGTACGACATTCAAAAGGGCGATAGATTACTGATTAGAAACGAAGAACTCATCCCGGTGGACGGTATTTTGATTAAAGGAAACGGGAGGGTGGATTACAGTTTTGTCACGGGAGAATCCGTTCCTGTACGAAAAGAATCAGGTGATAAAATATTTGCCGGAGGCAAACAAATAGCAGGCCTCATAGAGATGGAAAGCTTGAAATCGGTATCACAAAGCTACCTTACCCAACTATGGAGCAACGATGTTTTTAACAAAGACAAAGAACACGCATTTGTGGGGTTGACCAACCAAGTGAGCAAATATTTTACCATCGTCATTCTTATCATAGATTTTGTTTCGTTGGGAATTTGGACGTATTTAGGTAATTTCCCGGTAGCCATTCAGGCATTTACAGCGGTTTTAATCATTGCCTGCCCCTGTGCCTTGGCCATGTCAGTGCCGTTTACCATGGGAAATATGCTTCGTATTTTCGGGCGCCTCAAATTTTATCTAAAAAACGCTAATGTCATTGAGAAACTGGCAGCGATTGACACTATCATTTTTGACAAAACCGGAACGATTACCACCGGCACCAAAAGCAATATCAGTTATGATGGTGTGCCGCTCACTCACGAAGAAGCTGCGTTGCTCAAATCTACGTTGCGAACCTCAAACCACCCGCTCAGTCGTTCGCTTTACGCTATTTTAAAAGAAAACGACATTCTTACCTTAGACGAATACCAAGAGCATTTGGGGCAGGGTTTACAAGCTCAGGCCAACGGAAACAGCATTAAAATAGGTTCGTCTGATTTTGTAAATAAAAAGTCGGCTCCCTCTGAAAAAGTATACCACGAAACCTCCGTGCATATCAGCACCAACGATACTTACAAAGGAAAATTTGTTTTCAAAAATCAATACCGTGAAAATGTAAAAGAAACTTTTGAAATTTTGGGTAAAAACTATCATTTGGCCATACTATCGGGAGACAACGAAGGTGAAAAAATATACCTTCGCGAAATTTTACCCCCACAAACTGAACTGGCTTTCAACCAAAAACCAGACGACAAATTAAAGCATATTGAACATCTGCAGAATTTCGGTCATCGAGTAATGATGGTAGGAGACGGGCTAAACGACGCCGGAGCTTTACAACAAAGCGATGTGGGAATAGCTATTTCGGAGAATGTCAATGTTTTCTCTCCCGCCTGCGACGGAATTTTGGATGCGTCCAAGTTTAAAGAGCTTCCTCATTACATCCGAGCGTCCAATACTGCCATTAAAATTGTCAAAGCGAGTATTACCATCTCATTTTTATACAATATAGTGGGCCTGTACTTTGCGGTTACCGGACAATTAGCCCCGGTAGTAGCTGCCATTATCATGCCCATGAGTTCGATTAGCGTAGTAGCATTTACGACTGTAATGACTAACTTAACAGGAAGAAAATTGAGATAAAAAATTAGGTCGATTTTAGACTGTCTCTAAATAGACAAATATGACTAATGTCATTTTTTGACGTAGCGTCGAAAAGTATTTTTGATAGCAAATTCAGTCGCATGAGCGTAATATACTTAACCTTAGCAATAAGTACCTTGGTAGCTATTGTCTTTTTCTTCATTTTTATTTTAAGTGTGAAAAAAGGACAGTATGACGACACCTATACCCCATCGGTAAGGATGCTTTTTGAAGACGAACTCGTAAAGGATAAAAATAAAATCGATATACAAGAAACCTCAACTAAAAAGTCCACTAATAAAGAAAACTAATTATGGAAGTACAGCAGTTTTATTATGATAACAAAATCGTAAAGAAGTTTATTTACGCAACGATACTCTGGGGCGTCGTGGGAATGGCCGTGGGATTGTTGCTTGCTTTTATGTTTTTATTCCCCAATCTTACCGAAGGTATCTCTTGGCTTAGCTTTGGACGGCTAAGACCCTTACATACCAATGCGGTGATTTTTGCTTTTGTGGGGAACGCTATTTTTGCAGGGGTCTATTACTCATTACAAAGGCTCTTAAAAACCCGGATGTATAGTAACTTTTTGAGTAATTTCAACTTCTGGGGATGGCAACTTATCATTGTTTCGGCAGCACTCACACTACCTTTGGGATTTACCACTTCAAAAGAATATGCTGAACTCGAATGGCCTATCGATATTGCTATTGCATTAGTTTGGGTGGCTTTTGGGGTGAATATGATTGGTACCATCTTACGAAGAAGACAACGGCATTTGTACGTGGCTATCTGGTTTTATTTAGCCACTTTTGTGACTGTAGCTGTACTCCATATTTTCAACAGCTTATCGCTTCCGGTAGATTTCTTAAAAAGTTATTCGGTATATGCCGGAGTACAAGACGCATTGGTGCAATGGTGGTACGGACATAATGCCGTGGCATTTTTCTTGACCACGCCCTTTTTGGGTTTGATGTACTACTATGTGCCCAAAATTGCTGATCGCCCCATATACTCCTACCGCTTGTCCATTGTACACTTTTGGTCATTAATCTTTATCTACATTTGGGCAGGTCCTCACCACTTGTTATACACTGCTTTACCCACCTGGGCACAAAGCTTGGGGGTAACCTTCTCGATCATGTTGATAGCTCCTTCTTGGGGTGGTATGATCAACGGACTTTTAACCTTAAGAGGTGCTTGGGACAAAGTACGTACCGATCCCACTCTCAAATTTATGGTGGTAGCTATCACCGGTTACGGTATGGCCACTTTTGAAGGCCCGATGTTATCGCTTAAAAATGTCAATGCAATTGCCCACTTTACCGACTGGATTATTGCACACGTACACGTAGGTGCCTTGGCGTGGAACGGATTTTTAACCTTCGGTATGGTATATTGGTTGGTACCCAAACTTTTTAAAACCAAATTATACTCCACTGCCTTAGCCAATACCCACTTCTGGTTAGGAACCCTCGGAATTGTTTTATACGCTCTGCCGATGTACGTAGCCGGCGTGGTTCAGGCTTCTATGTGGAAACAATTCAACCCCGACGGAACTTTGGTTTACGGTAACTTTATGGAAACCGTTACCGAAATTATCCCGATGTACTGGATGCGTGCCATAGGCGGTAGCTTATACATCTTGGGTATGTTTATATTACTCTACAACATTATCAAAACCATCAAAAGCGGTAGTGCTGTCACCGACGAGTTGGCTGAAGCCGCTCCTCTCGAAAAAGTTTCTAAAAGACGTGTTTCCGGTGAGGGGTATCACTCTTGGTTAGAAAGAAGACCGGTACAACTTACCATTTTTGCAACCATTGCCATCTTAATCGGTGGAATTGTGCAAATTGTTCCGACCATAGTCGTCAAATCAAACATTCCTACTATCACGAGTGTGCATCCTTATACACCCTTGGAGCTCGAAGGAAGAGACCTCTACATCCGGGAAGGCTGTGTGGGCTGTCACTCACAAATGGTTCGGCCTTTTAGGAGTGAAACCGAGCGGTATAATGGCGAGTATGCCAAAGCCGGAGAGTTTGTTTACGACCACCCGTTTTTGTGGGGTAGTAAACGTACCGGACCCGACTTACTTCGGGTGGGTGGGAAATACTCCGACAGTTGGCATTTTAACCACTTTTACGACCCGCAGAGTACCTCGACCAACTCTATTATGCCAAGCTATAAATGGCTAATTACCAACAAATTAAACAAGTCCAAAACCGAAAATAAAATGCAGATAATGCGTAAGTTGGGCGTGCCTTATTCGGAAGAAGACATCAACCGAGCACAAGAATGGATGCTTGAACAAGGGTCGCAAATAGAGCAAAACCTTATGGGAGACCCCGAATTTACTCGGGTATATGAAGCCGAAAAACAGTACAACCTTGAGAATGGTTTGGAATTTATAGAAATGAAGAACCGTGAAGTGGTTGCGTTAATCGCTTACTTACAACGTCTTGGAACCGATATCAAAATAAAAAATCAAGAGGAAACAACCTCACAAAACCAATAAGTTATGTTGAAATTTGTAAAAGGACATATGGAAAGTATTGATGGTGTAGAGGTTTACCCCATCATCTCTCTGCTGATTTTCTTTATCTTCTTTGCCCTACTTTTTATTTGGGTATTGACAGCTAAGAAAAGTTATATTGAAAAGGTTAGTAACATTCCTCTAGAAAACGAGGAAGAAAATACCGGCGCATTATGAAAACATTTTGGTCCATTTTTAGAATTGCAGTTATTGCTGTCATCTCCCTGTACTTAATCGAAAAATTATCCGGTGTAGCTGAAGGTGAGTGGGCTATTATTCAACACCCGGTATTGATTCTCGTGTGGTTGGGAATTGCCCTGTTCATGACAGCCATTGAAGTGAGCATAGCTTCTTTGAGAAGATTATTGTTTCACACTTTAAGTGACGAAGCAAAAGTCAAATATTTGGCTGCCGAAGAAATAAGAAATGAGAAATTTACCGGAAGATTTAAAAAATTGTATCACCGATTGGTGGATTCTAAACCTGTCGAAAAAGAGGGCGAAATTCTTCTAGACCACGATTACGACGGTATCAAGGAATTGGACAACAACTTACCTCCGTGGTGGTTATACGGTTTTTATATTTCGATACTTTTTGCCATAATTTATATGTTGCGTTTTCACGTATTTGACGGAAAACAACAAGATGAAGAATACCAAATGGAAATGGCAAAAGCCGCTCTCGAGATAGAAGAATACAAAAAGAATGCGAAGGATTTAGTCGACGCCAGCACTGTTGTGGTTCTAACAGATCCGGCCGATTTAAATACCGGAAAATCAGTTTTTGAAACTACTTGTGCGGCTTGTCACAGAGCTGACGGAGGTGGTGGTATCGGCCCCAATCTTACTGATGATTACTGGATTATGGGCGGGGATATCCGTGATATTTTTACGGTAATTTCAGAAGGTGGTCGCCCGGGTAAAGGGATGATTGCATGGAAAAACGACCTCAGCCCGTTGCAAATTGCACAAACCGCCAGTTATATTACCACGCTATATGGAACCAACCCTGCTGACGCCAAAGATCCGGAAGGAGAATTATATGTCAAAGATGGGGATTCGGGTGAACAAGCCACTGATACCGAAACCATAGATAGCGCAGAGTCGGAAAGTGTTTCGGAAGTAGAACAATAAAATTCAATCAACAAGGCGCTAAGACATCAGGATTTGACAAGAGAAAAATTCGGATGTCTTAGTGATTTTTAAAAAGTTATGGAAAATCAGGAACAGTTTCGGGATTCTATCGGAACCATCGATGAGACGGGTAAAAGAAAGTGGATTTTTCCCAAAAAACCTTCGGGGAAATTTTACACCTACCGAAAATATGTGAGTTATTTTTTACTCTTATTCCTGTTTGCGGCGCCTTTTGTAAAAATTAACGGAAACCAGTTTTTGCTTTTTAATGTCATCGAACGTAAATTCAACATTTTCGGATTTCCGTTTTGGCCGCAGGACTTTTATCTCTTTGTGATTTCCATGGTAATCGGGGTGGTCTTTATCGCCTTGTTTACGGTAGCTTTTGGAAGGATATTTTGTGGATGGATTTGTCCGCAAACTATTTTTATGTAAATGGTGTTTCGCCGAATCGAATATGCCATCGAGGGCGACAGAGGGAAACAGATTCGGCTAGACAAAATGCCCTGGAATACCGAAAAAATTACTAAAAAAGGTCTGAAATGGTTCTTGTTTGCCATTATTTCTTTTTTAATCGCCAATGTATTTTTGGCTTATCTGATTGGTAGCGATCGGCTTGTGCTCTACATCACCGAAGGCCCCATCAACCACTTAAATACTTTCATCGGGTTGTTGATTTTTACCGCGGTATTCTATTTTGTTTTTGCCTGGTTTAGAGAACAAGTATGTATCATTGCCTGTCCGTATGGGCGTCTGCAAGGAGTTTTGTTGGATACTAAATCCATAGTGGTAGCTTACGACCACAAACGAGGCGAAGCTGAAAAAGGGCGAAAAAAATTTCGTAAAAATGAAGACCGAAAAGAATTGGGTTATGGCGATTGTATCGATTGTTTTCAATGTGTCCACGTTTGTCCTACGGGTATTGATATCCGAAATGGAACCCAACTGGAATGTGTAAACTGTACAGCCTGTATAGACGCTTGTGACAGTATCATGGAATCGGTTAATTATCCCAAAGGACTTATCCGGTACGCCAGTGAGGAAAATATTCAAAAGAAAAAAAGATTTGAGTTTACCCTCCGAATGAAAGGCTATACCGCCGTTTTGATTATCCTGATAGGAGTACTTATTGGAATGTTATTCTTAAGGAGCGATGTCGAAGCTTTGGTTTTACGACTACCCGGACAATTATACGAATTAAAAGAAAACAGCCGAGTAAGTAATGTTTATACCTATAAACTGATTAATAAAACCACGCTGGAGTATCACAATATCGAGTTTAAGTTGTTATCACATAAAGGGGAAATTAACTTTGTAACTCAAGCCGAAGTGGTGGTTCCGCCTCAGGGATTGGTAGAAGGGACTCTTTTTATTGAGGTTCCTCAAGCCGCTCTCGACGGACATAAAACTAAAATGGAAATAGGGGTTTATAGTGACGGAAAATTAATCGAAACAACTCGAACCAACTTTTTAGGACCGAGGAGTTTCAGATAAGCCCCCTCCCTAATCCTCTCCAAAGGGGAGGGAAAGGGTTGATAAAAATAGATTGTTTAATTATAAAAATCCCCCTTTGGGGGAGAAAGGGGTTTGAAATGAAATTAAACTGGGGAACAGGAATCTTAGTGGCAATCATCGGGTTTATTGCCTTTATTATGTATTTTATTATCACTATGACAACCGATAAAAAATACGATTTTGAAATGGTGGTAGATGATTATTACAAAAAAGAAATTGGTTTTCAGGAAGAGTTGGATGCACAACAAAACGCTTTAAATCTTTCCGAAAAAATACAAATACAAACCTCAACCGAAGGTGTTATCTTGATTTTCCCTGAAACGATCACAGAAGTACAAAACGGAACAGTAAATTTTTACCGGGTTTCACAAAAATCACTTGATTTTCAAGAAGAAATTCGACTCCAAGACAACCAAATGCACATTCCGGCTTCCCGCCTTCTTCCCGGAAGATGGAACATAACTTTGCAGTGGGAATCGGAGGGTAAAAAATATATGGTAAAAGAAAATATCACTTTTTAACTGTGTTGTTAGGAGCGTTCATACTCGGTCTTTTGGGCAGTCTGCATTGTATAGGTATGTGCGGGCCTATCGCTCTTATGTTACCAGTAGACCGAAGCAAACCTCTAAAACGCTTTATTCAAACTTTGAGCTACCACGTCGGGCGGATTACTGCCTATGCCCTCATCGGGTTGGTTTTGGGTGTCGTGGGAAAAAGCTTTTCCATTTTCGGGTTACAGCAATATCTTTCGATTGCCATGGGTATACTTTTGATTGTGGTTATTATTTTGCCGAAACAAAAATTACAACGATTTAAAATCGCTTCTTTCCTACATAAATTCATTGCAAAAATCAAACAACAACTGGGAGCTTCACTTAAGAAAAAAACAGCAGACACCTTTTTAACCTTAGGGGTTTTAAACGGTTTTTTGCCCTGTGGATTAGTGTATATTGCTGTTTTTGCGGCCATTGCCATGGGCTCTTTGTGGGAAAGCAGTATGTATATGGTTTTTTTCGGATTAGGCACCGTCCCTTTAATGACGGTGGCTGTTTATGCCGCTGGTTTTCTGAAAGAAATAACCCGTAGAAAAATTCAAAAGTTAATTCCTACCTTCGTAGTTATTCTGGGGGCTTTGTTTATTTTACGAGGTCTTGGGTTAGGAATCCCCTATGTTTCCCCAAAACCCGCAACGGAAATGGTATCATCAAAAATGGAGTGCCATTCGCCGTGATTGAATATCAAATTTAATTAATCCATAGTATGGTAGCGGCGTAATATATTACACCGCTACTCAAAAAACAAAATATATGCTACAATACATCACCGCCGAAGAGGCCGTATCACATGTAAAATCAGGAAATCGCATTTTTTTTCAAGGGGCCGCAATGACCCCGAAAATTTTAATTACAGCCTTGTGTAACAATTACCGACAACTGCAGGAGGTCGAAATTGTACAAATGCACACCGAAGGCGAAGCCCTTTACACACAAAGCCCTTACAATGAGAGTTTTTTTACCAACAGTTGTTTTGTAGGCAGCAATGTCCGTCAGGTTATAAATTCGGAGCGCGGGGCTTATACCCCGATATTTTTAAGTGAGTTGCATTTACTTTTCAAAAAAAATATACTTCCGCTTGACATTGCTTTTATACAAGTTTCACCACCCGACAAACACGGGTATTGTTCGTTGGGAACTTCCATAGACGTAACGTTGACCGCCATTCAGTCCGCAAAAAAAGTAATAGCGCAAGTCAACCCGTATGTGCCTCGAACTCACGGCGACGGAATTATTCACATTAAAAACATCAATGCCGCGGTGTGGACCGATACCCCCATCCATAGCACTGAAGCTGCCGAACCTACCCAAACCGAAAAAAGAATTGGTTATCACGTGGCACAATTAATCGAAGACGGAGCCACCCTGCAAATGGGAATAGGCGGTATCCCAAATGTGGTTCTCAACAATCTGACCAATCACCAACGATTGGGTATTCACACCGAAATGTTTTCAGACGGAATTCTACCTTTGGTAGAAAAAGGAATTATTACGGGTGAGGATAAAAAAATTAAACGAGGAAAAATTGTTACCTGCTTTGCCATCGGCTCACGAAAATTGTATGATTTTTTGGATGACAATCCTATTGTTCATTTTAAAGAAGCTTCCTATACCAACGACACGGCACTAATTCGTCAAAACCCGAAAGTTACGGCCATAAACAGTGCCATAGAAATTGATTTAACCGGACAAGTTTGTGCAGATACCATTGGAAGGATGCAATACAGCGGAGTAGGCGGTCAGATGGATTTTATTCGCGGGGCCTCACTTTCAGAAGGAGGAAAACCCATTATCGCCATGCCTTCAATCACTAATAAAGGAATTTCTAAAATTGTTCCATTTTTAAAAGAAGGCGCCGGAGTAACAACCACCCGGGCACACGTTCATTATATTGCCACCGAAAATGGGGTAGTAAATTTATATGGAAAAAATCTAAAAGAAAGAGCCCGATTACTGATTTCGATTGCGGATGCTGCCCATCAGGAAACTCTGGAAAAAGCTGCATTTGAACGATTTAAATTTTAACTTTGCTAAAAAAGTATATTTACAAACTCTAAAATTGATATCCGAAGAAATTTTATATCGGTTTGGTGCAGAAAAACTGTTTTTCAACAAAGGTGAAACCATCTTTAAAGAAGGACAACAGGCGGTTTGTTATTATCAGATTATTTTCGGGGAAGTTAAGATGAATAATTTTAACGAAGACGGGAAAGAGTTTATTCAGGGGATGTTTTTACCAGGACAAAGTTTTGGCGAACCACCGCTTTTTGCTGATTTTAAATATCCGGCTGGTGCCGAGGCCCTAACGGATGTTGAAATTTTCCGGCTAGCAAAAGACAAGTTTTTACTGCTCTTAGAAGCTCATCCCGAGGAACATTTGGCCATTACCAAATCCTTAGCCCGAAGGTTATACTACAAAGCCATCATGGCCACAGAAATTTCTTCCCAAGAACCCGAACACCGTATTTTGCGGATTTTGGATTATCTGAAAAAATATGTCCACCATTTGAACGAACCTTTTTCTTTTCAAGCAAATATTACCCGACAACAAATTGCCGATCTTACGGGATTAAGAGTTGAAACTGTCATCAGAGCGACCAAATCTCTAGAACGTAAAGGAGAATTGAAAATAAAAAACCGGAAGTTATATCGGTGATTGGAACTTTATTCTTCGTTTTCTGTGAAAGTTTCTATGGTAAGTTTAAAGTCAAAATGAATACTAATTTCTTCTCTGACCACGATAGCTCCAAGCATTTTTTTGGGTGGAACCAAATTAAAGTCGGTGATGTTGATATCCAGTTTTCCTGAATATTTATCGGTGGTTTCTTTTTGTTTTATCGGAATCGCATAACGAATTTTCTTTCCCGCAATTTGAATTTCCACATAAGCGGTATACCCATAATCATGAGAAACTATTTTTTCGAGTTCTAAGTGAATGAAGGGATATTTTTCGCTTTGGAGTAATTCGTGAAAATCTTTGTTGATGAGTCTGCTTCCACAATCAAACCCCTGGTTCGTGAGTTTTAATTTAGCATTTTTAAAACTGATAATCGGCTCGTTTTTTTGGTAGTAAATTCGAGTTTTTGCAGGCATTGATGCCATATTAAAATGGCATTGGAAAGTATTTACGTTAGAAGACCCCTGAATGAACAGAGAGCTTGAAGTATGGAAGGAAACATCGGCGTATTCAAATTCTTCTTTTAAGCAAAAAGAAGAAAGAACCACAAAAAGTACTATGGCTAGGTACTTGTCCATAACTATAAAGATAAGCAGTTTTCGTAAGAAAAAGAAAAGGGAGTACCAGCGACTCCCTTTTCCTCCTTGGTAATTGTTATTAGAAGCTAATTACCGCTTCAACGACTAATCCGTTAAACTTACCTTCGTTAAAGATACTTTCGTCTGGATAACCGTCATAAGTTTGGTTGACGTATTCTAATTTTGTCAAGATATTTTTAGTCAAAAACCAACCGGCACCTACATTAAATCGAGTGATATCTACTTTATCTTGAGTACCAAACAATTCTCCGCTAGCCAAGTTATAGCGTCCTCCTACGTACATGTTTTCATTTTTTCCAAAACGGTAAATTAGCTCAGCTGCGTATTGATTCCAAATACGTGCCTCCACATCACCGTGGTTTTTACCGTCAGCGCGTTCTACCAATCCAAAGAACTCTAGTCCTTTGTATTTAACAAATGGGTTAAACATCACCGCTGTCAAACGAGCATTATACATAGGGTTTACACGTCCAGAGCTATAGTTTGCAGAAGAAGTAGCTTCCGGGTTTTCCATTACAAAGTAATATCTAGATCCGGCGCGGTCTCCGGCGTATAAGTAAGTTCTAGAAGAATGAGCAGTACTATACACTGATCCGGTAAGACGTACTCTCAAGTCTTCGTTGATTTGCTTATCCCAACCTAATTTACCGATGAAAGAAGGACTGGTTGTTCCGGGGTTATTTACGGCTTGATTTAATTTTCCGTTACTTAAACCAGCCATAACCATCCAGGCATTTTTTCTAAAATAAACCTCTCCACCTACTTCAGTGGTAAATCCGTCCATCAAGTAGTTGCCCACAAATGGGTTATACAGTGCCATAGCATTGTCTGATCTTCTGAAGTGAGCATCACCGTAGTTGTTTTCCATGTGCCCCAACTTAATGGTAACGTATTGCATTACATCTTCCATAAAACCCTCTTTGATAAAGTCAAGTTTATCAATTTGTAAATAACCGCCTTTCACATAAGGTTCGGGGTGGTGACGAGAAGACAAGTACGTACGTAAATGAAGATTAACACCGTCATAAAGAGCCACGTCAATATCCAGGTTAGCGGTAGCTAAGTTAAAGTTGTCACCAATTTCTATAAGTTCTGCGTTACCGCTGTTTTCGTGGTTTATAGACTGGTATTGCAGTGCAAAAGCCCCCCCCATGCGTACTTTAATACCTTCATAAGTAGAGGCAGTATCTTTGGGAGCTTCAAAAACATTCAGACCGTCTTTATCAGGACTTCTGTAATTATCTAAGTTTCGTTTTTGTGCCTGTGCTGCAAAAGCCATTGCAAACAAGGCTACCATTAAGAATATGGATTTTAGTGTTTTCATATCTTTAAATTTTGGTTGTTTTTATTTATAAGTTACTTCAAATTCTACGGTTACATCTTTACCGGTTTTGATGGTTCCCATAACGGCTGTGGGGGGGTCCACTTTGTAATTTGTCATATCAATTGTTGATTTACCGTTTAAGACAAAACCATTGTTGGGAAGCATTTTAACTACCATAGACAAATTCACTTGTTTGGCTGTTCCTGCGATGCTAAGGGTACCTTGTGTGTCCACCCGGTAACTATCATGACCGGCAGGAGTAATTTTATTCACTTTAGCCATGGTAAAAGTGATGTTTTTATGACTGTCTGTTTTTAAAGCTTTATAAGTGTTTTTGTCCATGCCGCTTTTTCCACTTTTTAAACTTTCTGCTTGTACTACAAAAGTCAACTTAGCTATTCCGGCTAATTTCTCTTCTTTTATTTCAAAATTTGCGTTACCACTCATTTTTTCAGCTTTAATATCCCAGTCGTGTA
>Ga0079224_100009579_pt1 | contig 13225 bp, 10 predicted proteins | sample Stecom2015_FD_80414 | JGI IMG/M metagenome (GOLD analysis project Ga0079224, IMG submission 80414) | Agricultural soil microbial communities from Utah to study Nitrogen management - Steer compost 2015 | ecosystem: Environmental > Terrestrial > Soil > Agricultural land | place: USA: Utah... | reverse complement strand
CGCAGTGCGTCTCCGTAGACTGGGACCGGCCGCATCACGAGACCGCCAGGCATGTAACCGCCGTCGGCGCTCGGCATGCGAAGCAGACCGACCAGCACGATAAGCGAGGTGGAGCGGTGACGCTGCTGGGATCCGTGCACAGTCCGGCCGATGTGAAACGCCTGGGTCCGGGCGAGCTGGTGCAGCTGGCCGCAGAAATCAGGCAATTCCTGGTCGAGAAGGTGTCACGGACTGGCGGGCACCTCGGCCCCAATCTCGGCGCGGTGGAGTTGACCCTGGCGGTCCACCGGGTCTTCGACTCGCCGAAGGACGCGGTGGTGTTCGACACCGGCCATCAGGCTTACGTCCACAAGATCATCACCGGCCGGCAGGACGGCTTCACTCGGCTGCGCAAGCGGGACGGCCTTTCGGGTTACCCGTCCCGCAAGGAGAGCGAGCACGACTTGGTGGAGAACAGCCACGCCTCCACGTCGCTCTCCTACGCGGACGGGCTGGCCCGCTCGTTCCAGCTGACCGGGTCGAAGCGGCACGTGTGCGCCATCGTCGGCGACGGCGCCCTCACCGGAGGGATGTGCTGGGAGGCGCTGAACAACATCGCCGCCGACCAGAGCCGGCCGATCGTGATCGTGGTCAACGACAACGGCCGGTCGTACGCGCCGACGATCGGTGGTCTCGCCGAGCACCTGGCGGCGCTGCGGCTCAACCCGAGCTACGAGAAGGCGTTGGAGAGCGGGCGGCGCACCTTGCGCAACCTCCCGGTGGTGGGGCGTTCGCTGTACACCGGTCTGCACGCGGCCAAGAGCGGTATCAAGGACGCGATCAGCCCGCAGGTCATGTTCTCGGACCTGGGCATCAAGTACCTCGGCCCGGTCGACGGGCACGACCTGCGCGCGCTGGAGCACGCGCTGTCGATGGCCAAGGCGTTCGGCGGGCCGGTGATCGTGCACGCCGTCACCCGGAAGGGCAACGGCTTCGCGCCGGCGGAGAACGACCAGGCCGAGCAGATGCACCAGGTCAAGGTGATCAACCCGGAGACCGGCAAAGCGGTGAAGCCGGCCCCGACCAGCTGGACCGACGTCTACTCCGACGAGCTGGTGCGGATCGGCGCGGAACGCCCGGACGTGGTGGCGATCACCGCCGCCATGCTCGGGCCGACCGGGTTGAGCAAGTTCGCGGCGGCGTACCCGGACCGGTGCATCGACGTCGGCATCGCCGAGCAGCACGCGATGACCTCGGCCGCCGGCCTGGCCATGGGCGGCATGCACCCGGTGTTCGCGGTGTACTCCACCTTCCTGAACCGGGCGTTCGACCAGCTCCTGATGGACGTGGCGCTGCACAAGCAGCCGGTCACCGTCACGCTCGACCGTTCCGGCATCACCGGTGATGACGGCGCCAGCCACAACGGCATGTGGGACCTGTCGATCCTCGGGATCATCCCCGGCATCCGAGTGGCGGCCCCGCGGGACGCGGCCACCCTGCGCGAAGAGCTCCGGGAAGCTGTCGGCGTGGACGACGGCCCCACGGTGGTCCGCTTCCCCAAGGGCGCGGTGATCGAGGAAGTCCCGGCGGTGGAACGAGTTTCCGGAGTGGACGTCCTGCGCCGGCCCGAAGGGGACGAAGGCCGGGACGTGCTGCTGGCCGCGGTCGGGGCCTTCGGGCAGCTGGCGCTCGGCGCCGCGGAGCGGTTGGCCGCCCAGGGCATCGGTGTCACCGTGGTCGACCCGCGCTGGGTCATCCCGGTCCCGGAGAAGATCGTGGAGATGGCCGCCGAGCACCGCTTGGTGGTCACCCTGGAGGACTGCGGGCGGCACGGGGGCTTCGGCTGGTCGCTGGCGGCCGCGCTGCGCGACGCCGAGCTGGACGTGCCGCTGCGGGATCTCGCGGTGCCCAACAAGTTCCTGGACCACGCGTCCCGGGACGAGGTGCTCTCCGAACTCGGGCTGACCGAGCAGGACATCGCCCGGCGCATCACCGAGTGGGTGGCGGACCGGATCGGCTCTGCCGAGACGGCTCTGGAGGTCGCCGTCGAAGCGGACGGTCCCGACGCAGCTGATTGATCCGGGACGTCTCCACTGGCTGTGGCAGGGTGAAGACGTGCGAATCCTGGTGGTCGAGGATGAGAAGCCACTGGCCGACGCGATTGTCCGGGGCTTGCGCCGGGAGGGCATGGCCGTCGACGTGGCCTACGACGGGGACGAGGGGCACGAGAAGGCCAGCATCACCCGCTACGACGTGATCGTGCTCGACCGGGACCTGCCGGGCATGTCGGGTGACGAGCTGTGCCGGCAAGTGGTCGCTTCCGGCCAGCTCACCCGCGTGATCATGCTCACTGCCAGTGGCACGGTCGAGGACCGGGTGGCCGGCCTCTCCTTGGGCGCCGACGACTACCTGCCCAAGCCGTTCGCGTTCCCGGAGTTGACCGCTCGGGTCCGCGCGCTCGGTCGCCGTTCCACGCCCGCGCAACCACCGCTGCTGGTGGCCGACCAGCTGGAGCTCGACTCGGCCCGCCGAACGGTGCGTCGTCCGTGGGGGGAGATCGAGCTGACCCGCAAGGAGTTCGGGGTGCTGGAGGTGCTGCTGGCCGCGGGTGGCGCGGTGGTCAGCTCCGAGGAGCTGCTGGAACGGGTGTGGGACGAGAACGCGGATCCGTTCACCACCACCGTTCGGGTCACGATGATGACTTTGCGCAAGAAGCTGGGGGAGCCCGGCATCATCGAGACCCTGGTGGGCTCCGGGTACCGGATCCCGTCCGCTGGCCGGGCGCAGGGCTGACGTGCCGGCCGGATTGCTCAGCCGGCGCGGTCCCGGCTTGCGGTTGCGGCTCACCTTGCTGGCCGCTGGTCTGGTCGCACTGGTCAGCGGGCTGCTGCTGTGGTTGGGGTGGGTGCTGGTCGGCAACGTGGCGGCTGCCGTTCCGCAACTGCCCAGCGGCACCCGGGTGCGGGTGCACGGGGTGGAGGTGCCCGGCGAGATGCTGGGCGAAGCTCTGCGCGAGTCGGCCCAGCGACAGGTGCTGGTGACCGGGGGCTTCGCTTTCGTCGCCGTGGTGGTGGCGGCTGGACTGCTGGCGTGGACGCTGACCGGGCGGCTGCTGCGCCCGGTCCACGAGGTCACCGCCACCGCGCGGCAGTTGTCGGTCGAGTCGATGGACGAGCGGATCCAGTTGAGCGGTCCGCGGGACGAGGTCGCCGAACTGGCCGACACCTTCAACGCCATGCTGGACCGCTTGCAAGCGGCTTTCGAGTCCCAGCGCCGCTTCGTCGCCAACGCCAGTCACGAACTGCGCACGCCGCTCGCGGTCATCCAAACCGAACTCGACGTGACCCTCTCCGATCCCGATGCCGATTCCGCGGAGCTGCGGCGAATGGCCGAGGTGGTGCGGGAAGCAGCTGCGAAGTCCGACCGGCTGGTGGAGTCGCTGCTGCTGCTGGCCAGAACCGAGGGGGCTCGGCTGGCGGTGGTCGAGCTGGTGGATCTGAAGAGCATCGTGGACAAGTCTTGGCGCGTGGTGTCGGAGGAGGCGCGCCAGCGCGGGCTCCGGGTGACGCGTCGGGAGCGGACGGCCGTGGTGTCCGGAGACCCGGACCTGCTGGAACGGATAGCTGGCAACCTGCTGGAGAACGCGGTGCGGCACAACGTGGACGGCGGGTGGATCGAAACCAGCGTCCAGTCCGATTCGGACTGGGTGGAGCTGCGGGTCGCCGCATCGGGCGCACCGGTCTCGCCCAGTGAGGTGGAGACGCTGTTCGAGCCGTTCCGCCGAGCCGGTGTGCAGCGCACCGCGCGCACCGGTTCCGGTCTCGGTCTGTCCATAGTGCGCGCGGCGGTGGAGGCCCACCACGGCCAGGTCGACGCCGAAGCCCTGCCCGACGGGGGCCTCGTGGTGACCGTGCGGCTCCCCGCCGCACCGTGATGGTCAGGGGGGAGCCGCGCTGGCTGGGTGCGCGAGCGGTACGGCAGCCGCCTTCGTCGCGAGGGACGCGGTCAGATCGGACAGCTGAGGTCGACCTGGACGAACCGCAGGACTGCGGAAGCCGACAGGACGGCGGGCAGCAGCAACCACCACCGCAGCCAGCCTCGCGATACCGGGGCCCGCCGAGCGGCGAGCGCACCGCCTGCGGAGGAGCTCACCTGGACCGCGGTGAGCACGTCGTCGTCCCACGGGCCGCGCGGGCTCATGAGGAAGGACGAGATGACCGCGTACGCGGCGACGACGTCGAGCACGACGCAGACCGACGCGCTGAACGCCACTGCCGTCAGGTGAGCTTCCGGCCGCTCATTCGGCGATGTGGAAGAACTCTCTCCGTGATAGGTCGTCACTGCAGTGCCTCCCTTGCCTCGGGGAGGTGCGTTGCGCCGGGGCTGCCCGCGCGCTCGGGCGTCGCCCCGACCGTCCCGCCCGGGTCCACCTCAGTTCTCGGCTCACCGCCTGGGGGTGCCGGGTTCCAGGAGGAGGTTGTCCGGAGGTAGCGGGTGGTGCAAGGGGCCTTTCGCGGTTCCGCACAAGACCGCCCGAAGCCAGAAAGACGGGGAATTCGAGCACCTGGCGGACAGGTGCCAGCAAGGCGGGCCAGTGAGGTGGAACCGCTCGAAGAGGGCTGTTCTCGCGCCATCGTCCCGGAAGGACGGAAGCGGGTGCCCTGCACCGCGAGGCCCGGCGGGGAACTCGCGCATGAAGAACGGGGCCGGAGCTGTTCGCTCCGACCCCGCTGCGCCCCTAGCGGAGGAGTGATCAGGCGGGCACGGAGGCCACACCCGGCTCCAGGAAGCGCTTGCCGTTGACCTGCTCGGAAACACCGGAGCGGTCCAGGTACGGGGTGATGCCACCCAGCCAGAACGGCCAGCCGGCGCCGAGCGGCATGCACAGGTCGATGTCCTGCGGCTCGGCGACCACGCCCTCGTCGAGCATGATCCGGATCTCTTCGGCCAGCGCCTTCAGCGCCCGCTCGCGGACCTGCTCCCGGGTGGACGGCTTGTCACCCTGCTTCCACAGGCCGACGACCTCGGGGTCGACGACCTGGTTGCCGGACTCGTCGGTGATCCAGACCGCGGTCTTGCCGGCCTCGACGAACCGCTTCATGTTCTCGCTGAGACCGAAGCGGTCCGGGTAGGCGGCGTGCATGGTCTCGTTGACGTGCTGGGCGATCGCCGGGCCGACGAGCTGCAGCAGCGTCAGCGGGCTCATCGGCAGCCCCAGCGGCTCGAGGGCGTTGTCGGCGTCCTCGAACGGGGTGCCTTCGTCCACCGCGGCGATGACTTCGCCCATGAAGCGGGTCAGCAGCCGGTTGACCACGAACGCCGGCGCGTCCTTGACCAGCACGCAGGACTTCTTGAGCTGCTTGCCGACCTTGAACGCGGTGGCCAGCGCGGCGTCGTCGGTCTTCTCCCCGCGCACGATCTCCAGCAGCGGCAGCACCGCGACCGGGTTGAAGAAGTGGAAGCCGACCACCCGCTCCGGGTGCTGCAGCTTCGAGGCCATTTCGGTGACCGACAGCGAGGAGGTGTTGGTCGCCAGGATCGCCTCCGGGGAGACGTGCTCCTCCAGCTCGGCGAACACCTGCTGCTTGACCGACATCTCCTCGAAGACGGCCTCGATGACGAAGTCGGCGTCGGCGTAGGCAGCCTTGTCCAGCGAGCCGGTCACCAGCGCCTTGAGGCGGTTGGTCTCGTCCGGCGAGATGCGGCCCTTGCCGGCGAGCTTGTCGATCTCGCCGTGGATGTAGCTGATGCCCTTGTCGATGCGCTCCTGGGAGACGTCGGTGATCACCACCGGCACCTTCAGGCGACGCACGAACAGCAGGGCCAGCTGGCCGGCCATCAGACCGGCGCCCACCACACCGACCTTCTTGACGTCCCGGGCCAGCGACTTGTCCGGGGCGCCGGCCGGGCGCTTGGCCCGCTTCTGGGTGAGGTCGAAGGAGTACAGGCCGGCTCGCAGCTCGTCGGAGACCAGGGCGTCGGCCAGCGCCTCGGTTTCGGCGGCGTAGCCGGCGTCGAGGTCGTTGTTGCGAGCCAGCTCCAGCAGCTCGACGGCCTTGTTGACCGCCGGCGAAGCACCGTGGGTGCGGGCCTGCACGATCTGCTTGGCGCGGGCGATCGCGTCGTCCCAGGCCTTGCCCCGGTCGATCTCCGGGCGCTGCACGGTGTGCTCACCGTTGACCACCCGGACCGCCCAGCGGATCGACTCCTCCAGGAAGTCGGCGCTGTCCAGCAGCTCGTCGAAGATCCCGAGCTCGTGGGCCTTCACCGGGTTGAGCATCCGGTTCTGGCTCAGCGCGTTCTCGATGATGACGGTGACGGCCGCGTCGGCGCCGATGAGGTTCGGCAGCAGCTGGGTGCCGCCCCAGCCGGGGAACAGGCCCAGGAAGCACTCCGGGAAGGCGATCATCCCGGCGGACTTCGAAACCGTGCGGTAGTGGCAGGACAGGGCCAGCTCGAGGCCACCGCCGAGCGCGGCTCCGTTGACGAACGCGAAGGTCGGGATCTTGGAGTCGGTCAGCCGGCGGAAGACGTCGTGACCGGTCTTGGCGATCTGGTGCGCCTCGTCCCGGCTCTTGATGCGGCTCACGCCGGACAGGTCGGCGCCCGCGGCGAAGACGAACGGCTTGCCGGTGACCGCGATGGCGGCCGGCTCGGCGGCGAACGCCTCGTCGAGGGCGGAGTTCAGGCTGACCAGGCCCGCCGGCCCGAAGGTGGACGGCCGGGTGTGGTCGTGCCCGTTGTCGATGGTGATCAACGCCAGTTTGCCGGACAGACCGGGCACATCGATGAGGCGAGTGAACGCCTTGGTCACCACTTCGTCCGGGAACAGCGCCGCGAAGTCGGTCGTCACTGCGCGCCTCCTGCGTTGTAGTTCGGGTTTTCCCAGATGACCGTGCCGCCCATGCCGAACCCGATGCACATGGTGGTGATGCCGTAACGCACCTCGGGGTGCTCGGCGAAGTGCCGGGAGAGCTGGGTCATCAGGCGGACACCGGAGGACGCCAGCGGGTGACCGCAGGCGATGGCGCCGCCCCACGGGTTCACCCGCGGGTCGTCGTCGGCGATGCCGAAGTGCTCCAGGAACGCCAGCACCTGGACGGCGAAGGCCTCGTTGATCTCGAAGAGGCCGATGTCGTCGATGGTCAGCCCGGCGCGCTCCAGAGCCTTCTCGGTCGCCGGGACGGGGCCAACGCCCATGACTTCCGGCTCGACGCCGGCGAAGGCGTAGGTCACCATCCGCATGCCGACCGGCAGGCCGAGCTCGGCGGCGGTGTCGGAGTCGGCCAGCAGGCAGCCGGTGGCACCGTCGTTGAGGCCCGCGGCGTTGCCCGGCGTGACCCGGCCGTGGGGCCGGAACGGGGTCTTCAGGTCGGCCAGCGCCTCGACCGTGGTGCCCGGCCGCGGCGGCTCGTCAGCGGTGGCCAGGCCCCAGCCCTCTTCGGAGCGGGTGGCGACCGGAACCAGGTCGGGGGTGATCTTGCCGGCCCGGAACGCCTCGTCGTAGCGCTGCTGGCTCAGCGCCGCGTAGGCGTCCGTGCGCTCCTTGGTGATGCTGGGGTAGCGGTCGTGCAGGTTCTCCGCGGTCGAGCCCATCACCAGCGCGGACGGGTCGACGAGCTTGTCGGAGATGAACCGCGGGTTCGGGTCCACCCCTTCACCCATCGGGTGGTTGCCCATGTGCTCGACACCGCCGGCGATCGCCACGTCGTAGGCGCCGAAGGCAATGCCGCTGGAGACGGTGGTGACGGCCGTCATCGCGCCCGCGCACATCCGGTCGATGGCGAAACCGGGCACGGACTTGGGCAGGCCGGCCAGCAGTGCGGCACTGCGGCCGATGGTCAGGCCTTGGTCGCCGATCTGGGTGGTGGCGGCGATGGCCACCTCGTCGATGCGCTCTGGCGGGAGTTCGGGGTGTCGCCGCAGCAGTTCCCGGATGACTTTGACGACCAGGTCGTCGGCTCGGGTCTGGGCGTACATCTTGCCGGCCTTGCCGAACGGCGTGCGAACGCCGTCGACGAAGACCACGTCCCGAACCGCTGGGCGACTGCGGCTGTCGGCGGCTGCCGACGCAGGTGCGGCCACGGCGTGCTCCTCACTGGCTTGTTGGATTCTGCCCTTGCTTGGACTGTGTTCTGGTGGCCGTCGACGATGTGCGGACGATCGTCGCTACCGGCCGGTAACCGCACTCTAGCGCTTATTACCCGCCGGTAACCACATGGGCCGAGATGTGTCCTGAATCACCGACGCAGTGGAGTGGTGGGGACGCCTCCGCGGCGGCGGACCACCCCCGATCATCGCTGGTCAGCGGACGTGCGCTGCAAGGCGGAGCTCAACGGTGCCGCGGTGAGCCGGATCTGCCACTCGCGGGCGCCCTTCTCCCGCAGCACCTCGGCCACCGACTCGGCGCTCCGGTCCTCCGGAGGGGACCAGCAGAGGCGCTTGAGCAAGTCGGGCAGCAGGATGTTCTCCGCCGGCACGCGGTGCTGCTCGGAAAGCTCGTTGAGAGCGGCGCGGGCCGCGCTCAACCGGGCCGCGGCATCCGGATCCCGGTCCGCCCAGCGGTTCGGAGGTGGAGGGCCGTCCCCCGGGGACGGCGGGGCCGGCAGCTCCTCCGGCTTCAACCGCCGGGCAGCGCGCAACGCCTTCATCCAGATCCCTGCTCGACGGCGCTGCTGTCGTCCGCGGAAGACCGGCAACGCCACCAGTTCGGCTTCGGTCTTGGGGTTCTCCTGAGCGGCCTGCACGATCGCCGAATCCGGCAGGACTCGCCCCGGTGCGAGGTCCCGCTCCCGGGCGATGGCGTCCCGGGCCTCCCACAAGGCGCGCACCAGGGCGAGCTGGCGGGGGTGGCGCACCCGGTGGATGCCGGAGGTGCGCCGCCACGGCTCGGCCTTGGGCGGCGGCGGTTCGGCGGTGCGGACGGCCTCGAACTCCTCCAGCGCCCACTCGAGCTTGCCCTGCTGCTGCAGCTCCTGCTCCATGGCCGCGCGCAGCGGGATGAGCAGTTCGACGTCCAGTGCGGCGTAGACGAGCCAGTCCCGCGGCAGCGGGCGGCGCGACCAGTCGGCAGCGCTGTGCCCCTTCTCCAACTGGTAGCCGAGCATGCGCTCCACCAGAGCGCCGAGGGAGACCCGCTCGAAGCCGGCCAGTCGCCCGGCCAGCTCGGTGTCGAACAGGCGGGAAGGCCTCAGGTTGAGCTCGGCCAAGCACGGCAGGTCCTGCGAGGCGGCGTGCAGCACCCACTCGGTGTCGGCCAGGGCTTGCTCCAGCGGCTGGACCTGGCCGTCCAGCGCGACCGGGTCCACCAGCACCGTGCCGGCACCCGCTCGGCGCAATTGCACCAGATAGGCGCGCTGGGAATAGCGGTATCCCGAAGCCCGCTCGGTGTCCACCGCGACGGGGCCGGTGCCCGCGGCCAGCGCGGCAGCAGCGGCCTTCAAGGCTTCCGGGGTGTCGACGACCGGTGGTAGGCCGTCAGCGGGTTCGGTCAACAGCACTGGGTCCGGGCGGTCAGCCCCTACGGACCCGGGACTTACGGCATCCACGACTCCTAGACCTTACGTGTCTCGAGCCGAGTCGTGTCACCGCTTGTCCAGAGTTCGTCAGGTTGGCCGCCCGGCACCCTCCGCTGTGCTTACCGGATCACTCCGGCTCGCATGGCCAGTGCGACCATTTGCGCCCGGTCACCCGTGCCCAGCTTGCGCCCGATCCGCGACAGGTGGCTCTTCACCGTGAGCGCGGACAGGTTGAGGGCTTCGCCGATCTCCTTGTTGGATCGACCGTCCGCCACCAGCTGGAGCACTTCCACTTCGCGTCCGGACAGTTCCCGCGGTGTGTTGTCCGTTCCCGGAACGCGGGTACCCGCGGCGAGAACGGGCGCCACACTCGGGTCGGCGTACACGCCGCCGTCCAGGACGCGGCGGACTCCGTCGGTGACCACCATCGGTGAGGCCGATTTCAGCAGGTACGCCTGGGCACCTGCTTGGAAAGCGGCTCGCACCGCGTAGGGGTCATCGGACGAGGCGAGGACCACAATTCGCGGCCAGCCCTGGCTCCGCAGTTCGGTTACCAGCTCGATCCCGGTTCCGTCCGGAAGTCCGAGATCGAGGATTGCGAGGTCGCACGGGCCGGTGGCCAGAGCTCGAGCTCTGGCTTCAGCCATGGATGCGGCCTCGTGCACCGTGCCGGCGCCCATTTGCAGCAAGCGGGCGGCGATCGCCTCCCGCAGCAGCGGATGGTCGTCGACCACGAGCACCGTGAACAGCTCTTCCCGCGGGTGCGGGACCATGTTCGCCGGCAGTGAGCCGGCAGGCGTGGTTCGAGCGGCCTGACCTAAGCCGACGGCAGCCACGTCACTACCTCCCTGGAGTCGGTCGTGCCCCCCGACCGGCACCGGGACTCTCGACCAATCAGCCGCGCCACTGATCGACCGAAAGTGGTGTCGTCGGAGGCAGCGTAACCGCCCGAGCGGGTCAGCGGGACGATCAATCGGGTATCGATTCCGATCGAGTTGTTACCTGTACATGATCACACCGCGCCTTCAGGTGATCTTGGGACGCCGTGCGCAACGCGAAAACCGTGGTTAAACGATGCAACCAAAACCGGTGCGTTCGAACACGCTGAGTTGCAGCGGCCCGCGGGCGCCTCTTCGCGAATGCAAAATCTTGTGCCGCATTACCCCCGAACGGGTGAGTTCAGGATGGATCAGTGGCACCCCGGACACCCGCTGGGCGGGTTAGCCGTGCCGCGGAGCGGCCCCCTCGCGGGGGTTCAGCACGGAAACCCCCTCCGGCGGCAGTCCGGTCGCACTGGCGAGCAGCTCGCAGAACGCGGCCGCGTGCGGCTCCAGGTGCTTGTCCAAGGGGGTCCAGGAGCTGCGCAGCTCCAGGTGGTGCGTCCGTGGTGGACCGGAGATCTCCCCGAACCGGGCGGAGGAGGTCAACGTGACGGTGCCCCCCAGGGCGGTGCAGGTGGTTCCGCAGCTCTCCAGGGCGTCGGTGAGCCAGGACCAGCCCACCGCCGGCAGCAGGGGATCGGCGGCCACCTCGGCGTCCAGGCTGGCGCGCAGGTAGACCACCAGCCGCAGCACGCCGTTCCACGCCTCGTAGCTGTCCGGGTCGTACAGCAGCACCAGACGAGCGGTGGCCAGTTCGCCAGCGGGACCGGTCGCCTCGGCCGCCAACGCGTACGCCCACGGCGCGATCCGCTTCGGCGCCTGCACCTCGTGCAGCTCGATTTCCGGACGTGGCCGGGAGGACGTCAGGCTGGCCACGGCCTGCTGGAAAAACGCTGGTGCCGCCGACATCTCCGTCACGGTGGCGACTGTAGGTGGCAGACCGCCTCCGTTGTCGGAGCCACGCCGAGCACCGCGGACCCGCAGGCGCTCTCGACTTTTGCCCGCATGCGAAGATTGCCCTGGAAGAGCATTGACAAGCCCAAGTTCGGCCGCTCGGTCAGAAGCCGGACGGCCGCCGGAACGATTCACGGACGCACGACTCGATGACCAACTCCGCCTCGGTCTCGGCTCGCCGGGACCTCCTCGACGCTCCTCTGCTGGTCGCTGCCCGCGGCGGTGCTCCGCGCCACACCCCGGTCTGGTTCATGCGCCAGGCGGGTCGTTCGCTGCCGGAATACCGGAGAGCGCGGGAAGGCGTTCCGATGCTGGAGGCGTGCCTGACGCCCGACCTGGTCTGCGAGATCACCGCCCAGCCGGTGCGGCGGCACAACGTCGACGCCGCGATCCTGTTCAGCGACATCGTCCTCCCGCTGTACGCCTCCGGCGTCGAGCTGGAGATCGTGGCCGGCACCGGCCCCGTCGTCGCCGAGCCGCTCCGCACCGCTGCGGACGTGGCAGCGCTGCCGGTCCTCGTTCCGGAACAAGTTCCGCAGGTCTCGGAAGCGATCGGCCTGCTGCTGCGGGAACTCGGCCAGACACCGCTGATCGGCTTCGCCGGAGCCCCCTTCACCCTGGCCTCCTACCTGGTGGAAGGCGGTCCGAGCCGCAACCACGAGCACACCAAGGCGCTCATGTACTCGGAGCCGAACACCTGGCACGCCCTGCTGGAGAAGCTCACCGACACCACGCTCAACTTCTTGCGGGCGCAGGTGACCGCCGGGGTGGACGCGGTCCAGCTGTTCGACTCCTGGGTGGGGGCGCTGTCGCTGCGGGACTACCAGGAGTTCGTCCTCCCGCACTCGAAGCGGATCTTCCAGGAGATCGCCGAGCTGGCCGACATCCCGAAGATCCACTTCGGGGTCGGCACCGGGGAACTGCTCGGGGCGATGCGGTCGGCCGGGGCCGATGTGGTCGGAGTGGACTGGCGCGTGCCGCTGGACGTCGCGGCGCAGCGCATGCGAGAAGCCGACCCGAGCGGCGGGGACCCGGTGGTGCAGGGCAACCTCGACCCGGCGGCGCTCTTCGCGGGCTGGCCGGTGGTCGAACGGGAAGTGAAGCGGATCCTCGCGGAGGGCAAGCAAGCCGGAGGTCACATCTTCAACCTCGGGCACGGTGTGCTGCCGGCCACCGACCCGGATGTGCTCACCCGAATCGTCGAACTCGTCCACAACTCATGACAGCACCCAAGATCGCCGTGGTTGGCGGTGGGATCTCGGGACTGGCCGCTGCGCACCGGTTGCGTCGAGAGCTCGGCCGGTCCGCGCAGATCGTGCTCGTCGAGCAGAGCGACCGGCTCGGCGGCAAGCTGCGCACCGTCGAACTGGCCGGGCGCCCCTACGACGTCGGCGCCGAAGCCTTCCTGGCCCGCCGCCAAGACATGCAGGAGTTCATCGCAGAGCTCGGCCTCGCCGGAGAAGTGGTGCACCCCAGCTCCGCGGGAGCTAGCATCCGCGCTGGAGGCGCCAGCCACCCCGTGCCGAAACGCACCCTGATGGGGGTGCCCGAGTCAGCGCAATCGGTGGGGGACGTCTTGTCCCCCGAGGGTGCGGCGGCCGTCGCCGCGGAGGAGCAGCTCCCGCCGCTCCACCTGAGCGGTGAGGACATCTCCGTGGGAGAACTGCTCCGGTCCCGGGTCGGGGACGAGGTCGTGGACCGGCTCGTCGAGCCCTTGCTCGGCGGGGTCTACGCCGGGGACGCCGACCACCTGGGGATGCGCGCGACGATGCCCGCGTTGGCAGCGGCGTTCGACCGGGGAGCGACCTCGGTGACCGGAGCTGCAGCGGCTGCGCTGCCGCCGGCGGCCGATCCGGGCAAGCCCGCACCGCCCGTCTTCGGGGCTTTCCGCGG
>Ga0079224_100009578_pt1 | contig 13226 bp, 11 predicted proteins | sample Stecom2015_FD_80414 | JGI IMG/M metagenome (GOLD analysis project Ga0079224, IMG submission 80414) | Agricultural soil microbial communities from Utah to study Nitrogen management - Steer compost 2015 | ecosystem: Environmental > Terrestrial > Soil > Agricultural land | place: USA: Utah... | reverse complement strand
GGCCTATGGGTGACCGACAAGGACGGCAACCGCTGGGCGGATTTCGCCTGCGGCACCGCCGTCACCAACCTCGGTCACAACCATCCCGCAGTCGTCTCCGCCGCCCACGATCAGCTCGATCGGGTCATCCATTCCGGCTGCATCTTCCGTTACGACTCCCTGGTCGAGGCCGCTGAGCGCCTCGCCGAGATCACCCCGCCGGGGATCGAGAAGTTCGCCTTCGCCAACTCGGGGGCCGAGGCGGTCGAGGCGGCCGTGAAGCTCGCCCGCTACCACACCAAGCGTCAGGGGGTCATCACCTTTCGCGGCGCCTTCCACGGCCGGACGATGGGCTCCGTCTCATACACCACGTCCAACGCCAAGTACCGCGATGGCTACCACCCGATCCTGGGATCGACGTTCGTCGCGCCGTTCCCGCATCCGTATCGGTGGGGAGTATCCGAGCAAGAGGCTGTCGAGCGCTCGCTCCACGAGCTCGAACTGTTGTTCAAGCACGTCGTCACCCCCGAGACGATCGGCGCCATGCTGATCGAGCCGGTGCAGGGAGAGGGCGGCTACTACCCCGCCCCGGCCGCGTTCTTGGAGGAGCTGCGCTCGATCTGCGACGAGCACGGGATCATGCTCGTGTTCGACGAGGTGCAGACGGGCTTCGGTCGTACCGCCGAGTGGTTCGCGGCAGACCACTTCTCGGTCGATCCTGACGTCGTCGCCATCGGGAAGGGCATCGCCAACGGCCTGCCGCTCTCGGCGTACGGCGCGGCCCGGGACGTGATCGATGGGTGGCCGGTCGGCGCCCACGGCACCACGTTCGGTGGCAACCCGGTGAGCTGCGCCGCCGCTGTCGCCGTGATGGACACGATGGGTGACCTCCTGCCGCACGCCCGGCAGTTGTCGAAGCAGGCCTTCGACCGATTCAACGAGCTGGCCGAGCGCCACCCCACGATCGGCGACGTCCGGGGACTGGGCCTGATGATCGGCATCGAGCTCGTGTCGGACCGGGAGCAGCGCACCCAGGACAAGGCCGCGTTCGAGCACCTCCAGAAATACTGCTTCGAGAGAGAGCTGATCATCATCGAATGCGGGCCCGACGGGAACGTCATCCGCTTCATCCCGCCGCTGATCACCACCTCCGAGGAGCTCGACTGGGCGATCGACCTGATCGATGCCGCCCTGACCGACTGGGAATCGACCCGCTGAGGGTCAAGTCCACCAGAGCACGGCGGCGAGCCAGGCTCCGGCGATGAGGAGGCCGGCGAAGAGCTCGATCCCGATCGACAGGGCGACCGCCCCGAGGGACGCCTTGGTCGAGGGCCAGGCCTGGTCCCCGCCGACTCTGCGCTGTTCCGCCAAGTAGGTGCCGAGGACGAAGCCGATCGGGGCGCCGATCACGGGAATCACGAAGAAGCCGACGATGGCAAGTGCTCCGGCGAAATAGAGCGTCGACCGGGGGATGCCGGCGTTTCGGAGGCGTTTGCCGGGGATCAGGAACTTGACGACCTGGGAGCCCAGGGCGAGCACGACCGCCCCTATGGCGATCGCCCACGCCCGACCGCCTCCGGTCACCCCCGCCCAGAGCACCACGGCGGCCGCCTCGAGCAGCAGCCCTGGCAGAATCGGGATCATGATCCCGGCGAGACCCACCAGGATCACGATCCCGATGATCGTCTCGCCTATGGCATCCACCCGCGGATGGTAGGCGTCAGGCTCCTGGCGGAGCGCCCGCGCAGGCTTCCTCCCCCGGGAAGAGCGGCCGGGCCTTGATGCTGACCTCCTCGGCTCCCACGGCCCAACGAGTCGCGGCGTTGGCTCGCTCGAACACACCGAGCAGCCGCGTGGCTTCGTCGCCGTCGACGGAGGTGCAGCGCCAGTCGAGCGCCCACTCCGGCATCTCCTCGAACTCCACCTCGAGCGGCCACTCCTCCACCGAGCCGAAGACCCCGTCCATGGGGATGGGCGGGCCCGCGGCCACCTGCAGACGGTCCGCCTCGTACGGCCGGCTCTCGTCTTCGGCCGCCGCCCGGTCGAGGGTCTGGACGATCTCTTCGGCCAGGAGACGGTCGGTCGAGCCGCCCTCGACCATGCCGAGTGCGACGACCCCCAGACGGTGGGCTCCGTTCGCGTCGTAGAACGTGATGAAGTCGGTCGGGGCGTCGGCGACCATCTCGGCGCCCGACTGGTCGATGCGCTCGTCGATCTCGGGCAGGCCCAGTTCGGCCACCAGGTCGAGCACCTCCGTGAAGGCGTCCTCCGACACGGAGGTGACGAGGATGTTGGGGAGCAGTGCTCCCGGGAACTCGAGCGTCATCGGCCCAGCGAAGACGAGGGTGCGATCGGCCGTGAGCACGTATCTGGGCATGCGGTCGAGGTTCGCTTCGAGGGGCAGGAACCCTCCTTCGGAAGTGACGGTGATCACGACCGCGTTCGGGTCATCGGGGATGGAAAGAGCCGAGCCCGAGCCGCCGCCTCCGCATGCAGCAACGAACAGGACGAGAACGGCGGCGGGGATGAGTCTGTGCATTCCCATCCGACGCCACCGCCCGGTCCCTGGTTCCCTTTTCATGACCGAAACGGGGCGGAGAACGCCCCGATTCGGTCATGAGAACCGATGCGGGGCTCCCGGTCAGTCCTCGGTGTTCTGCGCCGCCTGTTTGGCGATCTCTTCGACCACGTCCTGGTTGGCGAGAGTGGTGACGTCACCGAGCTTTCGGTTCTCGGAGATGTCCCTCAAGAGCCGGCGCATGATCTTGCCGGAACGTGTCTTGGGCAAGTCGTCGGTGAAGACGATCGAGGCGGGCTTGGCGATCGGCCCGATGTGATCGGCGACGTGCTGGCGCAACTCGTCGATGAGGGGCTGGTCACCGACCACATCACCGCGCAGGGTCACGAAAGCCGCGATCGCCTGACCGGTCAGCTCGTCCTTGCGCCCGATCACAGCTGCCTCGGCCACCGCCGGATGCGAGACCAGCGCCGACTCCACCTCCATCGTGGAGATGTTGTGGCCGGACACCAGCATCACGTCGTCGACACGGCCGAGGAGCCAGAAGTACCCCTCTTCGTCTTTCTTGGCCCCGTCCCCGGGGAAGTAGAGGCCGGGGAAACGCGACCAGTAGGTCTCGATGAACCGCTGGTCGTCACCCCAGATGGTGCGAGCCATAGCCGGCCACGGCTGGGTCAGGACCAAGAACCCCCCACCACCGGGATCGACAGGCTCGCCGTCGTCGTTCACGACGTCGGCGCCGATTCCCGGGAGCGGCAACGTCGCCGAGCCAGGCTTCGTGGTGGTGACGCCGGGGAGTGGCGAGATCATGATCGCCCCCGTCTCCGTCTGCCACCACGTGTCGACGATCGGGCAGTTCTTGCGACCGATGTTCTCGTGGTACCAGATCCACGCCTCCGGGTTGATCGGTTCGCCCACCGTCCCGAGCAGGCGTAGCGACGACAGGTCCCGGCCTGCCGGGTATTCCTCACCCCACTTCATGAACGCCCGAATGGCGGTGGGCGCTGTGTAGAAGATCGTGACCCCGTGTTCCTCGATGATCTGCCACAGGCGGTCCTTATCGGGGTAGTTGGGGGCGCCCTCGTAGATGACGCTGGTGGCACGATTGGCGAGCGGCCCGTACACGATGTAGCTGTGGCCGGTCACCCAGCCGATGTCCGCCGCGCACCAGTAGACGTCGGTGTCGGGCTTGAGGTCGAAGACGTCGGAATGGGTGGTGGCGATCTGGGTCAGGTAGCCGCCCTGCGTGTGGACGATCCCCTTGGGCTTTCCGGTCGTGCCCGACGTGTAGAGGATGTAGAGAGGATCCTCGGCGTTGAGCGGCACCGCCTCGCATTCGTCGGACTGTCCGTCGACGACGTCGTGCCACCAAACGTCGCGGCCTTCCTCCATGTGGACGTCGGCTTCGGTGCGCCGGAGGACGATCACCTTCTCGACTCCCGGCGTCTGGGCGAGAGCCACGTCGGTGTTCGCCTTGAGGGGGACCATCTTGCCGTTCCGCCAAGACCCGTCCTGGGTGATCACCACACGGGCGTTGGCGTCGGAGATGCGGCTGGCGAGAGCATCGGAGGAGAACCCACCGAACACCACCGAATGGACGATCCCGAGCCGCGCACAGGCGAGCATGGCTACGGGCAACTCGGGGACCATCCCCATGTAGATCGCCACCCGGTCGCCGCGCTCCAAGCCGAGAGACTTCAGGGCGTTTGCGAACCGGCGCACTTCCGACGCCAGCTCGCCATAGGTGATCGTGCGCTTGTCGCCCGGCTCGCCCACCCAGTGGTAGGCGACCTTCTCGGCGTGCTCGGGCAGGTGTCGGTCGAGGCAGTTGTACGAGACGTTGAGCTCACCGTCGCTGAACCACTTGTAGAACGGCGGGTTCGAATCGTCGAGACCCTGCGTCGGCTCCCGGAACCAGGTGAGGCGGGTCTTGGTCTGTTCCAGCCAATACGCCTCGAAGTCGGCCGCGGCTCGCTCGTGGATGCCCGGTTTGGCGTTGGCTTGGGCAGTGAAGTCCGGTGCAGGCGGGAAGCTGCGGTCTTCGGTGAGCAGGTTTTCGATCGCCTGGGTCATGGAGCTCCTTCCGCGTGACTTCTTCGCTGCATCCTATGTCCGATTCTCGAATCGTGCCGGTGAACCCTCCAGTGCGGGCCACCAGCTGCCGATGAAGACCGGTGGACTACGGGTTGCGCACTGGCGTCCCCATAATTCGCGGCGTACTCCCGGTTCATCCCTGACCATGAACCTCACGCTCACACGTCCGTCTCTGCGTCAATTCACGCGCTATCTGGCCGGTGTCGTCGTGGTGTCGACCGGTGCCACTCTCGGCATCAAGTCGAACCTCGGCGCAGCACCCTATGACGCGCTGTTGACGATGATCACCGACCGCACCGACCTTCCATTCTGGGTGACCGCGTGGCTCTTGCAGGCCGTGTGGATCGCCTGGATCCTGAGAGCTGGTGGCCGGTTCGACATCGGCACGCTGGTCCACTCCCTCTCCTTCGGCCCGATCATGTCGGTGCTGTTGGATGTGATGCCGGAGGCGACGTCCACATTCCACTCCGTCCTGTACCTGGTCGCCGCCGTCTCGGGGATGGCCCTGGGTCTGTGGCTGTATCTCGGCGCCAAGTTCGTCGCCGGCATGGTCGACACCCTGTTCGAGACACTCATCAGGCGGCACCGGTGGCACCCCGGCGCGGTTCGCACCACTTTCGATCTCGGGTGCGTGGCCGTTGCGTGGGCCGGCTCCGGGCCGGTCGGCGTCGGTACGGTCGTCTTGGCTCTGGGCGTCGGCCCTCTCCTCTCTGTGCTCGATGCCGGCCTGCTCCGTCCGGCTACATGGCGCGGCATCCCGCTCGGGAAGCCGAAGCCGGTGCATCTCGAGCTCGTCGACACGACCGAGTACCGCATCCTCGACACACACTGAAGCTGGTATCACGGGCTCCTCCCGAGGCTCTGCTCTGCGTGGGCCCAACATCGGGCCCTCGGAGGAGGAAGAGAGGAGCCCCTCATGTCCAACCGCAACCGACTCGTGGTGTGGGCGGCTGTCGTGTCGGTATTGGCTGTGCCACTCGCCGTGGCCGCGTCCGATGCCTTCACAGACGTCCCCGACTCCAACGTCCACCACGACAACATCGGCTGGCTGAAGGACGCCGACGTCAACCCGGGGGTGCAACCCGCCGGCGAACACCGAGTTCTGCCCCGACCAACCCGTACTGCGTCAACAGATGGCGTCTTTCATGCGGCGACTGGCCGAAAACCAGGTCGTCGATGCCGGGACCCTCGGCGGCCTCGCCGTCGACGAGATCGTCCAGGGCTACGCCGAAAGCGGCTCCGGGTCGACCACCGGTACGTTGAACGGCCTCGCCAAGCTCGAGGAGATCCAGATCGAAGTCCCAGAAGACGGATATCTCCAGATCATCGGTTCCACGTCCATCTTCGACAACGACGGCGGGACGATGGTCGTCTGGCTACAACTCGACGACACCACCTGCCACAACACGTCCGCCAACTTCAGTAGTGTCGGCTTCGGCTACGGCTCCACTGCAGGCGGCAATTCCATCGCAGGTGGGGCCATGGGCGAGGGCACGGTGCCGGTGACCGCCGGCACGCACACCATCAGCCTCTGCGCCTTCAACATCGGAGGCCCGGCGAGTGTGTTGGCTCCGAGCATCACCGCGTTGTTCCTGAAGAACGCCACTGTGTCGGTGGGACTGGCATCAGACGACCCGGGCGACCTGCCCCTGTCCGACTGAACCGACTGGACCGGGTTCAGGCCTCCGCTTCCAGGCGGGGGTCTGAACGCGCCCGGTGGCGTTGGGTGAGAGCCACCAGGCTCCCCAACATCGCCGCCACCATCACCCAGTCACCGAAACGGACGTAGACCGTCTCCAAGCCCGGTCGGGGCCTCACTTCCCCGTAGAGGATCTCTCGAGTGCCGAGGCCCGTCGTCTCACCCAGCACCCCGCCGTCCGTGACGACCACCGACTTGCCTGTCACCGCGGCGTGGATCAGGTCGAGCCCGGTCTCAGCCGAACGCATCCGCGTCATGCCGATGAACTGGTCGGCCGCAGGCGTATACCCGTAGCTGCCCTCGTTGGTGAGGACCGCCAGTACGTCGGCCCCGTCGCGGGCCACCTCCCGGGCGTAGGCGGCGAACCCGCCCTCGAAGCTGATCACCGTGCCGAGATCGAAGCCACCCAGGTCGAACACGACGGGCCCATCCCCAGGAACCATGTCCCGCGGCACCCGGGAGAGCACGGGAATCCATTCGAACAGAGGACGGGCAGGGATGTATTCGCCGAACGGAACCGGATGTTGTTTGCGGTACTCGCCGACGATCTCGCCCTCCGGCGAGAACAACACGTTGGCATTCACCCAGTGCGTGTCGCTGATGGGTCGGTCGCCCCCTACCACCATCCATGCCCCGATGCGGGCCGCCTCGGCAGCGATCGCCTCTCCCACTTCGGGATTGTTGACGGGATCGGCGTTCCAAGACCCCGTCGACCCCTCCGACCACACGACGAGGTCTACTGAGCCGGCCTCGATGGTGCGGGTCAGTGCGAGGTGCTGCTGGTAGGTGCCGAATCGTTCGTCTTCACAGTGGGTGAACGGGCAGGGTGTGGAGCCTTGGACGACCGCGACCTTCACAGGGCCGTCTGTCTCGAGAGCGGGGAGCAGGGCGCCGAGGGCGAAGGCCGCGCCGGCGACGCCTACGGGGGCGATTGCGACTCTCCAGCGCCGGGTGGCCGATCCCGCTGCCGCCGCCATGAGGACCGTCGTGAGCCCGGTGGTGCCGATCCACCGGGCGATGGCCCGAGCCGCGCCGACCGTCGACACGCCGTAGCCGAGGGCGCCCCATTCGAGCCCACCGACCGGGAACCGGTATCTCATCCACTCGGCCACCATCCAGAAGCCCGTGACTGCCATCCACCACGCCGCGTCCCTCAGATGGCGGCACCACCGGGTGATGGCCCATCCGAACAACGCCGCGTAGAGCGCTTGGGACAGTCCCAGGGCGATGATCGCTTCCAGGGCGAGCTCCGACATCCACCACATCAGGGCGAAGTAGAAGACCACGCCGTACGTCGCGGCGACAGCCAGGCCATCCCGAGGCCGTTCGAGGCGGGACATGCCCGCCAGCCACACAGCCGGGCCGACGACGGCCAGCGGCCAGACGTCGAACGGGGGAAAGGCGAGCACCGCCAAGCCGGCGCCGATGACGGCCAAGACATACGACATGCGGACCCACAGTCTGGCCGATACGGCCCCGAATCTGGCACCGGGCGATCCCGTAGAGTGGCCGCATGACTTCCGACCTCGATGTCGCACTCCAAGCTGCCCGCGCCGGCGCCGAGGTCGTGCGCCGAGGCTTCGCCACCCGACCGGAGATCCAGCTGAAGGGAGCGGTGGATCCGGTCACCGTCGTCGACAAGGAGGCCGAGGAAGCGGTATTCGCCGTGCTCCGAGAACTCCGACCCGACGATCAGGTCCTGGGAGAAGAGTCGGGCGGTGCCGGTTGGGACTCGGACCGTGTGTGGATCGTGGATCCTCTCGACGGGACCGTGAACTTCATCCACGGGCTCCCCCAGGTAGCCGTCTCGGTCGCGGTGTGGGAGGACGGCGAGCCGGTGGCCGGTGTGGTCGTGGACGTCTGCCGGGGGGAGGAGTTCGCCGCCACCCGGGGAGGCGGCGCCTCCCTCGACGGCGACCCGATCCACGTGTCGGCCAGTGAGCAGATGAGCGACGGGCTGATCGCCACCGGGTTCCCCTACGACCGCCAGGAGAAGGCCGATGCATACATGGGAGTCGTGGCGGGAGTCTTGAAGGAAGCACAGGGGCTGCGACGGGTCGGCTCGGCCGCCCTCGACATCTGTTGGGTGGCTTGCGGCCGATTCGACGGCTATTGGGAGTTCTCCCTGGCGCCATGGGACATGGCCGCCGGGGTCCTGATCCTCGAGGAGGCGGGAGGCCGCGTCACCGACCATCTGGAACGCCCGTATGTCTTGGGCTCGCCCGTTCTGGTGGCGAGCAACGGCCGTATCCACGAGAGCCTGGCGCGGATCGTCGCCACGCATTTGCCCGACCACCTGGTATGACGACCGCCGTCGTCGTCGCCGACGCGATCCTGGGTGCGCCCACTGCGGGAGACACGGTCGTGGTCGAGCACGGTCGGGTCGTGTCGGTGACCCGGAGCGATCAGCTGGGCACGGCCCCGACCGTCCGCCACGACGGAGCGGTGATCGTCCCGGGCTTCATCGATTCGCACTTGCATCCTCTCGGCTACGCCGCGCTCGTCACCGGGGTGTCCGTCGGTCAGGCCGAGAGCATCGGCGAAGTACAGGAGATCCTGGCCGAGGCAGCCACCCGCATCCCTCCCGGAGGAGCACTCGTGGCTCAGCACCTCGACGACTCCCGACTGGGACGCCTGCCCTCTCGTCACGACCTGGACGCCGTCGTCTCGGATCGGCCGGTGCTCCTCTACCGCTATTGCGGTCATGTGGCAGTGGCGAACACAGCCGCCTTGACGTTGGCCCGTGTCGACGAAGACACGGAGGATCCGCCTGGAGGGTCCTTCGACCGCGACGACGATGGACGTCCCACCGGCGTTCTCCGGGAGATGGCGATCGATGTCGTCTCCGGCGTCGTCGACCCTCTCGTTCCGGCACCACGCCCCGAGCAGGTCCTCGCCGCGATGGAGAGCCTGGCCGCGAAGGGCATCGTCCGCATCGGAGCGATGGTGTCGACCGAGCGTCCGTTGTGGGCGGGTGTCGGGGACGAAGTGAGAGGATTGTGTGAGGTGGCGACCGACCTGCCGCTCCACGTCGACGCCATGGTGATCGCCGACACGCCGCGCCGTCTCCGGCACGCCGCCGAGAACCTCGAATCTGCCGGCGGTCGGGTGCGGTTCTGGGGTTGGAAGGAGTTCGCCGACGGTAGCCTGGGCGGGCACACCGCGGCGATGTGGGATCCTTTCGCCGACACGGGCGACCGCGGGACTCTGCGCCTGTCCCCCGAGAGATTCCGCGAGATGGCCCGCACCTCCCTGGTTTTGGGCGGAGTCGTCGCCGTCCACGCCATCGGCGACCGTGCCATCGACCTCACACTCGACCTGTTCGACCAGGCGATCGCGGCTGGAGCAGACCCCACGCGACTGCGACTCGAGCACGTCTCGGTGCCCTCCGATATGGCGATCGCGCGGATGGCATCCACCGGAGTGACCGCCTCGGTCCAGCCGAGCTTTCTCGCCTCCGAGGCCGACTGGGTCCCGCCGCGCCTCGGCTCGACGCGGATTGCGTATCCCTTGCGGAGGATGATCGACGCCCGAGTGACGGTGATCGGCGGCTCCGACTGCCCGGTCGAACCGCCCGACCCCCTCCCGGCGATCGCCGCCGCCATCCACCGGCAGGGCTGGGACGATGGCGAGAATCTGACGCCTTCCGAAGCCCTCGACCTGTACACGGGCGGACCCGCAGCCCACTTCGGCCTGCCGGCACCGCTGAGTCCGGGGACCGCGGCGGATCTCGTCGTGGTGGCGGGATTCGGCTCTGCGGTTCCCCGGATCGAAGCCGTGTACCGAAGCGGCACGGCCACCTCGTTTCGCCCCATCGAGTGGCCCGCCTGACCGCGTCCAATGAGGTTGCTATTGGCCCCGGAGACGGTGATCCTTTGACGATGCATTTCGCCTCCTCCGCCGAAGAAGTCACCCGAATCACCGACGATGCTCTGTCCGAGGCCGACCGCCTCGTCGGAGTACTCGTCTCCTCTTCCGATCGCTCCTGGGACTCGACTCTCGCCCCTCTCGATGAGATCTCCGACAGGATCGAACGTGCCTTCGGCGCCGGAGCGTTCATGGGATACGTGCACGAGGACGAAGACGTGCGCAACGCCGCCCGCGTCGCCGAAGCGCGCATCCAGCAGTGGGCGGTCGATCTCATCTTCCGGGACGACCTGTACGAGGCAGTCTCGGGCTTCGACGCCACCGAGGAAGCCGCCGGGTTGACCGGCGAGAGGGGCCGCCTCCTCGAGTTCACGCTGCGCGACCTTCGGCGCACCGGCCACGAACTCGACCCGGATATCCGAGCGGAAGTGAGAGAGCTGACCTCCCGTCTCGTCGAACTGGGCGTGCAGTTCGAACAGAACATCGCCGAGCACAAGGACGCTTTGATAGTCACCCGAGAAGATCTCGACGGCCTGCCCGAGCCCTACATCGAAGGCCTCGCTCCCGGCGACGAGGAGGGCACCTACAAGGTGACGATGGCCTACCCCGACGTCATCCCCTTCCTCGAGAACGCCCACCGCCGCGACCTGCGCGAAGAGTTGTCCTACAAGTTCAACACCCGAGCGGTCGAGAAGAACAAGCCGATCCTGGAGGAAGCGGTGCGGATTCGCGCCCGAATCGCCGAGCTGTTCGGCCAGCCATCCTGGGCGCACTATCAGCTCGAGGAGCGGATGGCCAAGGACCCGGCGGCGGTGGAGCGTTTCTACGACGAACTCGTCCCGCCGCTCACCGAAGCCGGTGAGCGTGAGATCGCCGAGATGGAGAAGTTGCTGCGCGCGGACACCGGTGATCCCGGAGCACGCCTCGAAGTCTGGGACTGGCGCTACTACCACACGCGACTGCGCCGAGAGAGGCATGGCGTCGATCCCAACGAAGTCGCCGAATACTTCCCTCTCGAATCGGTGCTCGACGGGCTGTTCTCGGTCACCGGTGAAGTGTTCGGGCTCGAGTATCGCCCGGCGGACCTGGCCACCTGGCACCCCGACGTTCAGCCCTACGCCGTCCACGACAAGGCGTCGGGGAAGCTGATCGGCCACTTCCACATGGACCTGTTCCCCCGGGAGGGCAAGTTCAGCCACGCCGCGGCCTTCACGTTGATCCCGGGACGACGTCTCGCCGACGGCTCTTACCAGAAGCCCATGTCGGCCATCGTGGCGAACTTCACCAAACCGTCTGGGACCCGGCCGTCACTTCTCCAGCACCAGGAGGTCGAGACACTCTTCCACGAGTTCGGCCACATCCTCCACCAGGTGCTGACACGGGCGGAGCTAGTCCGGTTCTCCGGTTCGTCGACCGAACGCGACTTCGTCGAGGCGCCCTCCCAGATCATGGAGCACTGGACCTGGCGCCCCGAGGTGCTGGCCACCTTCGCCCGCCACTACGAGACCGGAGAGCCGATCCCCGAGTCACTCGTCAAGGCGATGGTCGAGGCCCGGAACCTGAACATCGCGTTGCAGACCCTCCGCCAGGCCCAGTTCGGTATCTTCGACCTGCTCATCCATGGCCCGGGCGCCGCCACCATCGACCTAGAAGACGCGAACCGGAAGGCCACCGAGGTGTCGCTCCTCCCCTTCCACGAAGGCACCTTCTTCCCCGCGAGCTTCGGTCACATGCTGGGCGGGTACGACGCCGGCTACTACGGCTACCTGTGGTCGGAGGTGTACGGCGATGACATGTTCAGCCGCTTCGAAGCCGAAGGTGTCACTGACCCACAGGTGGGCGCCGAATACCGAAGGATCGTCCTCGAGTCGGGTGGGTCCCGCGACGGCATGGAACTGCTCGTCGAGTTCCTCGGGCGCCAGCCTTCGAACGAGGCGTTCCTCCGCAAACTCGGCATCTCCTAGGAACCTTCGCCGCCTCCCCGGCGTCTATCTGGAGACGCTGCTTTATGGAGGTTTTATCTCTGTCGAGCGATCCTGGCGCCGACGAACGGGGGAGATCCCCTCTTCCAGGAGAACCCGCCACAGACAGGGAATAGATCCCATCCATCTGGAGTTCTTCAGTTACGTACCGGAAGAAAGGAGGGCCCGTGAGCGAGACCCTCAAGGGCAAGGCAATCAAAGGCATCACCCGAGCCTCTCGCCGGTATTCCGAGGGCCGGGTCTGTGCCCATCCCGAGTGTGACACCAAGCTGAGCATCTACAACAAACGCGAGTACTGCCATCTCCATGCCCCGGTCAAATTCCCCCGGGTTCGGGGCCGGATCCTCCCGGAGGGCTCGGGATGACAAACGTTTGCGAAATCTGCTAAGATCCGCTCCCGGGTGTCGCGGTCTCAGGTTCTCTCCCCCTCCCCCGACGCCGCGACATCCATAGTGGAGGCCCCGGTCCCCCCGGCCGGGGCCTCCAATCGTTTGGGGCACCCGCGCTCGGCCGAACGCGACCGCAGACCGGTTCCTACCCCACCCCGGGTGGGGTAGGCTCGAATTCGGGGCTATGCTGGGAATCGTGAAACCCGAACACAAGCGCTCGGCCATCAACCGGCTGAAGACCGTGCGCGGTCATCTGGATGCCGTCCTCGGAATGGTCGAGGACGAGCGGTACTGCCCGGACGTCATGAAGCAGGTCTCGGCGCTGCAGGCGTCCCTGGAGAAAGTCAATCGGATCTTGCTGCAGAACCACCTGGAGACGTGTGTCGCTTCTGCCGTTTCCGAAGGGAGGACGACCGAAATCGTCGACGAGTTGATGGAGACGATGAAGTACACCGCGGCGGTGACGGGGCCGGCGCCGGTCGAAGAGGAGTTCGAACATGACCACCACCACGCTCACGGTTCCTGACATCTCGTGCGCCCATTGCAAAGAGAGCATCGAGGGCGCCGTCTCGTCTCTGCCCGGGGTTCGGGCAGTCGAAGTGGAGATCGAACCCAAGACCGTGAACCTCGAGTACGACGAGGCTGAGATCGATCTCGACGAGATCGTGCGCGCGATCGAGGAGGTGGGCTACGACGTC
>Ga0079224_100009576_pt1 | contig 13227 bp, 9 predicted proteins | sample Stecom2015_FD_80414 | JGI IMG/M metagenome (GOLD analysis project Ga0079224, IMG submission 80414) | Agricultural soil microbial communities from Utah to study Nitrogen management - Steer compost 2015 | ecosystem: Environmental > Terrestrial > Soil > Agricultural land | place: USA: Utah... | reverse complement strand
GATCCGACTCGATCAGGTTGAGCCCGTCCACGGCCAGTTCGAGCGCGTAGCGTCCGATCTCCGGCAGTTCGACGGCGAGCCGGAGGTCGAAAGTGTGGATCCCCGGTGTGCGGCAGGCGTTCCGCTCGGCGAACCGGCCGACCTGATCGCGCAGGCAGCTCCATTCCGAGACGAGCTGCTGGATCCCGGGGATCGCGGTGTCGACGAAGGCGGGGTCGTTGCCGGCGACGCCGTCGCCGTTGACGTCGACGCCCGGCCCGAACCCCGGCGTGAAGGGTATCCCGGACCGGAAGCGGTAGAGCCCCGCGATCCGTACGCCCGAGAGACGGGGGAAGGTCATCTCGGCGCCGGCGAAGGCGCGGTGCGGCGTGTCGAGGTCCGACCGGCCGGCGCGCCAGTCGCGGTCGTCGAGCGCGCGAGGGAAAGGGCTCAGCGTGAGCATCGGATCCCCGGCGAGGATGGCGGGCGTATCGTCGTTCCGCCAGGAACGCGTGTACGTGCCGAAGAGGAGGAGGCTGCCGATGCGGTGCTCGGCGGCGAGGCTCAGCCCCAGGTGGTCCGCGCGGCCGTCGGCATCGACCACGATGATCCGGTCGATGGTCGAGAATCGCCGGTTGGAGCCCGGGACGGCCGAGATGAGGCCGCCGAGCTGGGCCAGCTCGCCGTAGAGCGGGCGCCCGTACTGGTCGTGGCTGGAGGGCGTGGCCGGAAGGTTCAGGTCGACTCGCCTCGGCAGGAAATCGGTCCTGCGCGCGACCAGCGCTGCGCGCAACGTGGTGCCCTGACCGAGGGACCCGCTGATCCCGAGCCCCGCGTGGAGCGTTCGAGGCGCGGAGAAGCCGGGCCCGAGGACGGTCAACGTCGGCGCCGCATCGCCGCCGGCCGACGGATCCGGCCATGCCCCGAGATCGCCGAGCCACCGTCGGACGGCGGACCGCCCCTCGTCCGAGTGGTACTCGCTCAGGACATCGGTCCCGGCCCGTTCATGGCGGACCGCGAGCTCGCCCTCGAGCAGCCACCGCTCGTCCGTTCCCATGTCCCAGCGTGCCATGGCGCGGGCGTCGAGCTTCCCGACCGAGGCCGGCGGCCGCACATCCGCGAGGCCGAGCAGCCGTACCCAATCTGCTGCGGCCGTGGTCGCTCGGCGAGGCAGGTACTCCCTCGCGTAACGAACGCCGAGGGCGATCTCCAGCCCTGGCGCCACGTGCCATTCGTCGTTCAGGAAGATGCCGAGCTCGGTCGTCGAGAACTCGGCGTACCGCTCGTCGACGACGGGCGCCTCGAGGAGTCCTATGCGGCGGGCGAAGTGCGCCGCATCCGGGAACCGGACCCGGCCCGGTCCCGACGCGGTGATGCGATCCTCGAGGAACGCGGCGTTCACGCCGATCCCGGTCTTGAGCATGTGCTCGCCGGCCCGGACGTGGAGCGTCTGCCTCACCTCGAGTCCGGTCCGTGCGAACCGGCCGGGCAGGAGCGGCGGCGTCCCGAATTCGAGCGCGCCATCGACGATCGTGGTCAGCGGGAGCCGATCGTCGAGGCCCGTGTAGCGGCGCACGCTCCGGGCGATTCCGAGCCGGAGCTCCTGGGAGAGGCCGTTCCGGAAGATCGACGACAGCGTCGCCGTGGTGAAGTGGTCGCTGGCCTCGACCCGGGCGCTCAGGCCAGGCGCAGCGTGGGGGCCGGGCTGCGGGCCCGCGGCCGGGAGCGAGGCGGTGTGGGAGCGGACGGCGAGCGTGTGGACGTCAGAAAGCCGCCAGTCGAGACTTGCGAAGCCGGCGACCCGCTCGCGCACCGCGAGGCGCGGCCTGCCGAGCAGGCCGAGTTCGATGCCGAAGCTGTCGCGCGCGATCGCCACGACCTCCGCGGCCACGGCCTCGCGTTCGCCGGGACCGGGGTAGGGTGCCTCCAGCCGCTCGGCCTCGATCCCGACTGCGATGCGGGCGGCGTCGCCGCGGACCGGGCCGGAGGCGATGAGACCGCCCCGGACCGCGCCGTGCGGCGTCGTCGACAGGTCGAAGTGGCGCGAGGAGACGAGCCCGCCGCCGGTCCAGCTCCCGGACGCTTCGATCGCGAACGTCTGGCCGCCCGGCCGGGAGAGGAGCGAGAGGACGCCGCCCCCCGCGCCGCTCCACTCCATATCCCCGCCGCCGGTCACGAGCTCCGCGCGCTCGATGGAGGTGATGGAGAGCGGTAGCGCGGAGAACGGCTCGGCCGGGAGCGCGGGGTGCCGGGCCGGCCAGAAGGCGAGGCCGTCGACGATGACACGGCCATCATCGGACGGGATCCCCTCCACGGCGAGCGGCGGCGCGAGCAGGCTCTCCAGGCCGGCCAGGTCGCGGAGCTCGCCGCTGCCGACCGGATAGCGCCCGAGACGGAGCGGCAGGGGATCGACGCCCGGGCGGGGGCCGGCCCGCACCGGCCCGAGGTAGCGGATGACGTGAACCCCATCGACCGGGGTCCCTCCGGCGGCGAGCACGACCGGCACCCGTATCCGACGCCCCGGGCGGACCGGGACCGCCTCGACCCGCCCGGGACGGAGCCCGATCCGCTCGGCCAGGAGCGTGTAGTCGCCGGGCGGAACGAGGTCGAAGACGAAGCGCCCGTCCCATCCGGTCCGGGCCGTACGTACGACTCCATCGCCCGGGCCGAGGACCACGACGCCCACGCCGGCAAGGGGATTGCCATCCCTATCCTGGACCGTGCCCTCGACCGCGCCCGACGTGACGCTCTGGGCGGGCAGGGGACCCGCGGCGACGAGGAGGACCAGGGCCGTTCCGAAGGCGCCCGAAGCGCGGGGGTGGCGGAGGATCATGATCGATCTCGACGGTGGAACCGACCGATAGCACGCCGGCGAGTGCCAGGGATCAGGGCGCGCCGTGGCACGGAGCGTGCCTCTTCACACCCTCGCGCGGCGGCGCGCGCCGGCCATCGGCCCGCCGCCTCGAGGACTGCCCATCGGCCCGCCGTAGCGTTGCAGCGCGTCCACATATGTGGCGCCCTGACGGCGCCTCCGTGTCCGTGATCCGGAGTACGACAGGAACGTGAAGCGATCGATTCGCAGCCTCGCCCGTGCGCTCCGTCACACGCCCGACCGCGTCCTTCATCGGTGGCGGCGCCGTGAGGCGATTCGCCTGCTCCGTGAGCGGGGTCTGCCCCGGTCGGTCCTCTTCGTGTGCCATGGCAACATCTGCCGCAGTCCGTACGCTGCGGCGGCGTGCGTGGCGGCGTTGCAGGAGGTGCGCCGGCCCGAGGTGGAGGTGTTCTCGGCCGGGTTCATCGGTCCAGGCCGTCCATCGCCGCCCGCTGCGGTGCGGATCGCCGCGGAGCGGGGGCTGGACCTCTCGGACCACCGATCCGAGACGTTGACGCCGGCGCGCGTCACGCAGGCCGAATTCGTGGTCGTGATGGATGCGAGGCAGCGGCGGGCGGTGTGCCGGCTCTTCGGCCTGGACCCATCGAACGTCATCATCCTCGGCGACCTGGACCCCGAGCCGATCGACACGCGCGCGATCCGGGACCCGATCAACCAGCCCGACGCGGTCTTCGAGGCGAGCTATGACCGGATCGATCGGTGTATCCGGCAGCTCGTCGAGGCGCAGACCTCGGTCTCCCGGAACGTTATCCCCCTTGCCCGGCTGCGGGCGGAGGAAATCCTCTGAACCTGCGGCCGGCGTGGCCGGCGGCTCGTCCGGCCGCGGTCCCGGCGCCGATCCCTACGAGGGCGGCCGCGATCTCGATCGGCGGTGTGGCCAGGAGCCCGGCCGCCGGCGGGATCAGGACGAGGCCGGTCACGGCGAGCGTTGCGGCCGCGACGGGCTCCCGCCCTCGTCGCAGCCAGAACCCGGCCGGCGCGAAGAGTGCCGCGAGCCAGGCCAGGTCGAGAGCGCGCTTCCCGTAGCCCGGGATCGCTTCGCGGTAAAGGAGCAGACCCCACCCGCGCCCCGCGGTGAATCCGACGTCGCATGAGTGACGGTCGCCGGCGCTCAGGCAGAGCGCCTGCCCCGGACCGGCGCGCTCGACGGCGAGCCGGATCATGTCGCCGCCACGGATCCCCCGGAGCACGCCCGGGAGGCGCAGGTCCGGCCGATCGAGGCGGACGCGGACGCCGTGGGTCCGGTAGCGGAAGACGAGATCGTCCCGGTCCGCTCCGAGGAGGAGCACCTCCTGCCGCCGATCGTCGTAGATGCTGAAGATCGGGGCGAGCGCCGTCGGCCGCGGGCCGGCGATGGCGGTGACGCGGATCGGGGCGCCCCGGGCGATGAGGTCGCGGAGCCGGTCGGAATCGTCGAACCGGCGGGAGGGCACGGCCGCGTCGCCGACCCGTGCATCGAGCACCCGGCCGCGGTAATGCTCGAGGTGCCCGAGATCGGCCGTCCACTGGCCGTAGTACACGGTATCCGGGAGCGCCGGCCGCAGCAGCGCTCCGGTCGCGGCGACCGTGACGCCCGCGCCGAGGAGCGCGGCCGCACCGAGACCGCGCGCCCGAGGCCGGGCGGGCGCGATCCAGGCGGGCGCGAGGCGGACGAGCCCTGCGCCGAGCGCGGCGCCGAGGGTGTTGGCGAGGACGTCGCCAGGGTTCGGATCGCGCCCCGGGATCACCAGCTGGAGCGTCTCGATCCCGATCGAGACGAGCGCGCCGAGGGCGACCGGCGCGAGCCGTTCCCTACGAAGCCAGAAGGCGAGCGCCGCGCCGAACGGCGCGAAGAGCGCGACGTTTAGGATGATGTCCGCCGCTCCTCGGGTGCCGCAGACGAGGCAGAGCGTGCCGAGCGGCTCGGCCGGCCCGGCCGAGGGCGGCAGCGTCGCGAGCGCGATCGGCAGAGCGGCGAGGAGGACGAGGAGGCGGCGGCGTTTCATCGACGGGTTCCCTGTGTACCGGCGGGGCGGGATGAGGTACGCGCCCCGGAAGATGGGGACCAGGGCCCCGAAACGCGAGTCGGGCAACGGGCCGCGGCGGATCGCGGAGTGGACGGGAAGCTTCCCTCTCTACTACGCGATCGAGGAGGATGGCGGCATCAGCTGTCGCGCGCACGCCGACGTTGCGCTGCCGTTCGCCGACCGTGCCGTTCTCCACACGGCGAGCCGGATCCCCCTCGGCATGAAGATCCACAATACGTTGAGCCGCGAACTCTTACGGCGCCGTGCACCGACGTTCCTGCGTCACGCCCTCGCGGCGACGATCGTCCAGGCGGGAGCGCCGATCCCGCTCCAGGAGGCATCTCGCCTGGTGCGGAGCATCGCAGGACGCGCACACGGGACCGCGCACCGGATGACGTGCGGCGTGATACCACGACCGCGGCTGGGATGGGTCGACTTCGAACTCCTTCGGGAGGGCACCCTACTTCGTACCATCATCGAAGATCTGCGCGCGGATTTCTGGGACCGGACGGAGATGCACAAGCGTCTCGACCGGGCGGCGCAAGGGGCCAGCGACGAGTCGATGCATCCGCTCTTCGACCAGTTCGGCAAACTCTACACGGTGGACCTGCTCCTCCGTTAGCCTGTCCACTTGGTGCGCCGCGGCGTTGCGTGATTGCAACATCTCGATCCCGACCGGACGTGGCACGCACGCGCCACGCGCCTATGGGGCAAGGACTTCCGTGCGTCGTGCGCCGGCCGGCCCCCGCCCCGTCGCCGGGTGCCGACCTTGCATGATGCCGTCCCGGCTTCCGGCCCGGCTTCCGGCTCGGCAACAACGAGGCCCTCGACTGCTGGTGCCTCTCCCGGCGATAGGCGGATGACACGATCGAATGACGGTGTGGCGCATCACTTCACGGTGGACGTGGAGGAGTATTTCCATGTCACGGCGTTGGAGCCGTGGGTCAGTCGGGACGCGTGGAGCAGCTTCGAGAGCCGCGTCGCCGCGGCGATGGGCCGGCTCCTAGACCTGTTGGCCGAGCACGAGGTCCGGGCCACGATGTTCGTGCTGGGCTGGCTCGCGGAGCGCCAGCAAGCGCTGGTGAAGGAGATGGCCGCAGCGGGACACGAGATCGCCTCACACGGGTGGGACCACCGTCGTGTCACGCACCAGGAGCCGTCGGAGTGCCGGGACTCGGTCCGGCGAACGAAGCGGTTCCTCGAGGACCTGACCGGTCAGTCCGTTCTCGGGTTTCGGGCGCCGAGCTTCTCGATCATACCCGGGAAGGAGTGGGCGCTCGACATCCTGATCGAAGAGGGCCACCTCTACGATTCTAGCCTCTTTCCCGTGCGTCGTGCGCGCTACGGCTACCCGGGCGGTCGTCGGGATCCTCACTGGCTGGACCGGCCGTCCGGCCGGATTGCCGAGATCCCGCCCGCGACGCTTCGCCGCGGGGGCGTCAACATCCCGGCGGGAGGCGGCGCCTACTTGCGCCTGCTCCCCTACGGCCTCGTGCGTCGTGCGCTCCTGGAGTCCTCACGGCGCAGGGTGCCGGCCACGTTCTACGTCCACCCCTGGGAGCTCGACCCGGACCAGCCCCGGCTCCGGGTCCCGGCGCACGTGCGGCTCCGGCACTACGGCGGGCTGGACCGAACCGAGGCCCGCCTCCGCAGGCTCCTTGCCGAGTTCCGCTTCGGGCCGATCGTGGACTCCCTCACGACGATGGCGGCGGCGTGATGACGACGCGTCCGGCCGACGGCGATGAGCCGGTCGAGGTGGTGCCGTTCGACGGCGATCCGGCGTCCTGGGACCGGTTCGTGGGCACCACCGCGTGCGCGACGTTCTGCCACCTCGCCGGGTGGCGGGAGATCATGGCCGACGTCCTCGGACACGAGTGCGTCTACGCCGTCGCCGTGACGTCCGCCGGGGAGTGGGCCGGCGCACTCCCGATGGTCCGCGTCAGGAGCCGGCTCTTCGGCGACCACCTCGTCTCGGTTCCGTTCCTGAACTACGGCGGCCCGCTCGGCTCGCCGGCGGCAGAACGCGCGTTGATGCACTGGGCGTTCGACGAGGCGAGGCGCCGGGGCGTCGACGGCCTCGAGCTCCGGGTCCGGCACCCGCCCGGGGGGAGCGCCGCCGATCCGCTCACGGGCATGGGCGAGACGGCCGGAGCGGAAGGAGCACACGGGGCGCACGGGGCCGGGGAACCGCAATCACGGCCCCGCAAGGTGACCGTCCTCCTCGACCTCCCGGAGACCGCCGAGGCGCTCTGGAAGGACCGGTTCCCGTCGAAGCTCCGCAGCCAGATCCGGCGCCCTCAGAAGGAGGGATTCGAGGTTCGTTTCGGGGCGGAGCACGCGCCGGCGTTCTACGAGGTCTTCAGCCGGAACATGCGGGATCTGGGCACGCCGGTCCTGCCCCGTGCGCTTTTCGACCGTCTCCCGATCACGTTCCCGGACCACGTTGTCTTCGGCGTGGTCTACGACGGGAGCCGCCCGATCGCCGGCGGGTGCGGCTTCGCGTGGGGCGGCGAGTTCGAGATGACGTGGGCGTCCGCGCTCAGGGAGTACAGCCGCCAGGCGCCCAACATGCTCCTCTACTGGGCGTTCATGGAGGAGATGATCAGGCGCGGGGTCAAGGTGTTCAACTTCGGGCGGTGCACACCCGGTGCGGGGACCCACCGTTTCAAGCTCCAGTGGGGTGGCACGGATGTCCCGCTCCCCTGGGTGTCGTGGGCGCCGGGCGGAGGGGCGTCCGGGGTCCCGACCCCCGACCGACCCGTGTTCCGCTGGGCGACCGCCGCGTGGCGCCGGCTGCCGGTCCCGGTGACGAACCGCCTGGGTCCCTGGCTCTCCCGGCAGATCGCGACGTTCTGATGCGCCATCAGCCGCCGGTCCACTCGCCGATCCCACTCCGGGCCCTCCTCGGCGGCGTTGTGAGGCGGGGCAGCCGAGGAGCGGCGCACCTCCGTCTCACGGAACTGCTGGCCCGCGAATACGATGCGACCGGCGTGGTCCTGTGCGGGAGCGGGACCCAGGCTTTGCAGCTCGCGCTCCGGGCTGCGCTCGCGCGGGTGGGCCGTCCGTGCGATGTCGCGCTCCCCGCCTTCAGTTGCTACGACGTGGCCGCGGCCGCCGTCGCCGTCGGTCGACCGCTTCGTTTCTACGATCTGGATCCCGGGACGCTGGCGCCCGAGCCCAACTCCTTCGATCGGGTTCTGCGGGACGGCGCCCGGATCGCCGTCGTGAGCCCGCTCTACGGGATCCCGGTCCCGTGGGATGCGCTCGAGGCGACGGCCGCCCGACACGGCGCGGTCCTGATCGAGGACGCGGCCCAGGGCCACGGAGCGGCGTGGCGGGGCCGGCCGCTCGGCGCGATGGGCGAGATCAGCGTGCTCAGCTTCGGGCGGGGCAAGGGGTGGACGGGCGGCGCGGGCGGCGCGGTCCTCTTCCGTGGCGACTCGGGCGCAGAGGCGGCTGAGTTCTGTCGTTCGCTCCTCGGCGCACATCCCGGCGGCGGCGCGCACACGGCCGTCGTGGCGCAGTGGGCGCTGGGCCGGCCTCGGCTCTACGGGATCCCGGCCTCGCTCCCCTTCCTCGGCCTCGGCGAGACACGGTACCGGGACGCGGCGCCGCCCGTGCCGATGGACGCGGCCGTCGCGGCGCGGATCCTGGCGAGCCGGGCGGCGGCGGACGAGGAGGCCGCGGCGCGCAGGCGCAACGCCGCACGCTACTCCGGCGCGGTTTCGGGATCGATCACGGTCCCGCACGACCCGGCCGGCGAGTCCGGCGCCGGGTTCCTCCGGTTCCCGGTCCGGCTCTCCGGCGGCATCGACGGGTTCGACGACGCTCGCGAGGCGCGGCGGCTCGGGATCGCGCCGAGCTACCCCATGCCGCTCCCGAGGCCCCCCGCCGTCCGTGCGCTTGCCCTGGAGCCGGACGCGCGACATGTCGGCGCGGAAACCCTCGCCCGCGACCTCATCACGCTCCCGACCCATTCACGGGTCACGGAGCGCGACCGCGAGCGCATCCTCCGACTCGTGAAGACGCGCGAGGATCGTCTTCAAACCGGTGCAAGCCCGGAGGTCCGAAGCTCGAATCCCCTCAGCGTCAGGCCGGCCGGGATGTTCCGCCGGGGCAGCGAGTAGCGCTGCGCACCGCCCGCCCACCGTCCGAGCCACCCTCCGTCGATCCGGAGCGCGCCAAGGTAGCCCGCCCTCTCGGCCTCCAGTGCCGCGGCCTCGGATGAAAGGCCGTAGGGGTAGGAAAGCCACGGGACGACGTTCGGGAACCGCGCGCGCAGCCAGACGAGTGGGCACTCCAGCTCCGTGATGAGTTCAGTACCCGTCACGCGGGCGAGGTTGACGTGGCTCCAGGTGTGCGAGGCGAGCGTGATCCCCGGCACCGCGGCCGTTCGCGTGAGGTCGTCCATGCCCGCCACGGTTTGGTGGGCCGGCACATCGCTCGTCTCATGACCGTTCCGCAGCGCCCATTCCCGGACCGCATCGTCCCGACCTTGGAGCGCCTCGAGCGCGTGTCGCCTCACCTCGCCCGGCAGACCTGTCGGGGACCGGCCGGCCACGGCATCCCACCAGAAGGATCGCCCGCCGACGAACGCGGGCGCGACGAAGAAGGTGGCGGGCAGCCCCCGTCGCGCGAGCTCGTCGAGCCCAGCGGTGACCGCACCGAGGTACGCATCGTCGAAGGTGATCACCGCCCGGGGACGGGTGCCCCGGGTGTCGGGCTCGAGCAGTTCGGTGATCGGGACGACGTCGTGCGTACGACAGAGCAGCTCGAGCTGCCGGGCGAAGTCACGTTGCGGGAGGTGCAGGCTGCGGTCGCCCCACGCGGGCTCGCCGTCCGGGACGACGTTGTGGTAGGCCAGGACGATCGTCTGCGCCCGGCGCATCCGTCTCGCCGCCCGGGCCGCGCCGGCCCCGACCAGGAGCCACTCGGCCGAGCGTTTCAGCCGTGTCCTCACCATCCGGTACCCTCAGGCATCCAGCGAGAGCGCGGCGCGCGGACGCGCGATGAACCGCCTGACTCGCCCCCGGTCCTCGACGCCGAGGACGAATCGGTAGGCGCCGGCCCCGGCAAGGATGAGGAGCGCGCTCCCCGCCACGAGGGACGACACGAGCGGCAGCTCGCCGAGGCCGCTCCGGACCACGAGCGCCGCGGCCGCGACGGCGTAAAGCATCGCGACCACGGGCCAGTCATAGTGGATCGGGTAGTGCCGGTGAGCAAGGGCGTACACCGTGAGGAAGCGGATCGCGTAGGCGGCCAGCGTCGCCCATGCGGCGCCGTGCACGCCGAAGCGCGGGATCAGGAGCGCGTTCAACGCGGTGACCGCGGCGACGCCGACGAGCGATGCCAGCGCGAACTGCCCGGTCCGGTTCCTGAGGAAGAAGCCGAGGTTGCTGAAGGCCGTCCACTGCATCAGGATCTGCGCGGCGAGGACCACGGGCACGACCTGGTGCGCGGGGTAGAACGCGGGGTCGGCCATGACCCTGAGCAGGTCCCGCACGGAGAGTGAGATGACGAGCGCCATCCCGGCCATAGCCAGGTTCAGGTAGAGGAAGACCCGCGTGTAGATCTCGGCCGCGTCCGGGCGCTTCGCGATCGCGAACCGCTGCGGTGCCCACACCAGCTGGAACGGGCCGAACGCGAAGGTCGAGAGGACGAACGCGAACTTGTAGGCCAGCGAGTAGATCCCGACCGCGGCCGTACCCGTGAAATAGTTCAGGAAGTACCGGTCCGAGAAGACCAGGACGAAGTTGCCGAGCGAGACGAAGGTCATCGGGTACCCGAAGCGGACCATGGCCACGAACTTCTCGCGCGAGAAGCCGAGCCCGACCTGCCGGAACAGGTAGCCAAGGAGGATGACGGCGAGGGTGCCCGACGAGATCAGGTTCCCGTAGAGGACGCCGAGGACCCCCATACGGAAGCCGACCACGAAGAGGATGTTCAGCGTGAGCTGGAAGACCAGCCGCACGACGCTGAACGACACGAACAGGACCGACCGTTGCTGGGCCCGGATCAGGAGGAGCGGGACGGCCTCGCACGCCTGGGCCAGGTAGATGAGGAAGAAAAGACGGAACAGGATGGGCTGACCCTGCTCCTCGAGGATGAGGCGGGTCAGCTCCGGCGCGAAGATGAGGCCGGTCAGCGACGTGACGAGCGCGATCCCGACCACCGAGATCGTCGCGGTGCTGATCACCTCGTTGCGGTTGGGCGCGTCGTCGTAGTCCTCGTAGAACTTGAATACGCCGGCCGCCAAGCCCAGACCGACGAGGGTGCCGATGACGTCGATCGTCATCGACAACAGTTCGAGCGTCCCGTAATCGGCTGGTGTCAGGAACCGGGTGTAGACCGGCAGCATCAGGAAGCTGGCGAGCTTGCTGATGACCACACCGGCCCCGTAGACGAGTGTATGCCTTCCTAAGCGTTTGATTTCGCTGGACATGCGATCTGGTGGCCGCCCGTGGCGAGGGTGAAGTTGTCTCGTGTCCGCGTATGGGCTACGGAAATGTCGTGCCTGCGCCGCCACGGCGCGTCGACACGGCCGGTCCCGCCCAGAGTCGGGCGCCCGCGGGCAGGGCCCGATCCCGGTGTGGAATTTGCACGGGCGCCCCCCCGCTGTTCCGTCTCACCCTACACCACAACTCGTTTTTTTCGAGGCACCGCCTCGTATACACCTGCACCGGGCGACGCGGCTCGCACGCGGTCCTATGGCCCATCGATGCAAGGGGTGATGGATTGGTACGTACTGTCGTCTTCCGGGATGCGGGATCCGACCGCGAGGAGTTTGAAACCGAACTGGAGCGAAGGGGGGTCCGGCTCCCCCTGCAGTCGAGGGCGGTCTGGGCGCGTTCGCTCGGCCGTCTCTCCTGGTTCGTGGGGGTCGAGGACGCGTCCGGGCCCGTGTGGGGGTTCGGGCTCGTCGGAGGCTGGAGTCGTGCGCTCCCGGGCCACCTGATCCTCCGCGCCCACAAGTTCGGACGCAACGCGCCGCAGGGGGCGGTCGACGCCGCGCTGGACGCGTTGCGGACGGCGTGCCGGAGGCGGGTTCTGCGCGTCGACATCGACGCCTACGCGCCGCCCGGATCGCTGGACACGAGATCCGCGCTGGAAGCCCGCGGGTTCGTGTGGGAACCGCCCCATCGCACCTATGCGGACACCGTCCTGATCGATCTCGCCCGAGACGAGGACGCGATCTTCCGGAGTCTCCACCCCACGGCTCGTCGCCACATCCGTGTGGTCGGGAAGCGGCCGGTGGCGGTGCGCCCCGTGACCGATCCCTCACTGGCACCGCGGCTGGACGAACTGGTCCGAGAAACGTACGCGAGGACCGGCGGCCGCCCGGTGGCGGAGGACTGGACGCGTTGGATCGCCTTCTGCCGTGATCGGCCGGACCTGGCCCGCCTGCTCGGGATGTTCCGGACCGATGTGGAGGGCCCGAAGGCGCTCCTGGGCTTCGTGCTCGGCTACAACCACGGCGACATCGGCGAGTACGGAATCGCGGCTTCGACGCGGGACAGGGAGCTCCCGGTCCCCGTCCTCTACGCTCCTGCCTGGGAACTCATCCGATGGGCAAAGGCACAGGGCGCCCGGACCTTCGACTTCGGAGGGATCGGAACCGGGGGGCCCGACGTCCGCCAGGCCGGCATCGGCGACTTCAAACGCTATTTCAACGGGGAGGTCGTGAATGTCGGGTTCGAGTACAGCCTCGCGCCGTCGCGCCTCAGGAGTGTCGCCGCATCCCTACTCCGCTCCGGCGCCCGGCTCGTCGGCGCGAAGTCGGCATAATCGAGGCTGGTGCACCCTCGTCGCCGATCTGGCGGGCCGCGTGGTCTTCGGGCTCGGGCTGCACCGGCTGCTCCTCCGTCGCCGCGCCGTCATTGCCCTGTTCCACCGCGTCGACGACCGCTGGGCCGATCGGCCGATCACCCTCACCGCATCGGAGTTCGACGCATACTGCCGCTTCTTCCGACGCCATTTCCTGCCGCTCTCCGTTTCCGCACTCCTGGACCGCCTCGAGCGCGGCGAGGATCTTTCCAATACCATCGCCATCACCTTCGACGACGGCTACAAGGACAACCTCGCCGTCGCGGTCCCGATCCTGGAGCGGCACGCGTTGCCGGCCTGCTTCTTCCTGACCACCAGCTACATCGGCACGGACACGGTCCCGCTGTGGGATGCGAAGGGAGGGGTCCGATCGGAATGGCTGAACTGGGACGACGTCGCCGACCTCAGCCGGAAGGGGTTCGAGATCGGCGCGCACACGATGTCGCACCCGGATCTGGGGCACATTGATGGCGAGAGCGCCGAGCACGAGATCCTGGGATCGAGGAGGCGTCTCGAAGAGGAGCT
>Ga0079224_100009574_pt1 | contig 13227 bp, 10 predicted proteins | sample Stecom2015_FD_80414 | JGI IMG/M metagenome (GOLD analysis project Ga0079224, IMG submission 80414) | Agricultural soil microbial communities from Utah to study Nitrogen management - Steer compost 2015 | ecosystem: Environmental > Terrestrial > Soil > Agricultural land | place: USA: Utah... | reverse complement strand
TGTGAATAGGAGCACTCCACGTGCCATCGGCACGCTTTACACAGACGTAGATGTCGCGCTCCTTCTCATTTTCCTTATAGAACGCATTTGCTTTAAGTCGTGCTACAAACACGATTGCCTTCCCATCGGCCGACAGGCATCCTTCAAGAAACGCCGACTCATTCTTGAAACGGATACCAAGATCTTCAAGAGGCGACCAGCCCGATGCTGTTCTGTGCCGAAAAGCAAAGCCATCGTTCACATGAAAAAGAAAACTGTTCTTGTCAGTACTGACAGCCACCAGATTATTGGTGGTCTTTGTGTTGATAGGACGCCCGAGGTTCTTACCCTTCGACCATGTTATTCCGTCGGGCGAGTGCGCTTCCCATATATCCTCGCGGTCATTGACACCACCAATGTTTTCGGGGCTATGCTTACGACCGAAGTAAAGCGTTCGTCCGTCGGCCGAAATTTTGGGACTAACCTCGTCAAAGCGCGTATTGATCTGCGGGCCCAGGTTCTCCCTAACGCCCTGTATCCGGGCATTTGCCGGAAGGTTTATGCGGATGTCGTGTCGGAAAATATAGTCATCAACAAGGAGTCTCATTTTTGTGTAACACACAAAGCCGACATACTTACCCGACCACGGCATTACTCGCGTTGTCGCCATCTGCTGACCATTCAGGAAAAACGACATCCGATTTCCGGACCGGACGACCTTCAAATGATTCGGCTGACCCATCGGACGTATCAGATTGGTCTCTCTCCAGTCGTCCTGAATCTCCACCCGGGTGTCTGAACAGTATATCCGGTAGAAACCACTCGTCGTAAAGGTGAACGTGTTCATCGCCGATCCACCATCGAACCCCCATATCAGTCCGATCCCGTTATCATCCTGCCCGTTAACTTGAACAAAGGTCGCCTCGAGCGAAAAATCTTTATCCTCATTGATAAAGGGAGCGACCGAAGTTATCCAGCCATCCTCCGTCGCATCAATCACATACTTTCCTCCTTCAAAAGAAACACGATAGTCTGTGCCCTCGCCTTCGAACCAACCATACACGTTGTGATCGAATGTCTCATGGAGAACTACGGGTGGCTGACCACTCGCGGTAATCGAGATGAAGAGTAGCAACGGAAAGACTCTCATTTCCTTTTTCATAAAAGTCTAGAGGGAGGGGGTCCGCCCTCCATCGACGGGCAAGTTTATTCCATTAATAAAAGCCGCTGCGGGCGTTACCAGGAATGCAGCTGCAGCAGCGACCTCCTCCGCCAGAGCCAGTCTTCCGGCCGGGATATCAGCGATTGTGGCCGCCCGGACCTCGTCAAAAGACCTGCCGGTTTTTTCAGCCGTAGCGCGCATGATTTCCTCGAGTCTGTCCGTATCAGTGGCCCCAGGCAGAACGTTGTTGACTGTAATACCGAAGGGCCCGAGTTCCATCGACAGCGTCTTTGCCCAATTGGCTACTGCCCCACGAATGGTGTTCGAAACGCCAAGGCCGCGAATAGGCGCTTTTACAGAGGTCGAAATGATATTAACAATTCGTCCATAACCCTCGGCCCGCATGCCAGGGACTAACGCTCGAACGAGTATCTGATTACAAATTAAGTGCGCCTCAAATGCTTTCAAGAAAGACGCATTGTCTGCATCAATCGCCTCCCCACCCGGGGGACCTCCGGTATTGTTTATGAGAATATGGGCCATTGACTCCCGAACGAATTCGGATATCACCGACTCGACCTGCTCAGGATTACTAAAGTCAGCTACGAGGTAACGGTGCTCCTGTCCGTGTGGCGACGGAAGTTCCTTCACTACCTCTTCCAGCTTCTTTTCATTTCGGGCGAGCAAGACGACAGACGCCCCAAGCGCCGCCAGCTCGTGAGCAGTAGCCCTTCCAATGCCACGCGTGCTACCGCACACGATGGCTCGTTTCCCGTTTAAGTCCAGATTCATCCCAGGAAATTATTTTCTCAGTAATTTTAGCGAATAAATAAGGCTTTGATAGTGTATTCAAGGCCTTTTGTAGGTGCAAACTGCAAAATTTGTACTACACTTCATCATTTGATTATGAAAGGACTCGCTTATTATCCATCGCCGGTCGGCGATCTCAAGATTACTTCTCTGGAAGACAAGATCACGGGGATTCACTTCTTCGATGGCGAACAACTAGAGCCGAATGTAACCCCCGTCATTCAGGAGTGCATCAATGAGCTGGATGCGTATTTCTATCAGGGAAGGAAGTTCTTCACTGTTGACATTGCCATGTCGGGATCTTCCTTCCAGCAAAAGGTGTGGAACGAACTCCTCACCATTCCCTATGGAAAGACTCTCTCGTATTTTGATCTCGCGTTGCGGACGGGAGATATCAACAACGTGCGCGCTGTAGGTCATGCAAATGGCGAAAATCCCTTTGCTATTATCGTACCCTGCCACCGAGTTATTGGAAAGAACGGCGACCTGGTTGGTTACGCCGGTGGTATTGATAAAAAGATGTGGCTCTTACAACACGAAGGAGCGTTCAGCGAGCAACTGAAGCTGTTCTAGATGTTATTAACTGGCGATGTGGATGCGGTATTCATCGTACCGCGCAAGAATCTCCCGGACATAATCGATCGGCTCTTCGCATTTACAATACCCCGCTGTAACTATCGGGTCGCGGTAGAAATCGGGATCCGACTTTTTGGACAGATAGTATTCGACGTTATCGTACCATACGCCAGGATCCTTACCGTACTTCTCCGCGAGGCGACGGGCGTCAACGACATGGGACAGCCCAACATTATAGGAAGCGAGAACAAACTTTAGTCGCTCCTCGGTCGTCGGGACCTTGTCCATCCAGTAGTTGTCAAGAAACTTCAAAAAGCCCACTCCGGCCGCAATACTCTGCCGAGGGTCATCAAGATCAAACGCACCAAACTCCCGGGCAGTCCGTGGCATAAGCTGCATCAACCCTCGGGCTCCCGCCCACGACTCACTGCGCGGAAGGAAACGCGACTCCTGATAAATCAGGGAAGCTAACAATCGCCAATCCCACCCCAATGTATTCGCACCTTTGCGAATAAGACTGTCGAAGGGAGACAGCATATTTCCACCCATCGACGAGTAATCGCTTTTCATGCGTATAACGGAAGTACGCGGACTCTTAAAGTAGCGATTATAGATTACCATAAACGTCGGCTCTTTCTTGATAATCGAGAGCCACTCGTTGATGGCCTGGAGTAAGTCAGGCGAGTTAAGCCGGGTAGCCCAGGCTACTTGTTGGGCAACACTAAGGGGAGTCTCGATATCCAGGTCTGGATAATAAGAAGCATTTACCCGCGCCATTGTATTGTCAGCCACGGTGTAGTCAATCTCACCCATAGCCACTCTGCGGATAAGGGCTTCACTTTCCGATGAGGTCGTATCAATAACGATATCAATATCGCCCCCGATTTCCTCCGAAAGATGCGCAAGTCGCGTTTCGAAGCTCGACCTCGCGAGCACATGAACCTGCTTGCCGATCAGTTCGATCGGATTGCGAATTACAGCCTTGTTCACCGCATCAAGCGTCATCTGCCTCCAGTTCTCGGGCTTGCGCTGCACCAAAACCTGGTACGTCGTGAAATGAGGATTGCTGAAAGCGACATACTGCGTTCTCTCCTTCGTGACGGTCAGAGGGAAAGCTATAATGTCTCCCTCCCCCTTGTTGATCTGATCGATAGCGCGGTCTACCCCTGAGGTCACCTGAATCTTCAGGGTTACCCCTATGTGTTTCGCGAAATGATTGAGCAACTCATACTCATACCCCATCGGCTCCCCTTTGTAGATAAAGTAGCTGATCGAATTGTTGTCGACCAGGGCATTGATATAACCGCGCTGACGGATTTCCTCCAGATCAATATTTATCTCCGGCGAGGTAACAAAGTTGGCGCGCTGCGGCTGATTGCAGGCCGACAGAAAAACGAACGGAATGATTAAAGCGAGACAATACCGGATTCGAACCCACATCAGATGCGAATTTACACTATGAAGACAACATGGCGAAACAGCGGCGTTTGAGCGGGAAATTCGCCACGCAACATCGCTTTTTTGACCAAGGTAAGGCGAAGACGATTCGCTGCCATTTTTACAGTCTTTTTCACCACACGTGCGCACCAAAGGACCGCAGTTTGAAGCAACCTTCCTTTGAATACGCGTTTTTATTGTGTATTCTGTAACATTACAGATTAAACGCAATTTTTCGGCCAAATGATACTGAACACTGCCAACAACGCACGGACATTATTTTTGACCCTCGTCTTCCTTACTACCGTAACGCGCGTTTTAGCACAACCACCCCTTTCTTACTACCTCGGTGATTCCGTCACGTATGACAAAAATATTCCTACCCCCGCATCCATTATCGGGCATGAAGTCGGTGAGTTTCATGTCAGTCATGACAAACTGGTGACTTATATGCAGGCGCTCGCTAGCGCCTCGGAGAGAATTTCCCTCGAGGTAATCGGGTATACTTACGAAAAACGACCCCTTCTCATTCTGACCATTACATCGCCGGAGAACCACAGCAGACTAGAGGACATCCGCCGGGAACATGTACAGCTTACCGATCCTGAAACTTCAGCAAGCCTCAACACGGCCCGGATGCCCGCGGTGTTTTACATGGGCTTTAGCATCCATGGCAACGAGCCCAGCGGAAGCAATGCCGCCCTGATCATGGCCTACCACCTGGCTGCCGCACAAGGAGCCGAAGTTGAGAACCAACTAAGAAATACAGTCATCCTCCTCGACCCGAGTTTTAATCCCGATGGACTTCAGCGATTCGCCTCATGGGTAAACTCACGCAAGAGCAATCTCATCTCCGCAGACCCGTATGACATGGAACACAATGAGCCATGGCCGGGCGGTCGGACAAATCACTATTGGTTCGATCTGAACCGCGACTGGCTTGTGGCGCAGCAACCTGAATCGCAGGCGCGAATCCGAAAGTTTCATGAATGGAAGCCCAATGTATTGACCGACCACCATGAGATGGGAAGTAGTCAGACATTCTTCTTTCAACCCGGCGTACCCTCGAGGACTCATCCGCTTACACCAGCCCGCAACATCGAACTAACGAAAAAGATGGGCGAGTTTCACGCTCGCGCCTTCGACCGTATCGGCTCGCTGTATTACACTCAGGAAGACTATGACGACTTCTACTATGGAAAGGGCTCAACCTTCCCCGACATCCAGGGCGCGATGGGTATCCTTTTCGAACAGGCAAGCTCGCGAGGACATGCTCAACGCACGGAGAATGGTCTTCTGACCTTTCCGTTTACCATTCGCAATCAATTAACCGCGGCCATGAGCTCCCTGCAATTCGTTGAGGCTTATCGCCAAGAACTACTCGACTATCAGCGTGACTTCTTCCGGGAGGCCGCCACCGAAAGTAAGAAGGACCCGGTTAAAGCATTGATATTTGGTTCAGCCCATGACAAAGGTCGGGTATTCCACCTGGCCGAAATTTTGACACGGCATAACATCCGCCTCTACCGCCCCGCAGCAGACCAGACCATAAACGGCAAAACATATCGAGTTGAATCCAGTTACGTCATACCGTTGAATCAACCCCAGTACCGGCTGATCAAAAGCATGTTTGAAACCCGCACGCAGTTTCCCGACAGCTTGTTTTACGACATCTCAAGCTGGACACTTTCGCTGGCTGCAGGCGCAGACCTTGCTGAGCTTCGGTCGATGCCAAGACTGGGGGAAGCAGTAACAACAGCAACATTACCCAAGGGTCAATTTGTCGGCAAGAGAAACAGCTATGCTTACGCTATCGAACCCTTCGGATTCTATACTCCGCGTGCCCTCTACCGCCTTCTCGATGCGAGCATCAAGGTTAAGGTCGCCACGCAGGAATTCTTTCACCCGGGCGGCAAAGCTTTCCCACCGGGTTCGCTTATAATCGCCCTTAACGACCAGGATGTGGATATAGAAGACATCAACGACATCGTCGACCAGATAATGGAAGCCGATGGTATTGACGTGCATTCTTTCGAAACCGGCCTCGACTACCGCGGCACAAGTCTTGGCAGCGGAAGTTTCCGACCCGTTCGAAAGCCACGCATTGCTATCCTTGTTGGCGATGGTGTGACGAGCTACGACGCGGGCGAGATATGGCACCTTCTCGATACGCGTTTCAGCCTCCCTGTCACCATGCTTCCTGTGCAGTCATTGCAACGGATCGACCTTGCCCGTTACAACACGATTATCTTTCCCCAGGGAAACTACAGTTCAATCCCTGAGTCGGCACAGGAACGCCTGAAAACCTGGGTAAACCAAGGGGGCGTCATCGTCGGCTTTGAGAATGCCCTGTCCTGGCTGACACGCACAGGGCTCGGCCAATTCCGGATGAAGAGAAATAATCGAAAAGACGACGAGTCGCCGGTTGCATCAAGACCTTACTCAGAGATGAAAAGCGCCCGCGGGGCGCAAGCCACTAACGGGGCAATCTTCGAAGCAGAAGCCGACCTCACGCATCCCCTATTGTATGGCTACAGCTCCTCGCGACTACCGGTATTCAAAGGCAACAACCTTTTCATGGAGCCCTCCAGCAATCCCTATGCAAATCCACTTCGCTTCACGGAAAGACCCTTGCTCTCCGGTTATATATCACGGGAGAACTATGCACAAATGCCCGGCGCGTCAATTGTTGGCGTAACGAGCGCAGGTAGTGGACGGGTTATCGGATTCACCGAGAACGTAGCATTCCGGGCCTTTTGGTTTGGCACCAATCGTCTGCTGATGAACAGTATTTTCTTCGGACCGATTATCGCATCGGGGTCATCGCGCTGACCGGGCTGCTTCTGCAAACTCCTTGGCGAAATAGGTAAGAATGATGTCGGCGCCTGCGCGCTTCATACTGAGAAGCACTTCATGCATTACCCGTGCGCCATCCAGCCAGCCTTTAAGACTGGCTGCCTTTATCATAGCATACTCCCCGCTCACGTTATAAGCGGCTATGGGTAGCACGGAGTTGTCTTTTAGCAGACGGATTACGTCCAGGTAAGCCAGGGCGGGCTTCACCATCAAAAAGTCGGCACCTTCCGCGGTATCCAACTCCGCTTCAACCAGGGCCTCACTTCGGTTCGCCGGATTCATCTGGTAAGTCTTCTTATCCCCGAACTTTGGCGCCGAGTCAAGCGCATCCCTGAAGGGATTATAAAATCCGCTTGCATACTTAGCTGTGTAACTCATGATTGACACATCCGTGAAGCCATTGCTGTCAAGAATGTTTCGGATGTATCCCACGCGCCCATCCATCATGTCCGACGGCCCGATAATATCAATCCCGGTATCAGCCTGGGCTAATGCCATCTGCCCTAACACCTCCAACGTTTCGTCATTGAGGATCTTGCCATCTTTAACGATACCATCATGACCATCCGAACTGTATGGGTCCATCGCAACGTCGGTCATTATACACGCTTCAGGAAATGCTTTCTTTATTTCTCGCAGGGTTCTGAGATAAAAGAAATCGGGATCATAACTACGGGTCGCGGTAGAGTCTTTGAACTGCTCCTCTACCGCGGGAAAAATATCGAAAGCACGAATACCGAGGTTCATACACGCCTCGATTTCCTTTAGGATAAGATCTCCGGACAAACGGTATATACCGGGCATTGACTCCACCTCCGACTTCTTATTATGACCATCGATCAGGAATATTGGAAAGATCAGGTCCTTTACTGATACCTGCGTTTCCTCTACCATATCGCGGATTACCTGACTTTTTCGGTTACGTCGCGGGCGGCGCATCATATTCTCAAGCATATAGCAATCGTTTTTTCGCGGGCAAGTTACACCTTCTTCCAGCCACGAACAACGGCCGGAACCACACGCAGCGGCTATTCACCAAAGGTATCGACTATGTGCTGACTGATCACCCGGTAAATTTCCGCCATATCGGGATCGCTTTCCAAAAAGTCGAAATGTTTATCCAGGATTTCGAGATCACCTCGTCTGGCGGGTCCGGTCTGCGCTGATTCCGGACCGATGGCGAGTGCTTTGTTAATCGTCTCAACAATCAACGGCTTCAGCCATTCAAACTGAAGTTTGTTATCCTTCATGACCTTTGAGGATAGCGTCAACATGTGATTGGCGAAGTTTGACGCGAAGACTGCAGCGACGTGGAGAGCCAGTCGTTGAGAAGATGTAATCTGATTGACGTTTCGGCTGATGGTCTTGCCCATCTTCATCAACACCGCAGCCGTTTCACGATCAGTGCTCTCCACAAAAAGAGGAACCTCTTCGAAGCTTATCTTCTTTTCCCGACTAAAGGTCTGCAAGGGATAAAAAACACCCGCATGCTTGCTGGCGCTGAGAAGAAGATCCAATGGCTGGCTTCCCGACGTGTGCACAAGGATTGCCTGAGGAGGGAGGCGCAATGCCTGTACAACCTCCGGTATTGCATCGTCAGCAACAGCAATAATAAAGATTTCCGAGTCGCTCCCGGAGAAATCCAGAGTATCTTTCGCTTCCGCCTGGTAAAGACGTCCCACCAGTGCTTGCGCCCGGCGCCGGTCGCGACTATACACTTCCCGCACAACAAATCCCGTGTTGTCGAGCGCTGGTGCCAAATGCCAGGCGACGTTACCTGATCCGATTATAGATACCTGCATGTCAATAACAACTAGTTCCTCCTTTATACACGCCTGATTCCCTTCACCACGCGATTCTTCCCTGAAGCGTCGTGAATAAGAGCAATGTCCTGATAACCCTCCGCAAAGATTTCCGCTACTTCGTTCCCATAACGCTCATTGATCTCAACCGCTAACAGGCCCCCGGGTTTAAGCGCGCGAAACGCACGATCAGCGATCTGCCGATAAAACAATAACGGATCGTCGTCAGGCACAAACAATGCCTGAGAAGGCTCGTGAGCAAGAACGTTCTCTTTCATCATCGCTTTTTCAGCATAGGGAATATAGGGGGGATTGCTGACAACAACATCGAAGTCGCCAACAGGAAGGTCGTCGTGGATGATGTCGTGTTCAATAAAGGTGATCGTCGCATTGTGAACCTCCGCGTTGTGAACTGCTACTGACAACGCCGCGGTGCTAATATCGGTGGCAAACATTTCGACGTTCTCAATTTGAAGAAACAGTACTACAGGAATACAGGCCGTACCGGTCCCTATATCCACGATGCGAAGTCGCTGATCAGATCTTCGTTCAAGACCTCGAACATGCGCCAGAACCGCGCGCACAAGTTCTTCCGTTTCAGGCCGGGGAATAAGAACGGAGGGATTTACCTGAAAAGCCCGCCCGAGGAAGTACTCCACGCCAAGAACATATTGTACAGGCTCACCGCCGTTGATTCGTCTGATCGCCTTCTCTACCACCGGTGCCATTTCACTCCAATTTGCAACGGACTTCCCGGCGAGCACATCCGTTTTCGACAACTGGAGAAAATGTTCAATCAGGAGCCAGGCAATCGCCTTGTCCTCTTCCTCATCATCCGTGTTGAGTCGTGACAGCAGGTCTTGATAAATGGATTTGGCATTTTTCATTATCGGGATGGCGGTGAGGTCCATGCAGCTGTTCCCAGGGCAGAACGGTTAATCCATCCTTATAATAAGCCGGGAAGACAATTTCTGGTGAAACTCCGCTATTTTTAGGCAAAATAACATGGAATCTGAAAATTTAGCGCGCTTGATGGACTTCCCGGTCAGCCATTCCCACGAGGTGTGGATGCGCCGGGCTCTTGAACTCGCCACGAATGGTCTGGGAAAAGTCAGTCCCAACCCGCTCGTTGGATGCGTCGTGGTTCATCAAGGCCGTATCATTGGCGAAGGTTGGCATCGGCAATACGGCCAACCGCATGCTGAAGTAAATGCTCTCGCCAGTGTACAAGACCGCAGTCTCCTACCGGAAAGCACACTTTATGTAAACCTTGAACCCTGCTCCCACGTCGGAAAAACACCTCCATGTGCAGATCTGATTGTCAAAGAAAAACTGGCGAAAGTAGTTGTTGCCAACCGCGATGTGAACCCCCTCGTATCTGGAAAAGGAATCAAGAAACTCCGCGACGCCGGAATCCCCGTCGTTGCCGACATTCTGGAACCGGAAGGACGTCGACTTAACCGTCGGTTCTTTACCTGGATGGAGAAGAAGCGACCCCACATAATCCTGAAGTGGGCGGAAACGGCCGATGGATTTATCGCTCGTAAGAACTATGACTCCAAATGGATCAGTGACGAGTACTCGCGTCAACTCGTACACAAATGGCGAACGGAGGAGGACGCCATTATGGTCGCATCAGGTACGGCCTGGCACGACAATCCCCGCCTTAACGTCAGGAACTGGAGCGGCAGAAATCCGGTTCGTATCGTCGTGGATAGATTTCTCAAAGTCGGCACTCACCGTCACTTGTTTGATGGAAGTCAGCGAACGATATGCTTTAATACAGTGCAGGAATCGTCAAGGGAAAACCTGGAATACGTGAGGCTTCAAACAGAAAATATTCTACCCGAAATACTTGAGCACCTTTACTAGCGAAATCTCCAGTCAGTGATTGTTGAAGGAGGGGCGCAGTTACTCACGAGTTTCATCACGGCGAACCTATGGGACGAAGCTCGCGTTTTTATTTCGCCCACTGCGTTCGGACAAGGGATAGCGGCACCAGCGATCAGCGGCACCGTTGTCGAAATGACCAAGCTCGATGGCGACTGGCTTAAAATCATTCATCCGTTTTAGTATTAGTGATCACTTGTATGTGATTCCACACCTTATGGCAGAAGAACTCAGCATCGCCAACGGCGACAAGAACGAAAAGTACAAGGCACTTATCCCGCAGCTCGAATCACTCACCGCTGGGGAACCCGATCTCGTAGCGAACCTCGCCAATATCGCCGCGGCGCTTAAACAAACCTTCGATTTTTTTTGGGCAGGCTTCTACTTCGTAAAAGGAGACGAGCTTGTGCTGGGCCCTTTCCAGGGACCGATAGCCTGCACACGGATTGGCTATGGGAAGGGTGTTTGCGGAACTGCCTGGAAGAAGAACGAGCCTATAATAGTGGACGACGTCGATACATTTCCGGGCCACATCGCCTGCAGTTCCGCTGCGCGATCAGAAATCGTTCTTCCGATTCGCAACAACGGAGCAGTCGCCATTATCCTCGATATCGATAGCGACCAGTACAATCACTTCGACGAAACCGACCGCCGCAATCTCCTCGAAATCGCCCGGCTAATCGAGAACCTTCTCCGTCACGATTCATGACCACAGATTTACGGACCTTTTATACCGATCGACGCAAAAACCTCGACGCCGAGATAGTGGCTGTCAGCAGAGGTGTTAACTTCACTTCCAACGCACGCCTTACCGTTGCTCTCGCCTTCGCCGCCTCAGTTTACGGTGGCTTTCAGCAGGCAGAATGGTTCTACCTTTCGGGAGCGCTTGCTGTATTGTTCGCCCTACTAGTCAAGAGACACACGACTCAGTTTGAAAAGCTGGTTCATCTCAAACATCTGCGAGCAATCCAGGACGAAGAACTCGCCTCCCTGGAGGGTGATGTCTCATCGCAGCCCGATGGACAGGCGTTCATCGATATCCATCATCCCTATAGCCACGATCTCGACGTTTTTGGTCGGGGATCTCTTTTCCAACACCTCAACCGCTGCCGAACGTCCGGAGGAATGCAACGCCTGGCCGCTCGTCTACAAGAGCGAGCCGACAACCAGGAAGTCATTCTTACCTGGCAGGAAGCCGCCCGCGAACTGGCGGAAATGTCCGACTTCCGTCACAACGTTCAGGCCCTGACACGGCAGATAAGCGAGGACGCCAACGACCGGCGCCAATTGGAATTATGGTTGAACAACGACCCTTTTTTCCGAAATAGTACCTGGTACCGGATCGCATTGGTAGTGATGCCCGCTATTACGGTAGCACTCGTCGCAACCGCATTCTTCGTAGACGGTCTTACCGGTACCGCGCTACTCGCCGCGGCGTTTCAATGGACTTTCCACGCACTACACCTCAAGCGTGTCAATGCCTATCACGGTTACATAAGCGGAAGGAAAAACACCCTTGCCCGATACGGACTTCTGTTACAAACCATCGGAGCGACCGGTTTCAGAACACCCTTCATGCAAAACATTGGAGCCACAGCCCACAGTGGACACGGAGCTGTAACTCAGCTCGCCACATTGGTTAACGCGCTCGATGCGCGCATGAACATGATGATGAACCTGCTCGTCAATACGCTGTTCCTATACGACCTGCAGTGCGTATTCCGACTCGAGCAATGGAGAAAAGAAAACCGCAACCATCTTTTTAACTGGATTGATGCTCTTTACGAGACAGAAGTGATCGCCTCGATGGGAACGTTTTCCTTTAACCACCCTCACTTTGTCTTTCCGATCATTCAAAACGATCGTGTCTTCGAAGCAAGAAACCTCGGGCATCCGCTTCTTCATGAAAAAGAGCGTATTACTAATGACTTTACTATGGACGAGGATCGCTCGATCCATATCATCACCGGTGCCAACATGGCGGGCAAGAGCACCTTTCTTCGCGCTATCGGAGTGAATGTAGTTCTTGCCTTGGCAGGAGCTCCGGTGTGTGCCTCAGAAATGCGCTGCCCGTTGATCGACCTTCGCTCCGGAATGCGCACAGCCGACTCGTTGCAGGATCATCAGAGCTACTTCTACGCCGAGCTTGATCGTCTGAAATCAATCATGGATGAACTCAGAACCGGGAAGCCTCTTCTTATTCTGCTCGACGAAATTCTCAAAGGAACGAACTCAAATGACAAGCAGGCTGGATCGTTCGCCCTTGTCAGACAGTTGGTCGATCAGCCTTGCCTTGCTTTGATCGCCACCCACGATCTGGCGCTAGGGGTCCTCGAAGAGCAGTATCCGCAACGCATTTTGAATTTTTCATTTGAACCACGGATTGACAACGACCAGCTCATGTTTGACTACAAACTGAGACGCGGCGTTGCTCAGAAAATGAATGCAACATTCCTGATGAAAAAAATGGGGATTCTTCCGCCCGATTGATTACGCCGGCTTGCGCTGCATAAGAAGGGCAGCTACCTGATCCACCGCGTAGTCGACCTCCTCGGCGGTGTTGAATTTACTGAATGAAAACCGGATAGCACCACGTAACGATCCGGGATAAAGATGTCCAAGCACATGCGACCCCTGCGTCGCCCCGCTCGAACACGCGCTTCCACCCGATGCCGATATGCCTTTCAAATCGAGATTAAACAACAGCATATTATT
>Ga0079224_100009573_pt1 | contig 13227 bp, 24 predicted proteins | sample Stecom2015_FD_80414 | JGI IMG/M metagenome (GOLD analysis project Ga0079224, IMG submission 80414) | Agricultural soil microbial communities from Utah to study Nitrogen management - Steer compost 2015 | ecosystem: Environmental > Terrestrial > Soil > Agricultural land | place: USA: Utah... | reverse complement strand
CCCGTTCACCTGGAGCAAGCCATGACCTGCTTCACCCGCTCCCTCCTCGGCTTCGCCGCCGCGTTCTGGTTCACGCTGGCGTTTGCGCCCCGCGTGCGTCGGGCGCTCATCGACTACTCCGAGCGCCCGCTCCCCAAGGAGTACACGGCGCCGAAGTACGAGATCGGCGGGCGCCGCGTCACCAAGGCCGAGTTCAACACCTACACCAAGGAGGCGGCATGATCTTCCGCACCGAGTCGGGCTCCACCTACGAGATCGACACGATCGCGGATGGGCGCCAGTACATCCAGCGCTTCAACCCCGAGGTGCACAAGCGCGCTGACGGCGTGTTCGTGCGGCTGTACAGTCACTACCCAGACCCCATCGAGGTCGGCTCGTCCGTCGTCCTCGAAATGGAGAGCCTCGCGGGTTACGGCGTCGATGACTACGGCACCCCCGTCGACCGCGCCACCTCCATCACCACCCGCACGACAACGAGAGTGACGGAGATCACGGAATGAGCGAGGACACGAAGGCCCAGATCGCCGAACTGGCCGAGGCCGGCGGCGTCACCGCCGAGGACATCGAGCGCTTTGCCGAGGCGGTCGCCAAGCTCGGCGCCGAACCCGAGGGCCCCATCACCTACACCAACCGCGCCGCCCGCCGGGCCCGCGCACGAGCAGAACGGAGAAGGGCATGACCGCCCCCACCATCTACAGGCGCACAACGATCGAAGGAGAGGCCACACTCAGCGGCCTCCTGGATGTCGTGGCGAAGATCAGCCAGGTCGCCCCGCAGTCAGCCGAGATCGCGGATGTGATCCCGTTCTTCGGCACTCCCGACGACGAGCCGGCGGACGACGAGGAACAGATGCCGGTCATGCACCTGGCATTCACCGTCCAATGGACACTGGAGGATGAGTCATGATCTACACCGACATCAACAGCCTGACCGGCGACATCCAGCTGCGGTTCGTGCTCAGTGGCCCGAACGTGCGCGTCACCCGCCTGGTGGTCGACCCGTTCGACAGCGATGACGACCACGAGGAGCTGCTGGGCGACTTCCGCCTCGACTCGCTCCGCGCCCGCCTGGACCTGCTGGGCACGCCGACCGCCACGGTCGCCGTACAGAAGTCGCGACCCGCGCGCCGCAAGCCGAGGCGGTGGTGGACGCGATGAGCATCAGGATCCACCCCTCCGGCGAGGCCGACTACATCGAGGACGACCGCCGGAAGCTCATCGCATCCGGCGGCCTCGGGATGTCGCTCGAGCCTGAGATCTACCTCACCTACGTCGATCCCGCCTACGACGAAGAGACCGGCCTCGGCTGGTTCACGCTGGACGACCTCCAGCGCCTCATCGACACCGCACGCAAGCACTACGAGAACGGAACCCCCTTTTGACACCGCCCAAGACCATCACGATGTACTCCACCCCGACCTGCGCGCCCTGCAAGGCGGCCGGCCGGCGCTTGGATCGCGAGGGGATCCCGTTCACGAAGGTCGACCTGACCGCGGAGCCGGAGATCCTCGCTGAGCTGAAGCGCAGGCTCGAGACCGAGATCATCTCCACCCCGCTGCTCCAGTACGGCAGCACTTTCCGCCAGATCGACGGTCTGCACGACATCATCACCAACTACCGAGAGGACCACGAATGACCCCCGCCAAGAAGACCCCTACCGCCCGCGCTGCGGAAGAGCCCCTGAAGCTCACGATCGAGGCGCGGATCAAGGAGCTTATCCGCGCCCTCGGCCACGACCCGAGCCAGGTCGGCTCGGTCGAGTTCGCCAGCCGCTACATCCGCGTGCTGGGCAAGGACCGCTCGCTGCGCACGCACCGGATCGAGCCCTGGAACACGAAGGAGGAGCCCATCGATGGCGACTGACATCAAGCTCCGCGACATCGTATGGGTTGGGCCGCCGGGCGACCCGCTTCGCAAGGCGACCTGGGAAGTCGTGGCGCTGTTTGAGGATGTGGACGGAGTGCAGCAGGCAACGCTGCGCTCCGGCCGCACCGGGCGCTACGCCACCCACCCGGTCGCCATCCTCACGCCGTACCGCGTCCGCGTGATGGAGCCGGCGGCATGACCAGCGCGACGATCTCCATCAAGGTCGACGGCGCTCGCCGCCAGAACCTCTCCGTCTTCGACCTGGAGGCCCAGACCGGGGACGACGGGCTGGTGGTCGGCGTCCAGGACCTGCTGTCCGGGCTCGCACTCGCTATGCGCAATCAGGTCGACGGGCTCCGGCAGGCCGGCATCCCGGAAGACACGATCACAGGGCTCCTCATCGATGTGTGGCCCTTCGGAAAGGAAGAATCATGAACCCCGCGTTCGAGCCCGGCGCCGCCGTGCGCACCCCCTACGGGACCCTGGCGACGTTCGTCCGCCTGGTGAGTCCGAGTACCGCGATCATCAGCGTGGGGATGGATTCCCGGCTGGTCGACCCAGTGACGCTGAGGCGGGCCGAGTCGTGAGACCCCGGAAGTTCATTCAGGCACCACGTCCGCCTCGTGGCCCATCTGGCGCCAGCACGGCAGCTCCGACTCCGAAGTTCCGCTGGACGTTCAAGACCTGGATCGTGAAGACGATCCAGAGGTGGAGCGGTTCCGAGACTGTGCACACCCAGGATGAATACACGATGACCGTCATCGCGTCCACCGAGGATGCTGCGAAGTCGAAGATCATCGCCGCCCTACCGCCCCTGCCTCGCGACGAGGAGCACTGGCAGGGCTTGGGCTACAAGAGCGCAACCTACGAGCGTCATTGGCTCCTCGATGCCACCGTCGAGGAGGTGGCCTGATGGGCGGTTCGCTCGGGTCCGGCCAGGTCGAGTACCACACGGATAGGCCGCTTATTCACTTCGCCTCACCTGAGGGGGAAGTGACCCGTGCGCTGCTCGCGCACCGACTCCGCCAGCACGACTTCGAGATCGCAGAAAGGGTGCCCAATGGCAACCAAGAGTATTGACGACGCGCGGGACACCCCGCAGGAGACCTTCGCTAAGAATGTGCACCGTATCACTCGCAATATCGCCGAGATGCTGATCAAGAAGAACGCCAGCTACGGCGACTCCGCGCTCAATCCGGCGCGCATCTTCTCCAAGGCCAACCGCGAGGAGCAGCTGCTGGTCCGCATCGACGACAAGCTCAGCCGCATCCAGCGCGGCCACGAGTACGCCGGCGACGACAGCATCCGCGACCTGATCGGGTATCTCACGATCCTGCTCATCGCCCGCGAGTCAGCATGACAAGCGCAAGGCCGCCACGCCCCCAGTCACGCGTGGCGGCCTTGCTCCTCATGGGACGGTGTTCCCGAGCTTCTCCGCGAAGAGCTTCTTCATCGCGTGCCACAGGAGTGCAGCGTCGAACGCGAACGCGTGGTATCCAGTCTCCATGATGATGTAGTCACCACTCTTCTCGAACTCCACACCTCTGCCGCCATCGAACTCCTTGATCTGGACACCCGTTGCCATTTCTCCTACTTTCTCGCGACTCAAGCCGCCTCGAACATATGTACGACACTAGACCACGACGCCGACACGCGCACTCAGATCTTGCCGTCTTAAACATAGAGCCTGTAAGCTCCTAGCACACGTCACTTAGCCCAAGGGGGAAATTTCGTGACCATACCGACACTCGGTCTGTCCGCTGAGGAGCAGACCTACGCGACCCGCTACAAGCAGGGTGGGCGAACCGTCTACGGCCTGGCCGTATCGCCTGCGCAGATCGTCGGGCTCATCCCACGCCCTGACCCGAAGATTCCGAACCCCGGCAACCGGCGTATCAAGGAAAGCCACGCGCGGGCATTCGCCGACTACTACCTCACGCACCCGGACTGGGTGATCCCCGGCATCATCCTGCGCTCCGCTGACATCTTCAGCTTCGATCCGCAGGCAAGTGTGGGCGGTCAGTACGCGGCGTTCGGCGTGCTCTCCTACCCGAAGGCCGCCGCCGCGAAGATCCAGATCCTCGACGGGCAACACCGCGTCCTCGGCTTCCACATCGCCCGCGGACTCATCCAGAAGCGCATCGACGACGCCCTGGACTTCCGCTCGCGAGCGCTCCGACAGGCCGGCGGAGACAAGAACGACGCCGTTCTGGCCGAAGCCGACAAGCAGCTCCAGGAAGCCCGCAACCTCGAGGAGCGCTTCGGGCGCGAGCACGTCACCGTCGAGATCCAGGTCACCGACGACGCCCAGCAGTACCGGCAGATGTTCTTCGACATCGCCGACAACGCGATGGCGATCAGTGCGTCGGTGAAGACCCGCTTCGACACTCGGAAGATCGTCAACCGTGCGACCGCGCTCGTCGGCGACCACCCGCTGCTCCTGGGGCGCCTGGACGAGGAGAACGACCGCCTCAAGCAGTCCAGCGAGTATTTCCTCACCCTCCAGCACGTCTCCACGATCGTACGCGCCACACTGGTCGGGATGATGGGGCGCGTCAACAAGGTCATCGAGCGGGAGGGCGACGACCGCCAGGTCGCCGCAGACGCCAAGAGCTTCTTCGACGACCTGATGGCCGCGTTCCCGCAGATTCAGGCTCTCAGCGTCGGACAGATCAGCGCGCGCACCCTGCGGGATACCAGCCTGCTCGGCTCGCCCGGAATGATCCGGGCCCTGGCCGCCGCGTGGCACGACCTCCGCAAGAGCGCTCAGTACGCCGATCGCGAGAAGATCGTCGACTACTTCAAGGTGCTGGATCCACACATGGCTGGGCCGGCGCACCCTGAGTCGATCTGGTACAAGCACGTCCTCGTCGAGAAGCGCGACCAGCGCGGCGTCGTCATCGCCCGCGAGCACGCCTTCCCCGAGTGGTCCTTCTCACCCGGCGGTCGGCGCCAGGACATCCAGGTCACCGCCGACGCCATCCGGGATTGGGCCCTGCTGGGCAAGAAGGGTGCGCCGTTCGTCTGGCGCAAGCCGGCGCCGGCGCCCGAGCTGCCCAAGACGCTCGAGGAGCAGGTACTCGAAGAGCAGATCGAAGCAGACCCGCTGCTCGGCGAACTCCTCGCCGCCAAAGCTGGTCGAGATCGCTGATCCCGCAACGGAGAAGCGCCCGGCCAAGGTCTGAAAATCAAGCGCATAGCTCGCCCCTAGAGTGTCACCCATGACCTCTGGGGGCGAGCTTTCACGTATCGACCAGGAAATCCTGCGGTACGCCGCTTCGCGGTCCCCGGAAGAGATCAGCGAGAAGTTCAACGGCGCGATCGAGCCCGCCCGCGTCGCGGCGCTCACCAAGGAACTGTTGGCCCGCCGAGACTGGCTGACGATGGCTGAGCGTGAGGTCATGCTCATCATCCGCCTGGAGAACATCCTCAACGACCTCGAGGCCGCCCGCACCGCCAGCGATTACGACAACGCGCAGATCCAGCTCGGCTACCTCAAGGAGTTGGGCAACCGCTTCGACAAGCGCCGCGCCGCCACCCAGGTCGACCTCAATGCGCTCTACAACAACCAGGCCCAGCTCATGCTGAAGGCCATCGACCTGGCAACCGCTTACCTGCGCGGCGCGTTCCGCGAGAAGATCGACCCGCAGGCGTGGGACGAAGCGATCGCGGAGGGGATGAGACTGGCCGCCGCCGAACTGGAGAAGCATCAGGCGGTCGAGCAGTGACCCTGCATCATCAGGTCTTCGTCAACCTGAACCACGCGCTTGAGATGCGCGCCAAGCGCTCCCAGTACGTCAACGACCCGATCGCGTGGGCGAAAGACATGCTGGACGTGGACCTGTGGTCCATGCAGCGCAAGGTCGCCGAGTCAGTCCGCGACAACCGCAACACCGCCGTCGCCGCCGGCCACGGTGTCGGAAAGAGCCACCTGGCCTCCGTCCTCATGTGCTGGTGGGTCGACGTACACCCCCTCGACGAAGTGTTCGTCGCCTCCACCGCCCCCTTCCAGTCGCAGATCTCCGCGATTCTGTGGAAGGGGATGCGCGTGTTCCATGCGACCGCCCGCCGCCGCTACGAGGCTGGACTCATCGACCACCCCCTGCCCGGCTATATCACGAGCCAGAACGAGTGGAAGACCGACGACGGCATCATTATCGGTCAGGGCCGCAAGCCACCGGACAACCAGGAAGACTCCGGTTACCAGGGCCTCCACGCCACCTACCTCCTCGCTATCGGCGACGAGGCCGCCGGCCTGTCCGCTGGCATGATCGACGCGCTCGGCAACATCACCACAGGTGAACACAACCGCCTCCTCCTGATCGCCAACCCGACCGATCCCACCTCGGCGATGGCAAAGCTGTGGAAGACGAAGAACCCTGCATGGAACCTCATGCACATATCTGTCCTCGACTCCCCCAAGATCACCGGCGAAGACTTCCCCGAAGAGAAGATGTCGGCGCTCTCCGGCTGGGAGTACGTCCACGAGAAGCAGGCCGACTGGGGCGAGAACGACCCGCGGTACATCTCGCGCGTCACCGGCCAGTGGGCCTTCGACGCCGGCAACACCGTCTTCGCCGACACTGATCTCGCCCGCGCCGCCAACTGCGTAGTCATCCCCGACCCGGACGCCAAACCTCGTCATGGCTGGGACATCGCTCGCTCCATCCGGGGTGACTACACTGTCGGCTACCGGGCCATCGAAGGCGAGGTGTGGGAGACCGACGAGACTGGCCGCCCAGTCGAGCCCACTGGCCGGCGCGGGCTCCAATTGCGCTTCGTCGACAAGTGGCAGGGTGCCCCGCTCGTCGGCCAGGACCCCGAGAACCCCGGATCCGCCACTCGCATCGACGAGCACGCCCTCGGCGAGGGGGCCTACTTCGTCGCCATCGACTCCTCTGGCCTTGGCTCCGGCGTCGTGGACGGACTGCGCGAACTCGGGTTCGGCAAGGGCAAGTACCCCGTCTTCGAGTATTACGGGTCCGGCCCCGCGACCGACCGACGCTCTTTCACGAACCAGCGCGCCCAGCACTACTTCGCCATGAAAGACCAGATGTTCAAGGGCGAACTGGACATCGACCCGGAAGACGAGACACTCCTCGATGAGCTGCGCGGCATCGTGTACGAGTACGACGACCGGGGTGCGAAGAAGATCGAGTCCAAGGACTCCATGCGCCGTCACGGCAAGAAGAGCCCCGACTTCGCCGACGCCGCCATCTACGCCTCCTTCGACATCACCCCACTCACCGAAGGGCCCACAGCCGGACTGAAGCCAGGCGACACCGTGGTGGAGTCCGCGCGCAGAATCGCCCGAGAAGTCACCCTGGAGAGGCGTGCGCGGCGAGTAATGCCGGTGTGAACACCGTGTGAAGACAGAAATTAAGCACTTACCCCAGTCTTATCGTCATCACCATGCGTAACCGCCGTATCGCCGAGGACATCATCGAAGCCCTGCACGCCTCGCAGGCGGCCCAGCAGAACCCAGGCAACCAGATCCTCGCCGAGACACTTCAGAACGTCATGGCGATGCTCGGCCGCGAGGACGAGGGCTGGGACCTGTACATCGGCGCCGAGGGCGAGCCCGAGCGCGGCCTCACCCTCAAAGACCTGAAGGCATGGGAGAAGAAGCTCTCCGAGTTCGAGGTCGGCAACGCCTGGGGCAAGCGCGGGCTCAGTCTCCGCGACTCCTACATCAACCAGGATGAGCCCGAATACAAGGGCCACCGCAAGGGGGGCTCCGGCAAGGGCATCAACGTCCAGGAGAAGATCGACCACCCCCTCAACCAGGGCGAATACTTCGGCCGCGGCGCCCGGCGCCGGCGCGAAGGCCGCCTCTACCACTCCGGCCTCGCCCTGTGGATCGGCAACGACGAGACCAAGCTCCTCGAGTCCGTCCCCCTGCACCAGATCACCGACTACCTGCCCGACCCGGACGGGCGTGGGCAGATCTACGCCTACCGCCGTGAATGGTCACGCCGCCAGAAGGACGGCAAGAAGGAGACGATGGTCCGCTGGTACTTCGTCGACAAGTACAAGCACCTCGAAGAGCGCATCATCACCGTCGACGGCAAGGCCGAGCAGGTCGAGCGGGGTTGGACTGCGTTCGACATGCACGCCAACGCTGTTGACGGCTGGTATTTCGGCGTACCGGATGCACTGGCGGCCCACGTCTGGGCGGAGATCGCTAAGGGCCTGTACCTCGATGGCGTCGATGTCTCCGAGGCGATGGCCTCCATTGCATACAAGGCCACCGCCGGCACCGCCAAGGCTGGACAGGCCGCCGTGGGCGGATTCGCCAGCCCGCAGAGCGCAGGCTCCACCGCTGTCGTTGGCGCTGCCGGTGACCTAGTGGCAATGAACAGCGCCAAGTCCGGCTACAGCTTCTCAACCATTCGTGAGATTGTCGCGCTGATCGCCGCCGCCCTCGACGTGAGCGTCATCCACCTCACCGCGAACCCCGGCGACGCCGGATCCTCCTACGGCGCCAGTCAGACGCTCGACCTTCCCACCCGCCTCGCGATGATTACCCGCCGGCAGGAGCACGCCGACATGGACCGCCGCGTGTTGCGGTGGATGGCCGGCAACGCCGAAGCTGCCAGCAAGATCACCGTCACCTTCCCCCGCCTCGTCGACCCTGCCGAGCAGTACCGCGAGATGCAGATGGCGACCCTCCCCTGGCTCCAGGGCGTCGTCGCCCCGGAGGTCTACCAGGGAATCAGCGCCAAGATCCTGGGCACACCCCTCGGCGCACTGCCCGAGGGGCTCCTCCTGCCGAACAACAAGGACAGCCTGCCTCGCAAGGACATCGACCGCGACGGCGCTGGCGGCACGGGTAGCACCGCCGCGCCCACCCAGGGCCGCGGCAACGGCAACGGCGACCAGAACGGTCGCCCCACCGACACCCGCAGCGACATCCAGAGCAACTGAGAGCCCCTCGAAAATTAAGCGCTTAGTCAGCTCATAACCTCGCGGTATGTCAAAGCGTCAGTACGTCCAGGAGGCGGCCAGCCTCCCCAAGAAGTCTGCTGACGGCACGTACCGCGTGGTGCTTATCACGGAGGGCGAGGGCTCTTCGGGTCGCTACTCGGCTGAGCTGATAGACAAGTCCGAGAAGGTCTTCGAGGGGGTCGCGAGCTTCCTGAACCACCCGATCGACCCGGCCAAGCCGCACCTGCGTCCCGTGGAGTCGATCGCTGGACGTTTCTCCAACCTCGCAGTCGAAGACGGCCCGAACGGCCGCCAGATCGCCGCGGACTTCCGGCCGCGCAAGGGCGAAGTCGCCGAGTTCGTCGAAGAGTTCCAGGACATCATCGGCCTCTCGATCTACTGCGCCGCCGTCGGCGAGGAGATGGACGACGGCCGCCTGGACGTCCAGGAGTTCGACGCCACCGACCCGTACCGCTCCGTCGACATCGTGGTCGCCGCCGGTCGCGGTGGCCGCTTCAAGCGCGCTGAGGAGTCCCTGCGCGTCATCGAGTCTTCCCTCGGCAAGCCCGAGGGCAACAAGCCTGCTGCCGAAGCCTCGGCGGAGGAGAAGAAGGAGAAGCACATGGATGAGAAGGACATTCAGGCTATCGCTGCTGCCACCGCTGCTGCGATCACCGAGTCCCTCAAGGATGTGATCTCGTTCGTGAATGAGTCCGCTGCCAACAAGGCCGGCGAGGCCCAGGCCAAGGTTGACACCGAGGCTCTGGACACCGCTCGTGCCGAGGGTGCGAAGGCCGCCGCGGAGAGCTTCAAGCTCATCGACGACGCCAAGCTCCCCGAGGAGATCGCCGAGGGCTTCCGGTCCCAGGTGCTCGAGGGCAAGGACATCACGAGCGGCATCACACTCGCCAAGTCCGTCGCTGAGGCGGCGGCCAAGGGAGCACAGGCAAACGGCTACGTCCTCGAGGGCGCCGGCCGTGCCAACGATGACAAGGAGTGGGACTACTGATGGCTGTCGCAACGCAGGAAGTCTTCTACCACACCGACGCTCTCGTCGAGACCTGGGACTTGGGCGCGGCGACGCCGGCGCTCACCCTGGTCAAGCAGGCGGGCTCCGCGCGCTACGGCGTTTCGCTGACCAACACGGCCGGCATCGCGACCGAGCGCACGAAGACCCTCGGCCCGTACGAGATCTCGGCCCCGACCTTCGCCGGCGTCGGCAACGACGAGGCGGACGCGATCGGCACCTACGCCGCTGGCGTGGCCGTCGACGGCACCTGGGAGTTCGCGGACATCGTGTCCAGCGGCACCACGCCGGTTCCGACTTCGACGGCGCAGGGCACCGTGGTGTACGTCACCTCCGCCGGCGAGCTGACCCTCGAGTCTGCGGGCAATGACCGCATCGGCGTCGTGAACTACCCCGCAACCTACCCCAAGGCCGCAGGCACCCTGCCGGTCCAGATCGGAGCCTGAGCATGAAGGACATCTCGAAGCTGCTCGAGCAGTACAAGAACCCGTTCGACCTGGACGGTGAGCTTCGCGTCCAGCCGGGCGTCACCGAGGCGAAGGTTCGGCGCGCGCGCCAGCTGATCAAGGAGGCTCGCCGCAGCCGCCTCGCGATGGGTCGCCTGGAGGAGCTGTTCACCACCTCCAGCCTGGGCTTCTCCATCGCCCACCTGATGAACATCAACATGATTCCTCAGCTCCCCGACGAGCTGAAGAACAAGGTCGATGGTCTCGCGGGTCAGCGCACGGTGAAGGACTTCAACCCCGTCGTCCTCCGTTCGATCATCGCCGCCGCCGCGTCGCAGCGGAACAGCAACCTTGAGGGCGCAGCCCTCGACGAGCACGGCGCCGCCGCGATCGTCCCCGAGGGCACGCCGTTCCCGATCGTCACGGTCAAGAGCGACGAGGAGAGCTTCTACTCCAAGCTCAGCAAGCGAGGCTTCCGCTTCGACTTCACCTTCGAGTCGATCATCAACGATCTGCTCGGCGAACTCGACCGCATGCCGGACGAGATGCTCGCGGTGACGGTCGACACGGTGTACGCCGAGCTGTTCGACGCGCTGGAGCAGGCGAGCCAGTACCTCCCCGCCGTGGAGCTGCTGGACGGTTCCCAGTCTCTCCCGAACGAGAAGCTGTCCGCCAAGGGCATCCTGGCCGCGACAATCGCTCTGGAGGATCGCGAGATCAACGGTCGCAAGATCGGTCGTGTCAACGACGTGAACGTGGTCATCCCGAAGGGCAAGGAGCGCAAGCTTCAGTACGACCTGAACCAGTTCGGCCGTATCCGCGAGATCCACAACCAGGACGACTCGGTTACGACCGTCCTCGCGCCGGACGTGGACCTGTGGGATGCGATGCCGAAGCTGAACATCATCGAGTCCGACCGGGTGACCGGTTCGGAGTGGTACCTCTACCCGAAGCCCGGCACCACGCCGCGCCCGGTCCTGGAGCGCCTCAACCTCCGCGGCTACGAGAACCCCGAGATCCGAGTCCGCTCGGACCAGGGCTTCTACCTGGGCGGCGGCAAGGTCGATGCCTTCGAGGGCGGCTTCGACGCCGACACCATGTCCTACCGCTACCGCTACATCACCGGCGCCGTCCTGTGGGACGACACCTGGGTGGTGCGGTCCAAGGGCACCGGCGAGGCGTAAGCCGGACCGTCAACGAAGAGGCGCCCTAGCCCCGGCCGGGGCGCCTCTTCCGGCAGAAGGAGAAGAATCATGGCAAACGCACCCAAGCCCATCAGCCTCACTCAGATCGACGAGGGCGAGTACGACGGCCCTCGCGCTCCGCAGCCGTTCCTTGTCGTCGGGGAGATGCCCGGCGGTGGCGACACGTTCGACCTGACCGCTCTCGATGGCTACGACGAGGGTGAGACGCAGACCCTCAAGAACGTCAGTGGCGTCCTGACCTGGGTCACCGACGCAGAATAAGCACCTTATAGCCCAGCCCGCCCTGAGTGTCCCGTCCTCGGGGCGGGCTGGGCCAATATAACCATATGACTAATTAGGGGCGAACATGAGCAACAAGGGAATCTCACCGATCGACGCCGGCACCCCCGTGGGCGCTCTGCGTCTCCTGGTCGGCGACACAGCCAGCATCCCCCTGGACCCTGCCGAAGACGGGTTCGCCGACTACAGCGTGTGGAGCGACGATGCGCTCCTCACCGCTCTCGCCACGCAGGCGGACAACCAGCTCCGCGCCGCCGGCACCCTCTACCTCCAGCTCGCCGCGCAGTATGCGCAGGTCGGGCGCTCCATCAAGACCGACGACCTCGCGCTGGACACCAAGGGGCGCGGCGGTGACCTCCTCAAGATCGCCCAGTCATTCCTGGATGAGGCCACGGCCGCCGACAACGCCGCCGCCGCAGACTTCTTCCAGATCGTTCCCTTCGCCGGACGGCGCAGCACGCGCTGTGTGCGCCCAGAAGGAACGCCGCGGCCTCTGATCTGCTGCGGGCAGTGCTAGCGCGCTAGCGCACGCTCCAGCCCCGCCAGCGCCTCCTTCTGCCCCTGCTGGGTCTGGTGCCCGTAGACCTTCGAGGTGATCTCGGTGCTGGCGTGGCCTAGTCGCCGGGAGACCACGAACAGCGGCACTCCTTCCGCCAGCAGCCACGAGCCATGCGTGTGGCGCAGGTCGTGCGGGCGCGGGTCCTTCTCCAGGCCGGCTTCCACGGCCTTGTCGATCGCCTTCTGCCAGCCGGACTGGTGATAGTCCGCGTTGCGCAGCGGGTTGCCGGAGAGGTTCTGGAACAGGTAGTCCTTCTTCACCTTCTTCGCCCGCTCGGCCAGTCTCTCTGCGAGGTCGGACGGGATGGCGATGTCGCGCACGGACTCGGGTGACTTCGGCGGCCCCAGCCGCCAGCCCACTCCACTCTTGCCCTTCCACGCCTTCGTCACATGGATGACATCCAGTTCGCCGCCGAAGTCCAGATCCGCTTTCGCGCCAGTCAGCGCCGTCGCCTCGCTGAAGCGCATCCCGGTCTCCACCAGGACATCAGTGAACAGGTGGTACCGCTCGGGCAGGAAGGAGCGGATGAGGTCGTACTCGTCCTTGGTCAGGAACGTGGCACGGCGGGGCTCGCGCTCATCCGCCGGCAGCCGGAAGAACGCCAATGGGTTCGCCGGCACCCGCCCGCGCAGTACCCCGCGCTTGTAGGCCGCCGACAGGAGCCCGGTGACATTCAGCAGCGTCTTGCGGGCCTTGCCCTGTCCGGCGCGCTCGTCAGCCCACGCGGCGAGGTCCTCCTCGTTCAGCTCCGCGGCCGGGATGGATCCGATCTGATCCCTGATGTGGTTGTCGATGATCTCCCGGTACTTCGCGATCGTGTCGCTGTTGGCCTGGAGCGGCTGGGAGATGTGCCACTCCACCAGGCGCAGGACCGTCAGCGTCGACTCCTTCGCCGCCTCGAGGCCGCGCTGCACGAGCT
>Ga0079224_100009572_pt1 | contig 13228 bp, 10 predicted proteins | sample Stecom2015_FD_80414 | JGI IMG/M metagenome (GOLD analysis project Ga0079224, IMG submission 80414) | Agricultural soil microbial communities from Utah to study Nitrogen management - Steer compost 2015 | ecosystem: Environmental > Terrestrial > Soil > Agricultural land | place: USA: Utah... | reverse complement strand
TCGTGGTTGCCGACTTGTTATCAGTTGCCCTGGCAGTGATCGTGTGATTTCCGGCCGGTACGTTGGTCCATGTGTAGGAGTAAGGGCTGCTCAAATCTTCACCCAGTTTCGTGGTGCCGTTGAAGAACTCAACTTTGGAAATGGCCCCGTCGCTATCGCTTGCGTCTACCTGGATCACTACGTTCGCGCCTTGGCTGAACGACGCATTCTCAAGCGGCCTCGTGATGGCGACTGTAGGGGCCTTGTTAGGCTCAACAACCGTAATCTTAACAGCTGAGGAAGTCGTCACGCCGGATTTATTGTCTGTCGCCCTGGCTGTAAGGGTATAGGTGCCCGCTTTTACGCCAGTCCATGTAAAGGTGTACGGGCTTGAAAGATCTTCACCCAGTTTGGTTGAGCCGTTGAAAAACTCAACTTTGGTTACCGCTCCATCCGGGTCAGAGGCAGAAGCAGCAAGTGAAATGTTGCCTGCATTAACCGTAGCATTGTTGCTCGGGCTTGTCAGCGTTACGGTCGGAAGCTGATTCGCAGGTGCCTGCACGTGAATGCTCAGGGGAGCGGATACGCCGACGGCGTCCTTGTTGTCGGTGGCACGTGCCGTAATGATATATGTACCCACTCTGGCATTGTCCCACGAGAGGGAGTAGGGTTCGGTAGTATCTTCGCCAAGTTTGTTGGTGCCCTGGTAGAACTCAACTTTCTTAATAGTTCCGTCCTTATCGGTGGCGGTAGCTCTCAACGTAATGGGGGAGCCCTCCGTATGTGTGCTGTTGTTTGACGGGCTCGACAGCGCCACGACCGGGGCCTCATTCGTATCGGCATTAACCACTATCCTCACAGTGCTGGATGTGCTCGTTGCACCCTTGTCGTCTGTTGCCTTGGCCTGAACCCGGTTGTCGCCGACGGGAGCATTGACCCATTCGAAGGTATATGGACTGCTTGTGTCTTCTCCAATTTTTGTGGAGCCGTTATAGAACTCGACCTTCACGACGCTTCCATCGCTGTCAGAAGCGTTGGCTCTGAGCGTAATGGTTGCTCCCTGAGTGAATTCGGAATTGGTTGCGGGACTCGTAATGCTCACCGTCGGTTCCTGGTTTGAGTTTCCCACGACGGTAATCTTTACGGCTGTTGACGTTGTTGAAGCATTATCATCATCGGTCACCTTGACTGTAATACTGTGGGTGCCAGGAGTCGCGCCCTTCCAATCGAAAGTGTAGGGTGACGACGTGTCTTCTCCCAATTTCGTGGAGCCATCGTAGAATTCAACCTTAGTTACAGTACCGTCCGAATCGCTGGCGTTCGCGCGAATGGTTATCGTGGTGCCTTCGGCGAATGCGGAATTATCAGTAGGTGCAGCTATAGAACCTTGAGGAGCTTTATTTGCCGGTGGCGTGGCGCTCGTTCCGCCGTATTCATAAGCGCCGATGTCCGGTGCGGACCCAGAATAGGGGTAGCCGACATTCACGCCTTTGTCAATCAATGGACTGCCAGCTTTGGGTTTGTAGTAAGGGTCTGGCCTGCTTCCAGAGGCAGTGATCTGAGGGTCGCCAGAGTAGTTGTTGCTATAACTACCGGAATAATTCCCCACCGGTAGGTTCTGCAGGAAGTTGTTCGTGACTTCGAGGCCGGAAACGCTGGCCTTAGATCCAACGTCGATGAACTTGGGATTGTTTCCGTTGTACGGTCCCGTAGTCTTATTGATGATCAGATTGTTCTTTACTTTGACATTTCTACTTTGTCCACCAATGAATTGAACAATGGCGGCGCCAGCTGTACCGACCAGTTCGACGGTGTTGTTGTAGAATTCGAGGTTGATGATCCCATTTGTTTCAGTGCGGACCATTCCCGGCATGCCTCCCTTTATATCATAGAAGACATTATGGTGAATTTTCCAGTTTTCGTAAGGCTTATTGTTTCCGTAGATGTCGTGCCTCCAGTCAGTGATACCCCAGATTCCTCCGTAGAAGTAGTTATGATCGACCTCGGCATCGTTAACGCTGAGCTCAAGACCGTAGTTGCGGATACCAGAGTTATCAAAAACGTTGTTATAAATACGGACAGCCTTGTGACCCTTTGCAGGTTGATATTTGTGGTTGGCTATTGAGACATTTCCCCGGAAGTAGTTGTCGTAGATTTCTGTATTATACAATCATACGTCAAACAACTCCATACAGATCGTTGGGGTCGTGGAACCGTTCGGTTGTACCCAATAGTTTTGCGTTCCACTTGTCAGTTTGTTGTGGTGGAACTTACTATTATAAATACGTCCCTGCGAAACACCCATAGCCCGGATACCGTAGCCCACTCCACTCACATCCGTTACGTGGTCCACCTCTACGCCGTCTATTTCGGCAACGTGCAATGCGCCGGTACCGTAAGAAGAGCTTATGTATGCACAATTTGAGAAGTTGATGTTGGTGATCCTGGAGTTCTTGACGTCCATCAGCCATATACCTGTGAAGTAGGTATCTCGTACGGTCAACCCTTCGATGAGGATGCCACTCCGGCCGCGCACCATGATACCACCCCAGAGCTTCTTGTTGTCACCGTCGATGGTAAAGTTCTTTAAGTGCTGATTGCCGACGGTCATGGAAGAGGACGTGACTTGGAACAGCAGTTTGTTGTAGTCCCACTTTGAGCTTGTATAGTGAAATGAAGAAGCGGCTTTAATTATCGTGGAGCTACCTGCACCAACGATGTTAACGCGTGTGGGAACTCGCAGCGGACCATTTTCCACGAACGTTCCGGCAGATAGTCTGATGGTATGATCCTGATTTGCCGGGACCTTGGAAAGTGCATAATGTAGTGTACGCCACGGCCGCGCCTGGGAACCGTCACCTGATGCGTCGCTACCGCTTGTAGATACGTAATAATCTGCTGCAAATGAAAAATGAACAAGACCAACCAGTAGAACAATGACAATAAAGTTCCTCTTCATCAATTCCTCAAAAATTAATCCCCCATGACCAGCCGTACTCGTACGGCCGGACTAACTCCACAAATTGTATTAAAGGAAACAGAACCTTTCCGGGCTGCTCGGCTCTAGCCGGACCCATTGAAAAAACTTATCCCTGCATAGCAACTTCACTACCCCCACGGTTCCTAAAAAAATGACAGATTAAAGACGCCCGGCAAATAAAACTACCGGGTTTGGCTCGTATAGACATGTAAAGATTCCGCTTTGCGATCATTGCCAAAAGGGTATGTCGATGAGTGACCTCATGCGCCGGTTAAAACAGGATTTTTCCAGATGTACCCAAACGCCTAAATGATATCGGTCATGCACCACTGAGATTGTTGTCATCAAAAATCTGCGAAAATATAGGGGATTTTATCATTTGTAGTTTCGTTCTCGAAAAAAATATCTCGTGCAAATTCTTGACACACAACAATTTGGACGCGCCTCCGCCACGCGACGAGGATGAATTTCTGTATCAATATTTAAAGTAAAAGTTCGTGCTTTTTTGCTCATGTATTTGATTATAAAAAACTTAGATATGCGTTCCATATTTGGTATGCGACTACGGTGCGGACATTGGTTCAAATGATCGTGGATTGATATTCTACTAATGAGAAGTTTCCCCCAGTTCGGGAAGTCGTCCCTGAAATTTTATGGCCGATGACGGCCATCACAACGACATCAGACTGTTATCATGGAAAATTCCCGAGAACTTTTGTCACTTGCAGGGCAATTGGAAAAACACGAAACCATTTTCTGACTAACTGAATCACAATGGCCACGAACCACGATCAAAGCGTCTGCCGCTTCTGCAAGACCCCTCTTAAGCACACTTTTGTTGACCTGGGAATGTCGCCGCTATGCCAGGACCACGTTAAGCCGGAAGAGTTAAAACGGATGGAACCCTTCTATCCGCTTCATGCATACGTTTGCGACAACTGTTTCCTGGTTCAGCTCGAGGAATTCGTAGCGCCGAGTGAGATATTTAACGACTACGCCTACTTCTCCTCGTACTCGGATTCCTGGCTTAAGCACGTATCCCGGTATACGGACCTCATGGTTGAACGCTTTCCGATCGGTCCCAACAGTCTCGTGGCCGAAATGGCCAGCAACGACGGCTACCTGCTTCAATACTTTGTTCAAAAGGGTGTTCCGGTTTTGGGTATCGAACCTGCAGCGAACGTTGCCGAATACGCCATCAAGAAGGGCATTCGCACTGAGGTACGGTTCTTTGGTGTAGAGACCGCAAAGGTATTGAAAGAAAAGTATGGACAGGTCGACCTTCTAATAGGCAACAACGTCTTGGCTCACGTGCCGGATATCAACGACCTGGTGGGAGGGATGAAGGTTTTCCTGAAACCAGATGGTGTTATCACGATGGAATTTCCGCACCTCCTGCGACTGGTCGAAGGAAATCAATTCGATACGATCTATCACGAGCACTTCTCATACCTCTCGTTCAGCACAGTTGAAAGGATTTTCAAGCACCACGGACTGGTACTCTTCGATGTTGACGAATTGCCCACCCATGGCGGCTCGATCAGGATTTACGGACGGCACGAGGAAGATACTTCAAAGCCTGTTTCCGAGCGTGTTGTCGAGATGAAGGAAAGGGAACGCAAACTGGGTATGTTGACGCTTGACTATTACAAGGACTTCGAGGAAAAAGTCCATGAAACGAAGCGCAAGATTCTGGAATTCCTCATCAAGGCTAAGCGCGAAGGCAAGAAGATCGTAGGGTATGGTGCCCCGGGAAAGGGCAACACGCTGCTGAATTATTGTGGCATCCGCACCGACTTCCTGGATTTCACCGTGGACCGGAATCCGCACAAGCAAAACAACTACCTGCCGGGTACGCTCATCCCTATCCACGCTCCCGAAAAGATCAAGGAATTTAAGCCAGATTATGTTTTCATCCTTCCCTGGAATCTAAAGGATGAGATCATCGAGAGCCACTCCTACATTGGAGAATGGGGAGGCAAATTTGTCGTGCCGATTCCCGAAGTGAAGATCTATGAACCGTTGAAGGTGCCTTCGTAAGATTGGTATGGGGTGGAGTACGAGGCTAGCCCGGGCGGGCCTGGTTCAGTTTGCAAGGCTCATAGGCCTTTCAAAGCTGAAGCACATGTCTGGGGCGCCCCTCTATGTTGTTAACTACCACAGCGTAGCCAACGCTGACGTCGATCCGTACATTAACCGGAACAGGTACCGCACGCTAGCAGAGTTCGAAGAGGACATTCTCTTTTACAAGCGCAGATTCCGCATACTTGGCGCATTGGACGTTAAGGAAATCCTGGCCACAGGTAAAGAGATACCAACGGATGCGGTTGTTCTCACCTTCGACGACGGCTTGAGGACGAATTACGATAGCTTCGTCCCGATTTTGAAAAAACATGGAGTTACGGGCACGTTTTTCTTGTGCAGCGCTTTTATTGACAATCGCGACCTCCACTACGGAAGAAAGGCAAATCTTCTGCGGCAAACGCTGGAACAAAGGAAAGACGCAAAACTGAATCTGGCAGTCAGAGCCTACCTGGGTGACCACGACCTTTTCCGTGAATCAGTAGATCGTTCTATTTCAGCAATTGACTATTCAAAAAAGGAGCACCTGGAAAAGCTCGCAGACATCGTCGGAATCAATTTTGGCGCCTATCTCGCCCAGCACCAACCCTACCTCACATCCACGCAGATTCGCGAAATGATCGAAACCGGTTTTACGATCGGTGCGCATAGCATAGATCATCCACGCTTTGCTGAATTGACACAGGACGAGCAGTTCGAGCAGACCGTGGGTAGCGTGCGGTCCATAGTAGAGGAGTTCAGTTTGGGATACCGGTTGTTTGCATTCCCATATGGGGACGATGCTCTTGAAACGGGCTTTTTCGAGAGGATCAGACCCCATGTCGACCTAACCTTCGGAATGGGTGGCTTTGTTCAGGATCCAGTGGATTTCAACATTCAGCGTGGCGACATAGAAAGTACGGGGTTGCCGGTTGCCGATGCGTTTAGGTACCGACTTTTGTTGGCGTGGGTACATAATTTGCGGAGGCCTGAAAGGCGGTAACGCCGGCTGTCAGGAGCGATTTTTGGGACCTAAAGCTGAATGACGATTGTCTTTTTGCCCTATGACAGCAATCATTGGTGTTTCTTGTAGGGTGTGCTACATTTGAATAAATCTGGAGCCCATTTCGCTGCCAGAGAGTGTCTATAGTTGAAACCTAATCTGCACTTTTTATGAAAGTCGTCCTGTTTTGCGGGGGTCAGGGAATGAGGCTACGCGAATATTCGGAGAAAGTTCCGAAGCCCATGGTCCCGATCGGCTATCGTCCCGTGTTGTGGCATGTAATGAAGTATTACGCGCACTTCGGTCACAAGGATTTCATCCTTTGCCTCGGCTACCAGGCTGATGTTATCAAGGATTACTTTGTGAACTACCATGAGTATGTTTCCAATGACTTTGTGTTGAGCAGGGGCAGTGGTGTGAAGCTAATGAACACGGATATTGACGACTGGAACATCACCTTTGCAGACACTGGTGTGAATTCGAACATTGGGCAACGATTGCTTGCAGTAAAGAAATATCTCGCAGGAGAGAAAATGTTTCTGGCAAACTACTCCGACGGGCTTACAGATTTGCCGCTTGACCAAATGGTTGAGCAATTCACTGCGAGCGATAAGATTGCCTCGTTCATGGCGGCGCGGCCTACGCGAAGTTTCCACATGGCATCGCTTGGCAAAGACAACGTCGTCACAGATCTCTCCGCCCTTAGCGAAAGACAGGACGCCTGGATCAACGCAGGTTATTTCGTATTCAGGGATGAAATCTTCAACTATATTCAGCCGGGTGAAGAGCTCGTCGAAGAACCCTTCCGCAGACTGATCGCCGAGCGCAAACTGCTCGCTTACCCCCATGAAGGGGCCTTCCTCACTATGGACACTTTCAAGGAAAAACAAACGCTTGACGAAATGTATGCAAAGGGGGACACGCCATGGCAGGTGTGGAAGAATAACAAGCTCCCCGGAAACTACGCCTCGGAAGCATGCTGAAACTTCAGTTTGGAAGGAAGTTGGAAGAAGGGGCGCCTGGATTGAGACTTTTGTTTCTTGGCGCGCATTGTGACGACATCGAGATTGGCTGCGGCGGCACGATCCTCCGACTTCTCCGCGAGTATCCGGTCAGCCACGTAAAATGGGTCGTCTTTTGTTCAAATGACGTGCGAGAACGCGAAGCGCGAAATTGCGCAGAGGAGTTTCTCAAAGGTGTTGCATCCAAAGAAATAGTCGTCCGTGATTTTAGAGACGGATACTTATCGCAACAGTATACCCCCATCAAGGATTTCTTCGAACAACTCAAACGGGATGGAGATCCCGACGTCATCTTTACACACTATCAGCACGACCTTCATCAGGACCACCGGTTGCTCTCTGAGCTCACATGGAATACGTTCCGAAACCATTTCATATTGGAATACGAGATTCCCAAATATGATGGTGACCTCGGCAATCCGCCGTGCTTTGTTACACTTGATGAAAGCGATGTTGAGGGTAAGGTGAAAAAGCTTATGGACTGCTACTCCTCGCAACGTTCCAAACACTGGTTCGACGAGGAAACGTTTCGCTCCATTTTACGAGTGCGCGGCATGCAATCCGCTTCGCGTTACGCAGAGGCCTTCTATTGCAGAAAGCTCGTTTTCTGATAGTTACAGAAAACCAGGTCGGGCTGGGGCGACAAAATTGTTATAATTGTGTAGTAAAAATTTGATGCGTTTTAGGTATGTCATCACTGGTTAGTCAGGCGGGGAAGGAATACCCCTTGGTTTCCATCGGTTTGCCCACGTACAATGGTGCGAAGCGCATCCACAGGGCGTTGAATTCGATCTGGGCGCAGAACTACCCAAACCTTGAAGTGACCATATGCGACAATTGCTCAACCGATAATACCCAGGAACTTTGTGAGCAAGTAGTTCGGGAACATCCGGAAGTGAGGTACATACGCCACAAAGAAAACCTTGGCATTTTGCCTAACTTCGAATTTGCTCTCGCACAGGCTACTGGCAAATACTTCATGTGGCTGGCAGACGATGATGCGCTGGAGCCGGAGGTCCTCTTCAAATATGTTGACTTTATGGAACGAAACCCGGAGTACCACCTGGTAACCGGGCGTATTCGTTACTGGAAGGATGGTAAGGAACATCATCACGAGAAGGTGACCCTGGAGAATGATAACCCGAGAAAGCGCGTAGTAGATTATTACCTTTGGGTATTGTGGGGAGGTATTTTTCACGGCTTCATGAGAACGGAAGTTGCGCAGAAAGTGCCCACTCGCAAGGTGTATGGCAACGACTGGCATTTTGTTGCCAACATGGCCTATCTGGGAAGAATCAAGACGCTTGACTTTGTGGGCTACAACAAGTACCTCGGTGGTTCCTCAGGAAACTGGGTCAGGTATGCAAAGTCGTTGAATGAACCCTTTTGGGTTGGGCGATTGCCGTTTATTAAGATCGGAATTGACGCGTTCCGCGAACTATACAGATCCCCTGTGTTTGACGACATGCCGCGCGGTCAGAAATTTTTTACCGCACTATCATCTGCCCTTGTTGTGTGGTATAAGCAGCTACCGTTCCCGCTGCGTCACAACATCAACAAGGAGGATGGATGTACGTGCGTGCAGCCCAGCAACCAGGTATTCACTTAGACGCAATACTTCTTGTCCCGATGTACGCTGGTGTGTTGATTTTTTAGTATGATCTACGTTGTTATCCCTGTTCACAATCGAAAGCAACTTCTGAAAGGGTGCTTGCGATCATTCGAAGCTCAATCAAACAGAGACTTCAGAATTATTGTCGTAGACGATGGTTCCAGCGACGGTACGGACGAAATGTTGAGATCCGAGTTTCCGGATGTGATCACGTTGAAAGGTGATGGCAACCTGTGGTGGACCGGCGCAATCAACAAGGGAATTAAGCATGCTCTAAGCCTTTGCCGCGACGATGATTACATTCTTGTCATAAACGATGACCTGGAGGTTCCGACGGATTACATTGCCAACTATTATGCCTTGGCTGGGCGGTATCCAGCAGCACTCATCGGATCCGTGGTCACTGATTTTGACGAGCGAGATACCATTGTGAGTGGTGGCGTGCAACTGAACTGGATCACAGGAAAGCGACGGGAGTTGAATGTCGGCAAGAGCCTTTCTTCATTCGGGAGAGGTCACGTTGAAGATAATGTTTCGTTCCTTACCGGCAGGGGTACGCTGATACCAGTAGAGGTGTTCAGGAGATTGGGAATCTATAACAACAACCACTACACGCAATGCGGCGATACAGAATTTCCTGTCCGGGCCAGGAAGGCGGGTTACCAATTGCTGGTCAGTTATGACGTACCCGTTTTCAGTCACGAGGGTCACTCAGTTCATAAAGAAGAGTATACGCTTGCCTCGCTAAAGAGCTATTTTTTCGACATCCGATCACACGTTAACCTAAGAGAACGCTTCTGGTTTGCCATCGACTCAACCGCCAACATCTTCCACGGGCTTTGGTTTTTCATGATGGACTTTACCCGAATAACTGTTCACTTCTTTAGGAAACTAAAGATGCCCTGGGCCTGAATTAATTTGCGCTATCGGGAACGTTTTTCCACATTCATCGGAGGAATCTTACATGGCAAATTTGTCCATTTGAGCCGCGAGCCATCTTTTTAGCCGGTTTTACTTCACTTCGCAGAATAAACCTTACATCGCTAAGGTAACGTTCGATATTTGCCAATACGCGCAATAGTCGCATATTGAAAATCGTCCTGAACTAAAAGTTGTCAGTAAATGAAAGTCGTCCTGTTTTGCGGAGGTAGCGGTATCAGGCTCCAGGAATTTTCCGATACGATACCTAAGCCGCTTGTTCCCGTTGGCAATCGTCCCATCATCTGGCATGTAATGAAGTACTATGCTCACTTCGGGCATAAGGATTTTGTCCTCTGTCTGGGATACAAGGGTGATGAAATCAAGAATTACTTCATGAAGTACAAAGAGTACTTATCCAATGATTTCATGCTCAGGGGAGGTTCTACAATCGACCTGTTCGAACGGGATATTCAGGAGTGGAACATCACTTTTGCTGAAACAGGGATCTATTCGAACGTTGCTGAACGCTTGCTCGCCGTTCGGAAATACCTGGAGGGTGAGGAGACATTTCTGGTAAACTACACCGACGCTCTCACCGATTTGTACCTGCCTGATATGATCGACGCTTTCGACAAATCCGGAAAGATCGCAATGCTCATGGTCACGAAGCCGAAGAAAAATCTTCGGGTAACTTCCATCGAACCCAGCCTTCCCAAGGGCGCATCGAGGGTCACTTCCGTAAACAAGTTGGACGCCGTATGGCTCAACGCAGGATATTATGTATTCCGAAAGGAAATCTTCAGGCACATTGACCCGACCGGCGATCTCGCTGAATATACATTTCCGCGACTGGTTGCCCTCAATCAACTGATGGCCTATCCGTATGACGGCATGTTCATTGGTATGGATACTTTCAAGGAGAAGCAGTCGCTTGACGACATGTACGACCGCGGCGATACACCCTGGCAGGTTTGGAAAAATCCGTTGGGAGTACCCCAGGAAGCAGGCCGGGCCAACACACTGGACGAATTAAGCCCTTCCATCCGATAGCGCTATGCGCTGGGCGGCTTCCCTTCCGAGGACTTTAGTGAGTTCACCAGTTTACCACCAAGGCGCTGGAAGGCTAGCAGCAGGAAGAGCGAATTCGTGACGAGGTAACGCTTCCACAATCGGCGCGGTTCGAGATACAATCGGTACGCCCATTCCAGGGAAAGGGAACGCATCCATCGCGGAAGGCGCCTTTCTTTTCCCGCATAGACGTGAAAAGCCTGGCCGAGGCCCAGCATGCACGCATTAATCTTCCCTCTGTGTTCGGCCATCCATTTTTCTTGCTTGGGACAACCCAACGCTACGAATACGAAATCCGGAGCAGCATCATTGATTCGCCTAATGATTTCTTCTTTTTCCTGAGCTGATAGGACGCGGAAAGGAGGGGAGTAAGTGCCCTTCACTACCAGCCGTGGAAACTGTGTCCGGATGCGATCCCGTATCGCTTCCAGGACATCCTCTGTTGTACCGTAAAAGTATACAGACTTGTTTTCTTTTTCCGCGCGCGCAAGAATGTCGGGCAACACGTCCATGCCGCAAACGCGGTCCTGTCGTATTCCATAAAAGAGGCGTAGAAAAACCGACAACGGCTTTCCGTCAGCTGTGACAATGTCGGCGCCGTTCACAACCTTTCTGAATTCCGGATCACGATACGCCTCAATGACCATGTGAACATTGGCGAAACAGACATAGGACGAAATGTTCCGATCTGCGAGTCGGAACATTTCGTCCATGATTTCACCGTACGATCCTATGGATATTAGTGAGCGTAGAACTTCTTTACGTTGCATATCGGACTCAGTGCGCGACCGCCCCAAAAAACAACAGATGACACGGGCGGACGGTTCTCACAAAAATTAATCCGATCACTAGTAGGCCCTCTTCTCACCCTTGATCATGTTCCACATGGTGAGTAAGATGATCTTGATATCGAGACTAAGGCTCCAGTTCTCCATGTACATTACATCATACTCCACGCGCTTTTCCATCAGGCCAGGCTCGCGGGTTTCGCCCCTGTAGCCATTCACCTGGGCATAACCAGTGATGCCGGGTGTAACGAAATGGCGGACCTTATAGCGTTCGATCTTCTTGGAATATTCTTCCAACTGGCTGACCATGTTCGGTCGCGGACCGACCACCGACATATTGCCGAGGAGTACGTTTACGAATTGCGGCAGTTCGTCGAGATTCGTCTTTCTTAGGAACCTTCCAACGCGAGTAACGCGGGGATCGTCTTTGGTGGCCTGATGCTCCGTGTTGTTGTTGACGGTCATCGTCCGGAACTTGTAGCATTCGAACAACTTATTCTTCTTCCCAGGTCGCAGTTGTTTGAATATGATCGGTCCGGGAGAGTCAAGTCGTATCGCAAGTGCGATGATCGGAACGACAATAGGGAATACCGTGAGAATTACGGCAAGAGAAAATACAATATCAAAAGCACGCTTCAATGCAGCGTTGATTGAAACACCAAGGGGTTCCCGACGGGTCGTAAGAACGGGCATTGAATCGTACAACAGCACATTGTAGTTCTCTGCAACCACACTGCTGAAGTCCGGCGCTATGCGGAAGTATATACAGTTGTCATCAGCAAACTGCGAAATATCTTTTATCAATTCCTTTTCAGTGAGCGGCAATGCAAAATAGATTTCGTCGATATTCTCGCGTATGCAGAAATCTTTCACATCTGCCAGAGAACCTTTGATGAGGGAGGAATCGACTAAGGCCGAATCCTTCTTGTCGTCAAAGAATCCACGGAACTGGTAGCGGGTCAGATCGTGCGATTCAAAAAAGTTTTGAATTGACTTTCCGGCCTGGGTTGCTCCTATAATAATGAATCTTCTCTGGTCGAATCCTGAGAACTCAAGGTACTTCGAGAGGATCTTATAGGCCACGCGGGAACCCACTACCATCACGGCGGTGAACAAGTAGACCGTCAGGAGGTAGTTCAACGGCACGCGGAAGGGTTCAAACGCGAACATGATGGCGCCAATCAGAACGCCGTGAACCAGGAGAATTCCCAGCAGGTGCGTGCTGATGGTCTTGATCAGGCTGAACTTGTTCAGGTGATAAATCTTGTTGAATCCAGCGATGACCCAGCAGAGGCTAAAGATCAAAAGGAAGGAAGTTGACTGGTCCGTCGTGAGACCAGGGTTAAAACCAACTTTTTTTGCCAGCGTAAATGCGATGCTGATCAAGTAAAAGTCGACAACGAAGACCATTACCTTGATGAACCTGGAGTAGTACCGATCTTCCATACGAATGTAAGGTTAAAGCCAATTGACACTTTAAAAGTACACTCCCGGATAGCTCTTTCACATGATGGCGGTCATCGGGCGCGAAAACTTTGCTCATTGGGCAATTTCCGCCAACCCGGTAACATTGTAAGCAAAATGGTGCAAAATAAGCGAAATAATGGATAAAAAGGACAGAAAGGTTGCCCTCATTACGGGGATTACCGGTCAGGATGGCGCCTATTTGGCGGAATTCCTGCTAAAAAAGGGGTACACAGTGCACGGAATCAAACGGCGCAGCTCCTTGCTGAACACGGAGCGCATTGACCATCTGTACCAGGATCCCCACGAAAAGGACGTAAAATTCCACCT
>Ga0079224_100009571_pt1 | contig 13228 bp, 10 predicted proteins | sample Stecom2015_FD_80414 | JGI IMG/M metagenome (GOLD analysis project Ga0079224, IMG submission 80414) | Agricultural soil microbial communities from Utah to study Nitrogen management - Steer compost 2015 | ecosystem: Environmental > Terrestrial > Soil > Agricultural land | place: USA: Utah... | reverse complement strand
TTAGAACACCTAAGGTCTATGAATTTCACGCTAGTGAAAACACCAATCCATTTGGCTTTTTAAACTACGGGGTAATTGCTGCGTACTTTGTCATCTCATTGGGAATTGGACTCTATTTTTCATACAAACAGCGCTCCACGGATGATTACTTTGTTGGAGGCGGAAGGATACCATGGTGGGCCTCTGGTCTAAGTGTATTTGGGACGTTACTTAGTGCTATTACCTTTATGGCGATTCCAGCGAAGTCCTTTACCACTGACTGGTCATTTTTCTTTTTAAATATCGCAGCTATTGTCATAACACCTGTGATTGCTTATCTGTTTATTCCGTTTTTTAATAAGCTTAAAATTACCACAGCTTATGAATTTTTAGAGGACCGTTTCAACTATACCGCAAGAGCTTTTGGAAGTTTGTCTTTTATATTGTTCCAACTAGGAAGAATTGGAATTGTCCTACTTCTGCCGTCTCTTGCGATTTCGATCGTTACTGGAATCTCGGTAGAAACCAGTATTTTGATCATGGGAATCATTTGTATTATCTATACCACCTTTGGAGGTATAGAAGCGGTGATTTGGACAGATGTTTTACAGGTAATTATCCTAATGGGTGGAAGTATACTAGCTGTGGTTTGGATTTTAACCCATACTGAAATGCCATTTGGCGAAATGATTTCTTATGCGAGTGATAAACAGAAATTTAATATTATAGATCTGGATTTCAACTTTACGGAATCCACCTTCTGGGTAGTTTTTATTGGTGGTCTAGCCTCCGCTTTAGTGAGTCAAGGTACAGATCAGACTGTGGTCCAGCGTTACCTTACCAGCAGCGATTTAAAAAACTCTAGAAAAACCCTCTATACCAATGCCGTGCTCACCCTACCTGCAACCATTATATTTTTTGGTATAGGAACACTGTTATTTATATTTTACACTGAAATGCCCCAGCGCTTAAATCCAGCGCTGCCCAACAATGATTCTATCTTCCCATGGTATATTGTCAATGAATTACCTACTGGGGTTTCTGGGTTGTTAATCGGAGGGATTTTCTCTGCTGCTATGTCAAGTATCAGTAGCAGTTTAAATTCTGTATCAACGGCATTTTGTAATGACTTTTACAAACATTTCTACCCCAAAGGGAGCGATAAAAATCTTTTAAAAATAGCACGAATAGCTACCGTAGCCATTGGAATTTTTGGAATTATATTCGCCCTTTGGATGGCTAATTCGAATATCAAATCACTTTGGGATCAGTTCTATAAATTCTTAGGTCTATTTACTGGTGGTCTTGGAGGAATGTTCCTTTTAGGAATGCTATCAAAAAGAGCCAATTCTAATGGCGTTATCATTGGCCTTGTTCTAAGTGCTCTTGTTACTTGGTTAATTAGCGTGTATACTGATATTAACTTTTTGATGTATTCTCTCATTGGTATGGTTAGTTGTTATGTGTTTGGTTACCTCTTTAGTTTAATGTTTAAAAAACCCGCCAATGCATAAGTTTCTTATCTGTCTTTTATTTTTAATAGTGGGCACAAAGGCCTATAGTCAACTCACTGTTGAGAAACACTTTAGCGACCACATGGTTTTACAAAGAGACCACCCTATTTCATTAAGTGGAAATGCCCTTGCAAATTCCCAGGTTACCCTTGAATTTGGTGAGGTTCATTTAAAGACAACAGCAGATAGTAATGGCAAGTGGATTCTACAGATGCCGGCGCAAAAGGCCCAGAACACTGGTGCGCCTCTAATTATCCGTTCAAAACAACAGCAAATCACCTTTGAGAATGTGGTCATAGGGGATGTATGGTTACTAATTGGGCAATCCAATATGGAATTCGCCCTTGAACAAGAAGCACATCTTCAGAGCGAAAAAAACTCACTTTTCAACCCCCTACTGCGATTTTACAATCCGAGTTTCGCGGGAAAATATGTCTACAACCGTCATTTTAAAGATTCTTTACTAACTCGTTTAACTCCAGAGCTTTTTTATTCAAATGTTCAATGGCAGTTAAGTGATTCCATAAGCGCGCCTTCGATGAGCGCTGTTGGGTATTACTTTGCTCGTGAAATTATAGCCTCAGAAAACATACCCATCGGATTGATGAATTTAGCTATTGGAGGTGCACCAATCGAGACCTTTATTTCAGAAAAGGGGCTAAAAGAGAACCCAGAATTTCATCATAAAGTATCTGGAAATTGGCTCTATAATGATGCCCTACCAGAGTGGATTCGTGAGCGTGGTCAGCAAAACGTGGGTAAGCGATTCATTTATTCAGATAATCATGGTCCAAACCATTCCTATAAACCTGGGTTTGCTTTTACAAGTGGGATTAAGCCGCTGAAGGATTTTCCTATTCGCGGGGTGCTCTGGTACCAGGGTGAGAGTAATGCTCAAGAAATTGACAGGGTCACAGAGTACAATATGCTACAAAAGTTAATGGTTTCAGAGCTAAGAGACCTTTACAAACAACCAGACCTTCCATTTTATTATGTGCAATTATCCTCCATAGACACCCTGCATTACAAAGGACAACTTTGGCCTGAATTTAGAAATCAACAGCGTCTGTTTTTACAAGAGACTAAAAACACGGGGATGGCAGTTACCTCTGATGTGGGTGCAAAAAATGATGTTCACCCAAGGGATAAAAAAACGGTTGGAGAGCGATTGAGTCTCTGGGCATTAAGAGATCAATACCATCACAATATTACAGTATCGGGTCCATTAGTTAGCCAAGTCAAATACCGCGGCAATCAAATCATCATTGATTTTACTTCCGTTGGAAAAGGGTTAACATTTAAAGGTGATCGACTTAAAGGCTTTTATGTTGACGGCAGGCCCGTAGAGGCGAAAATAAAAGGAAATAGTGTTCTAATTAAAGTAGCTAAAAAACCCGAAGAGGTAGCCTATGGTCTAGCTTCTTTTACTCGTGGTAATTTAATAAACAAACAGGGGCTTCCAGCCTCGAGCTTTATCATTAGTCTCGAGTGAAACTACGTTGTGTAAAACATCAAAACACCATTTTTTTAGATGAGCATTTTAAAAGAGTGTATGAGTAAAGGTCTCCTTTGTCTTATACTTATACTTAGTACAACCCTTCTCTCAGCCCAGTATAAGGACATGGAGCTTAATTGGAAATCTATTGCTGATTTCAATGTCTTTGGAAGCCTAAATACATTTGAGGATGGAAAAATTAGGCGGTTTCCAGATTCTTTACAACAAAAGCTCCGAGTGCCATTGTGGAAACTCTCTGAGAATACTGCTGGGTTTTATCTTAAGCTAAAAACAAACGCACCTTTTATAAAAGTTCAGTATAGACCTTTAGGTGAACTCAGTTTCCCACATATGCCCGCCACTGGGGTTAGTGGAGTTGATCTTTATGTTAAAACCAAGGATGGCTTTAATTGGGTTCGTGGCAACTATAACTTTTCTCAAACCGTTAGTTATAGTTTTTCGAATATGGAATTATCCGAAGGAAAGCATGAGTTTTGGTTGTATCTTCCGCTTTTCCAATCCATAGCTGACTTTAAAGTTGGTATCCCTAAAGATTATAGCTTTGAACCCATTGTTGAATCATCGAATCTAGATCCTATAATCGTTTACGGAACTTCTATTGCACAGGGCGCTTGTGCTAGTAGAGCTGGAATGGCATGGAGTAATATCTTAGGCCGCAAAACTCCTTATCCTGTGGTGAACATGGGATTCTCAGGTAATGGCCGATTAGAACCTACGGTGATTGATTATATTTCAAAGGTTAAAGCCAGCGTCTTTGTCTTGGATTGCATGGCTAACTTTACGAGTGGACAAAATATGAATCCCAATTTGGCACATGAGCGATTAAAAGCATCGATTACCTTTCTTAAAAGAAGGCACCCCGAAACTCCCATCCTTATAGTACAGCATGCTGGATATGCTGATGGTGCTATTCAAAAGCACAGACTTGCGACCTATAGCGTTCTTAATAAGGCTACTCAGGCTGTTTATTTAGAGCTAAAATCTACTTATGATGGACTATATATTCTAACTAAAGATCAAATCGGGCTCACCTCTGAAAGCTTTGTTGATGGGACTCACCCTAATGATCATGGGATGATCCAATACGCCAAGGCATATAAAGAAGCCCTGGATCAGATCCTTCGGTAGTTTTGAAAAATGGATTTTAATCTAGAGAACTAAAGGGGTATCTTTGTAAGGTTTTAAGTGGCTCCACCACTATTAAGGTTTAGTGAATATAGTGTAGATGTAAAAAATTGCATAATGGTGAAACAAGATATACAAACTCTCGATGATATAAAGCTTTTGGTTGATCAGTTCTATGGTAAAGTACGCGACAATGATCTAATAGGCCCTATATTTGATGGGGTCATAAAAGATAAATGGCCAGAGCATTTGGAAAAAATGTACCGGTTCTGGGAGACAATTCTTTTAGGTAACAATACTTATAACGGAAGACCCTTCCCGCCTCATGCACATCTTCCAGTCACCCAAGAGCATTTCGATCAGTGGAAAGCATTATTTTTTATGACCGTAGATGAACTCTACCAGGGTGAAGTTGCAGATATGGCTAAGTGGAGAGCTACTAAAATTGCTGAAGTATTTCACGCAAAAATCAGTTACTTCCAAAACCAGTAATTTCCGTGTGGCTTTGGAAGTATTTGATGGAGTGTATTTATAGAATATGCTTCAGAATATCGTCAGTCATTTGTTCAATTCCAAAATCATGTTCCCAATTCCAGTCCAATCTCGCTTGGGTATCATCAATGCTATTTGGCCATGAAGAGGCTATTTGTTGTCTAAAATCTGGCTTGTAAGAAATCTTAAAATCAGGATATCTTTTGCTAATAGCTTGATAGAGCTCTTTAGGGGTAAAACTAATGGCTGCAACATTGTAAGAAGATCGGATACTAATATCTTTACTTGGTGCTTGCATTAGTTGTATAGTAGCCTTAATTGCGTCAGGCATATACATCATAGGAAGAGACATATCCTCGGCCAAAAAACATTCAAAGTCTTCTTTGTTTACAGCCGCTCTAAAAATATCCACTGCGTAATCTGTAGTTCCACCACCTGCAAGGGATTTATAACCGATAAGTCCTGGATAACGGATACTGCGAACGTCCACACCGAATTTTTCGTGATAATAAGCACACCAACGTTCCCCTGCTAATTTAGAAATACCATAAACTGTGGTTGGATCCATTACACAATGCTGAGGCGTATTATCCATTGGAGTGTTTTGTCCAAAAACTGCAATAGAGGATGGCCAGTAGACTTTAGAAATCGCACCAGTTCTACCGAGTTCCAAAACACTCAGTAAACTATCCATATTCAATTGCCAGGTAAATAAAGGATTCTTCTCGCCAGCGGCGGAAAGAATAGCTGCTAAATGATATATTTCTGAGACCTCATAGATGTCAACAAGCGATGCCAATCGATCCTTATCCATCACATTGAGGGTTTCAAAAGTACAATAATCAAATTTCTCAGCTGCAGCTTCATTAATGTCAGTAGCAATGATATTCTCTGCTCCAAATGTACTTGCCAAGGCAGCTGTTAATTCGGATCCCAATTGTCCTCCTGCTCCAGTAATAAGTATTTTACCCATTAAAAGTTATTAATTTTAGTGAAAAGTAAGTAATTGAAAATTTATTGTTTTCGTTTACACAAATATCTCTATTTTTTTGACACCTCCTACCATTGTTAAAATATTTTTATTTCAAAGGTTTATATTTTTACTACGGAATTATGAAGAGTTTAAACAAATCCTTAAATACAATTTCTGTTTTATTATAAAACACCTAAACTATTATCAAGAATAATTTGAAAACCCACAGAATTTATTAAAAATCAGTCTTAAGTGGCTTATGGAAGTTTATAGTGTAGTTTTTGATCGTAATTCTGAAAGACTCCTGAAAGATAGAGACTACTTATTTAGTAATTCTGATATGGTTTGTCGTACGCTTTGACTATTCCAATTGGCAGCGCCATTTTTATTAATTACGATATTTCCAGCCTTATCAATCAGATAAGTCTGTGGTATGGATTTATAACTAAAGATAGTTGGAGGGCTGCTTATAGCTTGGTAAACAGGGAAATTGTATTGGTGCTTATCTAAGAATCCTTGAATTTTCTCCTTGGGTTCTTGGGATACAAACACAAAAGTTATTTGATCACCGTAATGGTTGTACAATTCTTGCATACTGGGCATCTCAGCTATACAAGGAGGACACCAGGTTGCCCAGAAGTTTAAAAGAACTACTTCCCCTTTAGTTTGGGTGAAATTAAAAGCATTTCCTTCTAAGGATTGTAAATCCCAGTGGTAAGTGTTTACTTTCTCCTGATCTTCGACCTGGACCACCGAGGGAGAAAAGGCTAATAGACGATTCATTTGAACTTTTATCTCAGTTCCTAAAGGGGTAAATAATATTACCACAATGACTGCTAAAAAAATGATGTTCTGAATCTGTGATTTATTGAGTTTCATTCTCTAGAAGTGGCTGTATAAAAACAAAGGCTTCCGTTTAAATTGGAAGCCCTTGTAAATTAAAAGTTCTATTAAAATCTTCAAGTCCCTTCTTAGGGATTAAGAAGCGTTTTCTTTTTTAATAAGATTAAGTGCTGAACCTTCCTTGAACCATGCAATTTGCGAGTGGTTATAAGTGTGGTTAAGTGCAATTACATCTTTAGTTCCATCATCGTGAACAACCTCTACATTAAGTGGTTTTTCAGGTGCGAACTGATCTAGATCTAAGAAGTTGAAAGTATCGTTTTCTTGGATTAAATCATAATCACTCTCATTTACAAAAGTAAGACCTAACATTCCTTGCTTTTTAAGGTTTGTTTCGTGAATACGTGCAAATGATTTTACAATAACTGCTGCAACACCTAAGTGTCTTGGCTCCATAGCGGCATGCTCACGAGAAGATCCTTCTCCATAGTTATGGTCACCCACAACTACTGAATATACGCCAGCTGCTTTATAAGCACGAGCTACATCTGGAACTCCGCCATACTCCCCTGTCAATTGGTTTTTAACAAAGTTTGTCTTCTTACCGAAGGCATTCACAGCTCCAATTAGCATATTGTTGGAAATGTTGTCCAAGTGACCTCTGTAACGTAACCATGGTCCAGCCATGGAGATATGGTCAGTGGTACATTTACCGAAAGCTTTGATAAGAAGTTTAGCACCTTTTATTTGATCACCAATTGGCTTAAATGGTGTTAGTAATTGTAAGCGCTCAGAGCTAGGACTAACAGATACCTCTACACCACTTCCGTCAACTAAAGGCTCTACATAACCTGCATCTTCAACTGCAAAACCTTGAGGTGGCAATTCAATTCCAGCTGGCTCATCTAGTTTAACCTCTTGTCCATCTTCATTTAAAAGAGTATCGGTCATCGGATTAAAATCTAGTCGACCTGAGATTGCAATTGCAGCTACCATTTCTGGTGAACCTACAAAGGCGTGTGTATTAGGATTACCATCGGCACGCTTTGAAAAGTTTCTATTGAAAGAGTGTACTATGGTATTTTTCTCTTCTCCCTTTAAATCACTACGATCCCACTGTCCAATACAAGGACCACAGGCGTTGGTGAATATAGTAGCATCTAAGTCTTCAAATATCTTAAGGATACCATCACGCTCAGCAGTGTATCGAATTTGCTCAGACCCTGGGTTAATTCCGAAATCTGATTTTGCTTTTACTTTTTTATCAACCGCTTGTTTGGCGATAGAAGCCGCACGGGTTAAATCCTCATAAGACGAGTTGGTACAAGACCCAATTAGACCCCAATCAACTTTTAAAGGCCAGTCATTTGTGGCTGCTTTTTCACCAAGCTCTCCTACTGGAGTTGCTAAGTCTGGAGTGAAAGGACCATTTAAATGTGGTTGAAGTTCATCAAGATTAATCTCAATTACTTGATCAAAATATTGCTCTGGGTTTGCGTATACCTGGTCATCTCCAGTTAGGTATTCTCTGATTTGATTGGCAGCATCTGCAACATCAGAACGATCCGTAGCTCTTAGGTAACGCTCCATAGAATCGTCATACCCAAATGTAGAAGTTGTTGCGCCTACTTCAGCACCCATATTACAGATGGTACCTTTACCGGTACAAGACAAATTTTGAGCGCCTTCTCCGAAATATTCAATGATAGCACCAGTCCCTCCTTTTACGGTAAGAATACCAGCTACTTTTAAAATAACGTCTTTTGCTGAAGTCCATCCGTTTAACTTACCTGTTAATTTAACACCGATAAGTTTAGGGAATTTCAACTCCCAAGCCATTCCAGCCATTACATCAACTGCATCTGCTCCTCCAACGCCAATGGCTACCATTCCAAGTCCACCAGCATTCACTGTATGTGAATCTGTTCCTATCATCATTCCTCCTGGGAAGGCATAATTCTCAAGTACCACTTGGTGGATAATCCCTGCTCCTGGCTTCCAAAATCCAATTCCATATTTATTTGATACTGATCCAAGAAAATCAAAAACCTCATTACTGGTTTCATTTGCTCTTCTCAAATCTTTAGCTGCACCCTGCTTTGCCTGAATAAGGTGGTCACAGTGAACAGTTGTAGGTACCGCTACCTTCGATTTTCCAGCCTGCATGAATTGCAAAAGTGCCATTTGCGCTGTCGCATCCTGACATGCAATTCTATCTGGTGCAAAATCTACATAATCCTTACCTCTTTCAAATGATTTGGTTGGCGTACCATCCCATAGGTGAGCGTAAAGTATTTTCTCCGATAAGGTTAACGGTTTACCAGTGAGTTCACGTGCCTTGTCAACACGCTGTGCCATGGTAGCGTACACCTTCTTAATCATATCAATATCAAAAGCCATATTAATTGTATATTTTTTAATTTGAAAGTCCTGCGAAAATACAAAAAACCACAGAGTTATTAAAGTTTTTAATAAAACATTCGGGAATTGGGAATGTTTTAAAAATACCACATTTTTAGGAGCTTAAATAGCGCTTAATGTAAGGAGTAGCAGTGGATTTTAACGAATTGGTAATTTAAGGCACTTGCAATGAAATGATCGTTAATTTCGATAGTGTTTGAAAATCAAATTATTGAGAAAAATACCCAATTTCTACAATGCAAAATCATAAAAATAGGTAAAAAGCTAACGCTTTCTAAAACAAGGATGTAATAATAGAATCTATAGAGACGTTTTCTGCTTCCGCTTTGTAATTTTTAAGAACTCTATGACGTAAAATCCCGAGAGACACTGCCTGAACATCCTCTATATCTGGAGAGAATTTACCATGAATTACAGCATGAGCTTTAGCAGCTAGAATAAGGTTTTGAGAAGCTCTTGGCCCTGCACCCCAATCCACGTATTCATTAACGTCTGTGGTGGCGAGTGGACTATTTGGTCTGGTCTTACCTACAAGGTTCACGGCATACTCGACCACATTATCGGCTACAGGCACGCGGCGAATGAGCTTTTGAATTTCAATGATTTCAGAAGGTGAAAACATAGGCTTTACCTGATAACTGTGATCCACAGTTGTTGATTTCACTACAGCTACTTCTTCCTTAAAACTGGGGTAATCCAATTCGATGGCAAACATAAAGCGATCCAACTGTGCCTCTGGTAGAGGATAAGTTCCTTCTTGCTCTATTGGGTTTTGAGTAGCCAGTACAAAATAAGGTAATTCCAAGGGATAGACCACGCCAGAGACCGTCACTGATCGCTCTTGCATGGCCTCCAATAAGGCGGACTGTGTTTTTGGAGGTGTTCTATTGATTTCATCTGCCAATATGATGTTGGCAAATACTGGTCCTTTTATAAACTTAAAGGATCTATTGGAATCCAAGACTTCACTTCCAAGAATATCACTTGGCATGAGGTCTGGGGTAAATTGAATGCGTTTAAAATCCAATCCCAGTACCTTTGCTATGGTATTTACCATAAGGGTTTTTGCCAAACCTGGCACCCCAATTAAAAGTGCATGCCCACCAGAATAAATAGATAATAACACCTGGTCGATCACGGTTTCTTGTCCGATGATCACCTGGGCTATTTCATTTTTAAGTTTTTGGTGTTTAACCACCAAGTCTTTGGCGGCAGCTACATCTTGCATAGGTAAATTATTTCTTCAACCAGTTATTGGCAAAATCACAATCGCGGTTTCCTGGGGCTACACTTATATAAGTATCTTCAATTTTTTCTTCCATCCATTTACCGATTTCATTAAGCTGTTTTTCCTTAAGAGCCAATTCTTTAATTTTAATATAATCTTTGGCATAATCGGCTTTATGTGCTTCGTGTCTTGAAATCACCTTTAGGAGTTTAAACTGAATTCCAGTTCGGGTCTCCTCTAACAATGGTTGAGATATCTCGTCCCCTTTTAGCGGGTTGATTTGCGAATAAAGCGTTGGATCCATTTTGGTAAGCTCAAACTTGGTATCAAAGGTTTGTGGATTTCTTAGCACCCCACCTTCAAATCTAGTCTCTTTTTCATCTGAAAAATTACGAGCTGCCTCTGAGAATGTAAATTCCCCATCGATAACTTTTTGACGGATATCCGCTAGTTCCTTTTTAGTTTCATCAATGGACTCCTGAGAAATCTTAGGACGAAGTAGTATATGACGAACTACACGTTCCTGCCCTCTAATTTTTTCAACCTGTAAAATATGCCATCCAAAATCACTTTTGAAAGGCTCTGAGATCGCGCCTTCTGGAAGACTGAAAGCGGCATCTTTAAATTCTTGAACAAATCCAGCGTTTTTAGTAAGTACATATACCCCACCATTTTCACTCTTACCTGGATCCTCTGAATAAAGGGTTTGTTTAATGGCAAAACTAGACCCGTTTTCCAACACATCTTGTTTAAAAGAATTTAATTTATCGATGGTCTCTTGTACAGCTTCCTCGGTGGGCTCAGGGATTTTAACAATTTGAGCTATTTCTACCTCATCTCCAAATACAGGTAGCTCATCTTGGTCTAATCCATTATACCATTGGCGTACTTCTTCAGGAGTAATCTCGATTTCTTCAACAACTTTGGCTTGCATACGCTGAGATAGTTGTATCGCTTTTTCTAACTCAGTCATTTCTTCTCTAAGACTTTGCTCGCTATCTTTACGGTAGTATTGCAATAATTTTTCCATCGACCCTACTTGGCTGACAAAAAACTCCATTTTACGATCTACAATCCCACTAATTTCTGCATCAGAAACCAATATACTATCTTGGATAGCTTGATGGGCATACATTTTATCTTCCATCAATCTTCCTAATACCTGGCATCTTGTGATATTATCTGTCGAAACCCCTTGGGTTTGCATATCGATAAAACTTTTATCAATATCAGATTCTAAAATCACATATTCTCCTACTACAGAAACAACACCATCAACCTTCTCCCTTTTGTTATCTACAACCTGTATAGTATCTACTGAAGCAGCAGCTAAGGTATCTATTTGGGCAGAGTCAGAAACAGCCAAAGCAAGATCATCTTGAGCTTCCAGTTCGGCAGTAGCCATGGATTCCGTGGCGTTATTTTCTTGCCCCATCATCGGAGCCACACTTAATATTGATAAATATAAAACAGTGAATAGTCCTTTCATTCCCATTGTTTAGAATCTTGTTTTAATTCAAAAATTTCAAATTCTTTATTTCCAGTGGCCTCATCTAAGAGCTCCCTTTCTAGGTTCTTGATAAAATCCAACTTTCTTTTATTCAATATAATCTTTCGTACTGTCGGTTCTACATACTCTAAAGGAGCTATGTCATTACGTCCAAGCACTTCATTTACAGTGACCAAATATACTCCTAAAGAATCGGAAAGCTCAAAGAAATGTGACTTTTTTAGATAACTTTCGCTATTGTCCATAGTGATCTTTGGTAATTTCTGTATAATAGAAGAGGACTTCACCCATGTACTATCATTGAGTGAATAGGACTTAAAGGTAATTGCAAGGGACTCCAATAGTTGTTTATCCTCGTGGTTAAACCGCCGGATTGCAGCGCGTAATTGATTTATATTATCATAATCATTTGCCACATTTATATACCGTATTTTCACCAAACGCTCATTGAGCTTAAAGTTCTCCTTGTGGTTCTCATAATAAGTCTCTAATTCCATATGAGAGACTTGTTTATCCATGGACTTGGCTACCAATCCTTCCTTATAAGCATTGATGTATAAATCAGCTCTGTATTGTTTTACCAAATCTTCAAACTCCTGTTGCTTCATCTCTGGAATATTCAGCTTTGCTCTTGATAGCATTAGTTGCTGTTGGGCCCAGTCCTGAATATAATTATTAGCCAAAATCGTGCTATCTTCAGGGGAAAGATTATCCGGTATGGTTTTGTTCAAATCTGAAAGCACCAAATAGGACTCACCTACTCTAGCGATGGGATTCGCAATTGACTCTGATGAGAAGTAATTGCATGACGCTAGAAGGAGTATTGTAATCCCGATACTGATTTTATTCTTGTATGTTGATATCATGGGAAACCTTAATTCTGACAAAAATAATAATTCAGCCAATGTATTCAAGCATTTTAACAACGCTATAAGACAGTTTTAGCAAAGAATTTTTAGTTAATTTTGAAAACTAAAACAACTACACGCATATGGAATATGTAAAAATGATATGGGATTTTATGGGAGAAGATGGTCACAGCACTGCCAATCATTTTGAGATCCACCTTAAAGAATTTTTATCACGAGATCAGATTCCTTTTAAAGAAATCGGAACAGAAACCCCTATAGAGAAAGGGCACAGCTTGGTTTATCTAATTGTGGAAATGGGTTATGTCGATCAGCTCAGAGCAGCTTTAAAACCTCATCGAGGACAAAAAGTTTCCCTATAACTGCACTTGAATCTAAAATTCGAATATTCTCTGCAATCTGACTATGATCATGAGCATTTTTTGAATACTCCTTAGAAAAATATAAAAGAGCATTTTTAGATGATCCAAAATGCTCTTTTTGTATATTTTAAAATAAAATTATTTCGCTCTATAATTACCTACTGTAATTAGGTGCCTCGTTGGTGATCGTTACATCATGAGGGTGACTTTCATTAATTCCACTAGATGTGATTTTCACAAAACGTCCATTTTCCTTTAACGCTTTGATACTTTCAGCACCACAATAACCCATACCAGCCCTAAGACCTCCTATGAATTGATGCATACTCTCCACTAATTCACCTTTATAAGGTACTCTACCAACAATTCCTTCTGGAACAAGTTTTTTAAGATCGT
>Ga0079224_100009570_pt1 | contig 13230 bp, 15 predicted proteins | sample Stecom2015_FD_80414 | JGI IMG/M metagenome (GOLD analysis project Ga0079224, IMG submission 80414) | Agricultural soil microbial communities from Utah to study Nitrogen management - Steer compost 2015 | ecosystem: Environmental > Terrestrial > Soil > Agricultural land | place: USA: Utah... | reverse complement strand
TTATTTACATCAGTTTAGAAACTCGCTTTCTAATTCCGCTTGTTGATCTCGTCCCTGATTCGGGCAGCTCGCTCGTAATCTTCGTTGAAGATTGCTTTTTCAAGGAGCTGATTCAGTTTGTCTAGACTGAAATCTTTGAGGGATCCTTCTTTTTTCGGGTTTGAACTGTGAGCAGTTGACTGAATTTCTTTTTTGTTTTCAAGCTTTTTGTCTTCTTCAGAGGGCTCCACACCCAGCTCGGAGACCACTTTTTCGACGCAGTATATCTTAGCCGCAAATCTCACCGCTATCGCTATGGCATCTGAGGGTCTGCTATCGATCTCAACGATTCTGGAATCACTCCTACAATGGATTTTGGCAAAGAAAACACCTTCTTTCATATCCGAAATGACAATCTTGATAATCTCGAATTTGAAACTGTCAGAAAACGATTTGAACAAATCATGGGTCATCGGCCGGTTTGGGATGATCTTCTCAATCTCAATGGCGATGGCCTGGGCTTCAAACATTCCGATCACTATAGGTAATCTTCTTACCCCTTCCACTTCTCCCATCACCAAAGTAAACGACCCTGATTGGGAATGATTGGAAGAAAGTCCCAATATCTCCAGTTCTACTAGTTTTTCCACAAAAATTAAAGTTCAGCTTTTAGCGCCTCGGTTAGCTTGGGTAAAACCTCAAAAGCATCCCCCACAATCCCATAATCCGCCGCTTTGAAGAATGGCGCCTCCGGGTCTTTGTTGATTACGACGATGTATTTTGAGGAATTGACTCCCGCAAGATGTTGAATCGCCCCTGAAATTCCAACGGCTATGTACAAACTCGGGGCAACTTTTACGCCAGTTTGACCCACGTGCTCATGGTGCGGTCTCCAGCCGATATCGGACACTGGCTTGGAGCATCCCGTCGCAGCGCCCAGTACTTTGGCCAGCTCTTCGATCATCCCCCAGTTTTCCGGACCCTTCATTCCCCGTCCGCCGGACACCACAATATCCGCTTCAGGCAGCAGAATCTCGCCGGTGGCTCTTTCGGTGGAAGTAATCTTCGCGGCAAAATCAGAATCCGACAGGTCTACAGCAATCTTCTCAACGGCTGCGTCCGCTCCGTCAGTCTTCAGGTCTACCGCATTTTTCTTCACAGCGAGTATCTTGTTTTCAGTCGTGACAGTTGCCTCCGCAAATGCCTTTCCGGTGTAGATGCTTCGTTTCACCTTATATCCTCCCGAAGTATCCGGAAGTTCTACGACATTGGAAACCAACGCCGCATTGAGTTTGATGGCAAGTCTGGCCGCAACGGCATCTCCCAGAGAAGACTTTGCCAAGATCAGGGTCTTTGCACCGGTCTTAACAAACGCTTGGGCAACTGCCGCCGCATGTGCCTGTATCACGCCCGCAGTCAGTCTGGAATCATCCGCGTGCAAGACTTTGAATGCTCCGGCCTTTCCTACACTCGCCAATTCGGCTAAATCCACTGTACCCAAGGCTACAGCGACTACGTCTCCCTCGCCAGTTTGACTGGCCAAGGCATGTGCAAAAGAAACAGCCTCAAGACTGGTCTTCTTAACCTTACCTTCCGAGTGCTCTATATATACTAATATTGACATAACAAGTTGAATTAATGAGATTTACAAAAGTTTGATTAAAGGACTTTCGCTTCATTTTTGAGCAATTTGACAAGCTCAGCGACGTTGTCCTTGTCAATAAGTTTCACCGCACCCTTGGCTGGAGGAAGCTGATAGCTGCTGGCCTCGGCCTGAGTTTCCTGAGTGACAGGTTCTACTACTTTCAGAGGTTTGGTGCGTGCTGACATGATCCCTCTCATATTTGGAATTTTCCACTCTGCGATCGGCTCCTGGCAGCCAGCGATCAGCGGCAATTGAGCTTCGAGGAGTTCTTTTCCACCCTCAATTTCTCTGGCCATCTTCACAGTAGTTCCGTCGAGTTCCAGTTTCATCACCGGAGAAAAAGACGGCATTCCAAGCAGTTCGCCTACCATGCCATGAACCATTCCTCCATTGAAATCAATCGACTCTCTTCCCATCAAGATCAGGTCGTAGCCACCCTCCTTGGCATAGTGAGCAATTTGACTCGCCACGAAAAAAGAGTCCTTCGGAAACGAATTGACCCGAATGGCGTCATCTGCTCCGATCGCGAGGGACTTTCTCAAGGTAGGCTCCGTCTCGGCTTCGCCCACATTCAATACTGTCAAAGTACCGCCGGTCTGATCTCTGAGCTCCACGGCCCGTGCCAACGCATAATCGTCGTAGGGACCGATGATAAATTGAACTCCGGTGGTGTCAAACTTGGTATTATTGGCAGTGAACTGAATCTTGGAAGTCGTATCCGGTACGTGGGTGATACAAACAAGAATCTTCATTGGTTTAGAGTTAGATTATTTTAGAATTATTTTGCGTGAAAATAACAGCCAACCGCTAATTAAAAAAACTATTCATGGCCAATTTGGACAGACTCCAGCTACTCCGGGACTTTATTATCGAAGAGCCGGAAAACGCCTTCAATTATTATGCGCTGGCCCTGGAACTTAGGGAGAAATCTCCGGCTGAGGCGGAGGATCTGTTTGACTATCTTTTGACAGAGCATTCCGAATATCTCCCGGTTTACTATCCAGCGGCTCAGTTCTTTGCTGAAAAGGAAGCTATTCACAAGGCAGGAGAAATATTTGTCAAAGGCTTGGCGCTGGCAGCCCAACTGGGAGAAGAAAAGACCTACAAAGAGCTCAAAAATGCCCATCAAAACTTTCTTTTCGAAAATGACCTGGATTGAGCTCGTCAAAACACGATTTTGAAAAGTACCTAACCGAAATGCTAGCCATTTATCTATCTTGGAATCCGCAAAGACCCTAGAAATTCTCCATCCTATGATTTCACAGACTGAGATGCTTGCCCACTTTTTGCCCCTGATGGAAATCCGGGGAAAGCGGTTTAGAAAGAAGAGCCTCATCCGCGCGAAAAAGGCAAAGCCGGGCCAGGAAATTGTCACCGTGACGAGCGACGGAGTAGAAACCAAAAACACGGCGGAGAAAGGAGATTGGCTGGTAGAAAACCAAACTTCAGTCAAGGAAAGTTACCTGATCAAAGCCGAGACTTTTGTCAAGAAATACACCATGCTGCATTCGCTGGGGGACGGCTGGGGATGCTACCGACCGGTAGGCGAAATCTACGCCTACAATGTGTCCACCACAGACCTAGGGAAGTTTGGCGCACTTGAGATGATGGAGTTTCAGGCTCCTTGGAAAGAATCAATCGTGGTCAGGCTCGGAGATTTTTTGGTTGCCCCGGTAGACAAATCTGAGATCTATCGGGTGGCGCGAAAAGAATTCATCGAAACGTATGAGGAGGTCAAGGTTTGAGGACGATCTTTCCGAATTGATTCCCGGCTTCCATATGCTCAAAAGCATTGAGAGCATCTTCAAATGAAAAAATCTGATCAATCACGGGATGGATTCGCTTTTCTTTGACTAGGCTCATCATTCCAATGAAATCCTCATCGGACCCCATGGTGGAGCCCATAATCTTCAACTGGTTCCAATACACCTTCCTTGCTTCCAATTTGCTTGGAAGGCCAGCGGTAGCTCCGTATAGTACTATTCTTCCGCCCGGCCTACAGGCATGAATCAGTTGGTTGATGGAGTCGCCCGCCGCTCCGTCAATGATCACATCGAACCCGCCTGTCTCGAGCACTGCTCTGTCAGTCCAATTCGGATCGTCGTACCTGTAACCATGATGAGCGCCTAAGTGTTTGGCTTTCTCCAATTTGTCAGCTCGGCTGCTGCTCACAGAGACCTGTGCACCTATTGCCAGTGCATACTGAAAAGCAAACTGCGCCACCCCTCCCCCAATACCGGAGATCAAGATGCTATCTCCTCCAGCAGCCTGACCCTGATAGATCAACGCTCGGTACGCAGTCACCCCAGCCAGGGGCAGTGCGGCAGCCTCCTCCCAACTCAGATGCTCGGGTTTGAGATGCAGTCGGTCAACCGGAACTGCGAGATATTCTGCAAATGTGCCATTTCTTGGCATCCCCAAGATCTTGAAGTCTTTGGACTGGGCTCTCTGGTCTGGTCCCCAATACATGGCAGGGTTGATGATGACTTCCTTACCCACCCAGGATGAATCATCGGTATCACTTACTTTTTCTACGATCCCTGCCCCGTCGGATCCAAGGACAGTCCCATCCGAGAGATTCGGGTAGAGTCCCTGGCGACACCATTCGTCCCGGTGATTGAGTGCGGCTGCTTTGATGCGGATGAGGGCTTCCCCGCTTTTAAGCTCGGGATCAGGCAATGACGCGAATTCGATCTTTGAATCCCGTTGCCGATTAAGTACAATTCCTTTCATCACTTGGTAAGAGTTGTAAGATTCCAGTCGCAGTCTTCCTCAATCCGGCTGGAGATAATTCAGGGTAGACGAGCGGCTCTAAAAACCCAATCTGGTGCTAAGTCTCTCCTTTAAAAACCTACCGGCCCATTGTCTCCCTTGAATACATCATCGATATCATCTTCATTTGCCCGGCTGGTGAGCTTGATCGTCTGCCCCGAATCAAACGCAGAAGTACCGGATGCACTGGAGGTGAATTTGTGAGAATAGGAAACCTCCGGAGACTGGCTCGCCCCATAGTTCGATCCGAAATCGAGATCGGTGAATTTGGTGTATTTTCCAATAAAACGCAGCTTGACATTTTCCAATGAGCCGTTTCGGTGCTTAGCAATGATGACTTCCCCAACCCCGGCTGTGGACTTATCCTCCTCATCTACCGTGATCCCGTAGTATTCCGGGCGATAAAGGAACATAACCATGTCAGCATCTTGCTCGATGGCTCCAGATTCCCGGAGATCGGATAGTTGTGGCCTTTTGTCCCCGCCTCTGGTCTCCACCGCTCTGGAGAGCTGAGAGAGCGCGATGACAGGAATACTCAACTCCTTGGCGATCTTTTTCAATGCACGGGAGATACTTGCGATCTCCTGCTCGCGGTTGCCTCCGCCGCCGCCTTTGGTATCTCCGGACATCAACTGAAGGTAATCGACGACAACCATTTGAATATCGTGCTGAGCCTTCAGCTTTCGGCACTTGGCCCTCAATTCCAGGATCGACAAAGCCGGCGTATCATCCACAAAAAGTGGAGCCTTAGAAAGCTTGGCGGTCTTATGAACCAACTGGGCCCACTCGTGATCCGCCAGCGATCCCTTCTTGATCTTTTCTGAATCGAGTTCAGCTTCCGATGAGATCAGACGATTGACCAACTGGACAGAGGACATCTCAAGGGAAAAGATAGCTACAGGACGATTGTGATCGACCGCCGCATTTCTCAATACAGAAAGTACGAAAGCCGTTTTACCCATTGCAGGGCGGGCGGCGATAATCACCAAATCTGATTTTTGCCAGCCGGAAGTCACACGATCCAGGGCCGTCAACCCGGACGGTACTCCGGTCAAACCATCTTTTTGGAATTTTCTAGCCTCCAATTCGATGATCGCTTCCCGCATGATCGATCGCATGTCGGAGTAGTTTTTACGGATATTCTTCTCAGAAATCTCGAAGAGCGACTGCTCCATCTTGTCCAGAAGCTCAAATACGTCGGTGGTATCTTCGAATGCATCCTTTTGGATCTCTCCGGATATCCGGATCAGTTCCCGCTTGATAGATTGCTCTGTGATGATCCGCGCGTGAAACTCAATGTTAGCCGCAGAGGCCACTTTAGAGGTGAGTTCAGTCACGTAGAATGCTCCTCCGGCAATCTCCAAAGTACCGCTTCGACGAAGTTGCGTAGTGACCGTCAGGAGGTCGATCGGCTGGCTCTCGCTGAAAAGATCGAGAATCGCCTGAAAGATTACTTTGTGTGCATCCTTATAGAAACTCTCCACTTTCAGAATGTCAATCACGTTGGTGAGGGCATCCTTCTCAAGCATCAATGCTCCAAGAACCGCCTCTTCCAGTTCTACTGCCTGCGGAGGAATTTTTCCCAGAAAGTTGGTTGGATTATCGTATAAGGGCTTTTTACGGACAATTCTTGGTTGATTGGTATTCTCGGACATAGAACAAATGTATCGGCTGAAAGTCAGGAGTTGTGAACAAGTTTTACAAAACTTATCAACATCTGCTCCTGTGCAATAATCAAGCCCTTTAGATTAATTTTTACTTGTAGTAAACTCCGTTTCGGTAGCCTCGGAACATGGAGCAGAGCATTCCCCAGCTGGAGTGCCAGAGAATCTCCGAAAGCGGAATTCCCAGGATCTTTACCCCTAGAACCGGCTGATCGAGCATTCCATAAGTCTCCCAAAAGTGAGGAAACAAGATCTGAAAGTTGATGTAATAGATCACAATAGTGATCAGCATGACCGCACCTCCAGAAATCAGCGAAAGTCTTATCAAATCAGGGCGTTGAATCCAAATATAGATAGACAACGCCAAAAAGGTGAGAAAAGTGGTGTAACCGGAATGGATCTTTAGCAAAAATGTAAAGAAGGTCAAACTGGCACATCCCAAGAGCCATAGGAAGAAAAAATCCCGGTTTTTGGCAGGAGTCTGCCTGTCAAAATCAATCTCTTTTCTGGTAAAAGAAGAATGGATATATCCGCCAACTCCGAACATCGCAAATCCGATGATGTAATCCTCAACACCCACGATCCCAACACCAAAGAGCGTCGGTGGTCTCCAATAGTCATAGAAATACCAGACCTCCGCAAGAATTCCCATGATTCCACCGACTGCACACACCCGAATCATGCCTTGCTTCCAGGGGTTTTTCAGATAAACCACCAACCACGCAAGCATATAAAGAAGGGAAAGAATCAGGTAGGCAAACTTGTCATCTAGCATTAGTGCGAGAAATTTTGCCCGAAAATAGCCAAAAAACCACCTGCTCAAAAAATCTCAAAAATGAAAAATGATTAGCCCCTGAGCACCCGTATTTTATTTTTAAGTTTGGCAGATAAAGTTTACACCTCATTTTTCACCTATGAAATCCAGCCTAACCCAAGCGACGCTCAGCCGAATCGGAGCGGGATTGCGGCTGACCTTTAAAACTAATTAGACACAGATGAAAAAATATCACTTCATCGCGATCGGTGGAGCAGTGATGCACAATCTGGCCCTGGCCCTGGTCAAAAAAGGGTATCAGGTCAGCGGATCGGACGATGAAATCTACGAACCCTCACGAACGAGACTTGAAAAGGCCGGAATTCTGCCGAGCGAATACGGGTGGTTTCCCGATAAGATCACAGCCGATCTCGACGGGATCATCCTCGGAATGCACGCTCGAATCGACAACCCAGAACTGATCCGCGCGCAGGAATTAGGTGTTCCTGTCTTTTCTTTTCCCGAGTTCATCTACAACCAAAGCACCGGCAAAAAGCGGGTGATTATCGCCGGTTCTCATGGGAAGACGTCAATCACTTCTATGATTCTCCACGTCCTTCAAGACCAGCACGTAGATTTTGACTATCTCGTAGGCGCTCAGATCGAAGGGTTTGAATTGATGGTGCGACTGTCTGACGCGCCGGTGATTGTCATCGAAGGAGACGAATACCTTACTTCGCCGATTGACCGCACACCAAAGTTCTTCCACTACAAGCATGACGTTGCCTTAGTGAGTGGGATTGCTTGGGATCACTTCAATGTATTTCCTGATTTTGAGGATTACAAGGCGCAGTTTACAGCTTTGATGGACTTGACGCCGCCAAACGGCGAATTGATCTATTGTGGAGCGGATCCGTTGGTAAAAAGTGCCGCCGAAAAATCCTCGACCCTTGGTCAAAAAACGAGTTATAGCGTGCATCCTGCTGAGATTCACGACGGGAAAACCTCTCTAAAAACATCCGGTGGACTGCTGGAAATCGGGATCTTCGGAGATCATAACCTGCAGAATCTACAGGGTGCGATGGAAGTATGCAGGGCTCTGGGGGTCACACATGAACAGTTTTATCAGTCTATACCGTCTTTTAAGGGAGCCGCAAAGCGTCAGGAAATCCTTGCAGCCGGAGAAAGTGCGATTCTGTTTCGAGATTTCGCCCATGCGCCTTCCAAGCTGAAAGCCACCGTCCATGCCGTGAAAAACCAGTTTCCCGAACGAAGACTAATTTCAGTACAGGAGCTCCACACCTACTCCTCTCTCAACAGGGATTTTCTGCCAAACTACGCCCATTCAATGGAAGAGACGGACGTGGCGGTCATTTACCTAAATCCTCACGCCGTCGCGCTAAAGAAGCTAGCGCTGATGGATGAGGCCACCCTGCGGGACGGATTTAAGCGCCCTGATCTGATGCTGTTTACCGAAAGTGAAGCGTTAAAAGAGTATCTTTTATCTCAAAATTATTCCAAAACTAACCTGCTATTGATGAGTTCGGGAAATTACGACAACCTGGATTTGGAACCATTGAAAGCAAAATTCAACTCAAATGAAGCTTAATCTTAGAAACGCAATTGCATTTTTTGACCTCGAAGCAACTGGCACCAACGTAGGAACCGATCGGATTGTAGAAATCTCCATCGTCAAACTTCACCCCGACGGAGGAAGAGAAATCTATACCAAGCGTGTCAATCCCACCATCCCGGTGCCCCTAGAATCCTCTCTGATTCACGGCATCTATGACAAGGACGTAAAAAATGAACCGACGTTTAAAGAGATTGCCAAAGAAGTCCAACAGTTCATCGGCACAGCAGATCTCGGGGGATTCAACGTGCTCAAATACGACATTCCGCTTCTGGTAGAAGAATTCCTCAGAGCTGGGATTGATTTCGACCTAGAGCATAGAAATCTACTGGACGCTCAGAAGATCTTTTTCCTGATGGAAAAGAGAAACCTAACGGCTGCCTATAGATTCTACTGCAACAGATCTCTGGAAAATGCCCACAGTGCTGAGGCCGATACACTGGCGACATTGGATGTCTTCGAGGCGCAAGTGGAGCGCTATCAAGGGGAAGAGATCGAGGATCTCCAAGGAAAAAAGGTGGGAATCTTCACCAATGACATGAAGAAGATTCACGAGATGGTGAATGAAAAAATGGTGGACCTTGCGGGCCGGTTTGTTTTCAACTCTCAAGGCCAGGAGATTTTCAACTTTGGTAAACACAAAGGAAAAACCATCGAACAGGCGCTCAAGGAAGAACCCGGCTACTACGAGTGGATGATGAAGGGTGACTTTCCTTTGGACACCAAGCGAAAGCTGACGCAGGTAAAACTGAGGGGTTTTGGAATGAAATAACCCAGTAGTGTAGAAAGGAAGTGTTTAAACAAAAAATCCTTCGAGGTTATTAACTTCGAAGGATTTTTTGTTTCATGAAATTGAATCCAAGTTACTTTTTATAATACTCCAAAGCCTTCGCCATGTTAGCGTTCAGCTTTTGGATCCTTCGGTCGGGACCTGGGTGAGTAGAAAGAAATTCCGGTGGTGAAGCTCCCCCTGCAGCCGACATCCTCTCCCAAAAGATCGGAGCCTCCCGCGGATCGTATCCCGCTATCGCCATAAAGATCAACCCCATCTCATCAGCCTCCAGTTCGTGCTTGCGGGAAAAGCTGAGCATACCAAGCTCACTTCCCATCCCGACAGATTGAAGTAGAATCTGTTCCATCATCGTGGGGTTTTGACCTAGCGCGGTGGAGAAAGCACTCATGCCCAGATTAATCATCATGCCGTTAGACATCCTTTCGCGGGAGTGGGAAGCCACAGCGTGAGCAATCTCATGCCCCATCACGACAGCGATTCCTGTTTCGTCCTTAGTCACTGGCAAGATTCCGGTGTAAAAAGCCACTTTACCACCCGGCATACACCACGCGTTAACCTGATTGCTTTCCAGAAGATTGAACTCCCAGTCAAAGTCATTGACTAAGTCTTGGTATCCTTGGGAAATCAGGTAAGATTCCACTGCCTTGGCCATGTTCTTACCGACGCGAACTACTTTTTGACCATCAGCGGTAGAAGTAAGGTTTTTACTTGCTTTGATGGCCTCGTTGTACTCCGTGTTTACCAACGGCTGGATCTCGTCATTGGAGATCATTGCAAGTGCGCTTCTGCCCGTCAGGGGCACTTTGGCGCAGGAATACGCCAAAAGTCCAAGCGCAAAAATCATTGTTATCTTCTTCATGTTGTTATAGTTGTATTTGATGCAAAAATAGAATCTCGTGCGCCTGACAGTCGTCCCCTTTGTTGGCCCCTGGCTTCCCTATTAGGTTTCATAGTTTGACTGTTTTTCGGCGATCGAAATTCAAAAACGATACCAAGGTAGCTCTCTCCGGGTAATTTTAGTATTTTGGATAAAAATCCTCTGCATGCAATCTCAGATTTCCGCCCCGACGCTTTCGAGTGAAGCTCTTGCTTATCAGCGAAAGATGAACAATCCCCTCGTCTTCTGGTCTGCGATGTTGTTTAAGTTACCTTCTGCAATTTTTTGGGGATTGCGGATCAAGACACTTACGTCAAGCCGATGTGAAGTGACAATTCCATATAAATGGAGAACACAGAATCCTTTTAAGTCTATCTATTTTGCCGCTCTGGCAGGCGCCGCAGAATTGAGCACAGGTGCTCTCGCCCAGTTGGCCTTGGCGGGAAGGGGAGCTTTTAGCATGCTGGTGGTAGACTTCCGGGCGGAATATTCTAAAAAAGCCAATCGCAAGATCACCTTTGTTTGCGATCAAGGCGAAGAATTATCTGAGCTGATCGAAAGTCTGAAGGTAGGCGACGCAGGTCAGCTCACCATGATTTCCACCGGCACAAACCCATCCGGCGAAACGGTAGCACGTTTTTTTGTCACTTGGTCATTTAAGCGCAAGTCCTAATGATCCATAATAGATTCGATGCGAACAAACTCCGCCAAGCTGGTTGCCACCCGATCCATAGGCCAGTCGAGGAATTCGTGTTCGAGGTGAAAAGCATTGAATCTCACTATTAACTCATCCCATGCCTCTCTGCTCAAATGATACGTTTCCATGAGACCTGTCCGGATCGAGTCAGAGTCTATTACTTCCAGATAGCCTTGCCTGCGCTGGATCCATTCAAGCTTTTCCTCATATTTTCTCAGTTCCCGGTTTCTTTTGGTCAAAGAACTTAACACGCCATAAACAGCAAATCCAGGCGTCAGCGATGTATTCTGCGCAGCCCCGGCACTTACCCCGTGGCTGAGTCTCCTGGCCTGCTCTGGCTCGTCCTCCGCCAAGTAAAGTTTTCCGTCTTTGAACCGGAACCGATAAGGCTCCGCTTCCACCTGAAAAGTGGGCAGCAGTCGCGCTTGATCCTGAATCTGAATCAAAAGAAACCTGTCTCTCTCTAGTATAAGACTCTGATCGATGAACCCCGGAAAACTGATAAGCAGCGTGTCTCCTGCTTCTCCCTTCAGCGAAAAATATCCCCTGTCATTGGTAAGGACGGTATCTTTGCCAGAGATCCTAACGGTCACCCCCTCCAGGTATTTTTTGTCATATGCATCCAGCACATTGCCCGAAAAGCTCGTTTGAGCTTTCGCAGACAAGATAAAAAGGAAGAATATGATCAGAAAAACAGGGACTTTCATCAGGGGTGCAAATTAGGTCATTCCTTAAAGGCGTATGAAGACAGAGAGTTAAAGTTGCTTAATCCGCAGCCTTAAAGTCCACATTCACATTTCAGTAGGACGATTTCCAATATTAGATTCTTCCAACGAAAATCACTTTCACCCCGAGTTTGCTTAGTTTTGCGAATGAAGTTTAGTCTCACCCGAATCGCCCCTACGCCCAGCGGCTATCTGCACTTGGGCAATGCCTATTCCTTTCTGGTCACCCAAGCACTTGCCAAGAAACACGGAGCAAAGATTCTTCTTCGTATCGATGATCTGGACCGGGAAAGATATCGCCCAGAGTATGTAGAAGATATTTTTGAAACACTTGATTTTCTCGAAGTCAAGATCGACCTAGGTCCAAAAAATTTGGAGGAATTTGAATCCGAGTGGTCGCAGATTCACAGAATGGGAAAATATGAGGAAAAGTCGAATATCCTGCGAGCGGATGCGCGTGTCTTCGCCTGTGATTGTTCACGCAAGAAAATTCAACAGCTGGATTCCTCCGGCTACTATCTGGGCCAGTGTGTCGACAGAAAAATTTCTCTGGACAAGTCGCAAGTAGCTTGGAGAATGAACACCATGGAAGCAGATTTTGTCAAGGTCATTCACTATCCAAATGAGCAAAAATCGGCTATGATTCCCCAGGATGCAGCTTTTTATGTGGTGAGAAAAAGAGATGGACTGCCGGCCTACCATCTTACTTCAGTAGTGGATGATCTTCATTTTGGCGTCGATTTGATTGTGCGTGGAAGCGATCTGTACAGCGCGACTTTGGCGCAGCTGGATCTTGCCCGAAATCTCGGGGACACGGGGTTTGAGAAGGTTACTTTTTATCATCATCCATTAGTCAAAGGCCCAAAACACGAAAAACTCTCCAAATCCGATGGAGCTACGTCAGTTCGGTCTTTGCGAAAAGAGGGAAAGACATTGCAGGATCTCAAGGCGATGCTGGACCTGAGCAATCTGTCTCTTGGAATGTCTTAGTCTCTAAAACATTCGAGTCTTAAACCGAAGAAGAAATCCTCGGTGGAGGAAGAGCAATCGTCTCCCACCGAAAGGCGGATGATTTAAATCAACCTTCGAAATCAAATAAAAATCGAAATCGCGATGATGCGCCAAGCTTTAATCGTAATATTGCAATGAAACAATATTTACAATGGGTATTACTAAAACAGAGATTTTCAGCGAGCAGCAAAATGAGATCGCAATTTTTGCAAAAGCCCTCGCCCACCCCGCCAGAGTGGCAATCCTTCAGTACCTGTTCAAGATGGATACTTGTATCTGTGGAGATCTGGTGATCGAGATTGGCTTGTCGCAGCCCACAATTTCGCAGCATTTGAAAGAGTTAAAACAACTCGGTCTGATCAAAGGAAACGTGGAAGGAACCAGCGTCTGCTATTGCATTCACCGCGAAAACTGGAACAAGATGAAGGAGATGCTGAATGGACTGTTGGACCGAGACATCGCTCCAAAGAGTGACTGCTGCTAAAAATTTAATTGTATTATCGTCTCATTGCAATAAATAAATAAATAACAAAATGAAACTATCAGAAGTAAAATCTGCCCTGAGTCAGCTGGACTCGATCGCCTTCCAACTTCCTAACGGAGACTTGGTTCCCACACACTTTCACGTGACCGAAGTGGGAAAAATTTCGAAGCATTTCATTGACTGCGGAGGAACGGTG
>Ga0079224_100009569_pt1 | contig 13231 bp, 8 predicted proteins | sample Stecom2015_FD_80414 | JGI IMG/M metagenome (GOLD analysis project Ga0079224, IMG submission 80414) | Agricultural soil microbial communities from Utah to study Nitrogen management - Steer compost 2015 | ecosystem: Environmental > Terrestrial > Soil > Agricultural land | place: USA: Utah... | reverse complement strand
GCGGCCTCGCGGGCCGCTGCGGTCGCGTGCGCGAGAGGGCCGGTCAGGGGGTGGCCTCCCAGTGACCGGCCGTCGGGGAGCGTGAGGTCGCCGACGGCCCCGGCGCAGCACGCGACAGCGGCGCGGAGGTCGGCGGCGGCGTCCGCCAGGCGCGCCGCGGCCCGGCGGACCGCGTCGGACTCCACGGCCGAGGCGCCGGTGCCGCCGTGGATCGTGACCGTGTCGACCGGGGCACGGGGGACGGGCGGGGCGGCGCCGGGGACGGGGACGGCTCCGGAGACGGGGACGGGGACGCTCACCATGCGAGGCCGCCCGGCACCCCGGCATCGGCCGTGGCGAGCGCGGCGTACCGGAGCGCCTCGTCGAGCAGCGCCCGGTCGTGCAGGATCGCGCGCAGCAGCCCGGCGGCCGCGTCGTCGAACAGCCGAGCCGCGGTCGCGTCCCACTCGACGTGCCGCGCGGCCTGCACGGTGTCGGCGGCGTGGTCCGTGTGCCGGGCGGCTTCCGTGAGCGCTGTCGTGAGCGCTGTCGTGTGGGCCGTCGTGTGGGCCGTCGTCGTGGCGAGGCCTGGCGTGTCCGCCCCTCCGTCCACCGGTTCCCCCGTCCTGTCGTGCTGCTCTGTCGTGCAGCTTCGACGGTAGGTGTGCCGGCGAGCCCGGCGGGCTGCGCCCGCCACCACCTGTGCACAACCCACCCGAGCACGCCCCTGTGGTCACGCTCGCCGCGCTCCCCACACCTCGTCGAGATCTGGTGTTCGTGCCGAGATCTGGTCGCGCACGGCCAGATCTCGACGCGAACACCAGATCTCGACGAGCCACCGGACAGGGGCACCAGATCTCAGGGGGCGGCAGCCGCACCGCCGTCGGCGGCGGGATGGGAGAATGGGCGCCGTGAACGACACCGCGCCGCAGACCTTCCAGCCCGCCCGCGTGAGCCTCGCCGGGGTGACCCCGCCGATCGCGCTCGGCCCGCTCGACGGCCGCTACCGCGGCGCCGTCGCCCCGCTCGTGGACCACCTCAGCGAGGCCGCGCTGAACCGCGAGCGCATCCACGTCGAGGTCGAGTGGCTGATCATGCTGTGCAACGGCACGAGCAGCGCCCCGGGTGCTGTCGTGCCGGGCGCGCCCACGCTGACGCCCGCGGAGATCGACTACCTGCGCGCGATCCCCGCGACGTTCGGTGCGGACGAGATCGCCGAGCTGGCCGCGATCGAGCGCGAGACGGTGCACGACGTCAAGGCGGTCGAGTACTTCATCAAGCGCCGTATCGCCGCCGCACCGGAGGCGCTCGGCGAGACGCGCCTGCCCGCCGCGAGCGAGTTGGTGCACTTCGCGTGCACGAGCGAGGACATCAACAACCTCTCGTACGCGCTCATGGTGCGCGGTGCGGTCCGCGACGTCTGGCTGCCGAAGGCGACGGCGCTCGTCGACCAGCTCGCCGGGATGGCGCGCGAGCACGCCGCGGCGCCGCTGCTGTCGCGGACCCACGGCCAGCCCGCGACGCCGTCGACCCTGGGCAAGGAGCTCGCCGTCCTGGCGCACCGTCTGCGGCGGCAGCTGCGGCGGATCGAGGGCGCCGAGTTCCTCGGCAAGCTGAACGGCGCGACCGGCACCTACGGCGCGCACACCGTCGCCGTGCCCGGTGCCGACTGGCCCGCGGTGTCGAAGGCGTTCGTCGAGGGGCTTGGCCTGGACTGGAACCCGCTGACCACGCAGATCGAGTCGCACGACTGGCAGGCCGAGGTCTACGCCGACGTCGCGCGGTTCAACCGCGTCCTGCACAACCTCGCGACCGACGTGTGGACGTACATCTCGCTCGGGTTCTTCACGCAGATCCCCGTCGCGGGCGCCACCGGCTCGTCGACGATGCCGCACAAGGTGAACCCCATCCGGTTCGAGAACGCCGAGGCCAACCTCGAGATCTCGTGCTCGCTGCTGGACACCCTGGCGGCGACCCTCGTCACCAGCCGCCTGCAGCGCGACCTCACCGACTCGACGACGCAGCGCAACATCGGGCCCGCGTTCGGGCACAGCCTGCTCGCGATCGACAACGTGTCGCGCGGCCTGGACCGCCTGGCCGTCAACGAGGATCTGCTGCGCGAGGACCTCGACGCCAACTGGGAGGTGCTCGGCGAGCCCGTCCAGTCCGCGATGCGCGCGGCGTCGGTCGCGGGTGTGCCCGGCATGGAGAACCCGTACGAGCGCCTCAAGGACCTCACGCGCGGGCAGCGCGTGGACGCCGAGCGCATGCGCGAGTTCGTGGCGGGCCTCGGGCTCCCGGACGACGTCGCGGCGCGCCTGACCGCGCTCACGCCCGCCACGTACACGGGGCTCGCCGAGCAGCTGGTCAAGGACTACCTGGACTGACCTGGCGGACGGGGGGGCGGGATCACTCCAGGAAGATCCCGTTCCCCGGCCCGACCGGCAGGTCGAGCACGAAGAACACCGTCAGGACCGCCGCCCACACGACCCAGAACGCGACGGTGAACGGCAGCAGCCGGGCCATGACCGTGCCGAGGCCCGCCCGCGGCTCCCACCGCCGCAGGAACGTGAGCAGCACGATCATGTACGGGTTGAGCGGGGTGATGATCTGCGTCGCGGAGTCGCCGACACGGAACGCCGCCTGCACGAACCCCGGCTCGTACCCGATCAGGGCGAACATCGGCACGAACACCGCAGCCATGATCGTCCACAGGGACGAGCCCGAGATGATGAACAGGTTGAGCAGCGACGCGAGGACGAGGAAGCCGAGGATCGCGCCGTAGCCGGTCAGGCCGGCGGACTCGAGCCCGGCTGCTCCGGCGACCGCGATCCACTGGCCGACGCCCGACCAGGTGAAGAGCGCGATGAACTGGCCGAGCACGAAGGCCAGCACGAGGAACCCCGCCATGTCCTTGATCGACTGCTCGAGGAGGCGCGGCACGTCCTTCATGGACGACACCGTGCCGGTGACCACGCCGTAGACGACGCCCGGCACGAGGAACAGCACGAAGATGACGAACGTGATCGAGCTGAGCAGCGGCGACTCGGGCAGGTAGCCGCCGTCCTCGTTGCGCCACGGCGAACCGGGCAGCACGAAAGCCACCGCGAGCACAGCGGCCACGAGCAGCGTCGCGCCGACGGCGAGGCGCAGCCCGCGGCGCTCGGCGTCCGACAGCACGGCGTCGAGACCGCCGTCGTCCTGCGCCGCGCTGGCCGCTTCGTCGACCGGGACCGCCTGCCGCACCAGGCGCGGCTCGAGGACCTTGTCGATGAGCAGGCCCGCGAGCGCCGAGAGGAGCACGGCCGAGACCACGTTGAAGAACCAGTTCGAGAGCGGGTTCACGGGGTCACCGGGGTTCGGCAGGATCTCGGTGACGGCCGTCGTGATCCCGGCGAACAGCGCGTCGAGGCTGGTCACGGAGATGTTGGTGGAGTAGCCGGCGCCCGCTGCCGCGAACCCGCCGAGCAGGCCCGCCACCGGGTGCCGCCCCGCCGCACGGAACACCATCGCGGCGAGCGGCGGGATGACGATGAACGCACTGTCCGCCATCACGCTGCCCAGCACGCCGACGAAGCCCACGGCGTACGGCAGCGCCCACCGCGGCGCCGACCCGAAGACGGCACGCACGCCCGCCGCGAGCAGCCCCGTCTTCTCGGCCACACCGACCGCCAGCCAGATGGTCAGCACGGTGACCAGCGGCGGGAACCCGATGTAGTTGGCGCCGATGTTCGACGTGAACCACGTGAGCCCCTCGGGTGTGAACAGCCCCTTGATCTCCGTGACCTCGTCGGCGCCCGGGATCTGCACGGTCACGTCTGCGAGCGCCATCGCCGTCGAGACCAGCGCGACGACGAGGAACAGGATCAGGAAGAGGGTGAACGGTTCGGGCAGCCGGTTGCCGAGGCGCTCGACGGCGCCGAGGAACCGGTCCGCGCGGGACGGGCGGACGGGCGATGCTGCGGTGCTCATGCGGTCTCCCCTGGTCTTCGTCGGCCTGGACGTCGTCCGGCCGTAATCTAGGGGGTGAATTTTTCCGGGGCGTGACGCCTTCCATACGATGGACGGCATGCACCGCCCCGTCCCGCCCAGCACCGCGTACCTCGACCACCTGGTCGCCGAGACCGCAGGACGGCGGGAGGCCCTCACCGGGGCGCCCGAGCGCTGGTCGGACGGCGGCGCACCCGCGGCGCTGGTGACCGCCGTCGAGCAGGCGGCGGACCGGCTGGAGCCGGACCTCGTGGAGATCGTCCGGCGCCTGCACGCCGACCCCGAGCCGGCGTTCGAGGAGCACCGCAGCGCCGCGACGCTGGTCGAGGTGCTCGCGCGGCACGGCGTGACGGCGAAGCTCGGTGCGCACGGCGTGCCGACGGCCTTCCGGGCCGAGGCAGGCACCGGGGGACCGACGATCGCGATCTGCGCGGAGTACGACGCGCTGCCCGGGATCGGCCACGCGTGCGGGCACAACGTCATCGCGGCGTCCGGCGTCGGCGCGTTTCTCGCGGCACGCGAGGCGCTGGCCTCGGCCGACGCGCCCGCCGGCCGCGTGGTCCTGCTCGGCACGCCCGCGGAGGAGGGGCACACCGGCAAGGAGGTGCTGGCCCGCAACGGCGCGCTCGAGGGCATCGACGCCGCGATCATGGTGCACCCGTACGGCCTCGACGTCGCCGACCAGGTGTGGCTGGGCCGGCGACTGCTGACCTGGACGTTCACCGGGCGGCCCGCGCACGCCTCCGCGCAGCCCTACATGGGCCGCAACGCGCTGGACGCCGCGACCCTCGCCTATCAGGGCATCGGCCTGCTGCGGCAGCAGATGCCGCCCGTCGACCGCGTGCACGCCACGATCGCGGAGGGCGGCACGCGGCCGAGCATCATCACCGAGCGCGCCGTGGTGCACCTGTACGCACGGTCCAAGTACCCGGACACGCTGCGCGACCTGTCCCGTCGCCTCGACGACGTCGCACGCGGCGCCGCCCTCATGACCGGTACCGACGTCGAGATCACCTGGGACGACGGCGCCCACCCGAGCCTGCCCGTGCGCACCAACCGGGCGCTCACCGACCGGTGGGTGGCGGCGCAGCGCCGTCGGGGGCGGGACCCGCTGCCTGCGGGCGTGCTGTCCGAGACGCTCGCGGCGTCCACCGACTTCGGCAACTTCTCGTTCCGCGTGCCCGGCATCCACCCCCTCGTCCAGGTCTCCGAGCCGGACGTGGCCCTGCACACCGCCGAGTTCGCGGCCGCGGCGGCGACACCCGCCGCCGTGTCGGCCGCCGTCGACAGCGCCGCCGGGCTCGCAGCAACCGCACTGGACTACCTCTGCGACGAAGATCTGCGCGGCGCGGTCCACGAGGAGTTCGCCCGCGAGGGTGGGCCGGTGGACGTCGTGCACTACTTCGACTGAGCACCCCGGGAAATGACCGGGCCTCTTGCCGGGGCGGCTCGTAGGGTGCGGGCATGACGACGCCCGAGACCGCCCCCGTCGACACCTGGCTCGCCGTCACGCGGGAGGACGGCGAGACCGTCGGCTACCTGGAGCCCGTGACCGACGACTACGCCGAGGTGCTCCCGCGCAACCGCCTCGGCCACGCCGTGGGTCCGGCGACCGACTACCACGCGGCCGAGGAGCTGGTGCTGGGCCGCGGTCTGCGCGAGCTCGCCGAGCACTGGCTGCTCGACGGCGCGGAAGCGGAGCTCACGATCAGCGAGCTCTCACCCGAGGGGATCGTGCTGCGCGACGCGTACCTGTCCAAGGCACTCGCGACGGTCGACGCGACGCGGATCCCCTGGCCGGACACGGCCCACCGCCTCCGCCCGGCCCCATAAGAAACGCTGAGTGCGGGATCTTCGCCCTTCTCGACGGCTGTCGAGGGCGAAGACCCCGCACTCAGCGGAGGGGTCAGGCGGTGCGGAGGTCGGACAAACGGACCGTACGGCGGCGGGCGACCATGAGGCTCGTGATCACCAGGCCTGCCGCGGCCCAGAGGACCACCGAGGCGGTCACCATGCCGAGGCCGCCCGTTCCCGGCTCGACCAGCCGGCCGAGGCCGGTCGTCGCCGGGCCCACCGGCAGGAAGGCCGTCAGCCCCTCGAGCACCGCGGGCGCCGTCGACACCACCCCCGTCGCGATGACCAGCACCGCGACGAGCAGGCTCACCCCGCGCCCGACGTGACCGAGGGCGGCGGCAAGGGCCTGGTTCACGGCGACGAAGGCGACGGAGACGAGCCCGCCGAAGGCCATCGTCCCGATCCAGCCGCCCGCGTCGAGGCCCTCGATACCCGCGAGGATCGCACCCGTCGCCAGGCCGGACAGCAGCCCGACGCCTGCGGGCAGCGCGAACGTCTCGAGCGTGAGCCGCAGCGCGCCGCGCGTCGAACCGCGGGCGTGCAGCGGCACGGGCGGCACCACGATCATCAGCGCGAGCGCGCCCAGCCAGAGCGCCAGGACGGCGAACATCGGTCCCGTCGCGCCCGTGTCGAGGTCGGTCACCTCACGGCCGGTCGCGACCGGGTCGGCGACCACGGACGCCAGCGACTTGCGCTCGTCCTCGGTGTAGCTCGGGATCTCCTCGGTGGCCTGGTCGAGCCCGTCGGAGAGCTCCCGCGCACCACCGGCCAGCTCGCCGACACCGTCCGCGAGGCCACCGACACCGTCGGCGAGCTGGTTCGTGCCCGTCTGGAGCCGGCCGACGCCGTCGGCGAGCTGCGTGGCACCGGACGCGATGCCGCCGGCGCCCCCGGAGAGGTCGCGGGCGCCGGAGGACAGGGCGCTCACGCCGCCCGCCGCCTGGTCGGCGCCGTCCGCCAGCGCGGAGAGCCCGGTGGAGAGCTGGTGGGTCCCGTCCGCAAGAGCCGAGGCACCGCCCGCGACCTGCTCCGTCCCGCCGGCGAGCTCGTTGGCGCCCTGCGCCAGGCCACCGATCCCCGCCTGCAGCTCGTAGAGGCCCGTCGGGTTCTTGCCCGGTGTCCCCGCGAGGCCACCGATGCCGCCCGCGACCTGGGACGCGCCGTCCTTGAGCTTCCGCAGCTCAGGGAGCTCCGCGCAGAACTGGGCATAGAACGGCGCCGCGAGCGGGTTGTCGCACGCCTGCTCGATCCCGTCGACGAGCCCTGTGACGCCCTCCGACACCTCACCGGCACCCACGGCGAGCTGGGCCGCGGCGTCCGCAGGGCCCGGCTCGGTCGCGGTGCCCTGCAACTTCGTCGCGGTCTGGGTCAACCCACCGGCCAGCTGCTTGGCACCTTCCGCGGTCTGGCCCGCGCCCGCCGCCAGCTCGTTGGCGCCCGTGGCGAGCTCGGCGGCGCCGTCGGCGGACTGCCCCGCCCCTGCGGCCAGCTGCTGGACGCCCGCGGCCGCCTGGTCCGCCCCCGCGGCCCACTGGTTCGCACCGGCGGCCCACTGGCCCGCTCCCCCGGCGAGCCCCGACACGCCGTCGCCCAGGCCGGCGACGCCGTCGGACGTCTGGCGGGCGCCGTCCGCGAGCTGCTGCGCGCCGTCGCCCGCCTCGTCGGCGCCGTCGGCGAGCTGACCCGCACCGTCCGCGGCCTTGCCGAGCTCCTCCGAGAGCGTGGAGAAGCCGACCAGCACGTTGTCCACGTAGGTCTCGGTCAGGGTGCTGCCGAGCACGCCCGTCGCGGTCTGGGCGACCACCTGGGCGAGCGCGTCGTCGAGCACACGGCCGTTGGCCGGCGTCGCGACGTCGATGGTCGCCTGGCGGGCCTCCGCCGGGTCGTCGCCACCGAACGAGGTCGCCGCGGCGGAGAAGTCCTCCGGGATGGTCACGACCGCGGCGTACGTGCCGTCAGCCAGGCCGTCGGCAGCGCCCTGCTCGTCGGTGATCTCCCAGTCGTAGCTGGCGTCGGAGGCCGGGACGGCTGCCGCCTGGCCGGGCTCGGCGTCGGCAGTCTCGCCGCCGCTCACGAGACCGGCGGCGAGCTGTCGTCCGAGCGGGACGGTCTGGCCGTCGACCTCGACCGGCTCGTCGAGGTTCACGATCGCGGCCTTGACGGTGTCGAGGCGCTCCTGCGGGTTCCACAGGGCCGAGATGAGCAGCCCCAGGATCATCAGCGGGAGCAGCGCCACCGCCACGGCACGCCACGGGTTGCGGAACGGCTCGGGCCGCAGCCATCTCGTCGCGGTGCTCATGCCCGCACCTCCTGCTCGGTCACGGTCGTCTGCTGGTCACGTTCTGTGGTGTCTGGCCCTGGACTGACGTCGAGCAGCGGCGTGCCGGCCGGGGCCAGGTCGGTCGCCGCAACGCCGGTCGAGCCGAGCAGCACCGCGACACCGTCGCTCTGCGCCGCGGCGAGGGCCTGGGCGAGCTCGGCGCGGGCGGCGAGGTCGCCGACCGTCTCCGTGCCATCCACGACGAGCACGGCCGGCTGCTCGCGCAGCGCCTGGCGGACCGCCCCGGCGGGCTGCCCGTCCTCGGCCGCGGAGTCCACGACGGCGACCCGGCGCCGCACCGAGGACGCCCGCTCCGGCAGCACGAGGCCCGCCGTCTTGGCCACGCCACCCGTGAGGGCCAGCCGGCCGGAGACCGCGAGCAGGAACGCGCTCACCGGCGCCGTCGCGTCACCGCGCACGAGCAGGGCCCCGCCGTCCGGCACCCGCACGCTCACCGGGCCGACGACGGTGCCGGACCGGCCCGCCACCTCGAGGTCCTGCACCGCGACCGCGTCGGTCGCGCCCGGCTCGGGCCAGTCCGCGAGCGACAGCTCACGCGTCAGGCCCTCGCCCTCGACGTCGAACGACGGCAGGACGCGGTCGAGCCAGCGGGGCATGTACCAGGCCTTCTCGCCGAGCAGGGCGAGCACCGCGGGCACGAAGACCATGCGCACCACGAAGGCGTCGACGGCGACGCCGACCGCGAGGCCGAGCGCGATGGGCTTCAGGTTCATGTCACCGTGCGGCACGAACGCGACGAAGACCGCGATCATGATGACCGCCGCGGCAGTCACGACCTTCGCGGAGCCCTGGAAGCCCGTCGTGATCGCGTGACGCGCGCTGCCGCCGTGCACGTAGTCCTCGCGCATGCGGGAGACGAGGAAGACCTCGTAGTCCATGGCCAGGCCGAACAGGATGCCCATGAGGACGATCGGCATGAAGCTGATGACCGGCCCGGTGCGTGTCACGTTGAGCGCCTCGGCGAAGACGCCGTGCTCGAACACGAGCGACACGACACCGAACGCCGCACCCACGGAGAACAGGTAGCCCACGGTCGCCTTGATCGGCACGGCGATCGACCGGAACACCATCGTGAGCAGGATCAGCGAGAGGCCGACCACCACGAGGGCGAAGGGCAGCAGGGCGTCGCCCAGCTTGTCGGAGACGTCGATGCCGACGGCAGTGAAGCCGGTGACCGCGAGGTCCACGCCGTACTCGTCGAGGAAGTGGTCGTGCAGGCCACGGATCTCACGGACCAGGTCCTCGGTCTCGGCGGACGTGGGCCCGCCCTCCGGCACCACCTGGATGATGCCGGTGTCCGCCGTCGGGTTGGGGGTCGCGAGCGGCACGTCCGCCACGCCCGGGAGGCCCTCGATCTCGTCGCCCACCTGCTCCATGAGGGCGAGCGGGTCGGTGCTGGTCACGATCGACCCCGTGACGATGAGCGGGCCGTTGAACCCGTCGCCGAAGTGCTCGGAGACGAGGTCGTAGGTGAGGCGGGCCGGGTCGTCCTCCTCCATGACGCCCGCGTCCGGGAGCGCGAGCCGCAGGTCGAGCGCCGGGTAGCTGAGGGCGCCCATCGCCGCGATCACCAGGACCACGGTCAGCGCCGGGATCTTCGTCACGGCGCGCACCCAGCCGGTGAAGAAGCGGTTCGGGCGCGCCTCGGGCGCGGCCGGGGCCGGTGCGCGCCGGCGGGTCGCCTCGGTGTCGTCCGCCTCCTGCGCGGCGGCAGCGGCCGCCGCGGCGGCGCGGCGGGCCCGGCGCGAGGGCTTCGGACGCAGCCGCTCCCCGGCGAACCCGAGCAGTGCGGGCAGCAGCGTCAGCGACACGAGCACCGTGACACCGACCGTCACGGCCGCGGCGACACCCATGATCGTGAGGAACGGGATCCCGGCGACGCCCAGGCCGACCAGGGCGATCATCACTGTCAGCCCGGCGAACACGACCGCGGATCCCGCCGTCGCCGTGGCCCGGGCGACCGACTCGGCCACCGGCAGCCCGGTGCCGAGCTGCTCGCGGTGGCGGGACACGATGAAGAGGGCGTAGTCGATGCCGACCGCCAGGCCGAGCATCACCGCCAGCATCGGGGTGGTCGAGTTGATGGGCCCGAGCACGGTCGCGGCGAACAGCAGGCCCATGGAGGCACCCACGCCGAGCAGGGCGTTGAGCAGCGGCAGCCCCGCGGCCACGAGCGAGCCGAGCGTCAGCACGAGCACGACGAGCGCGACGAGCAGGCCGATGCCCTCCGTCAGCGTCATCTCGGGGAACTTCGAGGAGAAGAGCTGACCGCCCAGGTGCGCCTCCGCGCCGTCGGGCAGCGAGCGCGCCAGCGCCGACGTCTCCGTGGCGAGGGCGTCCTTCGTCTCGTCCGTGATCGACCCCAGGTCGCCGTCGAGCTGGATGGTCAGCAGCGTCGCGCGCTCGTCGTCGGACACGGACGCGGCCATCTGGTCGTCGTACGGCGACGTGACGACCTCGACCTGCGAGACGTCCCCGAGCTCCTCGACACCGTGCTCGATCGCGCGCCGCACGGCCGGGTCGTCGATGGTCCCGCCCTCGGGCGCGACGACGATCACCTGCGCGGAGGCGCCGCTGACCTGGGGGAACGTCGCCGCGAGGCGGTCGAGCGCCTCCTGCGACTCCGTGCCGGGGATGGAGACCTCGTTGTCGAGGCCCTGTTGCAGCAGGCCTGCCGCGCCGCCCACCAGGACGAGCGCGACGACCCAGACGGCCACGACGAGCCTGCGGGCGCGGACGGCCCAGCGGCCGAGCGAGTAGAGGACGGAGGACACGCACACTCCTGGGGACGAGGCGGTACCGGCAAGGGACGTTCGATGCACCACTGTATCCGATACACGCGTGCATCGGATACACGGGTGTATTGATAGACTGGTCACCCGTCCCCTAAGGAGCTGCCGTGACCACCGAACCCGCCAGCGACGTCGGCTCGGAGTCGCCGGTCGAGCGCGCGTTCGCCGCCGCCCTCTCACCACGCCGCGAGCGCACCCGTGAGCGCCTGCTCGACGCCGCCTACGCCGTGTTCGCCCAGCACGGCATCCACGGCGCGTCCATCGAGGCCGTGTGCGAGGCCGCCGGCTTCACGCGCGGTGCCTTCTACTCGAACTTCAGCAGCAAGGAGGAGCTGTTCCTCGCGCTCGCCGAGCGGGCGATGCGCAGGCAGCTCGGGGCGCTGGAGGAGATCACGCGGAACCTCGAGCCCGAGGTCGTCCGCTGCGGTGCGGTCAACCCGGACGCGATCAGCACGATCCTCTCGGTGATGGTGCCGGACGCCGGGGACGCCAGGCAGTGGGCGCTCATGCGCGCGGAGCTCGAGCTGCTCGCGATGCGCGACCCCGAGGTGGGGCGGCCGTTCCTGGCGCAGGAGGAGATGATCCGCACCGAGCTCGGGGGCGCGATCGAGCGCATCCTGGACGACTTCGGCCTGCGCTTCACAATCGACCAGCGCACGGCGGTCGACCTGCTGCTCAGCACCTACGAGTCGTCGGCGCGCGCCGCGGTCACCGCGGGCCGGGCGGCCGGGCAGGACGGCGACGCCGCACCGGGCACCGCCGTCCTGAGCCAGCTGGTCAACCTGCTGGTGACGACGACCGACTGACGGTCAGCCGAGCACCTCGCCGACGAGCGCCTTCGCCGCGTCCTGCACCTCGGCGAGGTGGTCGGCGGACACGAACGACTCGGCGTAGATCTTGTAGACGTCCTCCGTGCCGCTCGGCCGGGCCGCGAACCACGCGTCCGCCGTGGTCACCTTCAGTCCGCCGATCTTCGCGCCGTTGCCCGGCGCCTCCGTGAGCGTCGCGGTGATGTCCTGACCGGCGAGCGTCGTCGACGTGACGTCCGACGGCGCGAGCGCGCCGAGGCGGGCCTTCTGCTCACGCGTGGCGGCGGCATCGACGCGGGCGTACCAGCTCTGCCCGTGTCGCTCGACCTGCGCCGCGTGGTGCTCGGACGGGGACCGGCCCGTGGTCGCCAGGATCTCGGAGGCGAGCAGCGCGAGCAGGATGCCGTCCTTGTCGGTGGACCAGACGCGGCCGTCGCTGCGCAGGAACGACGCACCCGCCGACTCCTCGCCGCCGAACCCGACCTCGCCCGAGAGCAGCCCGGGCACGAACCACTTGAAGCCGACCGGCACCTCGACCAGGCGCCGGTCCAGACCGGCGGCGACCCGGTCGATCAGCGCGGACGACACGAGCGTCTTGCCGATCGCGGCGTCGGTCGGCCAGCTCGGCCGCGCCCCGCCGAACAGGTACTCGATGGCGACGGCGAGGAAGTGGTTGGGGTTCATCAGGCCGTCGGCGGTCACGATGCCGTGGCGGTCGGAGTCGGCGTCGTTGCCGGTCGCGATGTCGAACGGCGCGTCACCCGCCATCTTCTCGACCAGCGACGCCATGGCGTACGGCGAGCTGCAGTCCATGCGGATCTTGCCGTCCCAGTCGAGCGTCATGAACGACCACCGCGGGTCGACCTGCGGGTTGACCACCGTGAGGTCGAGGTCGTAGCGCTCGGCGATCGCCGCCCAGTACTCCACCGACGCGCCACCCAGCGGGTCGGCGCCGATGCGGACCCCCGACGTGCGGATCGCCTCGAGGTCGAGCACGTTGCTCAGGTCGTCCACGTAGGTGGACAGGTAGTCGTGCCGGTGGGTGCGGTCCGCCGCGAGCGCGGTCTCGAGCGGCACCCGCTTCACGTGGCCGACCCCGGTGCGCAGGATCTCGTTGGCGCGGTCCGCGATCCACCCCGTCGCGTCGGACCCGGCGGGCCCGCCGTGCGGCGGGTTGTACTTGAACCCGCCGTCGCGCGGCGGGTTGTGGGACGGCGTGACGACGATGCCGTCGGCCAGCCCGGAGCCGGGCGCGGCGAGGCCGGGGGTCCCCTCGGCGAACCGGGTCTGGTTGTGCAGCAGGATCGACTGGCTCACGGCGGGCGTCGGCGTCCACGAGTCGCGCGCGTCGACCATGACGTCGACCTCGGCGGCCGCCAGCACCTCGAGGGCCGTGCGCCAGGCCGGCTCCGACAGCGCGTGGGTGTCGCGCCCGATGAACAGCGGGCCGTCGGTGCCCTGGTCGC
>Ga0079224_100009568_pt1 | contig 13232 bp, 10 predicted proteins | sample Stecom2015_FD_80414 | JGI IMG/M metagenome (GOLD analysis project Ga0079224, IMG submission 80414) | Agricultural soil microbial communities from Utah to study Nitrogen management - Steer compost 2015 | ecosystem: Environmental > Terrestrial > Soil > Agricultural land | place: USA: Utah... | reverse complement strand
CGCGTTTGACTGAACCCCATAGTGGTTCAGATCAAACGCGATCCGGTCTAGCGGCGCCGCGCTCCAGATTTCTAGGATTAGGGGCATTCGGAGAAAGCACACACTTGAGCATGTTGCCGGACATTGAACGAGTAGCGCGGGTGCTACAGGAGGTGGCGGCGGAAGAAGCTTTGCCGCGATTTCGCTCTCTGAAGGAAGGAGATATCCGCCGGAAAAGGGCGGGCGATCTGGTGACGGTCGCCGATCTGGCCGTCGAAGAGCAGCTTGAGAAGCGGCTGAGGCAACTTCTTCCCGGTTCGCTCGTGGTCGGCGAGGAGGCGGTGGAAGAAGACGAGACCGTCCTCGATCGCGTTTCCGGTGACGACTACATCTGGATCATCGACCCGATCGATGGCACCTCCAACTTCGCCCAGGGAAAACCAGCCTTTGCGATCATGGTCGCCTTGACCCGTGGGAGCGAAATCCTGGCAGGCTGGATCTCCGATCCTCTGGGGGAGAGGATGGCGGTGGCGGAGAAGGGGGAGGGCGCTCGGCTCAACGGCGAACGCTTGACGATACCACAGGGCAAGGAACCGAGTGCCCTGTGCGGCACGCTTCACTTTGGCAGTGCCAACCGCGAGATCACCCGCCGCCTTGAGCGTGGCCGCTCACGCGTGAAGACGCAAAGGTCCCTTCGCTGTGCCGGTCACGAGTACCTGCGCCTGCTTCAGGGCGAAAGCGACTTCGCTCTCTTCACCAAGACGAAGCCTTGGGATCATTGCGCGGGCATACTTCTGCATCGGGAAGCCGGGGGCGCGGCCTGTCTCCTCACTGGGGAGCGCTACACTCCCCAGGATAACAACGCTCTGGGCCTCCTGATGGCGCCCAATGCGCAGGCTTGGCAAAGCCTTTACGACCGCCTCTTGGGAGAGACAGGCAAGCAGTTAACCGCGATGAACGGCGAAGGGTGAAAAGGCCTGCATGACAGGCATCATTTCAAGGCGATTGATGTTCACGTGCCGCGGCAGGGTGGCTACCCAGAAGATGGCCTCGGCAATGTCGTCTGCCGTCATGGGCTTGAGCCCCTGATAGACCTTTGTGGCCTGCTCCGCGTCGCCCTTGAAGCGGACCTGAGAGAATTCAGTTTCGGCCATGCCGGGCTCGATATTCGTGACCCTTACGTTCTTGCCCAAAAGGTCGGCTCGGAGATTTAGTGAAAACTGCTTCACGAAGGCTTTGGTCGCACCATAGACATTGCCGCCGGGGTAGGGGTAGCTGCCGGCTACGGAACCGATATTGATGATGTGACCGCGGTCGCGATCTACCATGGTGGGCAGAATGGCCCGCGTGGCGTAGAGCAGCCCCTTTATGTTGGTCTCCACCATCGTCGTCCAATCTTCCATCACGGCTGCCTGAGCTGGCTCGAGCCCCAGGGCAAGGCCGGCGTTGTTCACGAGAACGTCGATCGCGGCAAACTCCGGCGGGAGTTCCTTCACGCAGCGGTCGATGTCGTTCTTGTTCTGAATGTCGAAGCACGCGATGTGAACTCGCTCGCCGAGTTCGTCACGGAGCTGCTGGAGGCGATCTTGGCGCCTGCCCGTCGCAATGACCCGGGCGCCGGCTCGAGCGAAACGTCGGGCTGTTGCCGCCCCGAAGCCAGAGGTGGCGCCGGTAATGAAAAGCGTAAGCTCTGCTGGTTCGAGCGGTGTGATCATGCCTTTTGGCCTCCTGTTCCCTGTGGAAGGTCGTTCTCCTGGAGCTTTGCCTGCTGCCAGGACTCTTCGAGCTGCTCCAGGCTGCATTGGTCCAGGCTGTGCCCTTCCGCCGCGAATTTCTTCTCCATCGCCTGGAAGCGTCTTTCGAACTTGCGGTTGGCGCGCCGTAGCGCTGCTTCCGGTTCTACAGCCAGATGGCGGGCGAGGTTGACGACTGAGAACAGCAGGTCTCCAAGCTCTTCTTCCAGCCGCTCTGGCTGGCCCCCATTCATTTCAGCCTTCAACTCCTCGAGCTCTTCATAGATCTTCTCCAGCACCGGTTCCGCTGCTGGCCAGTCAAACCCCACCCGCGCGGCTCGTCGCTGGAGCTTCCAGGCCCGAAGAAGGGCGGGCAGGGGGAGGGGGACGCCGACCAGGATCCCCTTTTCTCCCCTCGCAGCACGTTCAGCGGCCTTGATCTCCTCCCATCCCTGGCTTTGTGCTTCTCTATCTTCATAGGTGGCTTGGCCGAAGACATGAGGATGGCGCTCGACGAGCTTGGTGGTGATTGCCTCAGCCACGTCGTCGAAATCGAAGCTGCCTTCTTCTTCGGCCATGCGCGCATGAAAGACGACCTGGAGCAGAAGGTCGCCTAGTTCATCGCGCAGCGCCTCGCGGTCTTCCCGCTCAATCGCGTCATAGACCTCATAGGCTTCCTCGATGGTGTAGGGAGCGATCGTCTTGAAGGTTTGCTCGACATCCCATGGACAGCCGACCTCCGGATCGCGAAGTCTGGCCATCACTTCAAGAAGCCGATGGATGGGGGTGCCGTGTGCTGAGGATTCTGTCATGCCGGAAGTTTAACGGGCAATGCATCGCCCGCAAGGTCACCGGCAAGCCCCGGCCTGGCTAAACGCCCATCGCGTCATCTCCTGTGGGTGGCGGGATACGACGTGGAGTTTCCCTACCAGCCAAAGCCCAGCATCAACTGCAGGCGACGGTCGAAAAGCTCTGCTTCATCGGGCGAAAGACTATCCACCTCGATGGTGCCGATCAGTGCCAGATAGAGGTTGTCCGTCAGGCGATAGCGGAGGGAGGTTTCACTCTCCAGCAGAAGGCGTAGAGGACTTCCTCTTGGGTCGATGCTGCCTTCTTGTTCGTGCAAAAGGGAAAGACGCTCCCAAAAGCCGGTGAAGTTAAGTTCATAATCCACCCCCCAACCCACCAGAGGCGTCCGCCAATCGCTCCCTTCGCTGCGATGTTCTTCTGCATAGCCTGGACCGGCGCGGAATGTCAGTCGTTGAAGATCGTCGTCGAATATCGAACGGCCGAATTGGAGAGAGCCGGAGGCCCTGCGGCGCAAACCCATTGAAGGATCTCTCAGATAACGGGTGGTGAGGGTGGCAAACCAGGGCCGGATCAGCTCCTTCTGCAGGCTGACAGCCACGCCCTGGCGATCGCGGAGCTTCCTGTTCGCAGCCCTCTGTATGTCGATCAGTCCCTGAAGACGTAGATGGTCGGGACCCCTTCGGAAGGTCATATCAAGGCGTGAGAGATAATCCTGTCGGTCGGTTGTCGAGGCGACTATGGCCGCGCCAAGCTCCAACTCACCGGTTACTTCTAGTTCCTCTTTTTCATCGGCCACCTCCAGGCTCAAAGGACGCGGGTCATCTTCAGGATCAGGCCAGGAAACCTTCAGTATTTCTTCCTGTGGAATCGTGACTTGGGCACCGAAAGCCGTAAGCAAGGTAATGGCGTGATCCGTTTCCTCCAAAATTGCGCCGGTGAGGCGATCGCCTCCACGCAATTCCAGCCTCACTTGGTTTGCTTGTAGCTCGGCACCGCGGGCGGAAAAGTCCCACGGGAGGAGGACGAAGGCAAAAAAGGCAATCAGCTTCGAGATCTTTTGTTTCTTCTGCTCTGCCACTGCGAGCTTCGACAACATCCTTCTGGTAAGCTCTCCCGCATGGGTCCCCAGGTCGAAAGAAGAAGGGATTATCAAATGGAGAAGCTAGAGGCCGTACCGGCACGACAGGGCAGGGCGCTCCGCCTTAGCCGGGGGCAGCGCCTGAAACTCGTCAACAGCCATGGCACCCAGGTCCTCGACTTCTGGGCGTATAACGCGGCGGATCCTCGCGAGTTCCTCTCGATGGAGCATCTGCGTGTGTCTCTTGGCCGGATCCGGCCAAGACGCGGCGACTTTCTCGTGACCAATCGGCGAAGGCCCATTCTCTACTTCGAGGAAGACAGCTCGCCGGGCGTGCATGATACGCTGATCGCGGCGTGCGACTGCTACCGCTATGCGGCTCTGGGCTGCCGAGACTACCACGATAACTGCACCGACAATCACTATGCGGCGCTGCGCGCAATTGGCGTCGAAGCCAGCGAGTGCCCGGCGCCACTTAATCTTTGGATGAACGTAGGGATTGCCGCAGACGGCAGCCTCAGTTTCGAGGCGCCGGTGGCAGCTGCGGGGGACTATGTCGTCTTGCGGGCCGAACTTGACTGCCTCATTGCTCTATCTGCCTGCCCGCAGGACCTGCTGCCGGTGAATGGGCGAGACTGCGAACCCAAGGAAGTGCATTTCGCCATCTGCTAGCCCGTTGCGAACTTACCTGCGCGCGGGCGGCCGGCAGCGGATATGACGGCCCACAAACCCTAAACGCGCATAATGTATATTATGGAAAGTATCGATCGGAGGAGGGCACCTAGACAAGCCTTCAGGAAGCCTGAAAACGGGCTTGCAACTGGCGGAGCCATCGCCGGACCCGCCGTCGGTTGACGCCCAGATCCCACCAGCCCCTTCGCGAACGGCTGAAGATATAGAGGCTTGATTTCTCGGGGCCCAGTTCGACGAACTCTACCGTTATCTCGTCGACGAACTTGAAGAGCCTGCTTTTTTGAATGAAGCAGTAGCGATTGTGGCTCGGTGCATCGGCAATCAGGGCTGTTCGTGGCGCCGCGCTCACCACCTCAAAGAACTGGCTCCTGAGCCGGGGCAAATCGACTTGAAAGACCGGGCTGCTCTCGCGGCAGTGAGGATGCCGTGCACCGGGCGGACAGGCCAGGTACCAGTTCGGCGAAGAAGGTACTTGGAGTGCCGCAAAATCAACGGCTTGAAGCTGGTTCTGCAACTTTTGACTACACTTCTGCAACGAGCCCGTCGTAGGCAGGCTCGACTCCCGGCGGGCAGAGATCGCGTAGCACCTGGTAGTCCATGGTGTGGTTGAGATGCGTCAAGATGGCGCGACGGGGCCGCACTCTGGCGATCCACTCCAATGTCTGCTCAAGATGGGAATGAGTGGGGTGTGGATGCAGCCGCAAGCAATCCACGATCCAGAGGTCGATACCTTCCAGGGCTTCAAAGGCGGCTTCGTCCAATTCCTTCGCGTCGGTCGAATAGGCGACTTTATCAAGCCGGTAGCCGGTGCTGGTCACATTACCATGGTTTTGAGCAAAGGCCCGGGCGCGCAGGCCAAGCAGATCGAAGGCCCCATCCTCGATCACCCGATCGTCATAGATCGCAGGATAGAGCTTGCTCGCCTGATGGCTGGAAGCGAAGGCATAGGCAAAGCGCGCCGTTAATTCTGCATGGTCACGTGCCGGTATGTAGGCCGGTATCGGCTTGCGCGTCCTGTTGGTCATCGACCTGAGCTCGTCCAGGCCATGCAAATGGTCGGCGTGCAGATGGGTAAAAAGCACCGCATCGACCTGCCTTACATCATGATCCAGCAGCTGGTCGCGAAGATCTGGAGAAGTATCGATAAGGATCGCCCTTCCCTGCACTTCGATCAGGATCGAGCTGCGTTTCCTGCGGTTGCGTGGGTTCTTGGGATCACAGGCACCCCAATTGCCGCCAGGCGTTCCATTGGCGAGGGGCACACCACCAGAGCCACCACAGCCAAGGATCGTGACCCTCATTCCGGAGCTTCCACCTTCTTGAACAAGTCGAAGAAGTTACGTGAAGTCGCAGCCGCAAGCTCTTCCGTACTCACACCTTTTAAATTGGCTAGCACCTCCGCGGTATGGACGACATAGGCGGGTTCATTGCGCTTTCCCCGCTTGGGCACGGGCGCAAGAAACGGTGCATCGGTCTCCACCAGCAGCCGCTCCAGCGGCACTTCACGAACGGTGTCCCTCAGAGCGTCGGCTGTCTTGAAGGTCAAGATTCCCGCCAGAGAAATATAAAAGCCGATGGAGAGCGCAGCCTCCGCCAGTTCAGGGCCCGCGGTGAAGCAGTGTATGACCCCGGGGAAAGGCCCGCGCGTATGGTACTCTTCTTGCAGGATGCTGATCGTATCTTCATCGGCATCCCTCGAATGCACGATTAAGGGCAGGCCACTTTGCCTCGCCGCCGCTATATGAGCGCGAAAGGATTGCTTCTGCCTGTCTCTTGGACTGTGCTCATAAAAATAGTCCAGACCAGTCTCGCCGATGCCGACCACCTTGGGATGTTCAGCCAGGGCCAAGAGCCGTTGGGGGTCGCCCTGCCCTTCCTCGGCTGCTTCGTGGGGGTGCACGCCGACGGAGCAATAGACATCCCCGAAGCGCTCGGCGATTGAAAGCACAGTCTCAAAATCGCTCAACTTGGTCGAGATCGTGAGCAGACGGCCAACACCGGCTTCCTTTGCCCGCGCCACGACCCCTTCCAGATCCTCGCCCTCACGCTCCAGATAATCCAGATGACAGTGAGAATCGACGAGCATCAGACTTCTTCCTCTGGCTCGACGAAGCGAGGAAAGACGCCCACGGGTGTCGGCAGACTTTGCCCAGGCTGCAATGCTGCCTCAAGATGCTTGAAGCTTCGCGCCTCAGGAGGCACGGCAAGCTGGTCCAGCATTCTGCTCATGGAATCCGGCATTACGGGCTGAGTCAGCAGGGCTAGTCGGCGGATTGTTTCCGCGAGAACCCAAAGCACGGTCTTCATGCGCTCTGGATCACTTTTTCTCAGCACCCAGGGCGCCTGCTCATCAACGTAGCGGTTGGCATCTCCTACTACCTGCCAAATCGCTTCCAGTGCCCGGTGAAAGGCCTGCTGACCATAGAGCTCGCGCAGGCGGGGCAGTAGCGCGGCAGCCTTCGTCAGGAGGCCGCTATCGGCTTCACTCAAGTCTCCTGCCGGGGGCACCCGCCCCTCGCAATTCTTGGCGATCATGGACAGCACGCGTTGCGCCAGATTGCCGAAATCGTTCGCGAGGTCGCCATTGATCCGCGCGATCATGGACTCATGGCTGATGTAACCATCCGAGCCGAAGGGCACCTCGCGCAGGAGGTAATAGCGGACCTGGTCAAGGCCGTAGCGTTCCACCAGATCTCCGGGCCTGAGGACATTGCCCAGGGACTTCGACATCTTCTCGCCGCGGTTCAAGAGCCAGCCGTGCGCGAAGATCCGACGCGGCACCGGCAACTCGGCGGCCATCAGGAACGCGGGCCAATAGATCGCGTGAAACCGCAGGATATCCTTCCCGACCATATGGAGATCCGCGGGCCAATAGCGCTTGAAGGTCTCGCTTTCGACATCGGGATAGCCAACGGCGGTGATGTAGTTCGTCAAGGCATCCAACCACACGTACATGATGTGATCGGGATCACCTGGAACCGGAATGCCCCAGCGGAAGGTCGTGCGGCTGACCGAGAGATCGCGCAAGCCTCCCTTTACAAAGGAGATAACCTCGTTGCGCCGACTGTCAGGCCCGATGAAATCGGGGTTGGCTTCATAGAGAGCCAGCAAGCGATCCTGCCAGGCCGACAGACGGAAGAAATAGGAGGGCTCCTCAACCCACTCTACTTCTGCGCCGGAAGGCGCGATCCGGCGGCCATCCTCGGTGACCTTGAGCTCATCTTCACCATAGAAGGCTTCATCGCGCACCGCATACCAGCCGGCATACTTGTCCAGGTAGATGTCCCCCGAGGCGACGAGCTTTTCCCAGAGCGCCTGGCAGGATTTGTAGTGTCGCTCTTCCGTCGTGCGAATGAAGCCGTCGTAGGAGAAATTCAGAAGTGTCGCCAGTTCGCGAAAGTTCTGGCTCACCCGATCCGTAAAGGTCCTGGGATCTTCGCCGGCGTTGGCAGCGGACTTTTCAACCTTCTGCCCATGCTCATCGGTTCCCGTCAGGAAGAAGACGTCCTTGCCGTCCAGGCGCATGAAACGGGCCAGCACATCACAGGCAAGCGTCGTGTAGGCGTGCCCGATGTGCGGTACATCGTTCACGTAGTAAATCGGGGTCGTGATGTAGTAGCGCTCTGTCTCGGCAGACATCTTTTGGTGACGACTCCTGGAGGAGGGTTCAGCCTGCGCTGACCGGACCCTGCCCTGCGAGGCGGTGGAGCGCGGTCAGCATCACCTGCTTGCGATCCAGGCTGATCCGTTCAGCCTGCTCGAAGAGGTGCCTCAGGTTTTCCCACAGAGACACCCAGTCCGCAAGCGCACGTCCCTCTAGCAAACGGCGCGAGATCTCCTCCTCGCGCTCGATCAAAGCGGGTGGCAAACCTCCCTTTGCAGCTGCCTGGACCAAGCGGGCGATCCACCAAAGCAAGAGATCACTGGCAGTTCGCATCCTTCGTCCGCTTGCATCTCTGGCTAGCGCATCGGCAAAAGCGTGTGCCTTGGCGGTTTCCAGGTGCGGCAGTCCAGCGAGAAGCTGCACGATCTCACGATAGAGGTCGAGGCCACCTTCAGCCGCCAGTTCAAGGGCGCGCCCGATGCTGCCGTCCGCCAGGCTAGCGAGGAGAGCGAGCTGATCCGGCTCTGCTTCCGGCAGGTGCCGTTCCAGGAGATGGTGAAGGGCATCGGCGCCAAGGGGTCGCAGAAGCAGCCGTCGGCAACGCGACCTGATGGTTGGCAGAAGGCGACCCGGGACGTGACTTACCAGAAGAAGAACGGAATTTGCGGGAGGCTCTTCGAGGACCTTCAAAAGCGCGTTCGCAGCATTGGCGTTCAGCTCATCTGCGGAATCCACCACCGCTACCCGCCAGCCGCCTTCGGCTGAAGTCATGTGCAGGAAGCTACTGAGAAGCCGGACTGACTCGACGTCGATATCCCGGCGCGGCCGTCCGTCTTCGCGCAATCCGCGTTCCAATGCGAAGAGGTCCGGATGGCTGCCCGCCGCCACCCGCCGGGAGACCGGATGTTCAGGCGGCAATTCCAGGCCGCAAGGGCGGCTTGCCTCCGTGAAGAGGGGGCCGCCCTCCCCTTCCCGTGCCAGCAGAAAACGGGCGAAGCGATAGGCGAGGGTTGCCTTGCCAACGCCTCTTGGCCCCCCCAAGAGCCAGGCGTGAGGCAGACGACCGCTGAGTGTCGCGCGAAGAAGTTCTTGTTCTGCCTCTTCCTGTCCGATCAGTCCATTCGTTACCCGCGGATGAGGCGAGAGAGCGTTCTTGTCCTTCAGACCGCTCACACCCGGATCCCCAGGCGTTCACCGAGAACCTTAAGCATCGCTGCAGTGACTTCGTCCGGGCGCTGGCTGGCGTCGAGCATGGCAAAGCGCTTGGGTTCCAGGGCGGCCATCAGCATGAAGCCTCTCCGCACGCGCTGATGAAATTCCAGTTCGAGCGTTTCAAAACGTTGTGCTTTTCCACGCTCTGCAGCTCGAGCCAACCCTGCCTCCACCGGGAGGTCGAAGAGCAGTGTCAGATCCGGTTTCAGATCCCCGATGGCAAAGCGATTAAGCGAACGGAGTTGCTCAAGATCGAGACCATGGCCGTAGCCCTGATAGGCATAGGTCGAGTCGATAAAGCGGTCGCAAAGCACCCATTCACCGCGCTGCAAGGCCGGGGAAATGAGCCGCTGAACGTGATCGCGGCGTGCAGCGCAAACCAGGAGTGCTTCCGCTTGAGCGTCCCATCGCCCAGCTTCCCCTTGGACCAGGAGTTCCCTGATTTCCTCCGCGCCGGGGCTTCCGCCGGGTTCGCGGGTTTCGACCACCTTCAAGCCGGCCTGTCGCAGGGCGGACGCAAGGGCTGCCCGCTGCGTCGTCTTACCGGCGCCCTCTCCGCCTTCCAGAGTGATGAATCTGCCCCGGTTCATGGTGCAGAGACTGCCTCTCCAGGCGGAAGCGGTCAATGAAAGCACCGCAAGAGCCTCCGCGGGACGCCTCTGCGGTATGATTAAGCTCGCTTCCGCGTGCTCGATCCCAATCCTGGGGCTATCAGATACCACAGGATCCGCTCTAGGCTTACCGCCGTCAAAAGGTTAAAGCTGCCCCTGCGGCCGGACGGGGAGTCGGAGCTTCGGCCGAAGGTAGGGGATCCATGATGCGGAACTATAGCAGGGGGCTGTGGAATGCGCCGGCGCGCCTGTTCCATGCCGCCAGCCTTGGCTTTGCCCTATTCGCCGTAACGGTGTCTGCCCTCACCGTGTCTCCTCCGGCTTGGGCCCAGGCCATCCAGACAGAGGAGCAGGAGAGCGAGGCCTTACTCTCAGCCGACGCGGTTCTGCACGATGAGCAGAGGCAGACGATTACCGCCCGTGGCAACGTTGAAGTCGCCTATGGCGAGCGGGTCCTTCGTGCCGACGAGATCATTTACCATATTGATCGTGACGTCATCGTGGCTCAGGGCAGTGTTGCACTGGTCGAGGCCGACGGTGACGTGGTTTTTGCCGATCGCGCTGAGGTGACGAGCGATCTCGATGAAGCCTTGGTCAGGCAGGTCCGTGCGCTCTTGCGCGAGGGCAGCCGCGTAACCGCGGCAAACGCGGTCCGCAGTGAAGGCAATCTTACCGTCTTTAGAAATGCCCGCTTCACGCCCTGTAGCCACTGCCGCTACGGCGAGGAGGGCGAGCCCCTGTGGCACCTGGAGGCGGATCAGGTGACTCACGATCAAGCGGCGCAGCTGCTGCGCTATCGCAATGCCCGCTTGAACATGTTCGGCTTGCCTCTGCTTTATACGCCCTACTTCGAGCATCCCGACTGGACGGTCAAACGCCAGAGCGGCCTGCTCGCGCCTAGCTTTGGCAGCGATTCCTTTCAAGGTTTCTATGCGGACCTTCCCTATTTTCACGTCATCGATGAAACCTCGGACGCGACGCTCACGCCCAGGGTGATGCAGCGCCGCTTGCCGCTGCTGCAATTGGAGCACCGCAAGCTCCTACCCTTTGGCTACATGGAGACCAACGTCAGTGGCACTTACTCCAAGCGACAGGACGCCGATGATCGCTGGCAAAAGCAGAGTTTCCGGGGTCACCTGGATGCCTTGGGACGCTTCTCCCTGAATGAATACTGGCGTGCGGGCTATGTTTTGCGGCGTGCTACCGATCAAAGCTACCTGCGCGCTTACAACTTCGTCGATGATGCACGCTATAACAGCCGTATCTTCGCGGAGCGCTTTGAAGGTCGCAGCTATTTCGGAGCTCACGCCTTCGCCTATCAGCTCCTGACCGACGAGATCTCCGAGAAGCGTCAACCATTTGTTTTGCCGCTACTGGAGTTCAGCCATCAGGGTGAACCCTTTTGGTATGGCGCCTACCCGACCTTCGACGCCAGTCTGCTTTCGATCGTCCGTCGTTCAGGGCGGGAAGTGGGCCGGATTTCGGTCACGCCTGGGATAACGCTGCCGGCCATCGGCCACTTCGGTGAAGTCTATAAACTACGCGGCGGGATCCAGATGGACGGCTACTGGACTCACGGTCATCAGCCAGGCTCCACCAATCCCGATCCAGATGATCCATCAGACAATATCACCACTGGTCGGATCTTCCCCTATGCGGCCCTGGAGGTTCGCTACCCTTGGCTGATCCAGGGCGGCGGTGTGCAGCAGACTCTCGAGCCCGTGGTCCAATTTGTGGCATCGCCCTCCGGTGGAAACCACAAGCGTATCCCGAATGAGGACAGCATCGACCTCACCTTCGACGATACCAATCTCTTTTCGATCAATCGCTTCCCAGGCCTGGATCGCGTCGATAGCGGCTCGCGGGTCGACTACGGCATGAGCTATTCCCTCGCGACGGGGGAAACCTTCTATAGCGAGATGTTTCTCGGCCAGAGCTATCGTTTCCACAGCAACAAGGTCTTCTCGCACGAAAGCGGCCTGCGTAACCGCCGCTCGGACTATGTCACGCGGATCAGACTGCGGCCGATCGAGGAGATCGATCTGGTCTATCGCGCAAGGCTGGACAGGAGCAGCCTGCGCCCGGTTCAGCAGGAAGCGGAGGGTCGTTTCGGGCCCGACTACCTGAATATCGAGTTGGGTTACCTGGACCTGCCGGACTTGACCCCGAGCCAGGACCTGGGACGCCGGGAAGAAGTCGTTGGCCGGATCAATGCGCAGCTCACGAAGCAGTGGTCGGCTTCGCTCTACGCCACCCACGACATAGCTGAGGACTATACCCAGCGAATCGGCATGGCGATCGGCTTTGATTGCGAGTGCTTCAATTTCCGTGCTGGCGTCGAACGCAGGCGCTACCGGGATCGTGAAATTGAGCCGGGCTACAACTTCATGTTCAACATCTCCTTCCGCTACCTGGGCGGTGTAGGGGCCAATTAGCAGGCATAGTTTCTTGCAACCCGAAGCCCGCGTTGTGCCCCTAGTACGATTGGTTATAGTGCCCCGATCATTCTCAATGCTCGTGGGGCGGAGCAGGATGCTTTCCCGGAAGTCGGATCCCTCACCTATCCGTCATCGACCGCTATTGAAGCAAAAGCAAAGGGTTTGCCGGAGATGAATGCACTTGTCCTTGCCCTCTTGATTGCTCTGGCGCTGCCCTTCTCGACGCCTCGGCAAGCGGATGCGCAAGAGGTCTTTACAGCGGTTGCTGTAGTCAATGACGAGGTCATCTCTCGCCTGGATTTCGAAGCACGACTTCGGATTGCGCTGCTGGCGTCGGGTCTTCCTGACACACCGGAAACCATCAACCAGATCTCGGGACCGGTTCTCAGGCAACTCATCGACGAGCGTCTGCAGCGCCAGGAAGCCAAGCGTCTGTCGATCGAGGTGACCGAGGAAGAGATGGACAGGGGCCTGACCGAGATGGCCCAGCGCAATGGCATGACCAAGGAGCAGTTCATAAACCTGCTGGAGCGCAACGGGGCTCCCCTCTCCTCCATTCTCGACCAGATTCGCGCCTCCATCTCCTGGAACAAGCTGCTGAGCGCGCGGGTGGTACCCGAAGTTCAGGTGAGCGAGGAAGAGGTCGACCAAACGGTCGAGCGACTTGCGAGCCAAGATAATCAGGTTCGGGTTCGGCTGGCAGAGATTTTCTTGCCCTTCGGGAACGGAACCGGGCAGGAAGAAGCCCGTCAATTGGCTGAGCGCCTGATCTCGCAGCTTGCTCAGGGAACGAATTTTCAGCAGCTTGCCGTGCAGTTCTCTCAGGCGCCTACGGCGGCAGCGGGGGGTGATACCGGCTTCATTCCCGAGGCCCAATTGGCACCTGATCTGGCGGAAGTGGTCGCAGACATGCGTCCGGGCGAACTGGCCGGCCCGATCCCTACCGTCAACGGCTACTACATCATTGCGGTGATCGACCGGCAGCAAAGCGGCCCGGGAGGAGGTGGAGCGGTCAGCGGAAGCCTCCGCCTTACGCAAATCCTCTTCGACGTTGAACCCGGGCAGGAAGAGGTG